>ENA-OZAM01000636-OZAM01000636.1-human-gut-metagenome-genome-assembly--contig:-NODE-636-length-12925-cov-5.881663_pt1 | contig 12925 bp, 6 predicted proteins | sample MGYA00244205_ERZ653494 | MGnify/ENA primary metagenome ERZ653494 (study PRJEB26926, sample SAMN06165132) | human gut metagenome | biome: ENVO:00009003; feature: ENVO:2100002; material: ENVO:00002003... | reverse complement strand
GATCTACACACTGCATATCGTCGGCAGCGTCAGATGTGTATAAGAGACAGTGTAATAATCTCTCATCAGATACCATGCCTTCTTGCGCATTCCCTGATCGGATATTAACCCTTTGCGGTTCCAGCCATCCTGATTAGTGGGGTGGAAACGGAACGGAGAACGGAAGTCGAACAGAATCCAGGGAGATACTCCACGCAGGTTAGGGATATTGTCGAACATACGGATATTGTCTCTATACAGACGTGCCTGATACTCTTCACTCCAGGAGCTGACTACATTCTCATCGCCGGACTGACCGTACAGTGCTTCACCACCAAATTCAGAAATAATCAACGGTTTGTCCGTCACTACTTCCCAGATTGCATCTTTCGGTTCAACAGGCCATGGATGATACCAGCCCATATATTTATTGATTGCTACGACATCCAATTGGGAAGTAAAGGAATCTTCCATTACAAAACGCTGTTTCTCACTGTTAAAGCGCACAAGGTCAAAAGCGGCGACATACAGACGGGTAGTATCCAGTTGTTTGCCTGTTTCAAGCAGGGAAGTCAAAAAATCATTCCGTTCTTTGGAAGGCTGTGTTTCATTGGCAACACCCCAGTAACCTACTGCACAACGATTCTGATCGCGCTTTATCATTTCAGAAAGCATCTTCTGTGCTTTCTTACGGGTATCTTTGTCTGTAAAGTCAATGCCTTGCCAAATAGGAATTTCCTGCCAGAGAAGGAAACCCATCTTTTCTGCCAAGCGTACCGTGTATTCATTCTGCGGATAATGTGCCAGACGAATCATGTTCACACCAAGCGCCTTAGCTTCATTCAGCAACATAGCTGCATCGGCTTCCGAGAAAGCACGTCCCATGCGCTGCGGAATCTCCTCATGGAAAGAGATGCAACACATAAATGTCGGTTTCCCGTTCAGGTAAATATCCGTTCCTTTCACTGTGATGTTACGGAAGCCTATTTGTTCCTCCACGCGGTCGGTACTTGAAGAAATGGCCACACCATAGAGTTTCGGTTCTTCGGGCGACCAGCGTTGCAGTTTCTTTGCATTCAATACGGTTTCCGCTTTTCCTTCCGCATCAGTGGTAAGTTCCGCATTGATTTTAAGTTCGGGGATGGCGACTGTCACCTTTTCACCTGCCTTTTTATCAGAAAGACGTACACGGGCAATGATCCGGTCGGGAGCATTTTTATCCAGTTGGATGAAGTAATCTTCTATAAATGTGCGGGGAGTTTTCACCAGCAACACATCTCTTGTGATGCCGCCATAATTCCACCAATCGAACGCCATAGCAGGAATGGCGTCCTTGGTACGACGATTGTTCACTTCTATTGCCAGGAAGTTATCGCCATCTTTCAACAGGTCCGTCACTTCTACTTGGAAAGGGGTGAAGCCACCTTCATGTTCTGCTATTTCTTTTCCGTTCAGGTAGACTTTGCAACGATAGCTGACAGCACCAAAATAAAGAAACTGACGCTTGTCTGCCAGACGTTTGGCATCAAAATGACGCGCATACCATACAGTACCCTCATAATATTTCAGTTCGGGCGACTGCGAGTTCCAGTCTCTCGGGACATTAAGACGCAAGCCGCCTTCGAATGCATATTCGTAGAAATCAGTATTTCCTTTCGGTTGCTGATTTTCATAGATTTTCATTCGTTGTCCCTGATCGTACAGGTCGATAATGGCATTCCATTTACCATTCAGTGAATGAATGTCACGACCGTAGACATTCGTTATCAGTTCTTGTGCCGCAACGCTTCCTGCAAAAGCGATCAGCAACAACAGACATAGATTTAATTTCTTACCTATTTTCATTTATCTATTAGTTTGTGGTATTTATACATTATTCGTTTCTCGATTCATTCTTCAGGAAATTCATCACCCAGTTCCAGGCAGCACTCCACTGCTCTGCATAGGCATAATGGGCAGTCGTTTCGGCCACGAACAACTCTTTCGGAGCATTAATCATGTTGTAAGCCGAATAAGTGGTGGTAGGCGGACAGACCATATCATTATAACCGAAAGTATAGAATCCCGGTACTTTAACCTGCCGGGCAAAGTTGACTACATCAAAGTACTGAATGGTTTTAATCTTCTCCGGTGTCCGGTTCCTTTCATCCTTAAACATGTGCGGCCAACCTCCTGCGCGACCATGAGCATAGCCTGCAATATCACACAAAGCCGGATAGAAAGAAACTAATCCTTTGACACGGTTATCCAGTCCGGCAATCACTATGGAAAGTGCTCCGCCCTGACTTCCACCGAAAGTTGCCAGATTACCATTAAATTCGGGAAGTGTGTAAATGAAATCAATGGCTCTTACACAGCCTGTATAAACCCGTTTATAATAATACTTATCCCGATCGTCCGTATTGAATGAATGGTAATTCTTCAAGGCCCCGTTATAAAGTCGGTGATATACATCCCCCGTCAGGTTGACCGGAATGCCGTGAATACCGATCTCCAAAATGATAAAACCATTTCCGGCACGTTCGGGCTCCCCGTTATATGCGCGGATACCCGCACCCGGTACTTTCAAGATGGCCGGATATTTTCCGGGAGCTTTCGGCACACAAAGGATGCCATACATGCGGGATGCATAGTCATTATTCGCAAAAGAAACATGATATACATTCACTTTGTCCGTACACTTTTCCGGCAATAAAGTCATTATAGGTTCCAGCGCCCACTTTTCAGCGGCTTCTTTGGTGCTCTTCCAGAATTCAAGAAAATCGGCGGGCAACGGAGTAGTCGGTTGTAGCTTCTCCGGATCAAAGCCGACGGTAGCTACACCTTCATATTCACGCCCTTGATAACTGACAAAAGCACGGCAACGCAGGAAACCCTCTTTTTTCATTGTACCTGCATTAATTTCGAGCTTTTCATTCTTCAAAGGTTGTTTACCTGTCTGATGAGGTTTCATCATATCTTCCGAAATCTCATAACGCACTTCCAGATGATCCTGTGGAATATTGCATTTCAGTACAGCTACTTTGAATTTCACTTTTTCTCCCGGTTGATACAACCAATTGGTGTGGTCGGGAGTGACCAGCACTTGAATCAGCCTTTCCGCCGGTTGCCCGTACACAACGAATTGCACGGCAACAAACAAAGCAAGAAAAACAGAACGCAAACTTTTTATCATAATTCCATTATTGTTTATAGTCTTTTCATGGTTTTACCTGGTATTGATAAAGAGTGAAAGAATTCTTATCATTCAACTCGAAACTTACTTTACCCTGTACACCGACTTCAGCAACAAACTTTTTGCCATTTCCCATCAAAGGAGTAAAAGTTACCTTCTTGCCCTCCGGAAGCCAAGTATCAATGGTTCTTTTGGCTATATCATTGTCTTCGCGGTAAATAATGAGATAACCTTGCGTGTCAGAGACTATTGATTGAAATCCTGTCCACGAGCGTCCCGAAGGTTCTTCACCAATGGGTAATATGATGCCTTGATGAAATTGAAGTTGCAAGGGTTGATATTCCTTGAGCAGAGTTGCCGTAGCATAAGCCTCTTCGGGCAGGTTCGAAGCCTCCATCCAAGCCAATGGCTGTGCCGCCAGGGTGATGGCAAAGAGGTAGTCGAAACTATAACGAGCGGGAGCAAATGGATCGGTAGTGCTGTACTTATCGGCATTACGCCATTTATTAAGGAATTCTATCTGCATCTTCTCGGCCGGTACATAGCGAGACAGCATCCAAAGATTACGCAAGGTGCGATAGGGATAATAGTTGCCCCAATCGGTATAACGGTTTTCCAGGAAGATATTGCCATACTCATTCATATAATGATATCCACCGCGACGACCGGCAGTGGCATCGAGGTTGAAAATCACCTCATGGTTGGTTTGTGCTAACACGGCATCAAACAACCGGCGCAAATTCTGTTCGGCTGTTTTAGTAGGTATTTGTAAGCCATCTATCTTGAAACAGCAGATGCCATACTCCTTGTAAAGCCCGATAATGACTTGCGCGTCTTTTTGCCAATCGGCAAAATCATTCTGTATACTAGGATTGAACCATAATCCGATACGAATACCCAATTTCTTTCCTTTCTCTACAATGCGTTTCAGTCCATGAGGGAATTTCGTGGGGTTGGGCGTCCAGTAATCGGCATTTTTCCAAATATCTTTAAAGCTGCCTCCGGCTGTCTTTGAGTTGGGACTTTTTCCGCTCTGCCAACCATCGTCCAGTTGAAAGAGGGTGACACCCAGACGTGCGGCACGATCCAGCTCAGCCAGACAGAAAGCCTCATCTATTTTGGCATCCTGACTACGGTCACCCCAGGTATTGAGCATAATCATCTCATCCTGTGCGGCAGTGTGGTGGCGCAGTTGTTTTTGATAAAGGCGCAATGCTGTTAGTGCTTCTTGTTCATCTCCGGTATAGACACCGGTAACGCATCCATAAACACGAGTCCAGCTATCCGGTTTCACATCATCAGATGCAATGCCCAGACCCACTACCATAAAATCGCTAAAGTCGGCCACGAAGTCGGAACCATTATAATGTAATTGGGTACTGCTGCAAGGAGCCTCTTTCAAGAAAAAGAAACCTTGCCGGGTAGCCACATCGTGAGCAAAAAGCAGATTACCACGATAGGTATTGCGACGGTAAGGAAGCCAGGTACGTTCTGTCACCAGATTGTCGTTCCAATCAGTATAGTCGAAGAACTCTACCGTACGGGCACGCCAATGATTACCGGAGAGTTGCAATCTGTCAATCGTCGGAGTTTTCACCCCCGTAGTCATATCGGCTGTGTGCTCTATATTTTTACGATCGGCATTAGAACGATTGTCATCTTTATTCTGGTAAAGTTCTACTTGTCCTTTCAGATAGGTATCGCAGGCAATGGCGGGACAGTCTGCATAAATGCGATAGCGACGTTCTATACTTAGAGAACCGATGGTGCAAGCCACAGTGGCTTGCAGATAGCTGGCATGTATACCATTCGTTGGAATCTCATTCACAGTGAAAGTAGCAGCTGTAGAGATGCCTTTCACAATCGAGAAGTCGGGCTCTTTGCCTTGAGCCGGGATTATTTTTCCACATAGCTTATCGGTGAGGCTAATGGTGACAGGTGTACCATTATTCCACAGCATGGTACGCTCCATGTAGTTATTGCCCATACGTAGTGTATCACCTTTCAGGAAAGCATAATAGTGTTGTCCCCCCCAAAGCGGCAATCCCAATATGGTTGAGAGAAATATCGTGATAATACTTTTTTTACTCATAGTTTGTCTGCGGTTTGATGTAAGCCGGAGCCTCCAACAATTTGTTGGGTTCGTTGAAACGTTGGTTATCGGGTACATTGTGTTTGCCCAAGCCTGCCTGCATAAGCTGCTTTAATTCGGGCAGATGATGATGATAGATATCACGCGGTTCTACGCCATGCTTATGACAGAGTCCGGCTGCCATACCTACTACTTCGCCCATCATACCAGTAGTACGCATCACACGCACCGTACCCAAGGCTACGTGTGTGCAACTCATATTACGACCTGCCATAAAGAGGTTATCCACATTGCGCGAATAAAGACAACGATAAGGGACAGCATAAGGATGAATCCAACGATGCACCGTTGCCGACTTGAATTCATTATCAGGAAAACGCACACTGTTCACGCTATCGGGGAAGTGGAGGTCGATACTCCAAGTGGTAGTAAACGAAGCATCCTCGTGCGCCACATTTTTGTCTATATCGTCTTGTGCTAACACATAGTCGCCCAGAAGGCGGCGAGATTCACGTTTACCGGAAACATACGCCACCCAATCGAGTGAACGGTTGGCATACTTTTTACGATCCGCATAGTGATTCTTCAGATAGCTCCAATTGGAATATACCACCAAAAGTCCATAGTCGCGTATGCGTTCAGCCTCGGTGATTTGATTACGGTTCATTCCTGTTTCCCATTTCCATTCGCCCATAGTTACAGGCTCGCAATTATCAGCGCCAAAGCGCATACCATATTCGAAGCGGGGGAAAGAGGTCTTCTTCTTCATGTCCTTGCTATACCATTGTACCGATGCGCCCATCACTAGCGAGTCGGGCTGCTCGGGAGCGAGACTTTCGCCATATTCATCGCGGCCTTCACGTCCCATAGTCCAATCGGCACCGGCTAAGTAGCCTATGGTAGCATCGCCAGTGCAGTCACTAAAAAGAGGAGCGGTAAGTTCCGTTTGTTCACCTGTCTCAATGTGTTGAATAGTGACTGATGCTATGCGATCACCCTGCATCTTTACGGCCACAGCACGTTGCGAAGCATAAAGGGTGATATTCTTTTCGGCAGCTATAAAGTCTTCCTTTTTCTGATCTTCATAATAGTCACCCGGTTGGGCATTACCGGAACGTTCATGACCGAATTCGCGTATCATACGACCTAACCCCTCGTTGGGTCCCTTTTCGATAATACCACCCAGGTGTACACGTATCTCCGACGAGTTATTACCACCCAGTACAGGACGATCGTTCACTAATGCCACCCTACAACCTAACCGGGCAGCAGCCGTAGCGGCACACATGCCGGCTACGCCTCCTCCCACTACCACAAAGTCGTACTGATGGGTGGGCACCGTTTGTTGTTGTTGCAAGCGGGCACGAAGTGCAGCTGTCTCTGCCTCGCCCCATGCAGTGGGTTGCGCATTCATATCAGTCGTGAGATAGATGGCATCACAACGACCATTAAAACCTGTAAGGTCTTTCAAAGCAAGGGTAATAGTACCTGCCTTCAATACGACCTTACCGGCGGACTGCCATTGCCAGGAATTACCGGTGTGTCCCAACGTAGTTTTCAGTAACTTACCACCTAAAGCCAGACGAAACTTTCCGGGTCCTTCGGCATCGGTCCAAGGTGAAGTCCAGTTGTAGGTGCGGGCATATACATAGTAAGTGCCCGCCTGGGGAATATTGATTTCTGCCGTAGCATCGGCCACAGGAATACCCATGCCATGTGCCATGAGATAGGGTGAACCCATTTGATCCATGAACTGCTGGTCGAGCACCCAGCCGCCTCGCTGGCTGAAGCTTTCTGCTTCGATGAGCAGTTCTCCGGCTACAGCCACAAGGCTACAGGCTACGGCTATGCATGTCAGTAAGATTTTTTTCATCATAGCACAGCGTTTTTTAATTATTGAATAGTTATATCACCCACTTTCACCCAACCTTTGGAGGTTTGATACTCATCGCGGGCTGAAATTAAGATACCAATGGCATTCTCTTTGGTAGTATCTACCAATCCTACTGCCCAAATGTAATTCCCTGCGGCTACATCAGTGAGTTTGATATTAGTAGTGTAAGTCTTGGGAGCTCCCTTCATCCAAGTGGCAATGTTTGCTTTGTCTTCTATATAGATGCGGACGGGCTCCTCTGTATTCTTATCGAGCAGAGCGATAGCAAGTTTGTACTTGTCACCATACTGCGGCAAATTGGTAGGACAGTAACCCCAACCCAAGTTCGACCAGCGGTGAGTAAGTGATACACTACTGCCACTACGAGCTATAGTAGGAATAGACAGACGGTCGGGATAGAGACGGTAACCACCTTCGGCAATAAACTCCTTCACCAAATGGAAAGCTGTATTGAACCAAGAATGAGTTTCACCTTTGTTCACGTTGGTATCAAAGCGGAGGTCCATCATGTTGACATAACCACCCTTGGCTTCATCATATTCTCCCTGGCGCACCTCGGCAAAATTCTTGTAACCATCGCCGGCAATAGAACCACCGTGTGATGATTCTACCCAACCACCTTCCATAGTAATAGGTACGATACCATGATAGGTAGTACTGATGCCACGCTCCCAATCCTTATAATATTGCTTCATGCCGAAAGCATCGTGACGCAAACAGAAGCCTTTAGCTACGGCACGTTTCACCATATCGGCAGCTACATCGGTATCGGTATCACTAAACTCTTTGCCACTAAGCAAACAGCGATGATAATTAATCATGATAGGCACTTTAGTGAAAAGGCGTGACATTACGTCTGTAATCCATTCAAATACTGCTTGTCTAGGAGCTTCATCACCTGTAGAGTATTTCAGGGTGTGAGTCTCGCCCCATTTGCCTAATCCAAAACCACTCACAAATTGAGTGACATCAGGATCATTGTATTTGGCTGCAAAAGCAGTAAGAAACTCTTCATACTCCCTCTGGAAAATGGGATCGTCCGGATAAGGTGTCCATACGTTTACACTACCGGTAGTAGTGGTAAATCCTTCAGCACCGGCCTCTTTTACATAATCGGGACAGGCATCTTCATGTTTGTCACGACTATCACACACAAAGGTAAAGGCGAGCTTCAAGTTTCGTTCTTTAGCTCCTTCCACCAGCATACGAAAACGCTTGGCAGGTTCGGTCTGTACACTTTCATCCCATACATATTTGCCTTTTTCAGGATTAAAGTTACTCCAAAGACCACGTACGTAGAGCGTATTGCCATAGTCAGATACCTTCACAGTACCTTCTGACGACTCGAAGTTATCATAAAGATCCCAGAAATCCATCATCATACCACTTCCAATACCCGCGTAAATGACCCATCCACTCATAAGGTTACGCTGCAGTTGGTAGCGTTCGGGCATGATATTGACGGTCGTGTTGCCTTCAATGTTCCAACTATAATCGGTTATAGGGGCATCATCGTCTGAACAAGCAGTGCCAATGAAAGACGTAGTAGCCAGCAGACACATCGACAAGGTCTTGATGCTGTTTTTTATTATTTTGTTCATAAAATATATCTCGTTTATTGTTATCATTTAAAGGTAGAATAAGAAGTGAAGTGATAAAAGCTCCACCTCTTATTCTTTCATTTTGGATTTATTTAATATCAAAGAGTACAGTGTTGTTCTCCAGGTCCACTACCACATAGTTACAGCCCTCCGGGATGAGGAAATAAGCATAGCGGTTATTGCCCTGACCTGTTACGGCTCCTTCTATCTTACCCGCTGTTACTGTGGTGTATCCATTGTAGCTATTACGAACAGCATCAGCAGTAGAACCAACGAACCATCCGTTATTAGCATATCGCAGCGTGCTGAAGTTCACCCAACCGGCATTTGTCTTCCCATAATTATCCTTATATTCATTACGTGGCAATACATCACCTTTATAAACGAATACTTTCGGATTGGCAACACTCTGAATAAGATTATACTTCACTTGACAGTACTTGAAGCTTTTTCCGGTTTCTTCATCAATACCCGAATCGTAAGCAAAACTATTGAAACCACCATACATGTGCAGTACATTGACTTCCTGACTCCATGGGTTTTTCCCCAGTTCGGTATTGTTGAACGATACGGTGAGTGGTTTCAGATCGGTAGCGGTCGAATAGATGGTAATAGATTTCTCCTCCTTATTCAATACAATGCGGTAAGTTCCATCGGCCGGAATTGTCCAATATTGTTTATCCACTTTGCTAATGAGTACTTGTCCGAATGTTGACAATTGACCATCTTCGATGTCATGACTATCAGCTATTTCCGGTACAATGGCCATCGCTTGTTCACCTTCGAAGGTGAGCGGGATGTAAAGGTTACCAGCTTTCAGTGCACCACGCCAAGCATAAATCTGGTCATTTTCGAGGACTTGAGCCATCTCAATCTGTTCCCCACCTACGGCACTACCAGCCAGGAATATCTGATCGGCTTCAACTACAGCACCAGCTTCTACTATCTTCACCGTCTGTTTACTCATATTCACAGTGATACGATAGGTAGCTGCAGATGGAATTAACCACGAATTGGCTTCAGCGCGATCGGATATGACGCCTGCCATTTCACCTGTGGTGATAGGGGCATCGGCGGTTTCCGGGCCAATGGCATTCAATTCGTCGGCATAGTCAACGGGGAAGTTTATCTTACCGGCAACCAAAGCTCCTTCGTAACTATAAATTCTGTTTGTCTCGTCTTTCAACGTCATCTTAATATTATCATCGCCTACGGCAGTACCTCCCACATAAAGGTTATCAGCTTTATACTGTTTGGGGCCATAAGTTTTGAACTTCACCGTTGCAGTAGCAATATCGGGCACCATAAGACGGGGACCTTCAAAGTTGGCTGTAACAGTAAAAAGGACTTCGCCAATGGTACTGGTGGTTAGACCGAAGTAATCGACCAATATATCCTGCATCTCTTTGTTGGTGTACGAGCGAAGAAATTCACCATCATCATCAAATTCCTTGATATTTGCAACATCGCTACCGATAAGCTGCATCTCATATTTATAAGTTGTGATATAATCTTCACCAAAATTGTGAGCGGTGCTCCACTTCAGCGTAAAAGCTGTCTCGTTGGGTTTACTTTCATCGAGCTTAATATATTCGCCCGAAGGAGTCAACTCAATCTCCGACTGGTTGCGTGAGGCAGTATTGTCTATCTCCTCTTCGCACGAGGTGGCAAGCATGCTCATCATTCCCACAGCCACCATTCCAAGGTTTCTATATAAATGCATTGTTTTCATGTTCGTAATAGTTTATAGGATTAATAACCCGGATTGTTGGGTAACAAGTTGGGACACAACTCCACATCATGTGTAGGCAGCGGCCACAAATATTCGCGTTCGGGGAAGATGCGTTTAGCACCCTGCGAACAATAACCGGCATTAAAGAGAGCTGCAAAGTCTGCTAAACCATCTTCGTCGATTTGCGGAGTCATTCCCCAGAACCAGAGGTTCTTGTTCACGATATTGTTCAGCAATTCTGTGGGGTCAATAAGCATGATGTAATTGTAACCATTCAATGCTTTTCCTGCCAATTTCCAACGCATCAAGTCTTGCAGGCGTTGGTTCTCCATAGCAAACTCCATGCGGCGCTCTATACGCAGGGCACGTCGCAGTTCGGTTTGGTTGGTAGTGGTCACGGCAGGATAACTATCAGTAGCTGTTACATTCACACCATAAGCACGAGCACGTACCATATTAATGGCTTTCAGCACGCTGTCGTCAATCAGGTTCTGTTCTATCATGGCTTCAGCATAAATCAACAGTACGTCAGCATAGCGCATTATGATATAGTCTTGTTCTACCTTTTGGTCTACTGTCCACGTAGCATCAATACCTTTCTTCCACAACAATCCTGTATATGAACTATATTGATTCACGATACGGGTATCTTGGTTGCTTTGTGTCTTACCTGTGGTATAGTTCATTACAGTTTTAGCTGCAGGACTGGGGTCGTATTCGAAACCACAGTGCTCGGTATTGAATTCAACGATGGTCATTGTACAACGCGGGTCACGGTTCTTGAAAGGCTTGCGAGGATCAAACAACGGTGATTCGTCAATAGGTAGCCCGTCAGTACAGAGATATGAGGCCAAGAGGTCCCATGAGGGATTGTATGAGCCATATCCTCCGGCATTACGAGGAAGACCGTTCTTCACAATCCAGGAATCGAGCATCACTTCGTTTTCAATGGAGCGAGGTATCACGAACACTTTCTCGTCATTCAGTTTGGTGCTCTGCTTGAAAAGTTTAGCATAGTCAGGTTCCAAAGAATAGAGTTTAAGATCCATACAAGCTTTGGCGGCTTGTGCAGCTATCTCATAATCACCCATATAGAGGGCAAAGCGCGCTTTCATAGCCAGGGCTGCTCCTTTGGTAGGATGGATATTTTCGTCTTTTCCATAGCTTTCAGGCAAACCGGCAATGGCTTTATCGAAATCAGCATACACCAAAGGAATCACTTCCGCTTTAGGTCTGCGACCACGTTGCAAAGCTTCGGAAATGGTTATAGTCTCTTCCTGATAGGGCACATCACCATAAAAGAAGATCAGTTCAGCATATTTGCAGGCACGACAGAAATAAGCCTCACCGGCATAACGATTATAAACTTCCTCGGTCACAGCACCCTTTGCCTTGTGAATATTTTCGAGCATTGTGTTGGTGCGGGCAATAAGTTTGAATGATTGCTGCCACAAAGCATATACTTCATACTGCTGGCCGTTCAGGGTTCCATCAAGCACGGTTCCACCACTTCCCGGGTTACGGTTCGTCTGACGATAGGTTGTGTTGTCCGACCATTGTTCGGATGAGCTAAGAGGTTCTTGCCAATAACCTAAAATATAGAAATCATTGGAAGCCAAACGCAATTCTGTTTCGGATGTGTACCAAGACTCGGTATTACCTTGCGATTTGGGTACCAAGTCCATGCTCTCGCAAGCAGCAAGACTCAGGCACATTCCGGCTAATAATATCTTTGTTTTCATATTCTATTCCTATTTATTTAAAAGTTAACTTGTATGCCCATTACTAAAGAGGTGGTAATAGGATAATCCGATGTACCCATTTCAGGATCCCAACCACTAGGGAAATTGCTCAAACAGAAGAGGTCACTACCACTCACATAGAAGCGGGCACGGTTTATACCGGCTTTTTGTGTCCAACTCTTAGGCAGGGTATAGCCTAATGTGATATTCTTCAAACGGAAGTATGAACCGTTGAACATCCAGAAGTTAGAGGTAGCATAGTTATTGCTCTTCGACACATTCGAAAGGCGGGGATACTTGGCTGCTAAATTCTCTTCAGTAGTATTGAAAGGACTCCAATATTTACCCTCGAGAATGGCTGGTACGTTACCATAGTTATCACGCAAAGGTTGTACCATAGAAGTAGAGAGGTAAGAATTTTGCTTGCCGATGCCTTGGAAAGCAAGACTGAAGTCAATGCCTTTGTACGAAGCGTTAAGGCTACCACCATACTGGAAACGAGGCAGTGAGTTACCCAAAGGTACACGGTCGTATTCGGGACTGATTACGCCATCGGGTACACCATCGGGACCACTGATGTCACGATACTTCAAGTCACCAACTGTAACGGTAGTACTAGTGCGAGCCGAGTTGTTCACTTCTTCTTGAGTTTGATAGATGCCCTGTCTCTTATACACATCTCCGAGCCCACGAGACACTGAGCGATCTCG
>ENA-OZAM01000630-OZAM01000630.1-human-gut-metagenome-genome-assembly--contig:-NODE-630-length-12959-cov-10.881897_pt1 | contig 12959 bp, 10 predicted proteins | sample MGYA00244205_ERZ653494 | MGnify/ENA primary metagenome ERZ653494 (study PRJEB26926, sample SAMN06165132) | human gut metagenome | biome: ENVO:00009003; feature: ENVO:2100002; material: ENVO:00002003... | reverse complement strand
CACACTGCATATCGTCGGCAGCGTCAGATGTGTATAAGAGACAGTCCTTGTATCATCCAGCTTATAAAACCTCTTAAACACAAATATGCCCACGATGAGCAGGATAACAGACGGAATCGTCATCCACATACGAAGAGCATCAAGTGTATCCTGTGTCTGTACCGCAGCCGCGGTATCCAGATGAATCCAGTCAACCACCAGCCCAGCCAGAAATACTGCTACACCGGATGCGAGCTTTACCGTAAATGTCTGCATTGAGAAAATGACCGACTCCTCTCTCGTGCCATTCATCACCTCACCATAATCAACAGAATCCGAAAGAAATATAGTCATGATAACATTGAGCATACCATAGCCCAGATAAATCAAAATACCCGGCAGGCAGAGTATGTACCAGCTCTGCGGCGTGTAGAGCTTTGCAAATGCCATGATAAGTATCACCGCAAAGCCTGCTATCTGAATAATAAATCCTGATATAAAAAGCTGGCTTTTGCTGAATCTCTTGCGAAGCAGCGGTATAACCATCATGACAAGCACCTGTGCTGCAAAAGCAACTGCAGCAAATATAGAATATGCGCCCTCGTTTCCCACATCAAACCGGAAGAAATAAAGCACTAGGTTGCCACAGATATTGAGTGATGTATACACGAGAATGATTGATACTACAACAGTCATAGCCTGGTCGTTCTTAAATAAGGCTTTAAACATATCAGATATCTTTCCCGGCTTCTCATCACAGGCAACCGGTCTTTCAGGCACACATGCCACGCATACAAGCTCAGAAATCACAAATACAACCGCTATAATAAGTGCCCACCACTTAAATCCAATCCTGTAGTCAGCCATAGAGCTTCCTGCACCAAGAATCGGCACCACTGTCATCGTGAGCACCGTAGGGATAGCAGCTCCAATGCCAGAGCATGTCCTTGCAAGCGATGTAAGCTGCTCCCTGTCGCTGCCCGGCTCAGTGATTGCGGGAATCATAGACCAAAACGGAATATCCATAAACGTATATGTGATGCCCCATGCAAAGTAAAACACGGTAAGCCACACTCTCTGCGCTGAATCACCCATAGACTCAGGAGTGGCATATAAAGCATAGATGGTCACGGCATTGAGCACCGTGCCGGCAAAAATCCAAGGCCTGAACCTGCCCCACCCGGTACGCGTCTTTGCTACGATAATGCCCATCACCGGGTCATTGAATGCATCAAAAATCCTCGCCGCCATCATCACCGTGCCGATAAACACACTGCTCATCCCAAGCACTACATTGTAGTAATAGAGCAAATACGATGAAATAAGCATATACACAATATCTTTTCCAAATGCACCAAATCCAAATGCACACTTTTGTCCTGTTTTAAGCTTCATATAAATACCTCCAAAATAATCCGCTATACCAGCCTCTGGTATAAAGTAAAAATAAATTACAGCTTCTCACCTGCCACCCTGCACCGCTTCCTGCAAAAAGCAATGCCATAGGCTAAAATATCACACCTGCCCTCATCCCGCAGAGCCTCATCATAGCGCTTATTCTTAATCTGTGCCATGGCAGCCTCACACGCTGCGTCAAGCGCCTTCATCTCCTTAGTATACTTCACCTCTATAACGATTCCAGCATCCGGATCCTCCGGCTCAATCAAAATATCACTAAAGCCATCTCCCGACTCACGATTGGACTTAATAAGCCAGTCCGGATTGCTGCCACGCAGTATAGCGAGAAGTAAGCCATGATAGAAATTCTCCTTCATAGCATTCTCTTTGCTGACGCAAACTCTAATCCCTCCACGCCCTTAAGTGAAAGAAAAATAACCGGATACTTACCCATATGGTCATCACAAAGCTCTTTATTGCCTGAAATATATAAGCCTTGTCTTGTCAATATAATAGAAACCCAGTTTACGAATTTCCTCAAAATTTTCAATTCCAACCGGTAACTTCAAAGTATTTTCCATAAAAGCCTCCAAAAAATAATCCGCTATACTTAACTCTAGTATAGCGGATTGACATGCAAAATACAATTTAATTCTTCTCTTGTAACGTAAGCGCAAAATAATTCGACGGATTGCAACAAATTAATTATCACTCAATCCCCGTCCCCTATGGCTTCTTTTTCAATCAGACACTGATGTTCTTTATTTTCCATTTTTTGAACATTTTTATATTGACATTTACACTAGAAAAAATTTATACCAATATATATTGAAGATTTTGAACAAATTCATTAAGCCTTATGTTATCAAAGCAATTTCCTTCATATACATGATTACACATCTCATCTATTTGGTTCGCAACTTCTTCATCCAAATGAAGATGAATTTCTTTTTTCATTATTGCAATTTTTTCCGCAACTTTCTTTAATTCACATATGCAATATTCTCTATCTTCTTCTGTACACAACAGTTCACGAAGCTTGGAATACACCCATAATTCTTCTGCTATATCCCCTAGATAGTGAACATATGGATTATCCGTCTGACGTTTGATTTTCCAATCTCCACTAAAACATTCAAGCATATCTTCAGTTACGTCTATCGGATATAGTGTCAAGAGTGAAGTATCTGTAATCTCCTCACCAGAAACAAGTGCTTCCTGTATCGCCTTAAAAAATCGTTTTGGAAACTTAATCGCATGTTGAAGAATGGCTCCATTTTCATCACATTGCAAAACCAACATGTAATCAAATGACGTCTCAGCAAATGCTATCGTTCTTAACACAAAATCCTGCATAACCTCTTCCCTTGTCATATCAAATGACCTAAGAATTATCGGATAATGTTTAAATATCGCCTCTTCATAGGCTTGATCAGGAAAAACAGCGTCATACTCCTGCTGCATTGCATCCAATGCGACATTCACATCTTCAATTTCTTTTGTGCAGACATCCCTATACCAATTTCTTATTTGATACTTGTCAAATAACGGAGAAGCGTCATGCTGCAAAAAGTACTGACAACACATATAAATTTCCAATATTTTTTGAGACTCCTGCCTGCATAGATTTGTATGTTTCGAAGCCATCTCTTCATCTAACTCTATACCATCAAAAAACTTATGCATCTTTGGCAGTCCTGCCTTAGCTTGTTTCAAATTATACAAAGCCAATCTAACATCATTTTCATCTCTTTGAATCAAACCGGCAACCTGTCTCAGAAAATTCTGCATGCTATTAAAATAAGCTTGTTTAACTTCTAAAAACTTTTTCGGCACCTCTACTTCTTCTTCGAATGGTCGATGTTCTTTTGGATATGATAACGTACTGCACAACATCCTATCCATCTTTTTTCTTGTTTTGACAAATTCAGTTCCGGTACTGCCGGTCCTCTTTCCCGCCAAAGCTTTATACATGTATACCCCTATTTTATCCAGGCACTCATACATACATTTTCGAACCTGAAACCAATATTCAATCCATTCCGAAACTGAATCAAATTCATAATTACTCTGAATTGTTTTTATCCATAAAGACGTAAATTCTTTATGAAAAGCTATTACCAAATTTCTTCGCGGCATTTCTTTATGTGCATCATCCGGCATCCTATATGGCTGTAGCATGTCATATTTCGGCATAATTGCGTCCGAGCAATAGGTCTCATAAATCGGCAATGTCCTGCAAATATAATTTAATCGTGAAACACTTTCCTGATTTCCATTCTGCAATTCACTTGCTCTCAATACATATTCAACATGAATAGCCGTCTCGGTTTCATCTACATATAATTTATGTGAAAACGTGGTTCGCTTAAGATAGCTCAAAATCATTTCAAGATTTTCGGATACAAATAAGCTATATATATCCCTGTCTCCGCAATAAGCTGTATACATTAATAAAGAAATTGTATCTATCGAATATTTCTCTATACGTGTCCACAAATCTGTCAGATTGATATTCGAAGCCAAATTCATAGAAGCATCCATATTATACAGCCAATCTGCTATCATTGCATATGCGTCCAGGTCGGACACATTTTTCGTATTCACGTCCTTTAACCGCTTAAACAATCGCATACTTAAAATATATATATCCGTTTGCGTCATATCAATTGCAGGAATACTATCTTTCAGATTTAACAAATATTGGATATTCTCATTTTTCGGCATTATTTCTCTCATTTGTTCCAAAGTCTGGACTGACTCATCTATTTCCCGAAACTGAGCAAATGGACACACTTCTGTGGCAATTACAAATAAACCACCTTGATTATTCGCTTCATTGAATAATTCTTCATTATTTCTAAAATACTGCATAACACAGCCTGAAAAAGTTCCCCTGATTGCTGACACAAAACATTTTAAATCTTCAAGGTTCCACCATTCATTAACCACATCCGAATAAAAACTTTCCTTATCAAACGCAAATTCAGGATAATGAGAAAAAAGTACAGAAAAGTCCTGTAAATCGGCCAGTTTTGTAATGTTGTAAGCCGTTTCCTCCAATGGATAATACTCATGTAAATATTCTACAATATGCCGTGAGCGAACCGGATGTAATCCTTCAATATAATCCCCATCTCGGCTTATATGAACCAAAAATTCATCTGCCATACTTTTTAAGATTTGTCCAATATCATAAACCGTTCTCGGAGCTAAACTTCGCAACAGCTTTTTTGTCGATAATCGAATACCGCATACATCCGCAAAACAAACCTGTCTTAATAATTCGAACTTAATGCTTCCGGTCTCATTTCTTCCTATTTCATACATTTGTGATGAAATACGTTCGGCAATCATTTCACCATGCGTTAACAGATACACATATTCTATCAGCAGTTTCTTATCCGCTATCTGGTTCCAGGCATGTTTCCAATCCTTTATCTTTGGATGTATATGTCCTGCCTTCTGCAAGGTGTTAAAAATAGCAGCCGCTTCTTCTTTAGAAAGCATTGGCTTTATGATATTCATGGAATGTATATTACTTAAATCACCTGCATAATTATACCAGTCGTTTTCTCGTGAAGTAATAAGAATTTTATAATTATATTTCACATCAGATTGCATTAACTGAACCAATTGATTCCACTCACTCAAATGCGCATCCAGATTATCTATTAAAATCAATGGTTTTTCACCCAGTCTGATCCTGGCATGAAAATATTCCACAATATGTCTCAGCGTTCCTCTATCACTGCAATTAATAAGCTGATACGGTGTGTATTCCTTTTGCAGGCCATATTGTGTTTTCAATGCTAAGGTTGTTTTTCCTTGGCCGCTTGACGACTTTATAACCGTCACCATATAATTGTTTACTGATGTTCGTATATCCTTTTCAAGTAAAACTCGTGATACAGGCAGCCCCTTCACAATATCCATCGGTGTCGCTTTTTTACCTTCATAATAACTGGATTCTTGATCAGTTAATTCATCAAAATTTACTTTTTCTATCCAGCCATGAGCCGGATTTTCTGCTCCCTTACTTATATCGAATTTAACCAGTTCAATTTGATGTTTTAAATCATTTAATGATACGGCACTTCTTGTCTCCATCTTCTCAAAACAAAACATTTTGATGCTATTGGCAAACAGTTTGATATTGTCTGTTGTAATATCATAATTTTCTATCAGGGCCATCTCAACACGTTCTGCCAATACTGCTTTTTTTATGTTTTCATACGATAACTTCGAAATGAAATCATCAAAATCAAGCTGATTCCAATTCCACTGAGGATTTTCATTTTTTATCTCATCAACTGTGACTTTCCAATATTGTAATTCGTCTGAATCCAATATATTATTCACTAGCTTACTCAGATGCCCTTTTGCAACTGAAAAATCATACACTAATTTGAATGCTCTATTTTTATCAAGTAAATAGGCTTCTAAAAAATTCTTCAACACACTTTTCATAAAAGAAGCATCCTGCTTATTCTCAGAATATTTCAATTGAATATGCATTGTCTTCTGTTCATCACTCGTACTCACAATTTTGTCAATATCTTCAATACCTTCCAAATTAAAGACTGTATTCTCATCTTTACATGACAGCATCAAATAGCATGAATACAAGAACTGGTAAGAATATCCCCTCAATGCAATCTGACCGCCATTTCTTGACTCCTGTAATTCCTCAATACTCGCTTTTGTCTTCGGAATTGTCTTGGTTTTATCTATACTTTTTCTCTGTATTTTTTTCTTCTTCGGCATTCCGGCACCTCCTATAACATTTTCCACACCGATTCTACCTTGTCTTCAGTATATCATTTTACATTTTCGCTGTATAGATGTCGCTTATCTTCTTTTATCCGCTTTTCCAGCTTCCAAAACTTCTCTGATGCATTCTTTGTATCGATTGCACTTTTCCCCTCATCGCCAACTTAATAGCTTATTTCTTAATTTATACATTTTTACGAATTTATAGCTTAAAAAACTACAACTGCCTCAAATGTGAACTTCCAGAGATTTTGCAACTAAAGCTCTTATAGCGCCACGTTTGGCTATCTCTGGAAGTTTTTTGTCATCAATTTAAAATACCGAGCTTATAGATATCAAGCTCGGTAAGAAGATACTCGGTTAGCTTTTGCTGGTCTGTTGTATTGATTGTATTTATGTTGTTTGAGGATGTGACGGATGAACGTTTTGCCCTGTACGACAGATGAATTTCTCCGGTGCCATATGTGGCAGCTCCATATGCAAGGATAGAATTGAATATACAAAGTATGCTCTTTGTAACGCTCTCACCGGCTGTCTCAGGCAGCTCCTTGAGTATTTCATTCTGATTTAACTCATCTATGACGCTTTCTCCCCAGTTCGGTTTGATATATTTGTTGTATATAGTAGAATACTTTTGAATGGTAGAGCACTTCCGGCTTGTTGCGATGCTTTCGAGCCATTTCTCAGCGACTGCTTTTACGGTGATAGCAGACTGCTTTGGGGCTGCTGTTTGATTAAGTGAAGCAGCTTTTGCTGTAAGCAGCCTTTCTGTTACTTCCTTATAGCTGTGACCGTATACCGATTTGCACTTTTTACTGCCGGCTGTGTCTACTATGTAGTAGCGCCCTCCCAGCGTCCGTCGGTTCTCTTTCTGATGTTGTTTCCTCTTCTTGACATGTCTGTTTCCTCCTTAAAAAATATATATGTATATATAATTTATAGGAAGAAGAATATTAACTCCATATAATATATTCAGTTTTATTTCTGACCACAATTTTGACCATCTAAAACTAAAAAATATATAAAATACATCCCAATATTTCCTTAAAAATGTAAAAAGATACAATAGTTGACATAAATTGACTAAAGTTTTATTATATATCTAGTGTTTTTAACCAAGGTGATTTTCGCAGATTGTAATAATCTGCGAATTTTTTATTTGCAGGATGATTCAGGCACTAGCCAAAAACACCTCCATTGCAACTTGCAATAAGCCCAAATGTCATTAAAAAGAGAGCGGGCCGGCGAATGGGAAGTTCGCCGGTCCAGATTTACACTAGGAGCAAAGTTTATACTTTGCGGAGATAAAATATATTTATAGAAAACCAAATATTTGGTGATCTATCATTTTGTTTTGTGGCCATTCCTGTTGTCGCGACCACATGCAAATATTTATAGAAATGTTTAAATATCTGCGAATAACGAATTAGTCATTATAGCTTATGCATATTGTGCTTATACCGCTGCCAGCTTCTTTCCAAGCTCCTCGCAGGCTGTCTTTGCATCATCGTCCGGTGCATCCTGGCAGATAACACCCTCGCCGCCTACCACTGTAGCTCCGGCTGCTGTCATTCGCTCTACCCAGTCGCGCATCCACTCACCATCACCCCATCCGTATGAACCGAACAGACCGATTGTCTTGCCTGCCACGCAGCCCTCAAGCTCTGTGACAAATGGTTCCATCTCGCCCTCCTCAAGTACCTCTGCACCCATTGCAGGGCATCCGAGTGCGAATGCTGTCTCTGATTTAAGCTCATCTATTGAAGCACTGCTTACGAATACGATTTCTGCTTCCTTTCCGGCATCTGTGACGCCTTTTGCAACTGCCTCTGCCATTGCTGCTGTATTGCCCGACTGCGACCAATAAACTACACTGATTTTGCTCATTTTAATTCCTCCTATACCGCAATCTGCTGCGGTTCTTCTTTATATATTTCCAGTATCAGCCTCATATCTATATCCTCGGCCAATAGCTGTATGACACTTTCCTTCGCCTTTTCAAAATCCTCAAACATCTTCTTTTTGAGTGGTACGTTGCGGTACACCTTCCAGTATCCTGAATACAGGCAGCCGCATCCGTTATGCTCTATAAAGCCTCTCACATCCTCTATCGGATATCCAAGCAAAAGCCCCATCTCATGTGGAAACTGCTTGTGTTCATCATTCAGATACGCTTCGTAGCGTTTTTTGAATCTAAGTAATATCTTGCCGAATGAAAAATCCTCATATCCCGCTTTCTTTAGTATGTCCAAAGCCTCTGAATTATTCAGATATGCTTCTAAGAGGCTCCTGCGGAATAAGAGGAAGGCGGTTTTCTCATTCCTTGCTGCGAGCCTGAAATGTGATATCCCGGAAGCCCTCAGAATCACTCTCATGGCACTCTCATCAGTGCTGTCTATCATGAGCATATTTGAAATTCTCGCTCCTGTAATTAGCGGGGCACACTGGAGGGCAAGCTGCATTTCCACGCTCTTTAAATCCATGCTCATAGCAATCTGAAATACTTCCTGGCACATTTTGGCTCCTTTCGTGTTAGTTATCTCTAACCTGAGTTAAATATATCTTACTTGTACCTATATGTCAAGTATTTTTTTGCCATTTTTACACTTTTTATTCTCAATTAATTGCAACAAAAAACACACTAAGAATCTTTAATTCTCAGTGTGCTTTCCTTATTGCCGTTCTTCTTTTTATACAATTCCTATAAAACCAGGCTTATGACACCTGCACTCTATACATATTTTTGCGGTCAATCGCTCCAATCTCTTCGAGCGTATTGATCATCCGATACACCGTAGCAGTCCCGATAGAGTGGTCTATCTTCGACGCCCGGTAATAAATCTCTTTGCAGCTTCCGCACTCGCCCTCGAGGATTACATCAAGTAAAATAAGTCTCTGCTTTGTAATCCTGCATCCGCTGTCCTTTAGCTTGCCAACGATTACCTCTTTTTGCTCTATTGCTTCTTTCGACATACATCCTCCTATCGTTACCGATGCCGGCAGATGCAGCTTAAGCGGCAGATGAGTTCTTTCATGAAATGCCCATCCTGTGCTTCATACACACCATGCCGTGGATTAATGACAGCCCTTGCAATGGCTGCAGTCCATTCCACACTGCAGGCTCTTGCCTGCCTTCTTTGATTTGATTATTGTCCTGATTACAAGTGCAACTATCACTACGAGAATTGCAATTACAATGATATCAGCCAGCATGTCATCATCTCCTATTCACTACAAATGCTACTAAATATACTACTGCATTATTTCTTTTCCTTGAAAAATCCTATTATTATCTTTACGGCAAGCCCCAGCAGGCATAGAAGAACTATGACTGCTATGAGGTCTGCTGTGTTAAATTCCAGATTGATTCTCATTTAAACATCTATTACACGTTTGATGCCGCAAATGAAGTGTTCTTTACTGTTGCCTTATTAGGGTCTTTTCTGAACAATAAGTATAATACACCTGCAAGGAGGACAAATGCAACTACTGTCCAGAAGTTAAAGGCTACCTCACCTATGCAAAGTCCCACAATCTGGTAGAACATAAGTGTTACACAGTAAGCTGATACGTTCTGGAATATGATTGTAAACCAGAAGAACTTACGGTTGTTAAGCTCCTTTGCTGTTGTTGAGATAGCTGCAAGACATGGTGAGTCAAACAGGTTAAACAGTAAGAATGATACTGCTACCATTGTTGTTGGGAAGAATGCTGCAAACTGATCATGCATGCTTACTGCATACTCCTCTACCTCTCCAAGTCCTGAGAGTACACCCATTGTTGAAACGATACCCTCTTTTGCTACAAAGCCTGAGAGTGATGATGCTACTGCCTGCCATGTATCGAATCCGAGCGGTGCAAAGATAACTGCGATAGCAGATCCGATTACTGCGAGTAAGCTGTTTTCTGTGTCAACAAGTCCGAATGCGCCATCCTGAATGCCGAAGCTTGAAAGGAACCACATAACTGCACAGCAGAGGAAGAGGATTGTTCCGGCCTTCTTGAGGAATGCCCATACTCTCTCCCATACGTGTAACAGCACACCCTTTACTGAAGGAATATGATACTGTGGGAGCTCCATTACGAACGGTGCAGGCTCGCCTGCAAATGCTCTTGTCTTCTTTAAAATGATACAGTAGATGATTGTGAGGCCGATTCCTGCAAAGTACATAAGAGGTGCCATCCACCAGCAGCCGTCACCCATGATAAAGCCTGCGATAAGTGCGATAACCGGAAGCTTTGCTCCACATGGGATATTTGTTACTGTCATCATTGTCATACGACGGTCTTTTTCGTTCTCGATAGTACGTGTTGCCATGATTCCAGGTACACCACATCCTGATCCGATGAGGAATGGGATGAAGGACTTTCCTGATAGACCGAATCTACGGAAGATTCTGTCCATAATGAAGGCTACTCGTGCCATGTATCCGCAGTCCTCAAGGATTGAGAGGAATAAGAATACGATAGCCATCTGTGGTGCAAATCCGATAGGTGCACCAAGACCTCCGATGATACCGTCAACTACAAGTGATACGAGCCATTCAGAGCAGCCTACATTTTCCATGAATGTCTGTACTGCCGGCTGAATCCACTCACCAAAGAGTGTGTCGTTTGTCCAGTCTGTTACAATTCCACCAAGTGATGATACTGCAACATAATATACAGCCCACATAATGAGTGCGAAAATAGGCAGTGCCAAAAATCTGTTTGTAACAATCTTATCAATTTTGTCTGATACTGTCTCTTTTCCGGCGCGTGCCTTCTTTACGCATGAGCCGATGATTGAAGATATGTACTGATATCTCTCGTTTGTGATGATACTCTCTGTGTCATCATCGTATTTGTCCTCGAGAGCTTTAATCTCTGCGTCTACATTTGGAGCACTCTTTAATACCTCAGAAATCTTTGAGTCACGCTCTAAAAGCTTGATTGCAAAGAATCTCTTCTGGTTCTCTGCTACTGCAAGACCAAGCTTATCCTCGATGCCTGCGATTGTGCTCTCCACATCATCTGCGAAGTGATGTACCCTCTGAACGGATTTACCTGACTTTGCAATCTGGATTGCCTTCTCTGCAGTCTCCTTGATTCCTGTCTTCTTTAAAGCTGAAATCTCAACTACCTCACAGCCGAGCTTCTCTCCAAGTGCTTTGATATTGATTGTGTCTCCGTTTTTCTTTACAATGTCCATCATATTGACAGCCATAAGCACCGGAATGCCAAGCTCGATAATCTGTGTTGTCAGATACAGATTACGCTCGATATTTGTTCCGTCCACGATATTGATAATCGCATCAGGCTGCTCTCCGATTAAGTAATTTCTTGCAACAACCTCCTCGAGAGTATATGGAGAAAGTGAGTAGATACCCGGTAAATCCACCAGGTCCACATCCTTGTGACCTATAAGCTTTCCCTCTTTTTTCTCAACTGTAACACCAGGCCAGTTACCAACATACTGATTGGCACCTGTTAAGGCATTGAACAGTGTTGTTTTTCCGCAGTTCGGGTTTCCTGCGAGAGCAATTTTTACTGCCATGTTTTAATCTCCTTATTTTTGTTTGTTCATTCTGCCTATAGTTTGTATTTGCTAACCTATAGTCAAAAAAAATTTACTCTACTTCTATCATAGAGGCATCGTCCTTACGAAGTGATAGCTCATAGCCTCTCACTGTCACCTCTACCGGATCGCCAAGCGGTGCCACCTTGCGGATAAATATCTCAACACCCTTAGTAATTCCCATATCCATGATACGTCTCTTGACTGCGCCCTGGCCTGTGAGCTTGACAACCTTGACTGTCTCGCCTACTTTGGCTTGCTTTAATGTCTTCATGCTGACTACTCCTTTTTTAATTTTATTGTTGTTTAAAAAATTTATATAAACGTTTGCATAATATCATATACAAAGTCGTTTAAATCTTAAATGATTACAGCTTATACAGCACATTGATGCATGTGTTATATGTGTTATATATATCATACATGCTATATCCATGCCGGTTACATATGTTATATCAGACCATGATCTTATTTGCCATGTCCTTGCCGATTGCTACTCTGGCGCCCTTTACATTGACTATCATATTGCCGGCTATCTCTGAGATGACAGTCACCTCTGTGCCTACTACAAAGCCCAGCTTCTCAAGGAAAGATCTCACCTCTTCCTTTCCGCCGATTTTCTTGATTATCTGTGCCTCCCCAGCACCACTCATTGATAATGGCATCATATTTACCTCTTTTCACGTCTTTTCTTCACGACTTTAATGATAAAAAACATCATTTGGTACCTCTTACGGCTGTTAGTATACTCTAACGTGGCTTAGATGTCAATAATATTTTTTAGATTTTTCTTACTTTTTTCAGTTGTGGCTAATAGGGTGGGTCCCAAGACTCGGTACCATCGGGCTTGCTCGCGGAGTCTCACCAGCTTAGTACTCTCGCGTTCGCTACTAAGATACTGTACGAAATTATGCTTGTTAGGATTTTCTGCAATTTCAGCTTCTTTTTCACGCAATTTTTCTGGCTTATGGGCTGGGTTGGGGAGCTGTTTTGTGGATTTCTACGGTTTCAGCTACTTTTTTCTGGATTTTTTTCAGCTTTTGGGTTTGGTTGTACATTATGCTAATTTAGTCCTACTTAATAAATATACTTTTTTGACTGAGGTCGGTACGCGCGTCCCGGGCACCGGTGGCGCACACGTACTCTCCTGCAGGCGCATAGCGAAACATTTTAGATACTGTTAGAATTATGCCCACAAATCGAGTAGGAGGCGGTGACTAACCGCCGTCCTCTCACAGCACCGTACGTACCG
>ENA-OZAM01000603-OZAM01000603.1-human-gut-metagenome-genome-assembly--contig:-NODE-603-length-13288-cov-8.326608_pt1 | contig 13288 bp, 9 predicted proteins | sample MGYA00244205_ERZ653494 | MGnify/ENA primary metagenome ERZ653494 (study PRJEB26926, sample SAMN06165132) | human gut metagenome | biome: ENVO:00009003; feature: ENVO:2100002; material: ENVO:00002003... | reverse complement strand
TCGGCAGCGTCAGATGTGTATAAGAGACAGAGGCTGCCACGCCGACCGGGTTCTGCGGCGGCCTTGCTTTTTTTCTTGACGAATAACCGAAAAAATAATACCATATAAAGTGGGTTTTAATGCAAGCCGATATACAGGAGGAGATAAAAATGAGCAAGATAATATCCGCAATGGTATGCGTATTTATACCAATGATCGTCAGCACAATATTACAGCAGGTGTTCCATTTTTCTGATTACCTGATGATAGCAATTTATTTTATTATGTTTGCGATTCTGTTTTTCTTTGTAAAGAAAAAGGGATGGTTTTAAGGAGGAGTCATGTCACATATTGACCAGAGTAAAATTCGTAATTTTTGTATCATAGCACATATTGACCATGGAAAATCCACCTTAGCAGACCGCATTATTGAAAAAACGGGACTTCTGACCAGTCGTGAGATGCAGTCACAGGTGCTCGATAACATGGATCTGGAGAGAGAACGAGGTATTACGATCAAGGCGCAGGCTGTCCGTATCGTCTATACTGCAAAAGATGGTGAAGAGTATATTTTTAATCTGATAGATACACCGGGACATGTCGATTTCAACTATGAGGTCAGCAGAAGCCTTGCAGCATGCGATGGTGCGATCTTAGTGGTAGATGCAGCACAGGGAATTGAGGCACAGACACTTGCGAACGTGTATCTTGCCCTTGACCATGACCTGGATGTTATGCCGGTCATCAATAAGATCGATCTTCCGAGTGCAGACCCGGATCGTGTCGTGGAAGAGATCGAAGATGTCATCGGAATCGAGGCACAGGATGCGCCAAGGATTTCTGCAAAAACGGGATTGAATGTAGAAGATGTCTTAGAGCAGATCGTAGAAAAAATTCCGGCACCGCAGGGAGATCCGGACGCACCGTTACAGGCGTTGATCTTTGACTCGCTGTATGATTCCTATAAAGGAGTTATTGTATTTTGCCGTATCAAAGAGGGAAGTGTCCGTGTTGGGACAACCATTCAGATGATGGCGACAGGAGCAAAAGCAGATGTCGTAGAGGTCGGTTATTTTGGTGCAGGACAGTTCATTCCATGCGACGAACTCTCAGCAGGCATGGTAGGCTATATCACGGCGAGTCTGAAAAATGTACAGGATACCCGTGTGGGAGATACGGTCACCGATGCAAACCGCCCATGCAAAGAGCCGCTTCCGGGATATAAAAAAGTCAATCCGATGGTATACTGCGGTCTTTATCCGGCAGACGGAGCAAAATATCCGGATTTAAGAGATGCTTTAGAAAAATTGCAGTTAAATGACGCGGCACTTCAGTTTGAGGCAGAGACATCCGTCGCCCTTGGTTTTGGATTCCGCTGCGGATTCTTAGGACTGCTCCACTTAGAGATCGTGCAGGAGCGTTTAGAAAGAGAATATAATTTAGACTTAGTCACAACGGCACCGGGTGTTATTTATAAGGTGCATAAGACCAATGGGGAAGTGATGGAGCTGACCAATCCGTCGAACTTACCGGACCCGGCACAGATTGAATATATGGAAGAGCCGATCGTCAGTGCCGAAATTATGGTCACAAGTGAATATATCGGAGCGATCATGGATCTGTGTCAGGAGCGTCGTGGAACGTATATCAGCATGGAATATATGGAAGAGACACGGGCACTCTTAAAATATGATCTGCCGCTCAATGAGATTATCTATGACTTCTTTGATGCTTTAAAATCACGTTCGAGAGGATATGCATCGTTTGACTATGAGATGAAAGGATATGTCCGTTCCAATCTGGTAAAACTCGACATTCTGATCAACCGTGAAGAAGTCGATGCCCTTTCCTTTATCGTATTTGAGGGCAGTGCTTATGAGCGTGGCAGAAAGATGTGTGAAAAGCTGAAAGAAGAGATACCGAGACACTTGTTCGAAATACCGATCCAGGCAGCAGTCGGCAGCAAGATCATCGCACGCGAAACCGTAAAAGCCATGCGAAAAGATGTACTTGCAAAATGTTACGGTGGTGATATCACGCGAAAGAGAAAGTTGTTAGAAAAACAGAAAGAAGGAAAGAAACGAATGCGCCAGGTCGGAAACGTAGAGATTCCGCAGGAAGCATTTATGAGTGTCCTGAAATTGGATGATGGAAAATAAAGGAAAATAAAAACCGGACTGTCAGGGTTATGTATAAGGAACACCTTGGCAGTCCGACTTTTTTGTAAACAAATTACTATGTAACAGTAGTAACATCCAAAAAGCTGTAGCTTAGTCCGCTAATTTTAAATCATCTTCTTTGATCCATCCGATCTTTCGTAAAATCTCACAGAACACAACACTCAGTATTGCAGGGAGAACAAAACAGATCAATACCAGACCAAGCCAGTCAAAACCTGTGATAGCAGTCTTTGTTCCGGCAGCAATATCATTCAGCCATCCGGTGTATACACCGATCTGACCAACAAATCCACAGGTTCCCATACCGGAAGATACCGGAGTACCGTTCATCTGCATTTTAAAAATACAGGTTGCGATCGGGCCGGTAATGGCAGAAGCAAGTGTTGGTGGAATCCAGATGCGTGGATTTTTTACAATATTACCCATCTGCAGCATGCTTGTTCCAATTCCCTGTGCGATCAGACCGCCCCATTTATTTTCCTTAAAGCTCATAACCGCAAATCCAACCATCTGCGCACAGCATCCGGCAACAGCAGCACCTCCGGCAAGTCCGGTCAGGCTGAGTGCAGCACAGATCGCAGCACTGCTGATCGGAAGTGTCAGGGCAATACCTACAATGACAGATACCAGAATACCCATGAAGAATGGCTGTAATTCAGTTGCCCACATGATCAGGTTTCCGACAGAGCTTGCCGCTTTACCGATTGCAGGAGCCCACCAGATAGAGAGCAGGGAACCACCTAAAATGGTAACAAGCGGGGTAACGAGAATATCAATCTTCGTTTCTTTAGAAACCATTTTACCACATTCGGCCGCAAAAATTGTCACGACCAAAACAGCAAGCGGACCACCGGCACCGCCCAAAGTATTTGCAGCATTTCCGACAGCCAGCAGTGAAAACAGAACCAGTGGAGGTGCCTGTAAAGCATAACCGATAGACACTGCCATCGCAGGTCCACAGATTCCTTTGGCATAGTCACCGATCGTGACAAGCAGCTCAAAACCGATCTGCTGACCTAATGTGGAAAGGATCGTTCCCATCAGAAGGGAGGCAAAGAGTCCCTGTGCCATGGCACCAAGGGCATCAATACCGTATCGTTTTGCGGAAAATACAACATTTTTCCGTGCTAAAAACTGTTTAAATGAACCGGGTTCTTTTGACATAATAATAACAACTCCTCTAAATTGATTTACTTTAATTTACAACTGACAAGACAGCTGACCATGCAATCATAACATATAAGGAGGATGCTTGTAAACCATAAAAGGAAGAAAAAAGGAATCGGTACAGAAAGCCAAGATTAGAACTGTACAGCAAACGGGATTCGCGTTATAATAAAAACATGAAGAATTTAGAATTATATATACATATCCCTTTTTGTATAAAAAAATGCGACTATTGCGACTTTTTATCAGGGGAAGCAAGTGCATTTGAGAAAAAGGAATATATCAGGGCATTATTAAATGAAATTAAATATCAGGCATATGACTGCGAGGATTATGAGGTATCGACGATCTATTTTGGAGGAGGAACACCATCCACGTTAAAAGCACAGGTAATCGATTCTATTTTACAGGAAATCTATAAGTATTTTCATGTAAAAAAAGATGCGGAAATTACGATTGAGTGTAATCCGGGAACGGTTGAGAGAGAAAAGCTGGCACTTTATCGGTTGAGTGGGATCAATCGTTTGAGTTTTGGATTGCAGTCTGCAAATAATCAGGAATTAAAAATGTTAGGCAGGATCCACAGCTATGAAGATTTCTTAGAGAGCTATGATGCGGCAAGAAAAGCAGGATTTGAAAATATCAACGTAGATGTGATGTCAGCACTTCCTGCGCAGACCGTTATTTCCTATGAGATTACCTTAAAAAATGTGCTTCGCTTAAAACCGGAACACATTTCTGCCTACAGTCTGATGATAGAAAAAGATACGCCGTTTTATGAGCGTTATTCTGAGGATGAATATATCCGTGCTGCCGGTGGAAAACCGAAATATCTTCCAAGTGAGGAAGAAGAACGCAGGATGTACAAGCTGACAAAGGAACTGTTAGCAGAGCATGGTTATAACCGATATGAAATCTCAAATTACGCAAGAGAGGGTTACGAATGTAAACATAATGTAGGTTATTGGCGAAGAGAGAACTATATCGGAATGGGAATTGGAGCAAGCTCCCTGTTTGAAAATACCAGATTCCATAATACAGATATCATGTTTGAATATCGTAAATGCAATTTTGAGCGTGAAGATGAAGAAGTCTTAACGAAAAAAGCACAGATGGAAGAGTTCATGTTTTTAGGACTCCGCATGACGAATGGAATTTCAAGGGCAGATTTTAAAGAAGCTTTTGGAATGGAGATTGAAGGTGCCTACGGACCGGCACTTGCAAAGCTGACATCTGAAGGTTATTTAGAGAAACGTGAGGGCAGGATTTTCTTCACGGAAGCAGGCATTGATGTCAGCAACACACTTTTGACGGAGTTCTTGCTGTAATTTTATAATCTTATAGATTTATAGGTTTATAGCTTTGTAGTTTTCTCATTTTACGGTTTTATGATTTTGTGGTTTCCCAGCCAGTCGTCTATGATCTGTTATGCCGGAAAAATAAAATTCCGCCAAGAATACTGACCAACAACTCAGTTACAGGAAAGGCGAGCCATACACCGGTCATGCCAAACAGGTAAGACAGGAAAAATGCCATCGGGATAATGACAAAAAATCCGCGTAAAAGCGAGATGACATGTGCCGGGCGGGCAAATTCCGTGGAGGTAAAATACACCGACAGAATAATATTGAATCCTGCAAAAACACATGCGGTAAAGTAAATGACAAGTCCTTTTACGGCAGTTTGCTGTAGAAGGACATTTTTTTCGCTGTTAAAAATGGCAGTAATCTGCCCGGCACCGAAGAAAATACCAAGGTACACCAAAACAGAGATAGCCAGCATTGTGATCAGAGCATAACGCAAAATAGAATGTACCGCGGTGCGGTCACCCTTTCCATAGCTGCTGCTGAGGATCGGCTGGATACCCTGTGCGATTCCGGTGTAGACAGAGATCACAACCAGAGAAATATTTGCAATGATACCATAAGCGGCCACACCTGTATTTCCCTGCAGATTTAAAATGATCATATTAAAAATAATGATCACAATGCCGGACGAAAGCTCTGTGATCAGAGACGGCAGACCATCGGAGCAGATGTGGCGTATCAATCCGGGAGAAATGCAGCATTTTTCTAAATGAAAATGATTTTTCTTCTGAAAAAAGAAAGTTGACAGTATTAGGATACTGATCAGCGGAGCAAATCCTGTTGCGAGGACAGCACCGAAAATCCCCATTTTACATGGGAAAATAAAAATATAGTCTAACAGGATGTTAGAAAAACTGCCCATCAGCATAGCCAGCATGGAAAGCTGTGGAGCACCGTCATTGCGGACAAAACATAAAAGCAGATTGTTGAGCATGAAAGCCGGAGCAAAAAACAGGATCACCCGCAGATAAGTCTGTGTCATTTCAAAGACCGTTTCATTTGCACCAAGCAGATGTGTAAGTGGGGCAGAGAAAAACAGACCGGCACAGAAGAAGAAAAGTGCAGGCAGTAAAAAAGCAACAGCTGCATTGGTAAATACCTGATTCATATCTTTTTGTCGGTTCTGGCTTTTTAAAATAGAATAGCGTGTGCCTCCGCCCATGCCGATCATCAGACCTCTTCCGTGAATAAAGCTGTACACCGGAATGGCGAGATTTAAGGCGGTAAGTCCGTCTGCACCCAGTCCTTTAGAGATAAAAAAGGTGTCGGCTAAAATATAGCAGGACAGTCCGATCATGCCAAGGACATTGAGAGAGGCATATTTTATAAAATCATTGAGAATCGTATGTTGTTTCATCTGTGTTTTCCTTTCCTGAAAAAATTAGAACAAAAGTGTGCTTCATACACTCCTGCGCTCTGGTGTCTTCCATAGCACAGCTTTTGTTCCGCGCGCGAGCGGTGCTGCATAGCAGATATTTACTTATTCGTGAGCTGCGCATCTTCGCCCGAAGGGCTTTTTGCTCTATAGGAAACACAACTTTCATATTTTCATGTAACACGGTGCTTCCTATAGAGCAAAAAAAACGCCTTACGCTCATTCCTTCTAAGGCCTAACGGAATGAGGTAAAGCGAGCTTACCCGGCGGCAATTTGTATTTAGATTGTATATTCGTAACATATATAGCATATCCGTTTTGAAAAGTCAAGGTGGAGATATTACAAATTCGTAAACATATCCTGTGCGTATACACGAATGTCATTTGGGGTGACCATATGGTATTTATCTTTTACGGCAGAAAAATATTCGTGAATAGATTCCTGCGTAATAATACGCTCGGAAGGTGCTGATGCGGATAAATCTTTTCTGGCAGATAGCCAAGGGGTTTCATTGTGTGTAAAATGTTCTAATACTTTACCGCTATAGCAGCAAAAGTAATTAATAACGCTATCAAAAACTGTCTTTTCCTGAGTGGTTAATATCGTGTCGTCAAAGTCAGAAGCAGAAGCAATCGGATCGAAATGATAATCGCGATACCGGTAATAGATGTCGCGATATACCGGACCATGAACCCATGCCTCACAATCTTCGGAGAAGAGAAACGTATGATAAAAGGCATTGTAAAATCCCTGGATATAATAAAGTGCTTTTTGAAGTGCTAAAGGTGTAATGTCCTCGCAACGGTTTAAAAGGTATCGGATGGCTATGGATATTTTGGATTCGTTTGCAGTATCAAGTCCTCGTCCAAGTAATGTATCTACCGTCTTTCTGCTTTTTTCATAAGAGGCAGGGGATTTAAAGCTGTCTTTTCCGGCTTCTAATATTTCGGAATAATATGCAGGGTCATTGTACAGCCGCGTAAGCATATCCGAGTATTGTTTTGTTGGGATATCTCCATCATAATAGCGGGAGAAAGTCTGCTCACCCCATCCTAAAAGTAAGGAGAGCGGGCGTTTTCCAATAGCATATTTTTCAGGGATCGCCATAATATGCTCTAATGGGATAATGCCATTGGCAGTACGATAAACGTCATAGAGTGCCTTAAGATTGTAATCATTGATTTTTGGAACATATAATAGGGAACCGCAATCATGACAATGAGCCTCCTTACCGGTATAATGGTAGGTTGTTTTTTTGATGGTTCCGGTCATTGGAACTTCGGTAATCATATAGTCAACATCATTTCTGCACTCTTCACAAAAAATCTTTTTTTGAGTCATCATTGTGACCTCCTTTCAAAAGTCATCTAAATAAGTAGTCAATGGATTTGTTACGTTTGTGGAATGAGATAACAACGGTTCGATTTCCCTTTGGCAAGTCGATGATATTAAATTTTGTATAAATATCAACGGTTTCTTCCTCTCCATCTGCGTTATAAAGTTCCACTTGTGGGACAAATACATATAATATTTCATATTCATAACCGGGTTTCGTGTTCTGGAGTGTATGACAGAAATCTTCTACTTCAATCTGCATAAGTATAGATTTTTGCTTATCGCTTCGTATATTATACTCGTTAATAAATTCGATATTCTCCTGTCGCTTTTCGTTTAGAGAAATGGTATATTTTCCTAACGAAACACAAGTTTTTATTTTATCAAGTACATTCTGGATTTCTTCTCGGGTGTAATTCTGATTGTAATATGGATTCATTGCATCACCTCAATATTATGATACAACAGTTGCACCAAAAATACAACACAAAACGCACTAATTGATACACTTTTTAAATTCTGCATATATCACTGACATTACAGAAACAAAATGGTATAATAGGTACCAAACAACAAAAGACTATAACTATATAAAAGCAAAACCCGGAAGATATAAAAAGTATAGAATAATTACAGAAAAGAACTATAAATAAACTATAGGCAAATATAGAATAAAACGATCACGGACAAAAACATGACAACCCCAAAAGAATATCACAACATACAATTAAAAAACATCACCCTGACCTACCTCTTAGAGCGTAAGCCGGTAAAGAACATCAACCTTCGCATCAAGTCCGACGGCTCCGTCTGCGTGTCGGCAAACAACAGAGTCCCGGTGTGGAGGATCGAGGATTTTATTATAGAAAAGCAGGACTACATAGAGCGGGCGATCCGGGAGTATTCGAGGAAGAATACGCAGGAGTTAGCATCAAAACAATATGTGGACGGAGAAACCTTCGGCTTTCTGGGGAAAAGCCTGTGCTTAAAAGTCAAAGAGGCAGAGACCGAGCGGGTAGAGACGGACGGAATCTATTTGTGCCTATATTTAAAACAAACAGAAAATTTTACAAAAAAGGAGCGGCTGGTACAACAGTGGTTCAAAGAACAGACCGTGCAGGTGTTTTCTGAGATCATAGAAAGCATCTATCCGCAATTTGAAAAATACGGAGTGCCATATCCGAAGATCACCATTCGCAGCATGACATCCCGCTGGGGTTCGTGCCAGCCCGTAAAGGCAAGGATCACCTTGAATGCATGGCTCATTGCTACGCCGAAGGAGTGTATTGAATATGTAGTGGTACATGAATTTGCACATTTTATCCATCCGAATCATTCAAAGCAATTCTGGGCATTTGTAGAGAGCATGATGCCGGATTACCGGGAGCGAAAAACCATGCTCCGGGGCTATGGAACATATTGATTTTTTTAATATGTGTAGTGTATAATACGATCATGTGATCAGCATTTGAAATAAAGATGTTATGATGCGTGTGCACAATGGAGGATATATTTTCACAGTAAGACAGAACTTATGGAGAACTGCTTTGAGAGTTTGAATGAAAATAAACTTGGGAGTGTAGGTATATGAGTTTTAGAAAAGATTTGCGGATGCAATTCCGCTGTGATTTATAACTACGTTAACGATTTGGATGCTTTAAGGGTCCGGTTCACTGAGCATTATACAAGTAAGTGGACTGGACCATTTTATGTTAAAACTTCCGATGAAATGTCAAGTGAACAGAACAGTTTGTCTTGCTGGAACAGAGTGCAAAATAGGTATGTAAAAGTATAAGTCACAACTTGGGAGGAATACGAAATGAAAAAACGAATTTTAAGTATCTTGCTCATCCTTTGCATGGTACTGGGGTTTGTACCAATGACGGTATTTGCAGAGACAAATTTTGACAGTACATGGACAGAACTGACGTCTGTTCATGGTGGTACAATGCTTGCAACAGGCAAATATTATTTGAACAGTGATATAACTATTGATAGTGCCATTACCATCACGGATAATAGCACGGTTACCCTCGATTTAAATGGTCATGTATTGAGAATGACTGGTGAAGACAGTGTTATTAGGATGGAAAACGGGAAGCTGACTTTGCAAGATAGTAATTCGCAAGCTATACACAAGTTTAGTGAAGAGAATGATTTGTGGGTGCTGGATGAAGCCAATGGTACACAAATTGTCAAGGGCGGTGTTATCACCCAGGACAGAGCGGGTATTAGCGCCCCTTCCTATTACGGAGGAGTCTCTTTAGGAGGAGGAACATTTACGATGGAAAGAGGAAGCATCGTGGGATGTGCTGCTTCCGGTGAGGGCGGTGGCCTCTGTGCAAGTGGCGGCTACTTCATGATGGAAGGCGGTACAATTATTGGCTGTACTGCAAAACAGGGTAGTGGTATGTTTTTGAGTAAAACATATATGTATGCAGACGGTGGCAATGTAGAGGGTACGGTAATGAATGAGGGGGAAATTACTCATGGCTACTATGCTGCCAATGTCACTTACTTCGGAGGTGATGTGGACAACCGGAATGCAATCTGTGATGGTATTTATAAAGGTACGGTGATCAATTATGGCACCATCAGTGGTGGTAGATTTTATGGTACGGTTACCAATTATGGAACTGTTGCCAATGGCAGTTTCAGCAGTAAACCAAATGGTGGATATACGGTGACATTTGATTCTGACGGAGGAACGGCGGTTACTTCCCAGTATTGTGTTAATACACCTGCCCTAGAACCCACCCCACCAACCAAGCGAGGGAATGCTTTTATTGGATGGTACAATGGAGAGACGAAATATGATTTCCATAATGCGGTTACCACTGATCTGTATCTGAAAGCAAAGTGGACAGATACCTATGTCATAACCTATAAGCCCGATGAGTATGCCATAGAAACGACAGAGCAGATTGATAAAAAAAGGTTTTACGGTGATGAGCTGGTAGTGTTGAAAGGTGAGATATTTCATCGTACCGGTTACAAGCAAATTGCTTGGAAGGCGTCAAAATATAAGGATGAGTATGTAGAGACTTATGGTTTGAATAGAACCTATAGTGTTGCTTATATGTATAATTGTGGGATAACGGCGTTGTATCCGGTATGGAGCGCTAATAATTATACGATTGTTTTTGACGCAAACGGCGGCAATGGAACAATGTCGGCACTTAATATGAAATACGACAAAGCAGAAATGCTTTCAAAAAATACGTTTACCCAAAGTGGATATGAATTTCTGGGATGGAATACAAAGGCTGATGGCACAGGGACAAGCTATACGGATGAACAGTCCGTATTGAATCTGACAAGTGAAAATAATGCTGAGATAACTCTTTATGCACAGTGGAAAGATGTGGAAGTACCTACCGGAAAGATCAGCATTGGCACGAATACATGGAGTACCTCTTTAAACAACATTACTTTCAATCTGTTCTTTCGGGAAGCACAGGAAGTTAAGATTACTGCATCAGATAATAGTGGTCAGCCGGTTACGATTGAATATCTGTTAAGTAGCAGGAAATTGAGCCAAAAAGAAATTGAAACAGAAAATTTTAAGCAGTATAAAGGAGCATTTAATATAAAACCGGATAACGAGTATGTTATCTATGTCCGTTTAAGTGATCAGTCAGGTAACACCTGTTATATTAACTCAGATGGTATCGTGATCAATGAAACCAATTCTGTGATTTTGGGTGTGACAAATGGAAAAACTTATTGTTCAGCAAAAACGGTAATGGTGGATGAAAAATATATGGATACTATTTCTGTAAATGGCGAATCCATAACACCTATAAATGGTGAATTTACTCTTTCGCCGAAAGAAGGAAAACAGAAGATAGTAGTGATTGACAAAACAGGCAATAAATCTGAAATCACCGTAACTGTAAACAAAGGGCATACACCTTTGGACGATGACGGCGATTGCACCACGCCGGTTCTGTGTAAATTTTGTGGTGAACAGGCGATTGCTGCAAAGGAAGAGCATACCTGGAGTGAGTGGGCATCTGCCGGAAATGGAAGACACAATCGTCATTGTACCACAGCCGATTGCAAAGCAGCTAATGCAAAGAACTGCTCAGGAGGTACGGCAACCTGTACATTACAGGCAGTGTGCGAAATCTGCGGTGGGCAGTACGGTGGAATTGATAGCAAAAATCATAGGGATTTAGAGCATAAGGACTCTAATGCTGCGACAGTTACTTCTAGAGGAAATAGAGAATATTGGTACTGTAAAGATTGTGGTAAATGCTTTGCTGATAAAGATGGTATAACAGAAATCGAATTGGATGATATCGTAATCTCAAAGCTCCCACCCAAAATCATAGAGGGACAGGGTGCCAGCGCATCAGAAGGTGAAAGAAAAGCCCTTGTTTTTCGTTCCAATGCGGCATTTTGTGATTTCATCTGTGTAGAAATTGATGCTAAAACCCTTAATGAAGAGAACTACACTAAGAAAGAGGGCAGCACGATTATTACCCTGGAAGCTGATTATATAGCAACACTTCCGATTGGGGAGCATACGATTGATATTGTATCAAAAAGCGGAAAAGCAACAGCAAACTTTACTATAACAACCAAAAAGCCATCCGCATTACCAATACCAAATAAAGAGCCAGCCGTATTACCAGCACCGGATAAAGAACCAGCCATATTACAAACACCAAATAAGGCGCCGTCCATATTATCAATACAGAATAAAGAGCAATCTGTATCACTAACACCGGATAAGCGGCAATCCGCATCACCTACAACGGGGGATGACAGTTATATGATACTTTGGACTGCCTTGGTGATCATAAGCGGCAGTGTGTTGATAGGAGCAGGCGTTTATGATAAAAGGAAAAGAGTAAAATAAAAGACATATGATAACTGCAAAACGGTATCTGTAAAACCATGCTCCGGGGCTATGGAACTCGTTGACGAACATGGAAAATTGTGCTAGTATAAAAAAGTAAATAAGCCCTTGGGGAAGGGATGAACAGTGTGTTAGGAGGAAGGTTTTATGCAGCAGGGAACAGTAAAATGGTTTAATGCCAAAAAAGGTTACGGATTTATTTCTGATGAAGAAGGAAAAGATGTATTTGTACATTTTTCTGCTTTGAACATGGATGGTTTCAAAGAGCTGAAAGACGGAGAGCGTGTAGAGTTTGAAGTAGTAGAAGGCGAGAAGGGACCACAGGCAGCAAATGTTGTTCGTCTTGGTTAATTCATAAATAGAGTAGAATTGGGAATAATAACCAAAAGAGGGTGTCAGGCACCCTCTTTTTAAATGATATATTTTTATAAAAAATAGATAGAGCAAACAAGTGAATTTTTGCAGAGAGGAGCAGACACGGCGTTGAGAGACTTAAACACATTAGAGGCATACGAATTATTAGAAAAGAAAGAATTACAGGATTTGAATTCTGTCGGATATAGATTGCGTCATAAAAAGACCGGAGCAAAGATAGCACTGATCCGGAATGACGACGAGAATAAAGTATTTTATATCGGATTCCGTACACCGCCAAAGGACAGTACCGGAGTGGCACACATCGTAGAACATACCGTATTATGCGGATCGGATAAATTTCCGGTCAAAGATCCGTTTGTAGAATTGGCAAAGGGTTCCCTGAATACCTTTTTAAACGCCATGACCTATCCGGATAAGACCGTCTATCCGGTGGCAAGTTGCAATGATAAAGATTTTGCAAACCTGATGGATGTCTATTTAGATGCGGTATTCCATCCGAATATCTATAAATATGAAGAGATTTTTAAACAGGAAGGCTGGCACTACGAATTAGAGAGCGAGGATGCACCGATCACTTATAACGGAGTAGTTTATAATGCTGTCTCTTATACACATCTCCGAGCCCACGAGACACTGAGC
>ENA-OZAM01000595-OZAM01000595.1-human-gut-metagenome-genome-assembly--contig:-NODE-595-length-13338-cov-10.664383_pt1 | contig 13338 bp, 10 predicted proteins | sample MGYA00244205_ERZ653494 | MGnify/ENA primary metagenome ERZ653494 (study PRJEB26926, sample SAMN06165132) | human gut metagenome | biome: ENVO:00009003; feature: ENVO:2100002; material: ENVO:00002003... | reverse complement strand
TCGTGGGCTCGGAGATGTGTATAAGAGACAGATCTAACAAACCAACCACTTCTAAGATAACTCTACAACGCGTGTCTAATAACTGTTATTCAACGACTGATGGAAATATAACCATTAATTTAGAATTGGAGAAAAAGAACTTTGTACAGACCAAATATAAATTGATTGAATATGGTGGCACAGATGACAAGTTCTTTAGCTTACATATGACTTTGGATAAACAATAACAAATTTATTGCATAAGAATCAATGAGAACATTTAGATTATTAGCAACTTCATTATTGGTTGCATTGAGCATGGGAGTTAGCTCTTGTAGTGAAGAATTGGATAGCCAACCAATGGAATCTTATCCAGAAGGTGGTGAGCCTTTAGATGTAGTTTGTAAAGAATATGGCATTAGTGACTATGAAGACATAGAATTACTTTCTTACTATAAGAACAATTTGGAGCAAGCTAACTTCTCTGGCTTACGAGAAGAGAAGCTATGGCTTGCATCATTCAATGTAAAAGATAAGTCGCCTATTATTAATTGGACTGACGAATTACCATTTAATAGGAATCGTAAGATTTACAAAGGCTATGGAGAATATGAAGATGTCACCATTCAGCAGATAACCATGTTGCAAACCATGTACTTTAATCCGAAGGAGTTTGTAGCATCATTAAGCTATTACTTTGGTAAAGATTATGGTTACCTCGCTTTACTCTTTAGGCATGATACACAAACTAAAGAAGTTCAAGTTAAGCGTAGTGAAATACTTGCTGGATTTCAATATTCTATAATAAACAATGATTGTTGTTACTCATTGTCTGGCGATACGCTCTATATAGCAGAGAAAGGCTTTGGATATTCCAATGTAGGAACTCTCTATACTTCTGAATTTATATCTCACGAAGAAGCAATATACACCCATAGAGATAATAAAGGCTTCTTTGTAGGAAGACGGAATTTCAAATTGGGAGAAGATTTATGGCATATCCAAGTACCACAGCTAAATGATGAACCTGCTGATGCTAAGATTGAGGTTAGTGTAGAAGATAATTCCAAGAGAGTTTGGAAGTACAATGTCAATATTATACATTATGATGGAACTAAGAAGAATGTAACATTTGAAGTGGATATTGACAACGGTACAATTAAAGGAGAGAATGATTATACTTCTCTCATTATAGGTAAATGGAAGAAGACAAGCGGTGATGCTGTTGCTACCCATGTTACTTATAAGAATGATGGCACATTTGAATATACAAGTACAGAAGATAGCTCTTACAAGGAAGTGGGCAAGTACAAGATAGACGGTAACAAGCTCTATGAAATGTACAGCGATGAAGAAGAATGGATTATCAATGATATTCTGTTACTTAATTCTATGACCTTATCAGTGCAGGAATTGGAAGCAGACGGAGTTACACCCACAGGTCAGAAGTACTCTTATCAGAGAGTGGAATAAAGAACTTATTCATACTAAAAGTAGGCAGCATTTGAGGAAACTCTTATGCTGTTTTCTTTTTTATATAAGCACTACGAATGTTACATACTAACAACCCAATTCTTTGGAATATAGGAAACTAATATTTAACTTTGTACCGTAGGTTTAGCTGTTGACTAATTGTTGACTGATAAACTTCCAATGAGATTATTAATACGTTGACATATTGCAATTTAATAGGATGAAATTTAGAGCCTCATAATCTGGAGGTCCCTGGTTCAAGCCCAGGCTGGTCCACAAACAAGAGGCTCATTCTTAATAGAATAGAGCCTCTTTTAATTTTTGGACTCCGCTATACAAGCCCGGTATTTGTGTAATAAAACAACCTTCATCATGAAATACGGAGTATCTCCAAATACACTGCTCATAACTGCCGGAACCATATGGTCATTGGCAGGAGTCAATATTCTGCGTATAGGCCTGACCTGCTGGATAGATGACGGACATTATTGGCTATTCAAAGTCTGCGAAGCCAGCCTGGTATTCCTTCTGTTCTTCGGCATTATTTTCCATAGGCTGTACAAGAAACATACTCTCCGTATCTCACAGAAGAAAGGGAAGCACTGCCCCTTTTCCTTTTTCGACGTAAAAGGATGGATTGTCATGATAGGCATGATTGCAATGGGAATTGTAATACGTACCTGCCACCTTCTGCCCGACTCCTTCATCGCAGTGTTCTATACCGGACTTTCTCTCGCGCTTCTCGGCACCGGGCTACGCTTCATCTGGTATTGGTGGAGGAACAGATAACTCCGGATTCACCGATTCCCATCCTATGCAGGCTCCGGCAAAGTGCTGACCGCCTCGCTCTTTATCCTTTCAGGCTTATTGCTATTCGCACGCAATATGGGTATCATCACCGAAGCATGGTTCAATATGCTGGTTGCCTGGCACTCCTTATTTATAATAGCAGGTATCTATACCATGATACGCAAGCACTATCTGTCAGGAGGTGTCCTATTGCTGGCGGGACTCTACCTCTTGGGAAGCAAACTCATGCTATTCCCCGGCAATTTCCAAGCCATGCTGTGGCCCTTGGCCCTTATCCTCATCGGCATCTTCTTTCTCAGACATCACCATAGGAGAAACTGGACACACCAAAGGACAGTGCATCGCCGTGCCAAGATGGTACAACGGATGATGAACAAGAGAATGGGAGAGCAAGAGGAACAACAATGCCAGTCTGACGACGGATTCCTCTACTCCAACAACTCCCTGAGTGCCGTACGCCACGTCGTACTCGACGAGCTTTTCAAGGGAGCGAACATACGCACCTATTTCGGCGGTACTACCATCGACCTGCGCCACACGAACATAGCACCCGGAGAAACCTACATAGACCTGGACTGCAGTTGGGGAAGAGTGGAACTGTACATACCCGCCGACTGGCAAGTACGCATAGAATGCAGCTGCTTTTGCGGTGGATGTGAAGACAAACGCTGGCAAGGCACACCTGCCAAACAAGAATGGTGCGTACTTATGATACGCGGAAACATATCCTTCGGAGGCCTTGAAATAAAAGATTAAGCGATGGAAGCACACCCGATAACAGATTATCTTTACCGCTGGGTACCGGCACTTGCCTACCTTGCATGGTTTATTGTAGGCACCGTCTCCATGTATAGAACGAATGTCATCGTAGCCATAGCCGGCGTTCTCTTCTGGCTGTCCGGCAGCTTCATGATATGCGACATAATGGTAAGAATAGCCGGAATAGCATACATCCCCTTTGCCCCCACCATTCCTTTCTGCCTCTTGTTCGGTATTCCTGCCTGGACAGCTATCCTTTTGTGGTATCATCTGCAGATTGTGGCAGGCACTTCATTACAAACAGAAAATTTCACCGCCCCGAGGCAGAAAAGGCCGCTCCCCTGCCACAAGAAGAAAGTATTGACCGGATCACGGTAAAAGACGGCTCCCGGATTCACATCATCAAAGTGGAAGACCTATTATACATCCAGGCTTGTGGGGACTACGCAACCCTGGTGACATCAGACGGAGAGTACATCAAGGAACAGACCATGAAAAACTTCGAGACACATTTGCCAGCAGATAACTTTGTCCGCATCCACCGCTCGAGCATTGTCAACGTAACCCAGATATCACGAGTAGAACAGTATGGAAAAGAGACCTACCAAGTGACGTTAAAAAGTGGCGTCAAGCTACGGGTAAGCCTCTCCAGATACCGGTTACTGAAGGAACGGTTGGGCATATAAATGCCGCAACCAGTCCTTCAGAATACTTCCTGCAGAGGAAAAAGACAATTAATCTTAAAATACAGCGGAATATATAACTTTGTCCAAAGTTATTTGTTCCTTTACCTTACTATGATGAAACATCTGTATTACATACTTATGTTTACCTTCCTCTGTCTGGGTTTGACTGCCATCTCCCAGGAGGAACAGCCGGACTCACGGAATACTACCATGAGTCCGGCGGGAATAGTTGTCGGAAGTCCGGCCTCCGAATGCTCCTTTACCGCCTACACACAGTGCGCATCGTACACAGCCACCCACCGTTCACTATTCAATGACGAAAATACCGACTGCTGGACCAACGAAGCGTTGTGTCCGAACAGCCTATACACACATAACCACGCCTCTCCGAAATTCCTGAAGATGAGAATTCTGAAACCAGCCGGGCAACTGGAGCATCTGCTTTCCAGCCATCTGTCTGCCGGAGAGAGCGCCAACCTTTCATTCAATCCCAGTGCCCTCCGCTATTCCTGCGGATACTACATCTATGCACTGCTGCATATCCTGATTTAGACTTTATCGGACTTATTGCAAACCATTACCGGAGGTGTACTGCATGTACATCTTTCGCTTTTTTATTATCCATTTCATCACATTAATATCATAACTATGTCCGATTTATTCCTCCCCACCCTTGAGATGATGGGGCTCACTTTTGCAATCGGTTTCTTTGTGGCATTCATCATCAAACTGATAGCCAGCGCAGCCGATTCACTCGATTTCTACAGTTCCCACCAGCAGGAGTTACTCCGCCTGCGCCGTATAAAGAAGTTCCGCCAGAAGATGGAACTGATGCTACACACCCCCTCCATGCACGGAAACATCTTCGGCAACGACACGCGCGAAGACTACAGCCGGGGTGTGGACCGTGAAAACGAAAAGCCTCGGGGCTATTACCACGGAGTAAGCCACGGTGTCTCCAAAAGAAACCTGGTAGACTACTTCTACCCAGAAGATACCCATATGATGTATCTGGAAGATGCCATCAGCCACCGTGACAACAAGAACAAGACTAAAAAGAACAACGACACCAAAAACAAAGACTAATCATGGAGAATATAGATTTTGCAACCTTGTTCCAAGGATTCGGAACAATGATGGAAAGCGGCTGGCTGCTCTCCTCTGCCCGTGTATTTTTAATAGCCCTGGGCCTGCTGCTCATATACCTGGGATGGAAAGGCGTACTGGAGCCTATGGTCATGATTCCCATGGGACTGGGTATGGTCGCCATTAATTGCGGCACCCTTTTCATGCCCGACGGTACATTGGGGAATCTCTTTCTGGACCCGATGCTTTCGGATACGGACGACTTGATGAACACCATGCAGATAGACTTCCTGCAACCGGTCTACACCCTGACCTTCAGCAACGGATTGATTGCATGCTTCGTATTTATGGGTATCGGTACCCTGCTCGATGTGGGCTTCCTGCTACAGAAACCGTTTGCCAGCATATTCCTTGCCCTATGTGCCGAATTGGGAACTTTCCTGACTGTACCCATCGCATCTGCATTGGGACTGTCCTTGAAAGAAAGCGCTTCCGTAGCCATGGTAGGAGGTGCGGACGGACCGATGGTGCTTTTCACTTCCTTGGCCCTGGCCAAACATCTGTTTGTACCCATCACAGTAGTGGCCTATCTCTATCTGGGACTGACATATGGCGGTTACCCCTATCTGGTGAAGCTGCTGGTGCCGAAACGCCTGCGCGCCATCAAGATGACGAGCAAGAAGCCGCCCAAAAACTATGATGCCAAAGTAAAACTGGCTTTCTCGGCTATATTGTGTGCTGTACTGTGTTTTCTGTTCCCGGTTGCCTCACCGCTGTTCTTCTCCTTGTTCCTCGGAGTGGCAGTACGCGAGTCGGGGATGAAGCATATCTACGATTTTGTAAGCGGTCCGCTGTTGTATGGTTCTACTTTCATGCTCGGCCTGTTGTTGGGCGTACTTTGCGACGCACATCTGCTGCTCGACCCTAAAATTCTTAAATTGTTGGTATTGGGCATGGGCGCACTGTTGCTCTCCGGTATCGGCGGAATCATTGGAGGGTACATCATGTACTTCATCAAGCGGGGCAATTACAATCCGGTCATCGGAATTGCAGCCGTGAGCTGCGTGCCTACTACGGCGAAGGTTGCCCAGAAGATAGTAAGCAAGGACAACCCCAATTCCTTCATCTTGGGAGATGCCTTGGGGGCTAATATTTCAGGAGTAATCACTTCGGCCATCATTACGGGTATCTATATTACTATAATTCCCTATCTGTAGCCTGCGTAGTGGGTTTAGGTGACGGAAAGAGGTTGTGGTAATCACAATCTCTTTCTTTTTATGATACATGGGGCAAGCTGTTGCATTTCAGATAAAATCCTTTACCTTTGCCGGCAAACACATTTATCAAGATATCAGGATGAAGAAAGTATTTAAATTGGCCGGAGGATTCATGGTCGGGGCATGCATCGGCTTTGTAGGAATAATAGGTGTAAGAGTCCTGGTTTTGGGAGACTCGTTCGACGGTTTACACAGCAAGTTTGCCGAAACCGGCATGCTGGAGACAGTAGGAGTTTCCTTGTTAGCCATACTGATTCTGCTGTTCTCCATCTTCCTGCAAGTGCTTCTGCACGAAGGCGGGCATCTTGTCTGCGGACTGGCAACCGGCTACCGCTTCGTCTCCTTCCGCATCTTCAACCTTACCTTCATACGGAAAGACGGGAAATTATGCATCAAGCGTTTCAGCCTTGCCGGAACGGGAGGCCAATGCCTGCTTACCCCACCCGAAAGGCCTCTTGAAGATATCCCAACCACCTTGTACAACCTGGGTGGAGTGCTTGCCAACCTGCTGACCGCCATCCTTGCCTTCCTCCCCCTGCTGACCGTAGACGGGCTGCCTTACCTGCTGAAATTCTTCCTTCTGATGCTCTCTTTGATTGGCATTCTCCTTGCAGGGATGAACGGCATCCCCATGAAGATGGGCGGCATCGGCAATGATGCCGACAACATGCGCCTGCTTCTCAAGGACAGCAAGAGCAAGCAGGCACTGGTCACCCAGCTGCGCATCAACGCACTGGTGCAAGAGGGCATGCGTCCTAAGGACATGCCTGCCGAATGGTTCAGCCAAACGGAAGACATCAACTACAAAGATGCCCTGCAGGTCACCATAGCCTTGATGAGCGCCTCGCGCCTGCTCGACTGCGAAGAATGGGAAGCCGCCTACAATGCATTTGAGAAAATAATGAGCCACCGGCACGAAGTCATCGGACTTTTGATAAAGGAAAACGCTTGCGAGCTGCTCTTCACCGCATTGGTGACAAAGAGGACCGCACGGGCAGAAGAATTATATACCGATGAGCTGGATACCTACATCCGGCAATATAAGGATGTGACGTCTTCCAAACAGCGGCTGCTCTGCGCCCTGGCACTCTACCGGGACAAGGACACAGCAAAGGCAAAGGAGATTTACGAAGCCACCTGCCAACGGAAAAACAAATACTTGATGCAGGGAGAAGTCAGTTCGGACATAGCTTTGATGAAATCAATCCTTACCGCCAAGAATGCCTTGTAAGATGGAACGATATTTCTTTTACTTGTTATATCTGCTGCTTGGCTGCTCACTATGCGGTTGTAGCAGAAAACAAGCGCCAAAGCAGACACAAGACCCGGATACGGAGACCACCATCCCGTACGCCGACACCATAGCGGCACCCGTCCCTCCGGCTCCGGCTAAAAGCCGGACAGCCCGCTACCTGGACTCCCTCGGTTTCGTCAACATCGCCGAAGCGGACAGCAGCATCGCCATCGACTTGATGTACACCCGTGCCGACAACTTCACCGGAACCCTATTGTACGAAGACCTGAAAGAAGCCTATCTGCACCCCGATGCCATGAAAAGCCTGAAGCGGGCACAACGCCTACTGAAAGAACAGTACCCCGGCTACAGCCTCATCGTCTACGACGCAGCGCGCCCCTTGTCCGTACAGCAGAAGATGTGGAACGTAGTGAAAGGAACCTCCAAATACATCTATGTCTCCAACCCCTCACGCGGCGGCGGCCTGCACAACTACGGGTTGGCAGTGGACATCAGCATACTCGACGATAAAGGAACCCCTCTGCCCATGGGCACCCCGGTAGACCATCTGGGCAGGGAAGCCCACATCACAGAAGAAGCCGTGCTCGTGGCACAAGGCAAGCTGACGGAACAAGAACGTGAAAACCGGCTGCTGCTCCGGCAGGTAATGAAAGAAGCCGGATTCCACCCGCTACCCAGCGAATGGTGGCACTTCAACCGCGTCAGCAGGCAGACGGCAAAGGAGCGATACCGGGTCATCCCTTAACTCTCACCCCCAGCTTGTCCGGAAACTTAAATTTGCTATCGCTTTGACGCGGATGACGCAGATGACGCGGATTTTTATATTCTTAATCTGTATTATCAGCGTCATCTGTGTCTGAAAAATAATCAGACAGAAAGCTGCGAATTTATGCCCCACTTTGTCCTTTTTGAGATAACTTTGCATCAGAATAAATAAGCCAAGCCATGCCTTTATCCCAAGACACCCTCCGCTTCATCCGCGAGCATCGCCGCGACGACGTGCGCAGCCTTGCCTTGCAGGCACGCCGCTACCCTTCGGTAGACATGCCCGCCGCCATCACACAGATTTCCGGCTGGCAGATTGCCAAAGAGAAGATACCCGCATGGGCCGAGAACGAGCATATACTCTACCCCGCCCACCTTTCTCTGGAACAATGCTCCTCCCAAGCAACGGCACAGTATAAAGCGGAGATTATAACTAACCTGCTACATACAGAACAAGAACATCCCGCGCAGGACAGTACCCCCGCATCAGCCGGCACCTTTACCGACCTCACCGGAGGTTTCGGCATCGACTGCGCCTATCTCTCCTCCCGCTTCGGGCATGCCACTTACGTCGAGCGCCAGGAAACCCTCTGCCAGATAGCCGCACACAACTTCCCTGTCCTCGGCCTGAACCACATCTCCGTCTGCCACGCAGACAGCGTCTGCCATCTGCAAGAGATGGAGCCCGTGGACTGTATATTCATAGACCCTGCCCGCCGCGACGGACACGGTGGAAAGACCGTAGCCATCGGCGACTGCGAACCCGATGTGTCCGCCCTCGAAGAACTGCTGCTGCGCAAGGCACGGCACGTACTGGTAAAACTCTCCCCCATGCTCGACCTCACCCTTGCCCTGAACGATTTAAAGCATGTCCGCCAGGCACACATCGTCTCCGTGGGCAACGAATGCAAGGAACTGCTGCTCTTGCTGGGACAAGGCGAAGGAGTGCCGGCAGACGACATCCCCATCCATTGCGTCAACTTCACCGGTGTACCGGCTCCCCAAGCCCTCGTCTTCACCCGCCGGCAGGAGAAGGAGCGTGCATGCCCCTACACCCCTCAACTGAAATCATACCTCTACGAACCGAATGCCTCCGTGCTGAAAGCCGGTGCATTCCGCAGCCTCTCCTCATTGTATAAGGTGGAAAAACTGCATCCCAACAGCCACCTCTACACCTCGGACCACTTCCTGCCGGACTTCCCCGGCCGCAAGTTCCGGATTACCTCCTCCTGCGGCTTCGGCAAGAAAGAAGTGAAAGAGATGCTGGCTGCCGAGAAAAAGGCGAACCTCACCGTGCGCAACTTCCCCGCCACCGTGGCCGAACTGCGCAAACGACTGAAATTGGCCGAAGGGGGAGGCACTTATCTCTTTGCCACTACTCTGGCAGACGAGAAGAAGGTACTTATCCGCTGCCAGGCTACGGGATAAGACACCAACCCCTATACCTTCCCCTGCACGAGATGTACATCTCATGTTGCTCGAGATGTACATCTCATACAGTCCGAGATGCACATCTCGTGCATCTTTAGCATCAGTCTGCCAGATGACGGCAAAGGGAGATACCGCCGAAAAGGTACTACCTCCAAGAATTTATGTAACCTCATTGTAACTGAATCGTTATCTGTTCTTCAACGCTCCGCAACCTCCACGTAACGGCAACCCTCTACTTTTGCGGCAGATTATTAACAGATAATAACAAGTATGAAACAGATTTTGAGAGCATTCTTATTCTTACTCCTATTCACCGCCACCGTCAATACGGCCATTGCCGACGAAAAAGCAAATGTCACGAAACAAGGAACTGTACGTGGACGCATCATTGACGCCACTAAACAAACTCTCCCGGGCGCATCCATCTACATCGAGAAACTACACACTGGCGTGACGAGCGACGTCAACGGCTTCTACACTTTCTCTAACCTTGACCCGGGAACCTATACAGTAAAGGTGAGCTACGTGGGCTACTCTCCCGTAGAACTGAAAATCACCATCCCCGCAGGCCGTACACTGGAAAAAGACGTCGTACTGAACGAAGGCGTGGAGTTGCAGGAAGTGGTGGTAGGCGGCGCCTTCCAGGGACAGCGCCGTGCCATCAACTCACAGAAAAACAACATGGGGATTACGAATGTAGTCTCTGCCGACCAGGTAGGCAAGTTCCCCGACTCCAACATCGGTGACGCCCTTAAACGCATCTCCGGCATCAACGTGCAGTACGACCAAGGCGAGGCACGCTTCGGGCAAGTGCGGGGCACGAGTGCCGACCTCAGCTCCGTCACCATCAACGGCAACCGCGTTCCCTCTGCCGAAGGCGATACGCGCAACGTACAGCTCGACCTCATTCCGGCAGACATGATTCAGACCATCGAAGTGAACAAGGTAGTAACCGCCGATATGGACGGCGACGCCATCGGCGGCAGCATCAACCTCGTCACCAAGAACTCCCCCTACAAGCGTACCATTGCCGCCACCGCCGGAACCGGCTACAACTGGGTGAGCGAAAAGGCGCAACTGAACCTTGGCTTCACCTACGGCGACCGCTTCTTCAACGACAAACTCGGCTTGATTGTATCGGCCTCCTATCAGAACTCACCTTCCGGTTCCTACGACACCGAATTTGTATGGGAGCAGGATGACAACGGCAAGACGTACGTCAACGACTACCAAATCCGCCAATACTACGTCACCCGCGAACGCCAAAGCTACTCTGCCGCACTGGACTGGGACATCAATGCCAACCACAAACTCACCTTCAAAGGCATCTTCAACAACCGCAACGACTGGGAGAACCGCTACCGTACCACGCTGAAAGACCTTGACCCCGACGGCAACGCCACCGTACGCATACAGACCAAAGCCGGTACGCCGGACAACCGTAACGCCCGCCTGGAACGCCAGCGCACCATGGACTTTGCCCTCGGCGGCGAACACCTCTTCGGCGCCCTCTCCATGGACTGGCACGCCAGCTATGCCAAAGCCAGCGAAGAACGTCCCAACGAACGCTACATCGACTTCCAACTGAAGAAACAGAAGTTCGACATGGACCTGAGCGACGAACGCCAACCCTTTGCCAGCCCCAAAACAGGCTCTACCATGACATTGAACGATGAATTCAGCCTGAAAGAGCTGACGGAACAGCAGGAAGACATCAAGGAGCAGGACCTGAAGTTCTCCGCCAACTTCAAACTTCCCTTCAAGAACGGCAACAAGCTGAAGTTCGGCGCAAAGGTAGTGCGCAAGACCAAGGATAAAGAAGTGGACTTCTACGAATACTCTCCTCTGGACGAGGATGCCTTCATGACGAACAGCCTAGCAAATACAGTGGACCAGACCAACAAGAACTTCATGCCCAACAACAAATACCAGGCAGGCATCTACGCCAGCAAGGAATACACCGGCTCTTTAGACTTGAACAACGCTTCCCTCTTTGAGAAAGAGCAGGTACAGGAAGAACTTGCCGGAAACTTCAACGCCCGCGAAACCGTGACTTCCGGCTACCTCCGCTTCGACCAAAAACTGACAAAAGACGTGGAACTGATGACCGGACTTCGCATAGAGAACACCAACCTTGCCTATACGGGACGCACCTACGATGCCGACGAAGACCTCACCAGCAAGACCGACCGTCAGCGCAACAGCTACATCAACTTCCTGCCGTCGCTGCTCGTAAAGTGGAATGTAAACGATGACTTCAAAGTGCGCGGTTCGTTTACCCAAACCTTGTCACGCCCCAAATACTCGGCCCTCGTGCCCAGTGTGAACATCAAGCGTTCCGACAACGAAATCACCATCGGAAACCCGGAGCTGAAACCTACCGTCTCCTACAACTTCGACTTGAGTGCCGACTACTACTTCCGCAGCATCGGTCTGATAAGCGCCGGCATCTTCTACAAGAAGATAGACGACTTCATCGTAGACCAGGTGAGCACCAACTACGAATACCAGGGTAACACCTACACCCGCTTCACCCAACCCAAGAATGCGGGCAACGCCAACCTGGTGGGTGTAGAGCTGTCCTACCAGCGCGACTTCAGCTTCATTGCTCCCGCTCTGAAATGTGTAGGTTTCTACGGAACGTACACCTACACCCACTCCCGTGTGGAAGACTTCAACTTCGAAGGTCGCGAGAATGAGAAAGACTTGAGCATGCCAGGCTCTCCGGAGCATACCGCAAATGCTTCCCTATACTTTGAAAAAGGCGGTCTGAATCTGCGCCTGAGCTATAACTTCGCTTCCGACTTCATCGACGAAATGGGAGAAAGCACCTTCTACGACCGCTACTACGACAAGGTGAACTATATGGACGTAAACGCCAGCTATACCTTCGGAAAGAAATTCAAGACTACCTTCTACGCCGAAGCCAACAACCTGCTGAACCAGCCGCTACGCTACTACCAGGGCACAAAAGACCGTACCATGCAGGCAGAATACTACGGCGTGAAAGTGAATGCGGGAGTGAAGATTAATTTTTAAACAGCGAATTCTATCTCAACAAGTTATCAACATTAACTACTCAACAATTTAATAATGACAATGAAGAAAATATTCCTTTTACTGTTTATTGCCCTACTCGGCAACGCAGCCATTGCCCAAATCACCGATTACTCCATCTTCGACAAGAAGTTCAACTTCTACGTAGCCAACGACCTCGGCCGTAACGGCTACTACGACCAAAAGCCCATCGCCGAACTGATGGGACAAATGGCAGAAGAAGTAGGCCCCGAATTCGTTCTTGCCACCGGCGATGTACACCACTTTGAAGGCGTACGTAGCGTGAACGACCCGCTTTGGATGACCAACTACGAACTTATTTACAGCCACCCGGAGCTGATGATAGACTGGTTCCCCCTGCTGGGCAACCACGAATACCGCGGCAATACGCAGGCTGTGCTCGACTACAGTAATATCAGCCGCCGCTGGACCATGCCCGCCCGTTATTATACCAAGACGTTCGAGGACAACGGCGCTACCATCCGCATCCTTTGGGTAGACACCGCCCCGATGATTGACAAATACCGCAACGAAAGCGAGACCTATCCCGATGCCTGCAAGCAGGATTACCAGCAACAACTTTCCTGGATAGATTCCGTACTGACTACCGCCAAAGAGGACTGGGTTATCGTTGCCGGACACCATCCCATCTATGCCGAAACCCCGAAGGACGAGAGCGAACGCGCGGATATGCAGGCACGTCTCGATCCCATCCTGCGCAAGCACAAGGTGGATATGTACATCTGCGGGCACATCCACA
>ENA-OZAM01000588-OZAM01000588.1-human-gut-metagenome-genome-assembly--contig:-NODE-588-length-13420-cov-7.947624_pt1 | contig 13420 bp, 10 predicted proteins | sample MGYA00244205_ERZ653494 | MGnify/ENA primary metagenome ERZ653494 (study PRJEB26926, sample SAMN06165132) | human gut metagenome | biome: ENVO:00009003; feature: ENVO:2100002; material: ENVO:00002003... | reverse complement strand
CACTGCATATCGTCGGCAGCGTCAGATGTGTATAAGAGACAGCCTTTATTCTTAATCCAAAACCAAACCGGAAGGCTGATGAGGATAAAATAAAATGCTGTGCAGGCGAGGAAAATTTCTGTCGAAATTTCAATTTCAAAGCTGAGAAGAACCGGATACGCAATAGCAGGTACGCATACGGCAAGGACTGAAATCAACAATGAAAGCATAACGCTTGCACTCTGTTTTACTGCCTCAGCGGTTGTATTCCAGTCAAGCTTTGGCTTTTTCAGGTCAAACATAAGTCCGAGAAGTCCCGAGAACAACGAGAAAATTATCGGAATAAGAATTGTGATAATAATATTAACCGGTTTCATTCCGAGCATTATTGAGAGAACAACCGAGGGTACAAGTGAAACAATGCCGTTTACAATAAAGTGAAGTTTCAGCTTTTGCGTAAGCACCTGCAACGGTGATACAGGAAGCGACTGCATAAGCCAGAGGTTCTTTGCCTCCATTGAAATTGATGCCGCAGAAATCGGTCCAATTGAAATCACAAAGGCAATCACAAGTGGAAGATATACTGAAATCATTTCAATCAATGTACTTGGAAATTGCTTCAGCGTATTAAGCTGGAACACCGCATAAATTGTTCCGCCTACCATAATTAACGCACTGAGTCCGCTGTTAAGCATATAGGTCGCGTTGCCTGTGAACATCATTCTTTCTTTGCGTAAAAGCGCCTTTGATGCAGAACTTACTTTCAGGGTTTTCTCCTTATACACGGCTTTCTTCGCACCCTTTTTCGCTGTTGCAAGCTTTATGAAGCTGTGAGAAAGCACCGCATAAACAATTGCAAAGAACGCAATAATTACGACAGCAACACCAAAAAGCGGCAACAAGTCGCCCGATGCGCCAAGTCCTGTGAGATAAAGCGGATATGCACTGTCCATTATATTTGCACCGATGCCAATTGAATTTGCAGCGAGTGTTTTTACAAGGTCCTCTGCCTGATAATAAAGGTAAAAATACAGTGCAAAGAAAACAAGTGAAAATACGATTGTCACAACATTTTTATGTCTTGTCCTTGATGTTACAAATGCAATCAGCCAGCCGAGAATGCACGAAACGCTCAGGCTTAAAAGCGGAACTAAAAGCAGAATCACAATCTGACTTACTACAAGCGAAGCCGAAACAGACACATTTGTTGCATAGGCCGCAAAAGCAGGGACCTGTACAAGTGCACAAAAGAGAAGATTTTGTGCATACAGTGGCAACATTCTGCAAAAGAGAATACTGCGAGGCGGAATAGGCATTGAAAGCAAAAGTTCATTATCCTTTGCCTCATAAAGCTGTGAGAGCGAAAGGAAAATACAGCCTATTGTGCTGATTACAAACGACGCACCCATAACATAGAGAAAATACAACCAACTGAATCCCGATGTTGCAAGCATAGGTGCCATCATGCTGAACATATTGTAGAACATAAATGCAAATACAACACCGACAAAAGCGAGAAGAGCAAGATAAACAGCCGGTGAGTTAAACGAACTTTTTTTGCCGTTCTTTTTCTTGTTTGACGAATTTGCGGTGTACCGTGCAAGTGCCTTTTGAAATTGGAGTTTAATTAAGGTTTTAAGCATCTTTCTCCTCCAGTTCAAGGAATACATCTTCAAGCGAATCATCGCCCTTAACCTCATCCATTGTACCCGACTTGATAAGTTTGCCGCTTTTGATGATAGCAACCTTGTCGCAAAGCTTTTCGGCAACTTCAAGCACATGGGTTGAGAAGAAAATCGCACCGCCGTTATCGCACATCTCTCTCATCAAAGTTTTGAGAAGGTGGGATGATTTTGGGTCAAGACCTACAAAAGGTTCATCCATAATGATAAGCTTGGGGTTATGTATGAGTGCGGAAACAATTGCAAGTTTTTGTTTCATACCGTGAGAATAGCCGTCAATTGTCTGAGCAAGTGCATTTTTAATTTCAAACATTTCAGCATATTTACTGATTCTTGCCTGACGGTCAGACTGGCTGATTCCGAAAATATCGGCAATAAAATTGAGGTACTTAATACCTGTCATAAACTCATACAAATCGGGATTGTCGGGAATGTAAGCAATTTTGCGCTTACATTCGAGAGGTTTTTCTTTTACCGACACACCGTCAACATAGATTTCGCCCTCGTCAAAGTTGAGAATTCCACAGCAGGATTTGATTGTTGTTGTCTTTCCTGCACCGTTGTGTCCGATAAAGCCGTAAATCTCGCCTTTTTGAATATGAAGTGACAAATCGTCAACAGCCTTTTTGTCACCGTATTTTTTAGTTAAATGTTCTATTCTGAGCATAAGCGCTCCTCCTATAGCCAAATAAATTAAGCAAATTATACTCCACAAAATATTCTTGTGTCAATATGTTATAAAAATTCAACAAGTTTGAATTAAAAACCAATAAATCTGCGAATTTTGGATAACAGAAACCATTTTTGATGAAATGTAAAATCTATTGAAATATTTTGCATTACGAATCATCTTGAATATGCGTAGGAATGATTTATAATATTAGTACAGATTATTTTTTGGAGGTTCATCTTGGCAAAGTTCAAAAGAAAATATACACTCGGGGAAGAAATTTTCAACTCTGTATCACACGGAATCGGTGCAGGTCTGTCGATTGCGGGAACGGTTGTGCTTATCGTTACGGCGACAATCCACACAAATGCGTGGGGTGTTGTCAGCTCATGCATTTACGGTGCATCGCTCATCATACTCTACACAATGTCAACTCTGTATCATTCTTTCACAAACGAAAAGGTAAAAGCATTTTTCCGAATAATGGATCACAACACGATTTTTCTGCTGATTGCAGGAACATACACGCCGATTACTCTTTACTACCTCAATGGTGTGACCGGTTGGATTCTGTTCGGAATTGTGTGGACATCGGCAATTTTCGGAATAGTTATGAACTCAATCAACCTTGAAAAAGCAAGGATTCCGTCAATATTCTGCTACATAGGAATGGGTTGGGTAATAATCTTTGCAATAAAACCGCTTATGGAACATATGCCGTCAATTTCGGGAATCTTCCTCATAATAGGCGGAGTATTCTACACGGTGGGGATTATATTTTACGCAATTAAAAGGGTAAAATATTTTCACTCGATATGGCACTTATTCACGGTTGCGGGAAGTGTGTTCCATTACTTTGCAATTCTTCTCGGATTTTTTCGTATTTAATGAAATCGAAAGCTGACCGCATAAAAATCCGCAGGTAAATCTTTCACACGCAAAAAAATGGGTTGCAGAAAAACCTTTCGTTTTTCTGCAACCCTAAATTTTATAAAAAGATTTGTTTAGTTTACGGGAACGCCTACGGAAACCTCTCTTACAGACAAAGCTTCCTTTGGAAGTGTGTACTTCTGCTTGTAAGCCTTGTAATCTGCGTTGTACTGAATATCATCGGAATTTTTGAGTTCGTGAAGATATTCGTGTGCGTCGTAGCCGTTGCGATTGATTTCAATAACACCGATTGCAATGTTTGAGCAATGGTCGGAAACTCTCTCAATATTTGTGATAAGGTCAGAGAATACAAAACCGAGTTCGATTGTACAGGTACCGTTAGTAAGACGCTTAACATGGGCGTCTTTAAGCTTGTCACGCAGACGGTCGATAACCTGTTCAAGCGGTTCAACCTTTGAGGCAAGTGCAAGGTCATTATCAACAAAAGCAACAGTAGCGTTGTTGATAATTTCACGAAGTGCGTCAATCATAACGGCAAGTCCTGCTTTCGCCTCTTTTGAGAACGAAATGTTCTTTTCGTGAATTTCCTGAGCAACCTTTACAATGCTTACCGCATGATCGCTGATACGCTCAAAATCACCGATTGTGTGAAGAATAAGCTGAATAGTTTTACTGTCGTCAGCCGAAAGCTGTTTGGAACTGAGCTTTACAAGATATGTTGAAATAACATCCTCATAGGAATCAATCATATCTTCGTTTTCATGAATTGTTTCCGCAACCTTTTCGTCATAATGGTCAACAAGTTCAAGTGCGCCGAGGAGCGTACCCTCAGAAAGACGAGCCATTTTTTCAGCAAGTGACTTTGCACGCTCTGTTGCAACAGAGGGAGTGTTGAGAAAACGCTCATCAAGGAACGGAACATCCGAATCCTCTTCCTTATCCTTGATTGTAAGGCAGGCAAGCTTTTCAAGATACTTGTTGAACGGAAGAAGAATTGCAGTTGCAAGCAAATTGAATGCTGTGTGGATAACCGCAATGTTCTCGGGACCTACGATATCATTAAGGAAACCGTAGTTGATAAAGAGGTTAGAACCGTAGAACAATGCACAAATTACGAGTGTGCCGATAATATTGAAGTAAAGATGTACAAATGCGGCACGCTTTGCGTTTTTCTTTGCACCGATACAGGAAATAAGTGCGGTTACGCAAGTGCCTATATTCTGTCCCATAACAATCGGGATTGCCATTGAATAGCTGATTGCACCTGTTTTGGACAATGCCTGCAAAATACCGACAGAGGCGCTTGAGCTTTGTATAATTGCGGTCAGCAATGCGCCGGCAAGAATACCGAATACAGGGTTGTTAAAGAGTGTGAGGAAGCCTGTGAATGTCGGATCATCCGAAAGCGGTTCAACAGCCGCACTCATCTGATCCATACCAACCATAAGAATACCGAATCCGAGGAAAATTGTGCCGAGATGCTTCTTCTTTTCCGAATTGCAGAACATAAGAAGAATAATTCCTACAAAGGCAAACACGGCAGAGAAAGACGACGGCTTTAAAAGCTGCATAACCAAACTGTCGCCCTCAATACCCGAAAGGCTGAGAATCCAAGAAGTGATTGTTGTGCCGACATTGGCACCCATAATAATACCGATTGCCTGGCGGAGTTTCATAATTCCCGAGTTTACAAAGCCGACAACCATAACGGTTGTTGCCGAAGAGGACTGAATCACCGCAGTAACAGCCGCACCGAGAATGAATCCTTTCATGGTGCTGTTAGTCATTTTTTCCAGAGTTTTTTCAAGCTTACCGCCGGAAAGGCTCTCAAGACCATCGCCCATTGAATTCATACCGAACAAAAAGAGCGCCAGACCGCAGAGCAGTTGTAAAACCATAAACAAATCCATAAATACATACTCTCCTTTATCATCAATAATATTAAACTAAAGTCATAGGATTGTCAATGAATTGTAAAGAATTTGTAAAGTCTGAAAGCTTGGTGATTATCTTTGAAATTTGTCGAAACACGGCATTTTTTATGTAAGATTCGTGAAATTGTATTGTTTGAGCAATAAAAAAGCGGCACTGCACAATATAGTATGCACAGCACCGCTTGAAATTTATTTTCTCTGCAAAAGATTGTAAAAATATTCACATCAGAACATTGCGGTAAATGTTGTTCCCTGTTCACTGCTTTCAAGAGAAATCTCTCCGCCGTGTCTTTCGGTAATGTGCTTGACAATTGCAAGTCCAAGACCCGTGCCGCCTGTTTCCTTTGAACGACTCTTGTCAACACGGTAAAAGCGTTCAAACACACGCTTGTGGTGCTTTTCTGGGATACCGATTCCCGTGTCGGCAACTTTAACAAACGGATGTTCATTGTCATCACCTGTTATGATTTTTACCGAACCGTTTTCACGATTATAACGGATTGCATTGTCACAAAGATTGTAGATAAGTTCGTAAATCTGATTACGGTTTCCGTTTATGACGGCAGTTTTTGTATCAACAGTGATTGTAATTCCGTGCTTTTCGGCATTTGAACGGAGATCCTCGGCAACCTCGGCTGCAACCCCTGCAAGGTCAACAGGGGCAAATTCTTCATCGCTGAATTTTTCGTCAAGCTGTGAAAGCTCCATGATATCGCTTATAAGAGAGAGAAGTCTGCCCGATTCCTTGTGAATTTTATTTGCAAAATTCGGGATATCATCGGGCTTTACAAGACCGCTTGCAATGATTTCCGCATAGCCCGAAATTGAAGTCAACGGAGTTTTCAGCTCGTGAGTTACATTTGCCGTAAATTCACGGCGCATTTTTTCAGCCTTTTTCTTAGCCGAAACATCAATAATAAGACAGATTGCACCGTTTTTTTCGCCGTTTGAATAAACAGGATTGGTGATAATCTGCAATGCTCTTCCTTTTACGGTTGTGTCGCCGTTTTTACTTTCGCCCGAAAGAGCCTTGTCAACGCAATCGTTAAGAACCTCGTTGCGTGAAAACGCAATCAAAGTTTTGTCGATAACACCGTCATCATCGGCACCGAGAAGCTTTGACGCCGAATAATTGCTCATAAGCACCTTTTTGTCAACATCAATAAGGATAAAGCCCTCCGCCATATTTTCGATAAGCGTTGAAATTTTATCCTTTTCAAACTGCAGTCTGCGCATCTGACGCTTGATTTGTCTTTGCTGGCTTGCAATTTTCTGTGAGAGCGGCAAAAGCTCATCATACGGCGAGCCGTTGCCGTTGTCCGCCATTTCCTTAATCGGTTCAATGATTTTCTTTGTGGAGCGCTTTGCCAGAATTGTACAGACAACAAATACACCTATCATAATTATAAGAATTGACGGAATAACAAAAAGAAAAATTCCGTAAATGCTGTCAATTGTCTTTGCAACACGGATTACAGAACCGTCTGCGGTTTTTTCTGCATAGTAGTATGTTATTTTATTCAAAGTTTCCGACATTCTGTGGCTTGAACCGTTGCCGTCCTTGATTGCCTGTTCAAATTCGGGGCGGTCGCTGTGATTCGGCATAGAATTAACATCTGTGTCAACGCTGTCGGATACAACCGAACCGTCACTTTTTATGAGAGTAACACGAAAATCGCCTATCCCGTAATATTTTGAAAGGTCGATTTCGCTGTCGGAATTATAAACGCTGATGATTTTATCGGTATATTGCCGAACCTCTGCCTCCTGTTCATCGGAGAACACAAACCAGAAAGCGGCTGTTGAAAAAACAGCCGTCAGAAGAATGGACACCACAGCGATAACCGAAAAGTTTTTTAAAAGCTTTTTACTCAGTTTCACTTTATTCCCCCGCCTTATATCCGACATTTCTCACGGTTTTGATAAGGTTTCCGCAGCTACCGAGTTTTTGCCTGAGGGTTGTAATGTGCATATCAACCGTTCTGCTCTCGCCCTCAAAATCATATCCCCACACATTGAGAATGATATTTTCACGGGTAAGCGCCATACCTTTATTTTTGAGAAGATACTTTAAAAGTTCGTATTCTTTGAAGGTGAGGTTACATTCCTCACCGCAGCTTGTTACAATGTGCTTGGAATCGTCAAAAACAATCTGACCGAGCTTGATGACATCCTGTCTGTCATCAACAGAACATCTGCGGAGGATTGCACGGACTCTTGAAATAAGCTCAAGAACGGAAAACGGTTTTGTAATATAGTCATCGGCACCCATGTCAAGGCCTTTGACCTTATCCATTTCACTTCCCTTTGCAGTAACAAGAATAACGGGAACATTTTTTGTCACTGCGTCCCTGCGCATTTTTTCAAGCACGGAAAGTCCGTCAAAATCGGGTAACATAACATCAAGAATTACAAGCTGAGGAATTTCGGCTGTACAAGCCTTAAAAAAGCTCTTGCTTTCACCAAAGCTCTGAACCTCATATCCGCTGCTTTTCATAGCATAAGATTCAAGCTCTCTGATATCGGTATCATCTTCAACAATGTAAATTAACATCTAATACTCTCCCTCAACAAATGTGTATTAAAATGCACCGCAAAGGGGCGCCTGCACTTAAATTAAAATCGGAACATCCGCCATAATTATAGACTTTTTTTGCAAAAATGTAAAGTTTAATAAAACAAAAATCAGGAGCATACAGCTATGCTCCCGTTTGTTAAGCAAAATATATCAGTCGGACAAATCGCAGCTACCTGTAATTGAAAAAGCAACCCACTCTGCAACATTAACCGCATGGTCTGCAATTCTTTCAAGATACTTTGCAATCATAACGATATCGAGAGCCTCTGAGCCGAGTTCCTTATTCTTATGAATGAGTTCAACCGTTTCATTCTTTGAACGGTTAAAAAGTTCGTCAACGATATCATCCTGACGGGCTACCTTTTTGGCAACCTCAATATCGCTCTTAACAAAAGCGTCAATAGCCTCCGTTACCATTTTTGAGGCATTGTCTCCCATTTCCAAAATGTGAGTAAGATTGAACACCTGCTTTTTGTCCTTGATGTAAACAGACATTTCAGCAATATCAACTGCCTGATCGCCGATTCTCTCAAGGTCGGTAATCATTTTGAGTGCGGCGGAAACATATCTGAGGTCGTGTGCAACCGGTGCCTGATGAAGAAGAAGGTGCAAACATCTGCTTTGGATGGATTTTTCCGCCTCGTTAATACGATTTTCGTGTTCTCTTGCGATATCAAGCAAATCTTCGCCGTCAACAATCATCTTCATTGTATTTTTGATTGCCTGTTCAACAAGACCGCCCATTTCAATAAGGCTGTCGTTAAGCTGTGTAAGCTCTTTATCAAAATATTCTCTCATTAGCCAAACCTTCCCGTAATGTATTCTTCGGTACGCTTATCCTGCGGATTTGAGAAAATTGCGTCGGTTGAATTACATTCAACCATTTCACCGAGTAAAAAGAACGCTGTTTCATCTGAAATACGCAAAGCCTGCTGCATATTATGTGTTACCATAACGATTGTATAATCGTTTTTCAGTTTAAGGCAAAGCTCCTCAATTTTACCCGTTGAAATAGGATCAAGTGCAGAAGTTGCCTCGTCCATAAGCAGAACTTCGGGTTTTACGGCAAGTGCTCTTGCAATACAAAGTCTTTGTTGCTGACCGCCCGAAAGACCGAGAGCGCTCTTTTTGAGCCTGTCTTTAAGCTCATCCCAGATTGCGGCGTCACGCAAGGATTCTTCAACAATCCTGTCAAGTTCTTTCTTGCTTTTGATTCCGTGTGTGCGAGGACCGAAAGCGATGTTATCGTAAATGCTCATCGGGAACGGATTGGCTTTCTGGAACACCATACCAACCCTTTTGCGGAGGATATTTACATCCATATCTCCGTAAATATTCTCGTTGTCAAGGCGAATGTCGCCTGTTATCTTACAACCCTCAACAAGGTCGTTCATTCGGTTGAGCGACTTTAAAAGAGTTGACTTACCGCAGCCTGACGGACCGATGAAGGCTGTGATTCTGTTTTTCTTCATACGGATATTTACATCCTTTAACGCATGAAATTTTCCGTAGTAAAGATTCATGTTTTCTATGGTAAATTTATCCATTGTAAAATAGTTATCCTTTCCTGTTACTTCTTGTTGTTTCCGAGTTTCTTTGCAACAAATGCCGAGAGTGTATTGATTGCAAAAACAAGTACAAGAAGTACAACTGCGGTACCCCATGCCTGATCTGTATGAAGTCCTTCGTTGGTAAGTACATACATATGAACGGCAAGTGACCGTCCCGAATTGAGAGGGCCTGCCGCATAGCCTGTTGCCGAACCGTAGGTATAAATAAGTGCGGCTGTTTCGCCTACTATTCTGCCGACAGCAAGAATGATTCCGGCAAGAATACCGGGCATCGCACTCGGAAGAATAATTCTCATAATTGTTCTGAGCTTGCCCGAACCGAGTCCGTAACTGCCCTCACGGTATGAATCGGGAACTGTGAGAAGTGCCTCCTCGGTTGTACGCATAATTGTGGGAAGTACCATAATTGCAAGCGTAAATGCACCGGCAAGAAGTGAATAACCCCAGTTAAGGGCATACACAAAGAAAAGCATACCGAAAAGACCGTAAACAATTGACGGAATACCGGCAAGGGTTTCTGCCATTGTTCTGATTACCTTAACAAGCTTGTTGCCACGCTTTGCATACTCGGCAAGATAGATTGCCGCTCCCACACCGAACGGTACCGAAATTATAAGGGTTACAAGCGTAAGAACAATTGTGTTGATAATTGACGGCATACACGATACATTGTCGCTGTTGTACTCAAGTGAGAACAGCTCGGGGGTAAGGTTCGGAACACCCCGCACAAGAACATAGGCAATGATAAATATGAGAGCCGCCGCTGAAAGTGCCGCCGCAAGACCTACAAGAATGAGCAGTACAAGTGAAAGGGGCTTTCTTTTGTAGGCTTTCATTCTCTGTTTAAACGATACTTTGTTGATTGCCTTAATCTGCGACACATCAACCGCAGCGGCATCGTTTTTTATGTTATCGCTGTTAGCCACGCTTTTCACTCCTACTCTTTATAGCCTGCATTGAAAGTGTGATGAGCAGAACAAATACGAACAGAACAACACCCGTTGCAATAAGTGCCTGACGGTGCAAGCCTGTTGAATAACCCATTTCAAGAACAATGTTTGCGGTCAGGGTACGAAGTCCGTCCGTAACGCTGTGCGGAATCTGAACCTGATTGCCTGCAATGAGTACAACTGCCATTGTTTCGCCCAACGCTCTGCCTATGCCGAGAACAACTCCTGCAAGAACGCCTGATTTTGATGCCGGAAGAATTGTCTTGAACACACTTCTTTCCTTTGTTGCTCCAAGTGCCAGAGCACCTTCGTAGTAGCTTTCGGGAACTGCCTTGATTGCCGACTCCGACACACCGATGATTGTCGGAAGAATCATAACTCCGAGTACGATTGACGCCGCAAGCCAGCTTGAACCGTCACCGCCGAAGTTATCACGGATGAACGGTACAACTACCACAAGTCCGAAGAAGCCGTAAACAATTGACGGGATGCCTGCCAAAAGCTCTGTTGCCGGTTTAAGCACCTTGTAAAGCGGTGCAGGGCAAAATCTTGCAAGAAATACTGCTGTGAGAATTCCTATCGGAACACCGATTATGATTGCTCCCGCAGTAACATATATGCTTGCGATAATCATATCAAAAATTCCATATGATGCAGGCACATTCGTAGGCGCCCATTTCTGTCCGCCTACGAAATCAAAGAAGCCTATTTCTGCCATTGCAGGAACACCGTTACAGAATAAGAATATACAGATTATGACAACCGCCGCTATACTTGTTACAGCTGTGAGGAAGAAAACTCCCTGCATTGCCTTTTCACGAAATCTGTTTAATCTCATTTAATTATGTCACTCCAAACAGTTGTTTCACCTGTGTAAATTGATTTTACCTGATCAAGTGTGAGGTCATCACATGTGTTTGCATTGTTTACGATTACTGCGATACCGTCTTTTGCGATTGTTTCAACCTTGAGTGCGCTCTTTTCTTCATCCTTAAGGTCACGGGACGCCATACCGATATCACATGTACCGCCCATAGCTGACTGCATACCTGCCGATGAGTCGGATGTCTGGATTTCAACCTTAGCGTTTGTGTTTACCTTCTGATAAGCCTCGGCAAGCTTTTCCATTACAGGTGATACCGAAGATGAACCTGCTACGCTGATTTTGCCTGACGGCTTCTTACCGCTGTATGCGGCATTTTCCGAAACTGTTACATAACCGTTGTCCGAAACAATCTTCTGACCGTCTGAGCTCATTATGTAATCAACAAAATCCTGAGCAACATCGCTGAGTTCGCCCTTGTAAGCAATGTTGAACGGACGGCTTACTGCATAGTCGCCTGACTTTACATTATCGGCTGTTGCCTCAACACCGCCGATTTTAAGAGCCTTTACCGTATCGTTGAGTGAACCGAGTGAAATGTAACCGATTGCCGCCTCGTTATCCTTAACATTTGTGATAACAGCCTCTGTGCTGTTGATTGTTACAGCCGAAGTAGTTGTGTTGTCTGTCTTGTTGTCGCCGTCCTTAACAAGAACGCCTGTGAGTTCTGTGAAAGCATCTCTTGTGCCTGAGCCTTCTTCTCTTGTTACTACAGAGATTGTTTTTGATGCGTCAAACTTTGCGGCATCCGAACCTGCGTCGGATGAACCGTTTGATGAAGAGCTTGCGCTGCCGCAGCCTGCGAATGCAGAAACTGCAAGAACACCGAATAATGCTGTTGCCGTAATTTTTTTAGTCATAGATTTCATTTGAATTTTCTCCTTAAATTCATATCATTTGTGTACCTCTTTCGTACAACATCAGTCTATGACTGTTTTGTAAAATACGCTGTTTGTCAATTGTAAAAAGAGTGTAAATAAAAATATAGGTTTTGTATGCTGAAATAAATTTTTACAAATTTGCGTGACAAAGCCTTTTATTTGTGGTACAATATTACAGAAGTGTGCAGGATGTAAAATAATTCCTGCAAATTTTCAAAGTGAGATTACATTCTGTTTACAGAGAAATATTATTCCAAGGAGGTCATTTTAGTGGCTGAAAACAAAATCCCATACAAAATATACCTTGACGAAAGCGAAATCCCGACAAAATGGTACAATGTTCGTGCAGATATGAAGAACAAGCCTGCACCGCTTTTAAACCCTGCAACACTCAAGCCTATGACACACGCAGACCTTGCTCCCGTGTTCTGTGATGAGCTTATTGACCAGGAGCTTGACGATACAGACGCATACATTGACATTCCGGAAGAAATTCAGAACTTCTATAAAATGTACCGTCCATCTCCGCTTATAAGAGCATATTTTCTTGAAAAGGCTCTTGACACTCCCGCAAAGATTTACTACAAATTTGAGGGCAACAACACAAGCGGAAGCCACAAGCTCAACAGCGCAATTGCTCAGGCTTACTACGCTAAAAAGCAGGGACTTAAAGGTGTTACAACCGAAACAGGCGCAGGTCAGTGGGGTACTGCCCTTTCAATGGCTTGTTCATATTTCGGCCTTGACTGCAAGGTATTTATGGTAAAGGTTTCATACGAGCAAAAGCCTTTCAGAAGAGAGGTTATGAGAACCTACGGTGCAAGCGTTACTCCGTCACCGTCAACAACAACGGAAGTCGGCAGAAAGATTCTTGAGGCTCACCCCGGTACAACAGGAAGCCTTGGCTGTGCTATTTCTGAGGCTGTTGAGGTTGCAACTCATACAGACGGCTACCGTTATGTACTCGGAAGTGTGCTTAATCAGGTACTTCTTCATCAGTCCGTTATCGGTCTTGAAGCAAAAGCCGCTCTCGAAAAATACAATGTAAAGCCTGACATTATCATCGGCTGTGCAGGCGGCGGTTCAAACCTCGGCGGTCTTATCTCTCCGTTTATGGGTGAAAAGCTCCGTGGCGAAAATGACTACAAATTTATCGCTGTTGAGCCGGCATCATGCCCAAGCCTTACAAGAGGTAAGTTTGCATATGACTTCTGCGACACTGGTATGATTTGTCCTCTCGCAAAGATGTACACGCTCGGCAGCGGATTTATTCCGTCAGCCAACCACGCAGGCGGACTTCGTTTCCACGGTATGAGTTCAACACTTTCTCAGCTGTATCATGACGGTCTTATGGCTGTCTCTTATACACATCTCCGAGCCCACGAGACACTGAGCGATCTC
>ENA-OZAM01000561-OZAM01000561.1-human-gut-metagenome-genome-assembly--contig:-NODE-561-length-13813-cov-10.077264_pt1 | contig 13813 bp, 6 predicted proteins | sample MGYA00244205_ERZ653494 | MGnify/ENA primary metagenome ERZ653494 (study PRJEB26926, sample SAMN06165132) | human gut metagenome | biome: ENVO:00009003; feature: ENVO:2100002; material: ENVO:00002003... | reverse complement strand
GCTGTCATCGAGAATAGTCAATGGATAGCAATAACGATTATCGGCAGTTAAAAACTCTCCCTTGAAATCAGTTTGCCACATATCATTGCAATGTTCTTTCTGAAAGCGTTTAAAAGGCTTTCTTTTGAGAGATTCCTCTTCAGATATGAGTTGGTGTTTATGAAGAATGTTAGTAATGGTTCTTGGACAAGGAATGTTTTTATACCCTTGATTTTCAAGAAAAATTTTAATTTTATCATCACCCCAACCCGGGTTATCGAAACGAACAGAAACGATTAATTCTTCAATGTCGTCAGGCGTTTTGTTAGGAGAACATAATGGTCTGCGTGACATATCAGTTAAGGGCAGTCCCTGTTTAAATCTATCAACCCACTTGCGACCGGTTTTGCGTGTGATTTCATATTCCCGACATAGAGCACTAAAATTATTTGTTTCTAATGCTTTTGTAACAAATTCTAATCTTTGTTTTTCCACAGTTTTACACTCCCACGGCATAAAAACAGCTCCTTCATTTGCTATTTTCTTGCCATTTATTTTATCATAAAACTGCATACTATGTCTTTGCACTGTTGTATACTATGTTACTACACTGCACACATTGGACGCCCGCATTGATGAAACTATTTGTTTTATTAAAATGTTTTGATGTGATGAAAATTATGGATTGTTTGTAGCGGCGAACCGTGTTCGCCGCTACGAATTGTTTCGTGTTTGCACACAAAACAAATGGCGGTCACTGACCGCCGCTACGGGTTGACAATTACTTTATGACATTTATTATGTTTTGCATTTATCATACATTCGTGTTAAAATACAAGATGAAAAAGTGTGTGGAAAGAAAGCGGTGACTGTTAATGAAAAAATCCGAAAAACCAATCGGCAAAATAAAAGTCAAAAAGTCGATTTTCAAAAGGCTTTTCTTTCACATACTTGTGCTGTTTATTTTGGCGGTGATTGTTTCGGGTACGCTCAATTGCATTGAAAACATTCAGCGCACAAGGCGGTTTACACGACAGCTGACCGAAAGTGCGTTAAAGGTTGCAACAGAAACTTTTGAACGCTGCGATATAAACGCATTGCTTGATAATCCCGATTCCGAAGAATATCGGAAAGCCGTTAAGACCTTGAGGTGGATTTGTCAGACGAATCACCTTGAATATATGTACATTTACATTCCGAATTTTGACGAAAACAAGGTTACATATGTTATGACTGTTGCCGATGATGACAGCGAAAACGAGAATGTTTTAAATGTGAGAAGTGCAGGTGCAGAGGTTGACCACGGCTTGTGGAACGCTGAAAAAGAGGCGTGGAAAAATCCTAACCTTGTCACGGCTTACGAATATCAGAACGACAGCTTCGGCAGTTTTTACACGGCATTTTCAGCGATTCAAGGCAAGGACGGCAAGCCTGTCGCATTAATCGGTGCGGACTATTCGCTGACGCAGATTTATACGGAAATCATTTTTTATACTGCAATGCGAGTTCTTGCGTTGTTTGTTGTGCTGGCAATTGTATTCTTGCTTGTAATGCGGTTTGTCAGAAAAAAGATGTATAATCCGATACTTTTGATTTTTGAAAAAATTCGAGGATACTTTTCCGACAAGGCTGACGGCACAAATACAAAGAAAGCGTTTGTGCCGATAAAACTTGGCTCTGACGATGAAATTCAGCTTTTGGCTGATTATTTCAACGATATGGCTCACGATGTAGAAACTTATGTTGAAAAAAATTCCGCCCTTGCGAGTGAAAAGGCTAAAAATGAAACCGAGCTTGAGGTTGCAAGGCGGATTCAGTACGGAATAATTGCGAGAGAAAAGAATGTTGCCTTTGCCGATTGTTTTGATGTTTCGGCAAGAATGGAGTCTGCAAGACAGGTAGGCGGCGATTTTTACGATTGCTTTGCATTGCCTGACGGCAGAATATGTGCCGTAGTCGGCGATGTGTCGGGCAAGGGTGTTGCGGCGGCAATGTTTATGGCTTTTGCAAAAACTCTTATCCACGAAAAAATGACCGAAAATGCAGAACCCGACAGGGCATTTGAAGAAATCAACAGGGAACTCTGTTTGTCAAATCCCGAGGGAATGTTTGTAACTGCATTCGCCGTGATTTTTGACAAAAACAGCGACAGCTTTTTGTACATAAATGCAGGTCATAACAAGCCTGTTGCGGTGAGCAACGGCAAGGCTGAATTTTTAGAATGTAAGCCCTGTATAATGCTCGGTGTGTTTGATGATGCAAGATATGTTGTGAACAGCGCTGACTTTGGAAACGGTGATATAATTTGCCTTTACACCGACGGTGTGAATGAGGCAACAAATGCGGATAATGAATTTTTCGGCAACGATAGACTTGTGTCTGCCTGTCAAAATGCCGAACAGACTGCAAAAGGTGTGTGCGACGGAGTTTATGACGCTTTGACGGACTTTACCGAAAATGCGGAGCAATTTGACGATATAACAATTGTTGCAATAAAAAACAGCAAAAACAGAGATTGAAGGGTTATGAATGTTTAAATCGGAAAACAATCAGATTACAATAGAACAGATGAGAAAGCTTGACGAGGAATATACTCTTGTCGATATCAGAGATGAAATTTCGTTTGAATACGGTCACATTGACGGTGCAAAGAATATTCCGCTTGCAAAAATCAAAGAGGACAATTCACTTTTGCCAAAAGACAAGCTTGTTGTCCTCTGTTGCAAAAGCGGTCAGATAAGTGACGAGCTTGCAGAAAATCTGCGTGATGACGGATTCAATGCCGTGAATCTTGAGGGCGGTTATTACAGTTGGCTGAGAGGTCAATTTGAGAATGAGGACTATGCAACCGATGTTGAAAAAAGCATCCGCAAAAAGTTCAGCAAGACGATTTGGAGCAGATTTACTGCGGCGATCATTGAATACAAGCTTGTTGAGCCGAACGATAAAATTGCCGTCTGCATTTCGGGGGGCAAGGATTCAATGCTGATGGCAAAGCTTTTTCAGGAGTTGAAAAGGCACAATAAATTTCCGTTTGAGCTTGTTTTTCTTGTAATGGACCCGGGCTACAGCGTTGAAAATCGTGATGTAATTGAGAGCAACGCCCGTAGGCTGAACATTCCGATAACTGTTTTTGAAACAGATATTTTTAATTCTGTTTATAATGTTGACAAATATCCCTGCTACCTTTGTGCAAGAATGAGGAGAGGTTATCTCTACAAAAAGGCAAAGCAGCTCGGCTGTAACAAAATCGCACTCGGTCATCACTATGACGATGTTATAGAAACTATTCTTATGGGTATGCTCTACGGCGGTCAGGTTCAGACGATGATGCCGAAGCTCCACAGCACAAACTATGAGGGAATGGAACTTATCCGCCCTCTCTACCTCGTTCGTGAGGCTGAAATCAAGCATTGGCGAGATTACAACAAGCTGAATTTCATTCAATGTGCGTGCCGTTTTACGGACACTTGCACAACCTGTTCCCCGAACAGCAACACAGGCTCAAAACGTCAGGAAATAAAACAGCTTATAGCAAATCTGAAGAAAATCAATCCCCAGATTGAAAGCAACATTTTCCACAGCGTTGAAAATGTCAACCTCGATACGATTATTTCATATAAACAGGGCGATAATAAAGTTTCGTTTCTGGACAGATATGATGATATGGGGAAGGGCAAGTAATTAAAAATTAAAAATTGAAAATTGAAAATGAATGTCGGGAAGACAGTTTGCAAAATGCAAAGCAATGTCTTCCCGACTGTTTTTGTTTGTGTAAAAGCTGTTGTTTAAATGTAGGGGCGTTCATTGGACGCCCGCAGGTAATGGTAGAAAATATATGTTAAAACGAATTTGATAAATCCCACAAAGCAATTGTTATACTGTAGCGGCGAACAGTGTTCGCCAATCGAAACGATTGTAAAATCGGTTCGACTTAATACAAATCGTTTGTTATATGAATTTTATATTTGCTATTTACCAAAAAAATTGGTTTTGCTTGATTTGTGTTTGCACACAAATCAATTGGCGAACCGTGTTTGCCGCTACAGTTGAACAATGACTTTGCGACATCTATACACTTTGTATTTATCATAATGTATGTTCTGTTACTTGCGGGCGTCCGATGAACGCCCCTACTTGTAAAACCATACACCGTGTCGGGTGTTGCATTGAGGTGTAAAAAATAGCCCGAAAAGAAAAATAATTCTTTTCGGGAAATAAAACCTGTAAAAATATAAAAAAGTCAGTAAAATCCGAAAAAAATCCGAAAATTCTCTTGACTTATTGATTATTTCAATATAGAATAATAAAATGTACCATAATGGGGATATGTACCGAAGAGGTCGGGAAAATCAGCAAAAAACTTTATCCGACAAGGGGATATTATCACAAAAATCCTTTTGTGTCAAGAGCTTTTTATGAGCAGATTTTCAGTACCGCTTGCCCCGTTTCATAGATTTTTTAAGGAGTGATACGCCTATGGTTAATGTCAAACCCGTAAAGCTTGGCAACACCGAAAGAATGAGTTTTGGTAAAATCGATGAAGTAATTGATATGCCTAATCTTATCGACATTCAGAAAGCGTCATACAAATGGTTGCTTGACGAAGGTCTTAAAGAAGTATTTAAAGATGTTTCGGGCATTACCGATTATCAGGACAACCTTGTTCTCGATTTTATCGACTACACACTTGATGTTGATCACCCGAACTACAGCGTAATTGAGTGTAAGGTTCGTGATGCAACATATTCAGCTGCTCTCAGAGTAACCGCAAGACTTTTGAACAAGTCAACGGGTGAAATCAAAGAGAGCAATGTATTTATGGGCGATTTCCCGCTGATGACCGCAAGCGGCACATTCGTTATCAACGGTGCTGAGCGTGTTATCGTTTCACAGCTTGTAAGAAGCCCGGGCGTTTACTATAAAATGGATCACGATAAAACCGGTAAGGAACTGTATTCAACAACAGTTATCCCGAATCGTGGTGCATGGCTTGAGTATGAAACCGATGTAAACGATGTTTTTTATGTTCGTATTGATAAGAACCGTAAGCTTCCCGTTACATCATTCATCAGAGCACTCGGTCTTGGCACGGATGCCGAAATTCTCGACTATTTCGGTGACGATGAAAGAATGAGAGCTACTATCGAAAAGGATGCCGCTTCAAATGTTGAAGAAGGTCTTATCGAGGTTTACAAAAAGCTCCGTCCGTCTGAGCCTCCGACAGTTGACAGTGCGCAGACACACATAAACAACCTGTTCTTTGACCCCGGTCGTTATGATATGTCAAGAGTAGGCAGATATAAATACAACAAAAAGCTCGGTATTGCAAACCGTCTTGAAGGTCAGGTTCTTGCAGAGCCGATTGCCAACCCACGCACAGGCGAGGTTATGGCTCTTCGCGATGAAAAAATCACAAAGGAAAAGGCTTTTGAAATCGAAAACGCAGGTGTTAAGATTGCCTATGTAAAGGCTGCCGATGAAACAATCGTTAAGGTTATTTCAAACGGTATGGTTGACATCGCTTGCTATGTTGATTTTGACGCAGAAGCAGAGTGTGATATCAAGGAAAATGTTCGTTTTGATGTTCTTTGCGAAATTCTTGATTCCTGTGAGAATGAGGATGACCTCAAGGAAATGCTCAGAAGCCGTGCAGATGAGCTTGTTCCTAACCACATCACGGTTGACGATATCTTTGCAACAATCAACTACCTTAACTGTGTTGCTCACGGTGTCGGTAATACAGATGATATCGACCACCTCGGCAACAGAAGAATCCGCTGCGTAGGCGAACTTCTTCAGAACCAGTTCAGAATCGGTTTCTCCCGTCTTGAAAGAGTAGTAAGAGAGAGAATGACAACCCAGTCACAGGATATGGAGTCGCTTTCACCTAACTCACTCATCAATATCCGTCCCGTAACAGCGGCAATTAAAGAATTCTTCGGTTCTTCACCGCTTTCACAGTTCATGGATCAGGGTAACCCACTTGCAGAGCTTACCCACAAGCGTCGTCTTTCAGCCCTCGGTCCGGGCGGTCTTTCAAGAGATCGTGCAGGATTTGAGGTTCGTGACGTACACTACACACACTATGGCCGAATGTGTCCTATTGAAACTCCTGAAGGTCCTAACATCGGTCTTATCTCATATCTTGCTTCATTTGCCCGTATCAACAAGTACGGCTTTATCGAAGCTCCTTATCGTAAAATTGACAAGGAAACAGGCGTTGTAACCGACGAGGTTGTTTATATGACAGCCGATGTTGAGGATAACTACGCTGTTGCACAGGCTAACGAACCGCTTGATGAAAACGGCAGATTTGTTCATTCAAGAGTCGTAGGTCGTTACCGTGACGAGTTCGTAGAGTATTCTCCCGAAAGATTCGACTTCATGGATGTATCTCCTAAGATGGTTGTATCTGTTGCTACGGCTATGATTCCGTTCCTTGAAAACGATGACGCAAACCGTGCTCTCATGGGTGCGAACATGCAGCGTCAGGCAGTTCCGCTTCTCCGCAGTGAAGCTCCTATCGTTGGTACAGGTATGGAGTACAAGGCAGGTACAGACTCAGGCGTTTGTATCCTCGCTGAGGAAGACGGTATCGTTATGAGCGTTGACGCCCGTAACATTCGTGTACAGTATGACTCGGGCAGAGTTCAGGACTTTGAGGTTATCAAGTTCCTCCGTTCTAACCAGGGTACATGTATCAACCAGCGTCCTATCGTGTCAAGAGGACAGAGAGTTAAGAAGGGTGAAGTTCTCGCAGACGGTCCGGCTACCGAAAACGGTGAAGTTGCTCTCGGTAAGAACGCTCTCATCGGCTTTATGACATGGGAAGGTTACAACTACGAGGATGCTGTTCTTATCAACGAAAAAATCGTTCGTGATGATGTTTATACATCAATTCACATTGAAGAATATGACACAGAGGCAAGAGATACAAAGCTCGGACCCGAAGAGATTACAAGAGATATCCCGAATGTAGGTGAAGATGTTCTCAAGTATCTTGACGAGGACGGTATCATTCAGATCGGTTCTGAGGTTAAAGCAGGCGATATCCTTGTCGGTAAAGTAACTCCAAAGGGTGAAACAGAGCTTACAGCCGAGGAAAGACTCCTTCGTGCAATCTTTGGTGAAAAGGCAAGAGAAGTCAGAGATACATCTCTCCGTGTGCCTCACGGTGAATGCGGTACTGTTGTTGATGTTAAGGTGTTTACCCGTGCAGACAGCAGAAACGAACTCCAGCCCGGTGTAAACAAGGTTGTAAGAGTTTACCTTGCACTCAAGAGAAAAATCAGCGTAGGCGATAAGATGGCAGGTCGTCACGGTAACAAGGGTGTTATTTCAAGAATTCTCCCAATGGAAGATATGCCGTTCCTTCCTGACGGTACTCCGCTTGACATCGTACTTAACCCGTTGGGCGTACCTTCTCGTATGAACATCGGTCAGGTTCTTGAGGTTCACCTCGGTTATGCCGCAAAGGCACTTGGCTGGAAGATTATGACTCCTGTATTTGACGGCGCTCATGAGCAGGATATTTTCCAGTGCCTTAAAGACGCAGGTTACAGCGAGGACGGTAAGACATGGCTTGTTGACGGCCGTACAGGCGAGCGTTTCGATAACCCTGTAACAGTAGGTTATATGTACTACCTCAAGCTCCATCACCTCGTTGATGAAAAAATCCACGCAAGAAGCACAGGTCCTTACTCTCTCGTTACACAGCAGCCACTCGGCGGTAAAGCCCAGTTCGGCGGTCAGCGTTTCGGTGAGATGGAAGTTTGGGCACTTGAGGCTTACGGCGCTGCTTATACACTTCAGGAAATTCTTACAGTTAAGTCGGACGATGTTGTCGGCCGTGTTAAGACCTACGAGGCTATCGTTAAAGGTCAGAATATTCCTGCTCCGGGTATTCCTGAGTCATTCAGAGTTCTTATTAAGGAACTCCAGTCACTTTCACTTGATGTTCGTGTTCTTAACTCTGACGGTGAAGAAATTGACATTAAGCAGAAGTTCGATGAGGACGAGGATATTGTTGATGCAACAAATCCGGAATTTGAAGAAGACCACGTAATGACATCAATGGATGGCTACACTCTTGACGAGGGCGGCGAAGAAGGCAATATGTTTGACGATTCACTTGCCGATGTTGAAGAGGACAGCTACACATCGGATGATTTCAGCGATGACTTTGGCAGTGACGATATGTAAGGAGGAAATGCAATGATAGATAATAATGTTTTTGACTCAATTAAAATCGGACTTGCTTCTCCTGAGCAGATGAGAGAATGGTCTTACGGCGAAGTTAAAAAGCCCGAGACAATTAACTATCGTACTCTCAAGCCTGAAAGAGACGGCTTGTTCTGCGAACGCATTTTCGGACCGACAAAGGACTGGGAATGTCACTGCGGTAAATACAAGAGAATCCGTTTTAAGGGTAAAATCTGTGACCGTTGCGGTGTTGAAGTAACCCGTTCAAAGGTCAGAAGAGAGCGTATGGGACACATTGAGCTTGCCGCTCCCGTGTCGCACATTTGGTATTTCAAGGGAATTCCTTCAAGAATTGCCCTTATGCTTGATATTTCTCCCAAGCTTTTGGAGAATGTACTCTATTTCTCACAGTACATCGTAACAGATCCCGGCGACTGCCGTGACCTTGCAAAGTATCAGTGCCTTACCGAGGGTGAGTACAATGATATGCGTGAGAAGTATGAAAACGACTTTGAAGCAGGTATGGGTGCCGAGGCAATCAAAAAGCTCCTTGCCGAGATTGACCTTGATGCTCTTTCCGCTTCACTTAAAGAAGAACTCGAAACTGCATCGGGTCAGAAGAGAGTTAGACTCCTTAAAAGACTTGATGTTGTTGAAAGCTTCAGAATGTCGGGCAACCGTCCCGAGTGGATGATTCTCGATGTTGTTCCGGTAATTCCGCCGGATATCCGTCCTATGGTTCAGCTTGACGGCGGTCGTTTTGCAACAAGTGACCTTAACGACCTCTATCGCCGAGTTATCAACCGTAACAACAGACTTAAAAAGCTCCTTGAGCTTAACGCACCTGAAATCATCATCCGCAACGAGAAGAGAATGCTTCAGGAATCCGTTGACGCACTCATCGACAACGGCAGACGAGGCAGACCCGTTACAGGACCTAACAACCGTGCCCTCAAGTCACTTTCGGATATGCTTAAAGGTAAGCAGGGCCGTTTCCGTCAGAACCTTCTCGGTAAGCGTGTTGACTACTCAGGCCGTTCGGTTATCGTTGTAGGACCTGAACTCAAAATGTATCAGTGCGGTCTTCCTAAGGAAATGGCACTTGAACTCTTCAAGCCGTTCGTTATGAAACGCCTTGTTGAAACTAAAGCAGAGCAGAATATCAAATCAGCAAGAAAAGCTGTTGAGCGTGCAAAGGACAATGTTTGGGACGCACTTGAAGTTGTAATCAAGGGACACCCTGTTCTCCTCAACCGTGCTCCAACACTTCACCGTCTTGGTATTCAGGCATTTGAGCCTGTTCTTGTTGAAGGTCGTGCTCTTAAACTTCATCCGCTCGCTTGTACAGCATACAACGCTGACTTTGACGGCGACCAGATGGCTGTCCATGTACCTCTTTCGGCAGAGGCACAGGCAGAAGCAAGATTCCTTATGCTCGCAGCAGGCAACCTTCTCAAGCCTTCTGACGGTCAGCCTGTTACAGTTCCTACACAGGATATGATCCTCGGTTCTTACTACCTTACACTTGATAAGGACGGTGAGAGAGGCGAAGGAAAGGTATTCCGTGATGTTGATGAAGTTATGATGGCTTATCAGACAGGCGTCATTGAGCTTCACTCAAAAATCAAGGTTCGTCGTGAGCTTGAAATTGACGGAAAAATCGAATCCGGTATTGTAGACACAACAATCGGTAAGATTATCTTTAACAATCCTATTCCTCAGGATCTCGGCTTTATCGACAGAAGTATCCCAGAAAACAGATTCAAGTTTGAGGTTGACTTCCTCGTTGGTAAATCGGGTCTTAAGAAGATTATTGATAAATGTATTAAAATTCACGGTCCGGTAAGAACAAGCGTTGTTCTTGACCACATTAAGGCACAGGGCTATAAGTATTCTACAAAGGGTGCTATTACCGTTGCCGTTTGTGACGCAGTTATTCCTCCTCAGAAGAAGGCGATTATTGCCGAGGCAGAGAAGGAAGTTGATGTTATTCGTGATGAGTTTATGATGGGTCTTCGTTCAAACGAGGAGCGTTACGAAGAAGTTCTTCGTATCTGGGAAAAGGCTACTAACGATGTAACCGATGCCCTCCAGAAAAACCTTGACCGCTACAACCCAATCTTCATGATGGCTGACTCAGGTGCCCGTGGTAGTATGAGCCAGATCAGACAGCTTGCAGGTATGCGTGGTCTTATCGCCAATACATCAGGTAAAACAATCGAAATTCCTATCAGAGCTAACTACCGTGAAGGCCTTAACATCTTGGAGTACTTTATTTCATCTCGTGGTGCTCGTAAAGGTCTTGCCGATACAGCTCTTCGTACAGCCGACTCAGGTTACCTTACCCGCCGTCTTGTTGATGTATCACAGGAAGTTATTATCCGTGAAGAGGACTGCGGTACTACAGAAGGTCTTGAAATCTTTGACATCAAAGCAGGCGAATCAAATGTTATCGAGGGACTCCACGAGCGTCTTATCGGAAGATATCTCCTTGATGACTTCTGCGATTCTAACGGTAATGTTCTTGTTTCAAAGGATGTTATGATGGGCGACAAAGAGGCTGACATCATCGTTAATTCGGGTGTTGACCACATCAAGATTCGTTCGGTACTTGAATGTCGTGCAAAACACGGCGCTTGCCGTAAGTGCTACGGTTCTAACCTTGCCAACCGTCAGCCTGTTACTGTCGGTGAGGCTGTCGGTATTATTGCCGCTCAGTCAATCGGTGAGCCGGGTACACAGCTTACAATGAGAACATTCCATACCGGCGGTGTTGCATCTGCCGAAGATATCACACAGGGTCTTCCGAGAGTTGAAGAGCTTTTCGAGGCTCGTAAACCAAAGAGCCTTGCAATCATCAGTGAAATCGACGGTGATGTTCGTTTTGAAGAAATCAAAAACGCAAAGCACGCTGTTATCTTTAACAAGGAAACAGGCGAAGAAAGAGCTTACCTCATTCCTTTCGGTTTCCGTGTAAAGGTATTTGACGGCGACCACATCAAAAAGGGTGACAAGATTACCGATGGTGCTGTTAATCCGCACGATATACTCGATATTCTCGGACCCGAGGCAGTCATGAACTACCTTATTTCGGAAGTACAGAGTACCTACCGTTTACAGGGTGTTGAAATCAACGATAAGCACATTGAGGTTATCGTTCGTCAGATGATGCGTAAGGTTAAGGTTGAGGACGCAGGCGACACAGGCTTTATGTCAGGTCAGACCTACGACAAGAACGAAGTTCTTTACGAGAATGAGCAGATTAAAAAGCGTATTGCCAATGGCGAAGAAGGTCTTCGTGAGGCAACATTCACTCAGCTCCTCCTCGGTATCACAAAGGCAGCTCTTGCAACAGACAGCTTCCTTTCAGCCGCATCATTCCAGGAAACAACAAGAGTTCTTACAGATGCCGCTATCAAGGGTAAGGTTGATCCGCTCGTCGGTCTTAAAGAGAATGTTATCCTCGGTAAGATTATCCCTGCAGGTACAGGTATGCAGAGATATGCAGATGTTCAGCTTGAGAGTAATTCTGAGGCAGAAATCGTTGAGAATGACGATACAGACGATGTTATCGTGGCTCTTGAAGACGATGAAATTATGGACTTCTGATTTAACTGAAAACATATAATGTATAAAAAAACTACGGTATGTGCCAAATGGTACATACCGTGTATTTTTTCGTTCGTGAAGACGGTTTTATAGGTGCGAGGGATAAATCACCCGAGCGTAGAATTGTAATTGTCTGTGGTGTAATCCAACTGTAGGTGCGTTCATCGGATTCCCGACTTTAATTTTTAATTTGTAACTATTTTCTGCCGAGAATGTAATCTGTGGAAACTTTGTACAAATCAGCCAGTTTAATTAAATGCTCAACAGGAATTGACTGAAATCCTCTTTCGTAGCGTGAATAGACCGTCTGCTGAATTCCTAAATATTCGGCAACTTCACTTTGTTTCATATCATGATCTTCTCGCAAATCACGCAGTCTTTTAAAATACATATTATCACCCTGCATAGTATCTATCGGTACTATTGACTTTATCATAAATGGGTGATATAATGATTTTATAGTACTTAAAAGTACTAAAGCATTTAACTTAAAAGCACGCCGCAGTTTCAAGTGAGAAAAACTGCGGCGTGCTTGAATTTTAGGTTATAAAATTCTCAACATAATTTAATTCACGAAAATATCTTTTCTTCTGTCAAAATAAACCTTGTTGACAATTATCATAACAACCGGTATAACGCACTGACCGACTGTTGACGCATCGAATGCCATGTAATCTGTTGTGCATGAAATTAAAATGGCATAAATAATCGCAATAGCAATATTAAGACCGTAAAGTGCAACAATCATTTTCGGACCGTTCTTTTTCAATCCTGAAAGCTGAAAACGGGTTACGATCATAAAAACGGCAAGTACAAGAAGCAATATGCCATACACGATGTCAACCGCTTTTACACCCGGATAAAGTGAATATACGGTAAGCGGATCAATTTGCTCGGTTTCGTAAATACTGCCTGTCATGTACAAAATAGCATAGCATACATTAAAGAACGCACCTGCAAAGAGTGCAAAGTAAATCAGGAATTTGTACCAACCCATCTGATGTCCGTTGAATTTATCGGGATACTGCGGGTATTGCTGATACGGTTGATTGTACATCGGTTGCCGATACTGATTCGGTTGCTGATATTGATTGTAATTTGGTTGTTGATATTGCTGATTAGGCTGCTGATAATTAGCCTGCTGATTGTTAAAATCAGGCTGAGTGTTTTGCTGTTGATTGTTTGTGAGCGGTGTACCGCATGACTGACAGAATTTTGTGCCGTCAGGACATTGATTTCCGCAATTCGGACAAAACATAGAATCCCTCTCTCAAGTAAAATCAGAGATTAAATCTCCGAAAAAATTTTATCATAAATAATTACAATAATCAACAAAATTCTCAAAATGTACATTAAATAACCCTCCGAAATCATCGGAAGGGTAAATCTTTTATGATTTTATCTGTTTAAGCCCGATTTTCTTTTGTCAAGATAATCCTGAAGAATTATTGTGGCGGCAACCTCGTCAACGACATTTTTACGCTTTTTCCCTTTTGTATTTGTGGTGTTGAGAAAATTGTGAGCCGTAATTGTTGTTCCACGCTCATCCTGCATAACGCATTCAATGCCTGTTTCATTGCTCAGATTTTCGGCAAACGCTCTGGCATTCTGTGCGCTTTCGCCCTCACTGCCGTCCATATTTTTCGGAAGTCCCACAACAATAAGCTCGGCTTTTGTTTCTTTGGCTGTATTTGACACCTTTTCAAGCAACTGTTTCGGTGACTTTTCAAAAATAACCGTATATGGCGACGCTAAAAACTCGGTTTTGTCGCATACGGCAATGCCTGTGCGTGCTTTTCCGAGGTCAACTGACATTATAATCATTTTGTTTGTCCTTTCACTTTGGTTTACTCCATTATAATGCAAAATCAGAATTTTAACAACGGCTTTTTTTAATGTTGAACAATCTTTTGCGTAATTACTTTATTAAGTTTTTTCAAAGCTTTGTTTCTACAAAAGAATATAAAAATTCTCATTCACACTGTCTCTTATACACATCTGACGCTGCCGACGATATGCA
>ENA-OZAM01000549-OZAM01000549.1-human-gut-metagenome-genome-assembly--contig:-NODE-549-length-14011-cov-4.364431_pt1 | contig 14011 bp, 9 predicted proteins | sample MGYA00244205_ERZ653494 | MGnify/ENA primary metagenome ERZ653494 (study PRJEB26926, sample SAMN06165132) | human gut metagenome | biome: ENVO:00009003; feature: ENVO:2100002; material: ENVO:00002003... | reverse complement strand
CTCGGAGATGTGTATAAGAGACAGGCGTTGCGGCGTGCCGGCAACCACGCTGTACGTGGCAGCACGTATCGAGCATGACGATCGCACGCGCGAAATCGTGCGTCTCGCCGGCATCCACGGACTGCATCTGCTGGAAGCCGACAGGCTCGAAATGGACCGTATCGCACGCTCGTCGAACCATCAGGGCGTGGTGCTGAAAGCCCAGCCATTCCAGTATTCCTCGCTGGCGGAACTTGTGGATCGTGCAGACAAGAAGGCGCGCGCCATGGAAGCGGCCACTTCGGAGGGCGCGCGTATCGCAGCACGTCCGCTGTTCATCGCACTGGACGGCGTCACCGATCCGCAGAACCTCGGCGCGGTCATCCGTTCCGCGGCCGCATTCGGCGCGAACGGCGTGATTCTGCCGGAACGTCGTTCCGCTTCGGTCACGGCCGCCGCATGGAAGGTGTCCGCGGGCGCCGCCGCACACATGCCGGTGGCACGCGTGGTGAACCTGACGAAGGCGATCGAAAGCCTGAAGGAACGCGGCTACTACAGCGTCGGCCTCGACGGCGGTGGTGACGCGCTCGTCGGCGAAACCGGTTTCGAAACCGATCCGCTGGTCGTCGTGCTCGGCTCGGAAGGCAACGGCCTGAGCCGTCTTGTACGCGAGGCGTGCGATTCGATCGCCGGCATTCCGATGTCGAATATGGTCGAGTCGCTGAACGCCTCCGTGGCAGCGGGCATCACGTTGTATGCCGTGGCACGCGCCCGTCGCGAGGCCGCAGCAGCCAAGTAATCGTTTATTACGATATTTATGAAAAAGCTCAAGCCTTATGGCTTGAGCTTTTTCATATGCCATTAACGGCTAATGGCTCCACACCGCAGCGTCCGGATCATCGTCCGGGTTGTAGCCGTCCTCGTCGGTGCCGTAAGTGTATTCGTCATCGATCACGCCGGAATCGGCCTCGGCGTTCAGCGCGTCGACATCCTTCGAATCGAGCTTGTACTGCGGCAGCACGTTCTCCACATAGCTCTTCACGGCTTCGGTCATGGACACGTCGTGGCCGGCCTTCTCCGCAAGGAACCAACGATGGTCGAGTACCTCATGGAAGAACTGCGCCGGCTCGATCTGGGAGCGGTATTCGCGCGGAATCATGCGCACGGTCGGCTCGAACACCTCGCGCATCCAGTCGGTGGCCACGATTTCGAGATCCTCGCCATCACGCCACGTGGAGGTGCGGTAGGCGTCCAGATCGTTGAGCAGACGGCGGGCCTGGTTCTCCTGCACGTCAAGACCGGTCAGTCGCAGCAGCTTGCGGTTGGCGTAGCCGGCGTCCACCACGCGCGGACGCACCAGCACGCGCTTGCCGTCCTCGGCGGTCTTCATTTCCAGCTCGTCCACGTCGAAGCCCAGTTCGTTGAGCTTGTTGACGCGCTTTTCGATCTTCCACATCTCGTCCGGGCTGAACTTGTCGGTGTCGGTCAGCGCGCTCCACAGCGAATGGTAGCGGTCCACCAGGCGGTTTCCGATTTCGATTTCGTCCACGTTGCTCGGCAGCAATGCGCCGGAAGACAGATCCATCAGTTCGCCGATGATGTTCGTACGGGCCAAATCCACATCGTATTCACGCTGGCCTTCGGTGAGGTTCACCTGCAGATCGCCGGTTTCGGCGTCCACCAGGAACGCGGAGAAAGCGTCGGCGTCACGCAGGAACAGCACGTTAGACAGGGACACATCGCCCCAATAGAAGCCGGCCAGGTGCAGACGCACCATCAGCACGGCAAGCGCGTCGATGAGTCGTTCGGCGGTGTCGGGACGCAGGTTGCGGCCGATGACGAGGTCGTCGGATTCCGAAGTGAACTTCGCCGCTCGACGGCGTGCGGCCAGTCGTGGATCGGCCATCTTGCGGCGATCCGCCGCCTTCTTCGCCTTGTAAGCCTTGTGATATACGCGATCTTCGGCCTTGGGAGTCGGCCCCTTGCCCTTCAGCGCGTTACGATGCTTTCCGCCCGACCCCTTGGTCGGTCCTTTTTTCATTGCCATAGTTGTCCATTGTCCCAGCACCCCGGGAAAAGGCGGCGGCTTCGCGTCTGCTCGATATTGCTCGATATGATGGCAAGAATGGAGAAGAACAAAGAGATTTTCGGATTGCCCCTCATGTTCTGGGGTCTGTGGGTCACGCTGCTTATTCTGTGGATGGGCCGTTTCGTCACGTCGTTCCTCTCCATGTATCTAGTGTCCAATATGCACGTCAGCGCGGGCGTGGCCGGCACTATCGTCTCCATGTACGGTTTTGGCGGCATCTTCGGCTGCTTGTATGGCGGCGCGCTGTCCGACCGTTTCGGACGCCCCGCGATGATCGTCATCGGCAACCTCGGTTCCGCCGTGATGCTGGTGTTGCTGGCGTTTATCGGCAATCCATGGATTATGGCGATTGCGCTGCTGATTTACGGCGCGATTTCCTCCATGCCAACGCCCGCGGTCGCGGCTTACGTTTCCGACGTGGTGCCGTTTCGCAAGCAGAAGCGTGCGTATTCGCTGCAAACATGGGCTGCGAATTTCGGCTTCGCTATCGGCCCGATCATCGCCAACCAGCTTGTCAAAATCTCCTATTCGCTGATGTTCTATGCGGAAGCGGCTGTGTTGGTATTCGCTACGTTGCTGATGATGGCATTCTTCAAAGAGGCCGGGCTGGGCGTGCACGGTGTCGGACGGTCTGTGAAACGCTCCGTGGAACGTTCCGTGGAACAACCTGTGGAACGTTCTGGTACTGCGCAAACGGCTCAATCGCAGCAATCGGAATTCTCCATTTGGCGCAGCTATCGTCGTGCCTGCACCGACAAAGCGCTCATGTCGATGGTGGTGCTGATGTTCCTGTACACGCTGGCGTATTACCAGATCGTCAGCGGACTTCCGATTTCGATGACGCAGATCGGTCTCGGCACGGACGAATATTCCAGCCTGCTGACCATCAACGGAGGCATTCTGTGTTTGCTGCAGATTCCTGCGATCGCGCTGTTCCAGCGGATGAGCAACACCCGTGTGCTGGTGCTGGGCATGTCCATTACCGCGGTTGGCTATGCGTTCCAAATCGGCGCCGATTCGTGGGTGACGTTCGCGATTGCGACCGTGCTGTGGACGCTCGGCGAGCTGGGTACGTTCCCGATCGCCGCTACGACGGTGGCGAATATCGCGCCGAAGGACGTGCGTGGTACTTACCAAGGGCTGTACAACCTGGTGTGGTCGCTGTCGAATGCGTTTTCGCCGTTGGTTGGAGGCTGGATTCTCAACGCGTTCGGCAGTCACGTGCTGTGGACCTGCTGCACGGTGATGTTCGTCATCGTGGCGATCGGCTTCTACGTGACGCGTGGCCCCCGCGAACGCGCCGCAGCCCGCAATCTCGCGATGGAGGAACTGTAGCGGTTGCGCTGCGCAGGTGGCGTGCGGTAGATACGCCACCGAACTTGCCAGACAACTTAACATAACTTAACAGCAACTTCGCATCTGTTAAGTTCGCTGGTAAGTTGCTGTTAAGTTCGTGCGAAGTTGACGGAAAGCGATGTATTGGCGTGATTGTGTGGCACAAATAATGGACATTGCCGGCAAGACAGGGGTGCATGTGCGCGTATGAAAAAGCGGGAGGCCGCGATTCGGTTGGAATCGCGGCCTCCTGCTATGCGATTTAAAAAATCGGAAAGAAGAGAATCGGTGCCGCAGCGTTCGCTGCGGCGGTGCCTTGCCTCACGCGGTCTGTTTCAAAGAGATGGCCTGACGCGGTTCGGCTTGCCTTCCTGCTTGAAGGTCTTACTTGTTGAGGACCTTCTTCATCAGATCAGCGGAAGCCTTGGCAAGTGCGAACTGGCCGAAGCCCGGATCGATGGAAGCGAGGTTGGAGTTGAGGATCTGGTTGAAAGTGTCGTTGTTCTTCATGATGTTTCCTTTCGGACGACCGCCTGGTTTCTTGCTTCTTTTTTTCTTCTCTACATCGTGCGGTGCGTCGCTATTGTGTTGTTTTTCTTGTTCTTCGTTCTTCTGTTGTTTTTCTGTTGTGCCTTTACTATACGCACGTCGGTATGCGTCTGGCATGCCGCAATCGTCATTTCTATTGTAAAATCATCGGGTTATCTTGAAGAAAATGTGATTACTGTGCCCGCATAACAACACAATCGCCGTATCGTACGCTGACACGAGACGGAACATATCCATTCCCATGTCAACGCACGATACGGCGATATCGGCGTAAATCAGCGGAATAATCGTAAATCAGCGGGGCTGACGGAAGTGACGGTCACCGATTGGATCGAACGGCGTGTGCGGTTCAAGCTGGTACCAGTATGCCACCGACGCGACGTCATCCTGCCGCTCGAAATTGCCGGCTTCCTCGGTGCCGATCTGCTGCCAGGTGACGCGCAGGTCAGAATCGAAATAAATCGGATCCGGAATGTGCCAGCGGTACAGGCCGCGCATGACGGGTGTGGCCACATCCCAGTAGTCGCTTTCGCGGTGCGCGGCAAGACGCTGCGAATAGAACGGGAATCCCAGGTACGGTCCGGTGAACGTGTTCTCGCGCATGCGGCCATGCTCGTCGAAGTCGGCGAAGCTCCACGCGCCGCCGAAGTAGTCTTCCGCTCCGGTGCTGCACCACGTCGGGTACTGTTCATCGCCGTCGATGTACATCTTGACTTCGCCTTCGCCCCACCAGCGGCTTTCCAGCGCGGTCAGCGCAAGGTAGGTGCCGATGTACGCGCCATGGCCGTGCACATTGTCGAGAATCGTGTAGTCACGGGCAATTTCGGTGACGCGTTCGCGGCGCCACTGCGCATGGAAGCGCATCGCATCGGCTGGCAGCGCGTCGTATTCCGTGTAGTCGATTTGGTAGAAGAAGGCCGGCACGTCCTCGTTGTGATCGTTGCGCAGCACAATGCGCGCGTGCTCGAACGGCATGGCGAAATAGCAGTTGAAACCTCGATTTGGCACCACCATGATCGGGATGGAATTGATACGGCAGGCCTGTGCGTGACCGCAGCAGAAGAAATCGCCGATCGGGCACTGCACGGACGGCGTCTCCTCGCCATCCCAATAGAATTCGAGGATGAGATTGCGCAGTACGTTCGGACCGGTCGGGGAAGTGCGGTCGGTGACCGTCATCCAAATGTGGCGAATCACGCCCGGGCCATCGACGTCCATCAGCGTGACCGAATCGCCCGCCTTGATCGTCTGGATGCAAGGGCTGCCCTTACGTGACGGGCCGAGCGCGCTGGCGGCGGTGGCTGCAGTGCCCTTGCCGCCGGTCGGGTTTTCGGCGTTGACGCAACGTGTACGGCCGTGGTCCGTCGCGATTGCTAGCGAATCGAGGGCACCGTTGCCGAAACCGGAAGTCGCCATAGTATTCATTGTTCTCTCCTTTGTTAAACAGCTTGGGAAACGCGGAAATGGGTGCGCCGCCTACCACTGCCGACTATCGTAGATCCCCCTTGCAGTGGGCGCGTCGATAATGCCGGCCACGGTGCTGAAAGCCGCCGCGGCCGGTTGTATCTGTTTTTGCGTTATTTCACAACATCCCAGCGTTGTTGGGTCGCGTTACTTCACTGCACCGGCGGTGATACCCTGCGACAGCTTGCGCTGGAAGATGATGAAGAAGATGATGGTCGGGATGATGCTCAGCAGCGAAGCCGATGCCAGCGTGGTCGCTTCCATGGTGCGCTGGCCCTGCAGGGTGGCGAGTGCCAGCGGAATGGTCTGTACGTCATCGCTCATGAGGAACGCCATCGGAATCATGTATTCGTTCCACGTCCACACGAAGAAGAACACGAACAGCACGCTGATGGTCGGCCAAGAAATTGGCAGCACCACCTTGCGCAGGATTTGCCAGCGAGAGGCGCCGTCGATGGCCGCGGCCTCAAGGATGGCCTGCGGGAACGTGCCGTATACGGAGGACAGCAGATAGGTGCCGTAGGCGCTTTGGATGATGGTGAAGATGATGATGATCGCGAGTTTGGTGTTGTACAGACCGACCTGCTTGAACATGGTGTACAGCGGGTAGAGCAGCGCTTCCTGCGGCATCATGTTGGCGAGCATGATGCCGAGCACGATCCAGGTGTTGCCCTTGACCTTGCCGATGCCGAGCGCGAAGGAGTTGAGCACCGACAGCACGACCGCCGCGACAGCCACCACTAGGGAGATGATGAAGCTGTTCCAGAACTTCAGCGGGAAGTTGGTGGTAGTCCAGAAGGAGATGATGCCCTCCATGGTGAAGTGCTTCGGCAGGGAGAGCGGGCCGGTGGCGTTGTAATCGGCGGAGGTCTTGAACGCGTTGACGGTCAGGACGAGCAGCGGGAACAGGACGAGCAGAGCTCCGGCGACGAGCAGGATCAGGGTGATCCAGTCACCTGCGGAACGCACGTGCTGCGTTTTCTTCGAGGCCTTGCGCGCGGCGGCCGTGGACATGGAATAAGTCATGATGGCACCTTTGCTTTTCGGATTTTTAGTATGTTCTTGCGATTGTTTTTCGGGTTTTCTCTCAGACGAGTTCCTTCTCGACGTGCTTCTGCACGAGGGTGAACACGATGGAGAAGACGATGATTACCACAGTCAGCGCTGTGGAGATTGCGGCACCGTAGCCCACCTGCTGTACCTGGAAGAACTGGTTGTAGGAGTAGTACGACGGAACCGTGGTGGAGGTGCCCGGACCGCCCTTGGTGAGCAGGTAGACCGGAGCGAAGGTCTTCAGTGCGCCGATGGTTGCGGTGAGGATGACCACCAGCAGTTCAGGGATGATGGACGGCAGGGTGACCACGCGGAACTTCTGCCACCAGTTGGCGCCGTCAAGACCTGCGGCCTCGTAGAGTTCCGGATCGACGCGCTGCAGGCCCGACATGAAGATGACGATCGGGTAGCCGAGCTGGATCCACACCAGGATGAACATGAGAATCGGCAGTGCGCTGTCAGGGCTGCCCAGCCAGTTGTGCTGCAATGCACCCAAGCCGATCTTGGCGAGCAGTGCGTTGACGGCACCGTCCTCCGGGCGGAAGATCCAGCCCATGATGATTGCGGCGACGGCCACCGGAAGCAGCTGCGGCAAATAGAACAGCGCGCGCAGGAAGGAAGCGGTTTTGCCGCCGAACTTCTTTTGGATCACGTCGGTGAGCAGAGACGAGATGAACAGGCCGAGGATGGTAGGGATGACCACGATAGCCACGATGATCCAGAACGAGTTAGCGAAGGAAATCCAGAACGTCGAATCGGAGAACAGGCGTTTCCAGTTTTTCAGGCCGACCCACTTGACGGGACCGACGCCACGCCAGCGGGTGAAGCTCAGGTAGATGTTCCAGATGAACGGAACAACAACTACCGCGAACAGGCCGATGAGGCCGGGGATGAGGTATGGAACGAATTTCGCGGAGCGGTTGCCGGGAAGTCTCGACATGGAGGCTTCGTGCTTGGTCTTTTGAGACATTGCAAGTCCTTTGAAATGTTGATGATCCGAGGGATTTCCGATGGATTGTTCTGTGATGACGCACGATTTGGCGCGATGCGACGTGCGGAATGTATGGGGGAGGAAAGGGTTGGTGCGGTCCGCCCGAAGGCGGGCCGCACCATTATTGGAGTTGGAATGGAAAGGAAGGATCGGTTGTTTTTAGTTGTTCTTGACGCCCATATCCTCGACGCCGGTGTCGTACTTCTCGTGGATGTTCTTGAGCACGTCTGCCGGCTTCTTGGTGCCGTTGACCAGCTCCTGGAACTCCGCTGGAACCGCGTCGGTGAGGTTGGAGGCCGCGTAATCCGGGTAGTAGCTGAGCTTGCCGTCCTTGGCGTAGGAATCGTATTCCTCGATCATGGCCTTGCTCTTCGCGTCGGTGATCTTGCTGGTGTCTGCCGCTACCGGAATGCCGCCTGCGTTGCCGAGGAAGTTCTGCACATCATCGGAGAGGACGTAGTCGATGAACTTGGCGGACAGATCCTTGTGGTGCGACTTCTCGGGAATCACCAGCAGGTTGCCTGCGCAGCCGACTGCGTAGTTGGATTCCGGCATGACGGCCGCGTCCCAATCGAACGACTTGATCTGCTTGACGAAACGGCCCTGGTTCCAAGTACCAGTCTGGTAGATCGGATATTCGCCCTTGATGAAGGCCTGCGTGGTGTCCTCGGCCTTCATGCCAGTGGCGTTGCGGGAGATGAAGCCCTTGTCAAGCCACTCGTTGATGGTCTTGACGGAGTTGGTCAGCACTTTGGAATTCCAGTCGACGTCACCCCTGTACAGCTGCCAGTTGTCGATGAACTTGGAGTCGGCATTCTTGGAAACGAGCTGCCACCACAGCCACATCACGCCGTATTCCTGCGCGTCGGCTGCAATCGGGGTCACGCCGGCGTCCACGAACTTCTGGCAGGCGTCCACGAACTCGTCGTAGGTGGTCGGAATCTTGATGTTGTACTTGGCGAACAGGTCCTTGTTGTAGTAGACGCGCTGGAATTCAGCGTAGCTGGTCATACCGTACCAGGTATCGCCGTCCATGATGCCGTTCTCGTCGTACTTGGCGACTGCTGCGTTTGCGCCGGTCACCTTCTTGTCCCAGCCGTACTGCTTGACATAGTCGCCGAGGTCGGTGAGCAGGCCCATGGTGGAGAGCACGCCGGCGGAGCCGTTGCCGCGGTTGGATTCCATGAGGTCTGGCGCTTCGTCGGAGTTCAGGAATTGGCTGCCGTTCTGCGCGATCTGGGTGAAGGACTTGCGCTCGAAGTTGATCTTGACGCCGGTCTCTTTTTCGAAGGCCTTGGCCGCGCGACGCCAAGCCTGAGTCTGGCCTGCGTCGTCCTCTTCGTAATACCAGAACGACAGGCTGTCCGGCTTTTCCTCGTCCTGTGCGGTATCGCTACCACATGCGGCGAGGGAGGTCAGCGACAGTGCTGCGATGGCCAGCGTGGCCAGTCCTCGTTTGATGTTCATTGCTATTCTCCTTGTTTCCTTCTTGAGGCGCGCCCTGCGGCACGGCTCACATCTGGTTGTATTGAAACGTTTCGATGACGTGCGTGCGATTCCGTGGTCCGTTTGGATTCGCCGGATTTCGCCCGGCTTGTTCGTTTGTTCGGTTTCTTCGGAGACCGTTGTATCGTCATTGAAACGTTTCGATTATCCGTATGAAATTATGTTGCCTTGCGATTCCGTCCGGCCGCTCTGCCTTCCGGTAATCGCAGGAAAATCTATATTGTTCCGCCGGACCCCGCTTCCGCAACGGATCCGCGTCGCTTCAGCGCGGGTTCGATGAGTTCCACGGAACCTTTGATGTCGGTGTGCTCCTCGATGGCGGAGACCAACAGGTTCATGGCTTCGGCGCACAGCTCCTCCGGCATGACCGGCATTTCGGTGATGGGGAAGCGCGTCGGCTCGCCTTCGAAATACGTGCCGCACGACAGGACCGAAACGTCCTGCGGAATCGACATGCCCGCGTCGTGCAACGCCATCAGCACCTGGCTGAGGACGCTTGCGTTCGCCTGGTTGATGATGGCGGTCGGGCGGTCGGGGTGCGCGAAGACGGTGCTGACGAAGTGCTGCGCGTCGAAGCTGTCCGCTTCGTAATGCTCGGATTCGATGACCGTCATGCCGAGCTCCTTCGCGTGCGCCAGCAGGCTTTCGCGGAAGATGACGACGTAACCGGAATGGCGGTTGTAGTCGGATTCGTTGTTGCGCAGGAACACGACGGTGCGGTGTCCCTTCTCGTACAGGAAGTCGACGGCCTTGCGGCCCATCAGCGCGAAATCGATGTCCACGCAGGCGCAGCCGGCGTGCGACGACGGATAGCCGATAGCCACGCACGGCTTGGAAAAAGTGCCGGATTGAGCGGCGCGCTCGTCATCCTGCTCCACGTCGAGCAGCACGATGCCATCCGCAAGATTGCTTTGCGTCACGCGGCGGATATCCTTCACTGCATCCGGACCGGTCAGCAACATCACGTCATGCCCTGCATTCCTTGCGGCCCATGCGGTGCGCAGGAAGTAGGCGTTGTACCTGGCCTGGTTGATGTCGCCTCGAATCGGGGCGCTCAACGCGATGATCTGGTTGCGCATGCCGCGCATCTTACGGGCGCTGGCGTCCGGAGTGTAACCGAGCTTCTCTACGGCGGCCATGACTTTGTCGGTGGTTTTCGCAGAGATTGAACGCTTGCCGGATAGTACATAGGAGACGGTGCTGGCGGAAACTCCCGCTTCGCGGGCCACGTCTTTGATGCCTGCCATGCGTCTCGCCTCCCTCTTGTGCCGTTCTATCCGCTATTTATCGAATCGTTTCGTCGAAACGTTTCACTTAGCATAGCGCGACTATAAAATCATGTCAATCGTACGGCACGTCGCGTTCTCCCGTATGGGTTTATCGCCTATACGGGAGAACTACGCGTAGTTAGCGCTTCTTGCCGGACTTGCCGACCTTGCCAAACGTGAACGCGCGGACGATCGCCACAATGCCAAGTGCAACCAACGCGCATCCGCCAAACAGAATCAGCCAACCGGTGGAGGCCAGCGGGCTGAACAGCATGATGCAGCCGGCCACAATCGAAATCAGCGCGTAAATCACAGCCCATGCGGAACTTGGCATATGCCACGACTCAACCAGCGCCATCACGCCTTCCATCATCCAGCCGAGGCCCACCACCATAGTGACGAGCACTGCCAGCATGGCGCCGGACAGGGTCGCATTCTTCAGCATGACCACGCCACCGACTGTCAGCAACAGGCCGACCAGAATGTCAAGCACGCGCCAGCCTCCCGGCAGACCGAGCTCCACAATTGCGGTGACGATACGGATCACCCCGGAAATCACGAAATACGCGCCCAACGCAACCGCGGCGATCTTCAGCGTCACCCCCGGCCAGATGAGTAGCGCAATGCCGAGCACAATCGCCATCACGCCGAGCACGCCGTACACACCGCGAATGGCATTCTTCGCACGTTGCGGCAGCCACGATTCCACCAACTTGAACGGGCTTACCGGCTCCCACTCGCCACTGTCGTTGCTATGGCTATTCGGGTCGTAACCATACGGATTACCGTACGGATATCCATACGGATTGCCGTAGGGGTTGCCATATGGATTGCCGGAATAGCGAGGGGTCTGCTCGGCATCTGGTCCGCCGCTTTGTGGACCGTCCTGCTGTTGCGATTGCTGCGCTTGCTGGCTCGGTGCATAGGCGCCGTATCCCGGCTGCGGTGGTTGACTGGGGTCGTTGGGATTGCCGGGATTCATATTTGGATAGCTCATGATGCCCTCCTTCAGAAAAACATGCTTTGAGGCGTCGTTTGCTTCAAAGACGTGCTTTCATTTTAGGCACCCTGCCTGTTTTCAGCCATCAACAGAATCGGCCGGCCTGCCTATTGGCAAGTCGGCCGGAATTATGCCGCGAATCGGCGGTTATGCTTGAGGCTGAAGCTGGCTTAGCTTAGAACAGCTTGAGCTGAACGTTGAGGCTGAGCGGCTGGTCGGCGGGCAGCTGGTACTGCTCATGCACCGGCGACATCCACGAATCGTCGCCGCCGACGCCCATTTGCGCGGCCAGCAGACGCAGGAACATGTGACGCGGCTTCGGCAGCTCATCCTGATGCAGCGCCTCTTCCAGCATCGTGCTCGAATACGGCAGTAGGCTCATCGCGAACGGCTTTGCGCCGGCACCGCGCTTCACGCGCACACCGTGGCCGGAATCGTCCGTGATCTCCGCCCAACGCACATCCTCATGATTGCCGGTTTCCTGCGGCAGCAGGTACGGCGCGCAATCATCGCCAGCCGTCGTGCTCCATACACCCAGCTTCGCGTGCCTGCGGTCGGCGTACGTCTCTTCCGGACCGGCGCCGTAGAATCGCAGGTTCGCATATTCCACCGGCAGCGCCCATTCGATACCGAACGCCGGAATCGTTGGCAGATCGCCGTTCTTCTCGCCTGGATACTCGACGTCGAGCGAAACGAGGCCGGCCGTGTCGGCAACGTAACGGACCGTCACTTTCGTGCGCTGCGGAATCGCCAATTCGTACGTATACGTGGCTTCCACGGCATTTTCTCCACGATTTGCGATCGCGCAGTCGACGCAACGCGCATACTTTCCTGCGACCGCCCACGCGGCACGTTCGAAAGCGTGTCCAGCACCGCGATCGTTGTCCGTCAGCGGACGGAACGTGGTGATCGACGGGCGGCGCAGCACGAATTCGCGCTCGCCGAACGTATATGAAACCATACCCCCTTGTGTGCGGGAGAACAGTGCTTCACGACCCTGTCCGCGCACGCCGGCGTTCCAGCGGCCAAGGGTGACGGTGCCGTCGGCCGGAGCTCCGGCCGCGTCAACGGCATCTGCAGTGGTCTTCGCACCTGCCACCACGCACTGGCCGAACGCCAGCTCGTAGCCGGCCGGTGCCCAATCGCAAGCGTTGCCAAGCTGCTGCGATACCTCTAAAACCAGCTCTTCGGCGTTGCTGCGGTAGTCATCAACCGGCCAATCGACTTCGAATGAAGCGCTCTCGCCGGCGGCCACGTCGAAACGGCGCGTAGTCGACCATACCGGCTTGCCGTCGGCCAAAATCCGCAGCACGAAGCGATAATCGCCCGTAGACACGAACAGATTGTCGTTCGTAATACGCGCTTCATCGACCGAAACCACAATTTTCACGTTCGCATACAGCTGCTTGACTTCCTGCGCTTTCGGCGAGGGGGTGCGGTCTGCGAACAGCAGGCCGTCGCCGGAGAATTCGTAATCGCTTGGACGATCGCCGAAATCGCCGCCGTAGCACATGCGTGTCGTGCCGTCGGGCAGCTTGGTCTCGATTGTCTGGTCGATGAAATCCCAAATGAAACCGCCCTGGTACATCGGGTAGCGTTCCAACGCCGTGTATTCGTCCATATTGCCGCACGAATTGCCCATTGCGTGCATGTATTCGCAGGAAATGTACGGCTTCTTTGGACCGTCCGTATGTGCCGGGCTGCCGTCGTTCAGATAGCGTTCGATTTCGTCAGCATGCGCGTACATACGGCTTTCGATGTCCGTCACATCCTCGAATTCGCGCATGTGCACGGAACCCTCGTAATGTACCGGACGATTCGGATCAATCGTGTGCGCGTGGCGATACATCGCACGGAACACCTCGCCCGCGCTCGACTCGTTGCCAAGCGACCAGATTAGCACGCTCGGATGGTTGTAATCGCGGCGCATCATGCTGTTGATGCGGTCCACGCACGCGCCCTCCCATTCGGGGCGGCTGCCGGGGATGCCGTCTTCAGGACGCTCGACATTGTTTGCCACCCACGTGCCGTGCGTCTCCATATTCGTCTCGTCGATCAGATACAGACCGTACTCGTCGCACAGGTCGTACCAATACTCCTGGTTGGGGTAGTGGGAGGTGCGGATGGCGTTGATGTTGTGCCGCTTGCAGAAGACCACGTCGGAAAGCATGTCCTCGCGGGTGATCGCACGCCCGCGCTTCGCGTCGAATTCGTGGCGGTCCGCGCCCTTGAACACGATGCGCTTGCCATTGAGCGTCATAATGCCGTTTTCGATGCGGAATGTGCGGAAGCCGATCTTCTGCGTCACGGTTTCGATGATGGCGCCGTCATGTCCGACGACGCGTACGGTCAGCGTGTACAGCGTCGGCGATTCCGCGCTCCACGGCGCGATGTTCGTCATTTTGCCGGAATTAAGGGCGATTTCGCCGTTGCAGGCCTGCGTTGATTCCCATACGACATTTCCGTCGCCGTCGCGCAGCGTGCTTTCGATAGTCATCGCGTCGGCGGGGTTGCGCAAGGTGAGTGCCGCGTTGAGTTCGGCGGTGTCGGCCGTACCGGCGGTGTCGGCTGCGGTGTAGTCGGCTTCAAGCTGCACGGTTTCGACGTGCGTATGCGGCTGGGCGGCGAGCTCGACGGTGCGGAACAGGCCGTGCAGTCGCCAGAAATCCTGGTCTTCCAGCCAAGAGGCGCTCGAATATTCGTAGCAGGCGACGGTGAGCGTATGCTCGGCTTCGGGGGAATCGGCGGCGTTGCCATTGCCGTTTCGCAGCGCTTCC
>ENA-OZAM01000456-OZAM01000456.1-human-gut-metagenome-genome-assembly--contig:-NODE-456-length-15187-cov-5.845295_pt1 | contig 15187 bp, 13 predicted proteins | sample MGYA00244205_ERZ653494 | MGnify/ENA primary metagenome ERZ653494 (study PRJEB26926, sample SAMN06165132) | human gut metagenome | biome: ENVO:00009003; feature: ENVO:2100002; material: ENVO:00002003... | reverse complement strand
CTCGTGGGCTCGGAGATGTGTATAAGAGACAGCTTCATAATGAACTGTAACGATATCTGCTCCTGCTTTCACGAATTCTTCCACATAACGAATCGGTTCTGTCACCATGAGATGAACATCCAGTATCTGTGTTGTTGCTCCCTTGATTGATGCGAGAACAGGCATTCCAAAAGAAATGCTTGGAACGAACATTCCGTCCATCACATCAAAATGAATATACTCTGCGCCTGCTTCTTCTGTTAATTTCAACTGTTCTCCTAAAATCTTGAAATCTGCTGAGAGAATAGATGGTGCCAAAATATTTTTCATAAACTTAATACCTCTTTCTTTCCTTTAGTTCACGGTACATCTCCGTATAATCTTCATATCTGATCTTATGGATCTTCCCTTCTTCAACTGCCTCTTTTACAGCGCATCCGGGTTCATGAATATGGTCACAGCCATTGAACTTGCACTGTCCTTCAAACGGTGTGAATTCCGGAAAATAATATTTTAAATCTTCTTTTTCGAAATCATTGACGTAAAGAGAACTGAATCCCGGAGTATCCATAATATAAGAATCTTCTCCAATCACGATCAGTTCGGAATGTCTTGTTGTATGTTTCCCACGGTCAATCTTCTTACTGATACTTCCTGTCTCCATCTTCACTTCAGACTGCAGAAGATTGATCAGGGATGATTTTCCAACACCGGAAGGACCTGCAATCGAAGTTGTCTTTCCTTTTAAAAGTGATTTTAACTCACTGATATTTTCTTCTTCCTTCGCACTTGTGAAGATTACCGGATATCCGCATCCGGTATAAACTTCTTTCAATTCTGCAATTTCAGGATGACTGGCAATATCCGTCTTATTAAAACATAATACGACAGGTATCTCTTTTCGTTCCATCATGACAAGAAAACGATCCAACAGATTATAATGTGGTTTCGGTTTTGTCACCGCAAACACAACCAGTGCCTGATCAATATTGGCTACTGCCGGACGAATCAACTCATTCTTACGCGGCAGGATCTCTGTGATATTTCCTGTCATTTCTTTTTCATCAAGTACCTCGATCACAGCATCATCACCGACCAACGGCTTGATCCCGTCTTTTCGAAAAGCACCTTTTGCTTTACACTCAAAAATTCCGGATTCTACTACATTCACGTAGTAGAATCCGGCAATCCCTTTTATTATCTTTCCCTGCATATACTTGCTCTCTGTTATCATTGATTCGTGTTCTCTTCTGTCCCGGAATCATTTCCGGAATCTCCACTATCCGGATCTGATGGCTGAGATCCTTTGCTGACCATATACTGGACAGTTGTTCCTTTTTCTACCTGCGTACCACTGCTAACAGACTGATAGAATACCTGTCCTTCTGGATATTCATCACTATAATCTTCACCAATATACTCCGGTGTAAGTCCTGCCTGCTTCAACAGTTTTTCCGCTGTATTCTGGTCTTTATAGGAAAGATCCGGTACTGTAACCACCGTCATCTTTGGTCCTTTGCTCACCACATATCCGATTGTTGTACCTTTAGATACTTCTTTTCCGGCATCTGTGTCCTGTGAAATAATAACTCCTTCTTCTACAGTATCACTGTAATCTTCAGTTGCATTTCCGGACAAACCTGCCTGTGAAAGTGCTGCTTCAGCATCCGACTGGGACTTTCCGGTAAGTTTAGGAACTGTTGCCGGCTGATTTCCCTTGCTTATTACAAGAGTGACCGTTGTTCCTTCTTTTACTTCTGCACCTTCACTCGGACTGACAGAAACAACTTCTCCCTGTTCCACATCATCACTGTAGACCGGATCACCTTTCTTCACAACAAGATTCTTATCCTGAAGTGCTTTTTCTGCATCAGCTTCCGACATTCCAACAACATTTGGAATCGTTGTCATCTTAGCTTCTTCACCACTGCTGATCACAACATTGACTGTTGTATGCTTCTTTACTTTCTTTCCATCAGCAGGATCCTGGCTGATGATCTTTCCTTTTGCAACAGTATCGGAAGGCGCAGTTGACTTATGGATTCCGAGATCATATTTGTTCAGTTCTTTCTGAGCTTCCTCATATGTCTTGCCTGTCACATCCGGTACTTTTACCATCTCTGAATCTGTTTGTTGTGTAGTCGTTCCTTTTCCACCTTTAAATACGCCCACTGCATTTCCTACAAGGAACATGATCAAAAGTGCGATCACAACACCGGCAACAACCATAAGAATCTTCATGATCTTCTTCGTGTCTTTATTCACTTCATTTTTCTTACGGCGATCATCATAACGGTCTTTGCGGCGGTCGTCGTAATCATCATCATCATAGCGGCTTCTGCGGCGATCATCATAATCATCGTCATCATCATAACGGCTTCTGCGGCGATCATCATAATCATCGTCATCATCATAACGACTTCTGCGGCGGTCGTCGTAGTCATCGTCATCATCATAACGGCTTCTGCGGCGGTCATCGTAATCGTCATAGTCATCCTCGTAATCGTCGTCATAATCATCATTATAATTCTGACGATTCTTCATACGATTCAGTTCATCCTGTGACATAACAACCGTGGTCCGTCCTGTATCCTGGGATGCTGCCGGCATACGTTTTGTCACACCATCAAGAACTACAAAATCTCCATCCGGATCTACCAGTGAGTGCTTCAGATCCTGAAGCAGTTCCTCACAGCTCATATATCGTTTATTCGGCAGTTTCTGTGTACATTTCATAATAATGCACTCCAGACTGTACGGAATATCCGGTACTTCTTCTGCAGGAGACTTAATCACTTCATTCAAATGTTTCAAAGCAACCGTCACTGTCGAATCTCCGTCAAACGGAACATGCCCGGTGATCATCTCATACATCGTGATACCTGCTGAATAGATATCACTCTTCTCATCTACAATACCGCCTCTGGCCTGTTCCGGAGATGTGTAATGTACAGATCCCATCACCGTTGTTGTTACTGCCTGCGTTGCCGTTGATGTCGTAGCCCGCGCGATTCCGAAATCAGTAACCTTAACCTTTCCATCTTTGGAAATAATAATATTCTGCGGCTTAATATCCCGGTGAATGATATGGCAGTTATGCGCTGCCTGAATGCCTGTCACCATCTGAATAGAAATACTGATCGTCTCTTTTGCTGAAAGCTTTCCTTTCTTCTCGATATAATCCTTCAGCGTAATTCCTTCTACAAGCTCCATGACCATATAATAAAGACCACGATCCTGCCCTACATCATAGACATTGACTACGTTTGGATGCATCAATCCTGCTGCTGCCTGAGCTTCGCTTAAAAACTTCTTAATAAACGTCTCATCCGAACGATACGTGCTCTTCAGCACCTTGATCGCAACAAAACGATTCAGCTTATGATCCTTGCCTTTATAGACATCTGCCATTCCGCCAGAACCGATACGACCAAGTATCTCGTATCGTTTCCCTAAAAATACTCCTTCTTTAATCATACACTCACCTCATCTGCAAATGGCTCAAACAATACCACTCCGATGTTATCTGTTCCTCCATTCTCTTTTGCTGCTTCCACCAGCATCTCACCTGCCTCGACGATATCCCGGCTTCCCTGCACAATATGGAAAAGTTCTTCATCTTCCACCATATTACTTAATCCGTCTGTACACATCAGAATGATGTCTCCCCGTTTCAGACGGTGTTCATAAAAGTCCACATCCACATCAGCTTTTGCACCGATCGCTCTTGTGATAATATTCTTATCCGGATGATGCTTCGCTTCTTCCGGCTTAATTCCACCGAGACGAACCATCTCTTCTACAAGAGAATGATCCTTACTTAGCTGTTGGATTCCCTGATTGATCAGATACAGACGGCTGTCTCCCACATTGGCAAAATACAGCATCTGTTCTTTCACAGTAGCGGCAACAACCGTTGTTCCCATCCCCTTCAGATGTTCGTCACCGGATGCTTCTTTGATAATCTCACGATTGGCAGCCTTGATTGCTTTCACAAGAACACGTTCGATATCCTCACCCTCGCTCTTCGCAATCTCTTTGATCATCACTTCCACAGTACACTTGGAAGCATAATCTCCTGCCTGATGGCCACCCATACCATCCGCTACCACGAACAGGTTCTGGAGAATACCCAGTGGTTTTCCCGTCGTAAAGACGTAGTCCTGATTTACCTGTCGCACCATTCCAACATCTGTAATTGAAAATGTCTTCATACCTTCTATTCTCCTTCAGTTTCTACGTAGCGGCGCCTGAGCTGACCGCAGGCTCCGTCAATATCAGAGCCCATTTCCCTTCTTATAGTAACATTTATTCCGCTTTTTTCAAGTTTATTTTTGAAATTCAAAGCACTTTTCCGGCTTGGACGAACAAAATCACGCTCTTTTACCGGGTTGACCGGTATCAGATTGATATGACAGTTCTTATGCTTTAATAAATGAATCAGTTCCTGTGCATCTTCATCCGTATCATTCACACCATGTACAAGACTGTACTCAAAGCTCACTCTCCGGCCGGTTTCTTTGAAATATTCGTCACAGGCTGCGAGTACTTCTGTGATATCATATTTATTTGCAACCGGCATCAATTTTCTTCGTTTTTCCTGATTGGAACCGTGAAGCGAAAGTGCAAGTGTAATCTGTAAATGCTCTTTCGCCAGTTCTTTCATCCTTGGAACTATTCCACAGGTTGATACGGTGACATTTCTCTGACTGATATTCAGTCCATGCTCATCTGTAAGTAAATGAATAAACTTCAGGAAATTATCGTAATTATCCATCGGTTCTCCGGTTCCCATGATCACCACATTCGAAACCCTCTCACCACTTATCTTCTGAATCTGATAGATCTGTCCAAGCATCTCAGACGGAGAAAGATTTCTCACCAGACCTCCGATCGTTGATGCACAGAATGCACATCCCATCCTGCAACCGACCTGGGAGGAAATACAGACAGAATTTCCATGCTTATATTTCATAAGAACACTTTCGACTACATTTCCATCGTAGAGACGGAACAGGAATTTGTTCGTACCGTCAATCTGGGAAATCTGTCTCTCAAGCATAACAACCGGGAGAATCTCATAATTCTCTTCCAGTTTTTCCCTCAAAGCCTTTGAAAGATTCGTCATCTCATCAAAATGATCTACCAGCTTCACATGCAGCCATTCATAAATCTGTTTTGCACGAAATGCTTTTTCTCCGATCGCCGCCATCTCTTTCTGTAATTCTTCATATCCATAAGCACGGATATCCTTCTTCATCTTAAAGTTTTCCTCCTGTATTTCGTTTTTTCTGTGAGTTATTCACATTATTTGTTTGCTTTTTCTATTTTTTCACATTTCCTGAAAATCATGCTTTTTCTTTAATCTTGCAATAAAGAATCCGTCACAATCGTGAACTCCCGGGAAGAATTGGATACATCCCTTCTCGATCACATCACTTCGTAACTCCTTGCAAAGATTTTCTGTAATATCATCCAGTTCAAATTGTGGGTATTCTTTCAAGAACCAGTGTACATTGTCCATGTTTTCTCCCGGATTTACGGTACATGTGCTGTACAGCAATGTGCCGGCATCCTTGACGATTGCCTGTGCGCAAGTCAGAATCTTTCTCTGCAAATCTGCAAGTTCTTCAAGATCTTCCGGTTGTACGCGATATTTCAGATCTGGTTTTTTGCCAAGAACGCCAAGACCTGAACATGGAAGGTCTGCAATCACAAGATCCGCTGTTTCCTTATCATACTCATCAAATACAGAAGCGTCCTTGCATACAGCACAAATATTTCCAAGTCCGGAACGGTCGATATTCTGCCAAATCAGATCTGTCTTATATTCAGTCAGATCTCTTGCTTCAACCCGTCCTGTCTTTTCTTCTGTTCCATTCTCTCTCGCCGCCACTTCATCTGCCAGCTGAAGCTTCTCTGCCACATGAAGTGATTTTCCTCCCGGTGCTGCACAGACATCAATTACATGATCGCCGGCTTTTGGATCTGCCAGTTCTCCGACAAACATAGAACTGATATCCTGTACTGCAAAGAGTCCTTCCTGAAAACTTTCCAGACCTTCCAGATAATCATAATCTGAAAGATAAAACGCATAAGGAAGATACGGATGTGCTTCTACTTTCGCTCCTTCTGCTTCCAGTTTTTCTTTCAATACTTCCGGTGTAACCCGGTTCATACAACATCGGATCGTAATCGGCTTCTCTTTCTGAAAATCTGCTGCCATCTTCTCTGTAATCTCTTCCCCATATTCTTTCTTCCATAAAGAAAGAATCCATTCCGGGACAGAATATTTCACAGACAATCTCTGTACATCTTCTTTTGGATACTCGATCTCATCCATCTTGCGGACAACATTTCTCAGAACTCCATTCACATATCCCCGCAGACCTGAAAATCCTTTTCGAACCGCAAGCTTTACTGCCTCACTGCACACCGCATGATCCGGTACGCTATCCATATATTTCAGCTGATAGACACTACTGCGAAGAATATTACGGATGACCGGTTTCATCTTCTTAACCTTTGTCTTAGAAATCTGATTCAAAATATAATCAATTTCTATCATATGTTCCAGAGTACCTTCCACAACTCTGGTAATAAATGCACGCTCACGTTTCTCAAGATATTGATATTTTGACAGAACATCGCCAAGAATCTTATGACTATATGCTCCATTCTCTGTTATTTCCATCAAAATCTCAAGAACGACCTCGCGTTCATTGATCTGCTTTCCCATAAATAATCTCCTATTCTCCGCATTTTGGAGGTTGGCTCTGAACAGTTACAGCATTTTTTCTTTTTATCAGTCATTCCTTCTTCGTCCGTTTGTCAGGATCAACAAACGTAAAAGCTGTAAAATCATTGCGGCCGCACTTGCCACATATGTCATTGCTGCTGCCCGAAGTACCTTCTTCACTCCACCAACTTCGTCTTCACGGAGCATTCCTGAATTTCCAAGTACCTTCACCGCTCTTCTGGAAGCATTGATTTCCACCGGAAGTGTTATAAGATGAAATGCCACAGCTACCATAAAGAGCAGAATTCCGATATCAATAAGGAAGCTGGACATCTGGCCATTCATAAACAGGCCGATAATGATCAAACGGCCAGGAAATCATGGAACCGAAATTTACGACCGGCACAAGTGCCCCACGGATTGATAAAGGTGCATACCCTTCAAAATGCTGTACTGCATGACCACACTCATGTGCCGCAACTCCGATTGCTGCTACAGAAGTTGAATTATAAACCGGATCAGAAAGTGCCAGTGTCTTGTTTCTCGGATCATAATGATCGGTCAGATTTCCCGCAATATGAGTCACCTGCACATCATAGATTCCATTTCTTCTGAGAATCTGTTCTGCCGCTTCTCGTCCTGTCATCCCTGAATAACTGCGGATCTTCGAATATTTTGCAAATGTTCCTTTCACCTGGGATGATGCGAGCAGGCTGAGAACCACACCGATCAGTACCAGTATATAAGTCCAGTCATAATAAAATCCATAATACATACTAAAACTACCTCCTGTTATCTATCTGCAGTCCCCCTCCAGAAGTCCTCTTATTCCCGTGTAAATTTAACTCCGCTTTCAATTGTGTATCCCCTTAAGAAAGCTCCTGTATCCATTCTCTTTTTCCCCGGAATCTGAAGTTCCAGAACTCGTAAGACGCCATCCCCTGTCTGAACAGTAAAGGAATCTTTCTCTACACTCAACACTGTTCCAGGCTCTGCTTTTACCGTGCCATCAGCCTCTGCTTTTGCTCTCCAGATCTTCACTACCTTTTTGTCCCAATGTGTGTAAGCACTTGGCCAGGAATTCAGGCCACGCACCAGACGTTCGATCTGTACTGCGGATGTATTCCAGTCAATATTTCCAAGCTTCTTATCGAGCATTCTGGCATATTCTGTCGGGCTTTCTCCCTGCTTCTCGAAAGTTGCCGTATGATCTTCAATAGCCTTCAGAGTCTCTACACAAAGCTTTGCTCCTGCCTCTGCAAGCTTATCATGAAGGCTTTCTCCTGTCTCATCTTCTGTGATCGGCACTTCAACCTTCTGGATCATGTCGCCTGTATCCAGTCCTTCGTTCATCTGCATTGTTGTAACACCTGTCACTTCCTCGCCATTGATGATAGACCACTGGATTGGCGCGGCACCACGGTATTTCGGAAGTAGAGATGCGTGTACATTAATACATCCGTATGGTGTCATCTCCAGAATTTCTTTCGGAATGATCTGACCAAATGCAATGACAACCATCACATCTGCATTGTATTTTCTCAGTTCTTCTACACATTCCGGATCACGGATCTTCTTTGGCTGATAAACCGGAATTCCATGTTTCATCGCAGCTTCTTTCACCGGAGTTGGCTGCATCTCTTTACCGCGTCCCTTTGGTTTATCTGGCTGGCTCACTACGAGACATACCTCATGTCCTGCTTCCACCAGTGCCTCCAGTGTTCCCACGGAGAAGTCCGGTGTTCCCATGAAAATTATTCTCATCAATTATTCCTCCACTTCGTATTCCATATCTTCCTCGTTGTAGGCCGGTGAATCATGCAGTTCTCCTTCTACTTTCTCTACATAAAGGTGTCCTCCCAGGTGATCGATCTCATGACAGAACGCTCTTGCAAGAAGTTCTTCTCCTTCTATCTCAAACTCCTCCATATTTTCATTAAGTGCACGTACTTTTACATAATTTGGACGAGTTACGATTCCCCATTTTCCCGGCACACTTAAGCAACCTTCTTCGCCTGTCTGCTCACCGGATGTCTCAATGATCTCAGGATTGATCAAAACGATCGGACCCTCTCCGACATCAATCACTACAATCTGTTTGAGAATACCAACCTGCGGTGCTGCAAGACCCACCCCCATCTTCTCATACATCGTATCAAGCATATCTTCAATTAAAATCTTTGTACGAAGTGTCATCTTCGTCACTGGTTTACACTGTTTTTCAAGAACGTCATCGCCCATCTCTCTTACTTCTCTGATTGCCATTATTCTTTCCTCTCTTTTCTATAAATTCATCGGGTTAAAATCGAATTGGATTCTCATTTTCTGAAACCCTGAGTTAATTTCTATATATTGTTCCATCCTGTCTTTTAATACAACTAAGGTTCGGTATTCCGGCGCTTTTACGTAAATCACCCTCCGGTAAATATCTTTGATCTTATCCACTCCCGGACTTGCCGGGCCGATCACATCGAGCTGTGCCTGACCTTTGATCCGCAAAATGTATTCCTTCAGATACTTGCACGCTTTCTCTAAAAGCACCTCATCTTCACATGCTGCAAGTACTGCCATCAGGTTCTCCACCGGTGGATATCCCATCAGACTGCGGTAACGGATTTCTTTCTCATAGAATGCTTCATAATCCTGCGCTGCTGAAGCCTCGATTGCATAATGCTCCGGATCGTAAGTCTGAATCACGACCTCACCCGGTCTGTCACCTCTTCCGGCACGGCCTGCTGCCTGTGTCAAAAGCTGAAATGTTCGCTCACCGGAACGATAATCATCTGTATAAAGTGACATATCTGCTGCCAATGCACCGACTAATGTGACCTTTGGAAAATCATGTCCCTTTACGATCATCTGTGTTCCCACAAGAATATCCGCCTCTTCATTCGCAAAGGCAGATAAAATCTGCTCATGGGAATCCTTTTTCTTCGTCGTATCCATATCCATACGGAGAACTCTTGCCTGTGGAAATCTTGCTTTCACCATGTCCTCGATCTGCTGGGTTCCTGCGCGGAATTCTCCGATATAACGGGAACCGCATTCCGGGCATTCCGTCACCTTCGGCTGTTCATAACCACAGTAGTGACAGACCATTTTCCCGCCTTTATGTACCGACAAGGATACATTACAGTGCGGGCATTTCACTACATGGCCACATTCTCTGCAGGAAATAAAACCAGAATATCCTCTGCGATTCAAAAACAGCATGATCTGCTCTTTTGCATTCAGTCTGTCTTCAATCAGTTCCTGCAACTTCTCACTCAAGATGGAACGGTTTCCATTCTTCAGTTCCTTTCGCATATCAACTGTATGCACAGTCGCCATCTGCTGCATATGAGAACGATTCTTCATCTCGTAAAGCTGATACTCACCAAGCCTTGCCCGATACATTGCCTCCATTGACGGAGTTGCACTTCCAAGCACAACGCTTGCATCTTCTACTTCTGCCCTGTGGATTGCTACTTCTCTTGCATGATAACGTGGCACCTGCTCACTCTTGTAGGTTGGTTCATGTTCTTCATCAATAACGATCAGCCCCAAATCCGGAAATGGAGTAAAAAGTGCAGAACGTGGTCCGATCATCACATCGATCTCGCCCTTCTTCGCACGCATCATCTGATCGTAACGTTCTCCGGCAGACAATCTTGAGTTCATGATAGAAACTCTGTCGCCGAAACAGCGGTAAAACCGCATCACTGTCTGATAGGTCAGTGCGATCTCCGGAATCAGAACAATTGCCTGTTTTCCCTGGTCAACAACCGTGCGGATCATCTCCATATAGACTTCTGTCTTTCCACTTCCAGTCACTCCGTGAAGCAGATAAGTTCTCCTTGTTCCACACAGATAGTCTTGCCGGAACCCCTGGATCACATGCTGCTGTTCTTCCGTATAGATGATCTCCTGTTGTGATTTCTTTGCCTGTTTCACCGGATTACGGTATACCTGCTCTGACTCTATCTTCAACACGCCCTGCTCTTCCAATGCCCGGATTACAGGCAGTGTCACATTTAATTTTTTCGTCACCAGCTCATAATCCAGAATTGGGGCTTCCTTCAAAGCTTCCAAAAGCCTTGCTCTTGCTTTCTGATTCTTCTTCTGATAAAAAGCCAGCTTCTCCTGACTCTCTTCCTCAGTAAGCAGCAAACGGAGATGTTTCTTTACCTTCGCATTCTCCTTCTGCTTGATTGGCAACACTGTCTTAAGCGCCTGGATCATCGTTCCGCCATACTGCTCTTTCATCCATGCCGCCAGCGCGATCAGTCTCGCTTCGATTGCCACACTGTTTCTGGAAATGTCTGTAATCTCCTTCACCTTTGACAGATCATAATTGCAAGTCTCTGATAATGAAGTCACATAACCTTTGATCTGCCGGTTTCCTTTTCCAAAAGGGATAATTACTTCCAGCCCCGGATACAGCTCGTCTTTCAGTCGTTCCGGTATTCGGTACTGAAAGATCTTATCCAGTTTTTCATGTTGTATATCTACAATAACATCTGCAAACACAATCTTATTTCTCTTTTAATTCTTCCAGAACTTCTTTGATCAGCACGCGCTCATCCATCGGATGCTTCACGCCGCAGATCTCCTGATAGTCCTCATGTCCTTTTCCTGCCAGCACAATAACATCACCCGGTTCGCCGTGTTCGATTGCATATTTGATTGCCTCTTTACGATCACAGATTTCCACATATTTTCCATCTGTCTTTGCGATTCCGATTTTGATATCGTTAATAATATCCTGTGGTTCTTCAAATCTCGGATTATCTGATGTAATGATTGTCAGGTCTGCCAGTCTTCCGGATACCTCACCCATCTCGAATCTTCTGTCTTTAGAACGGTTTCCGCCGCATCCGAACAGACATACAAGACGCTTCGGATTATATTCCTTCAATGTTGTCAGAAGACTTTCAAGACTCATCGCATTGTGCGCATAATCGATCATCAGTGTAAAATCATCAGACACCTTGATCATCTCGATACGTCCTTTTACCTTTGCCTTCTTAAGTGCATCTTTGATCATCTCAACCGGCACCTGGAAATGGCGGCAGACTGAGATTGCAGTCAGTGAATTGTAAACACTGAACTTGCCTGGAACATCGATTTCCACATCAAAGTCCATCACGCCTGCAACATGATATGCAACACCAAGATATCCCGGTCTGGATACCAGTTCTACATTCTCTGCGCGAAGATCTGCCTCCGGTGAAAATCCAAATGTCTCAATCTTACATGTAGACCCTTTAAATACATCTTTGAAATACTTGTCATCCACATTGGCGATTCCGAGCTTACACTGTTTGAACAAAAGCCCTTTGCATCTCTTGTAATCATCAAAATCCTTATGCTCATTCGGACCGATATGATCTCTTCCAAGATTTGTGAAAATACCGATCTCAAATGGAATTCCCGCTGTTCTGTGAAGCATCAGTCCCTGTGATGAAACTTCCATAACAACACAATCACAGCCAGCTTCTACCATCTCTGCAAAATATTTATGGATTGTATAAGACTCCGGTGTTGTATTACATGACGGGATCTTCTTGTCTCCGATAATTGCCTCGATTGTACCGATCAATCCAACCTTGTGTCCTGTCTCTTCGAGAATAGACTTGATCATGTAAGTTGTTGTTGTCTTTCCTTTTGTTCCTGTAATACCGATGACTTTCATCTTATCTGCCGGATATCCAAAGTAAGCCGCTGACATCAGAGCCAGTGCATAACGAGTATCCTCTACCTTAATTACAGTCACATTTTCCGGCACTTCGACATCTTTCTCTACAACAACAGCTGCCGCACCTTTCGCCGCAACGTCCGCTGCATATTTATGTCCATCAGATACTGCTCCGCTGATACACACGAAAACAGATCCTTCTTCCACTTTTCTTGAATCATTGATCAGTGTTGTTACTTCCGTAGAATCACTTCCCTGTACTACTGTGTAATCCAGGCGTTCTAATAATTTATCTAATTTCATGATCTAACCCTCCTGTTCTGAACTGGTGTATTGCATCATTGACTTTCAGGCAAATAACGATTGTCTTAACCTTTATAGAATAACATAATCTCAGCACATATGCAAAAAAACCTACATAATCTTTCGTCCTGTTTTCGTCTTTCGAATCAGCCAGACACATCCAAATGACAATAACACAAGTCCCACACTCACTACCGGAATCATGATCCAGGCTGAAAATGTCTCTGGCTTAATATTTCTCTTATAAACATCAAGAAACATGATATGGATCAAATAAATCCCAAAGGAACATCCACAAAATCTGTCAATCCACTTCTTTGCCTGTTCGGACGGATTGAATTCGCTCTTTTTCAATCGTACTAACATAAGAAATGCCATCGATGCTGCCAGTGCAAGCAGTGGATTACCATATTCCAGCAGACGTTCATAATGTTCTCCATCCTGCAAGGTTGCCGCATAAGTCAGCCCATAATTTAATGCCATGCATACTACAAAAATACCTGCCGGAATCATTTTCCCCTTCATCACATGCTTACGATATTTATATATATAATATCCGATAAATACATAATAAGAATAGATTCTGTCTCCCACCATTGGGACAGAATAATACATCTTTTCATCAAAAAATGTGGAAATATAATTGAACAAAACAGCCGCCGTAATCACCGCAAGAAATGCGCGTTCCATCCGAAGGTTCATCCCTTTACACATAACCTGGAAAAAAGGAAGTACCAGATAGATCGGAATCATTGCATACAGATACCACAGATGCTGTTCTACCGGCTTATATAATAAATCTTTGATTTGATAAGGATCCTTCATATAAACTGCATTCCAGATCATATATATTACACTCCACACAAGCAGAACAATTAGAAAACGAAAGATTCTTTTTGCATGTTTATGAAGTGATTCCTGTCTTCCAAGCAGAAGTGCTCCTGTAATCATGAAAAAACATGGTACACTTATCCTTGCCAGTAGATTTAATAGCAGTGAAAAATTGTACTCCCCAATCGTAATATCGCCATAGGCTCTGCAGTAATAGTTTGATACATGGATCACAATAACAAATATAAAAGAAATCATTCGAATCAATTCCAGATTATAATTTTTCTCTTTCAATGCACGTTCCTCTTTCTATCTCTTCTAAATTCCATCTTTTTTCTTCTTTCCGTCCGGTTTATAAAATGTGCCTTTCACAACCGCACCCTTTCCATAACGATTGTTCAGCTGTTCCAATGCGGCATTTAATTTTTTATGTTTCTCGTCCGGTTCTTTTGGAAATTCAATATCAAAAATTGTCAGCTGCTCCGGTGCATTCTCTTCTACTAACTTTGACGTTCGGATTCCGAGCAGACGGACAGGTTCTCCACTCCAGCTTTCACGGAACAAATTACAGGCTGTCTCACATAAGATAACCGGATCATTCGTCGGCTTTTGAAGCTGCACCTGATGCGACATATTTCTGAAATCATAATAGCGAACCTCCATGCTCACCATCCCGGCTTTCTTTCCTGCCTTCTTCAGCCTGTTTCCCACGCTCTGCGCAAGCTCACGAAATACATCTCTCGCTTCTTCATAAGTCGTTGCATCCTCTGACAGAGTCGTTGAATTTCCTACTCCCTTTGCCTCTTCCGGTTCATACTGTACCTTATCGTCCCCGATTCCATTTGCAAAATTCCAAAGCATCCGTCCATGACTTTTTAAATGCAACGTAATTACATTTACATCCGCACGAGCAAGATCTCCAATTGTATTAATTTCAAGTTTCTTAAAGACTTCCACACTTGAACGCCCTGCCATAAAGAGTTCTCCGATCGGAAGTGGCCACATTTTCTGCGGAACCTCTTCCGGAAATAACGTATGGATCCGATCCGGTTTCTGAAAATCCGAAGCCATCTTCGCTAACAGTTTATTACTGGAGATTCCAATATTCACCGTGAATCCAAAACGTCTCTTTACCTCTTCCTTAATCTCCATCGCCCCGTCCACCGGTGTTGGATAGCGCCCGGCAAGCTCTGTGAAATCCATATAACATTCATCGACACTGACCTGCTCGATCTTCTTTGTATATGTCCGCAGGAAATCCATCAGCATCCGGCTCTTTTCTCGATACATCTTATGATTCGGCGGTGCTGTCACAAGGTTCGGACATTTTCGAAATGCATTTACTACAGGTTCACCCGTCTGAATCCCATAGGATTTGGCAAGTGATGATTTTGCAAGAACGATTCCATGACGCGAGCTCTGATCTCCGCCAATAATTGCCGGAATCTCCCGCAGATCCACTTTTGATCCATTTTTCAATTGTTCAACCGCCGTCCAGCTTAAAAATGCTGAATTAACGTCGATGTGGAAAATAATGCGCGCCATGGTAGCCTCCTTTCTGGATTCTGCCTGAGTTCTTTCTTAGTATTAATTCTTGTTGTATGCATATACATCTGTCTCTTATACACATCTGACGCTGCCGACGATATGCAGTGTGT
>ENA-OZAM01000449-OZAM01000449.1-human-gut-metagenome-genome-assembly--contig:-NODE-449-length-15290-cov-5.536331_pt1 | contig 15290 bp, 20 predicted proteins | sample MGYA00244205_ERZ653494 | MGnify/ENA primary metagenome ERZ653494 (study PRJEB26926, sample SAMN06165132) | human gut metagenome | biome: ENVO:00009003; feature: ENVO:2100002; material: ENVO:00002003... | reverse complement strand
TCTACACACTGCATATCGTCGGCAGCGTCAGATGTGTATAAGAGACAGACTACATACTGTTCTAAACGGCATAGATACACTTCTCGGAAAATCTGGGCTGAGAGAGAAGCAACGCATATATCTTGAAGCTCTGAAAAAGACAGGAGTTCAGTGCTTTGCACAAACCACAGGAATTGACTTTGCTGAAGCGACTTTTGTTCATGAATCAGGCCATTTGTTGGATGACAAGACATTCAGAAAGCTATTCAAGGAAAAAGGTTTTGATATATCTGCAAGCATGGCGAAATATGCAGGTAACATCTCTGGTTATGCTGTATCAACCAATGCAGAATATATTGCTGAAAGCTTTACGGCTTTCTGGTATGGCAAGACCGACATTCTTGATCCTGATTTGGTAAAAATTTTTCAAGGCGCAAAAACGGTCACTAAAAGCTCTATTGTAAATCCTGCAACTGATGATATAATATCATCGGTGAAAGCTTTTGCCAAAGGCAGCAAAGACTTTCCGACTGTATTTCTGCCAAAACAGGAATACGCTCATGTTATGAGTGAAATAGCAACAAATATCACAAAAGAGCAGAGCCAAAAGAGTGTCTTTGAAAAAGCAATAGGCAATTACATCTATACTGTTGAAAACAATGGCTTTGGAAATTACAGAATCATTGACAAGACGCTTATTGACGCAGGTGACCTTGATGAAATATGGTGATGGCTTATGAGGAAACTAACCGAAATAGAGAAAAAGCTTGTTAAAAAGCTCCGTGACATCTGGAATGACAAAGAATTTGTCATCGGCGTTCTTTCACACTTGAAAGATGACGAAGAGCGTGGCGAACTCATAGAGTTTATCGACAGCAATGATGATGTGACTTCAGAAGCGGTCACGCTGTTGGCATTGGACATCAGCCAAGCAAGGGATAATATCATAAGGGATGCGTTCTTTGCAGACCTTGAAAAAATAGCAAAAGAGATATAAGCACCATGCATCCGCACGGTGCTTTTTCTATGCCTAAAAACGCACGGCGTGTGTTTTTAATGCGTTTATCGTGCGTTTATCGTGCGTTGCAAGTTACAGGCAAGTTAAAAAACATAGTGGTATCAAGGGTTTGCAGAATTGCAAGCCCTTTTTTCATGCCAAAAATCAAATTGAGAAAGGTGGAACAAACCATGAAAAGATGCTGGAAAACATGGATTAAGGCCGCTGTCGTTCGTGCGGTCAAGACCGTTGCACAGACGGCGGTTGCAACCATTGGCACGTCTGCCGTATTCAGTCAGGTTGATTGGATGATGGTGGGCGGCGCTTCGCTTCTGGCCGGCATTCTGTCAATTCTGACTTCGCTTGCCGGTCTGCCGGAATGCAAGGAAGGTGAAACTGATGAATCTGCATGAATGCCTTGCCACAAATAACGCCTGTTACAAGGCCGGACAGCGGATTGCAGTCAAGGGCATCATGGTACACAGCACGGGCGCAAACAACCCGAATCTGCGGCGCTATGTGCAGCCTGACGATGGTCTGCTTGGCGTAAACCCGAACGGCAACAGCTACAATACCAAATATCCCGGTGGAAGCGCCGTCTGCGTCCATGCCTTTATTGGCAAGCTGAAGGACGGCAGCATTGCAACCTATCAGACATTGCCGTGGGATTATCGCGGCTGGCACGCTGGCGGCGCGGCAAACAACACACACATCAGCTTTGAAATCTGTGAAGATGGCCTGAACGATGCGGATTACTTCGGCAAGGTCTATCAGGAAGCGGTTGATCTGTGCGTGTACCTTTGTAAGAAGTTCGGCCTCACGGAAAAGAACATCATTTGTCACAGCGAAGGTTACAGGCTTGGCATCGCGACAAACCACGCGGATGTCATGCACTGGTTCCCGAAGCACGGGAAAAGCATGGACACCTTCCGCGCGGATGTGAAAGCAGCGCTTAACGGCGCTGTTGAACCTGTGAAGCCTGTTCAGCCGTCCACACCATCTACCACAGACGGCAAGATTGACACCGTGCGAGAAGTACAGCTTTGGCTTAACCGCAACTATTCCGGTGGCCTTACCCTTGATGGCCTGTATGGCAGTCGCACCAAAGCGGCGCTGACCAAGGCGCTTCAGCACGGGCTTGGCGTTGCTGCTGATGGCATCTATGGCCCGAATACAAACGCAGCAGTACGCCGAAACAATCTGCGGAATGGCAGTACTGGCGAACTTGTGAAAGTGCTTCAGGGCTTCCTTGTTTGCCACGGCCACAAAACGGCTTATGTGGACGGAATCTTTGGCGCTGGCACGCTGGCGGCGCTGAAATCGTTCCAGCGCGCCTACGGTTTGACTGCTGACGGCATTGCCGGATGCAACACATTCACGGCGCTGTGTAGATAAAAAGGCGCGGTGCTTTGCACTGTGCCTTTTTCACGCCCCGAGCATGGCGTTAAAACTGCTCCCATTTTCCGGCGCACTCCCGGATTTAACAAAGTGCTTGCCAGTGGAGACACCACGCTTAAAAACAGCGGCAAGAAAGGATAAACATGGAATTCTTGAAAGCAATTTTGGGCGAAGAACTGTTCAGCCAGTTTGCGGAAAAACTGAACGCCTATAACGGTGACGAAGCCAACAAGGACAAGCAGATCAAGCTTGCCAACCTTGGCGGCGGCGAGTATGTCGGCAAAGGAAAGTATGATGCGCTTCAGGCGCTGCTTGACGGAAAGACCGCCGAGCTTGACACGGCAAACGGCCTGATTGCCGACCTGAAAAAAGGCACTAAGGGCAATGAAGAACTTCAGGGCAAGATCACAAACTACGAAGGACAGATTCAGCAGCTTCAGGAGCAGCTTCAGGAAACGAAAATCAAGTCTGCAATCAAGGTTGCGCTTTTGTCGGAAAAGGCGCTTGATGTAGATTACCTGTCTTTCAAGCTTGAAAACAAGATGAAAGAGGACGGCAAGAATCTTGAACTTGATGATGCAGACAACATCAAGGGATGGAAAGACCTTATTTCCGAACTGAAAACGCAGTTTCCCAACCAGTTTGAAAACGAAGGTAACCGCAAATTCCTTGATGGCAGTTTGCCGCCTACGGGTGGCAGCGAGACCGTTACGCTTGAACAGTTCCGTAAGATGGGCGTTGCAGAGCGCTCGAAACTCAAAGCGGAAAACGAAGAATTGTACAACCAGTACAAAGGAAACTAAAGAAATGAGGTAATTTATTATGGCGAGAACTGGCCTTTTTGGTGGTTTTTCTTTCGATGAAGAAGTTTTCACTGACATGATGCAGGAAGCGGATTATTGGAGTAATCCCGTTCTTGCGTCCGGCGTTATCCGTCAGGATGGTTCGATCATGGACATGATCGGAAGCAAGGGCAACGTTGCGACTATCCCGATGTACACGCCTATCAACATCCATGATGCCAACATGGCTGCGCTCAACAACGACGGCCTGACTGACAACACCCCGCAGGAGATTTCCGGCAGCAAGCAGACGTGCATGATGATTCAGCGCATGAAGGCTTTCAAGGCCAAGGATTTCACGCGGGAGCTGACCGGAGCAAAGCCGCTGGATTACATCAAGGGCAAAATCCAGAACTACTACACGCAGGTCTGGGAAGACGAGCTGATGAACATCATCAACGCTGTTCTGGGCGTGTCTGCTCTGTCCAGCCATGTCACTGACCTGTCTGTCACGACCGGCACTATCGGTGACGCAAACAAAATCAGCGCGACCACGCTGATTGACGCGGAACAGACTGCGCTTGGTGACATGGCCGGTGGCCTTGGCCTGATGGTCATGCACTCCAAGATTTATGCCGCATATCGCAAGCTTGGCCTTGTGGAGTATGAGAAGTTCGTTTCCGGTTCTGGCGCTATCAAGCAGGACATCCAGCTTCCGACCATCGGCGGCAAGGTGGTCAAGGTGACTGACTACTACACGCTGGACAGCACTACTGCCGGTTTCCCGGTGTATAAGACCTTCCTGCTTGGCGAGGGCGCTATTCTGTCGTGCGACAAGAATAACTACGAGAAGCAGTACACCACGAACTATGACCCCGAGACTTCTGCCGGTACGGATAAGTTCTATACCAAGCAGGGCAAGGTGCTGCATCCGAACGGCCTGTCTCTGGCCGTGGACAACATCGCGAAGGAATCCCCGACCAAGACCGAGCTGGGCACTTCCGCGAACTACAGCCTGAAGTTCAATTCCAAGAACGTCAGAATCGGCATGATTAAGTCCAACGGTTAAGGGGGAGCCAAAATGCAGGAATTCATCATCATTGACGGCTTGCCTTATCTGTACGATGGGGGCAAAGCATACGCTGTCAGATGGGATGATGAAGGTTTCACATTGGGGGAAGTATTCCGCGAGAATATTTCCCACAATGATTTCATCATGCTTTCTGAACTGTCTGTCAAGGCAAAGTGTCAGGGGCGGCTTGACAGCATCGGCGCAGAGCCGCCCAAGCCCAAACGGGGCAGAAAAGCGAAGGGTGAAGCCGTATGATTATGACTGTTGCCGAACTTCGGCAGTATGTCACAACGGATGATGTAGATCAGGTGCTTGAAGCAAAGCTTCAGGCACTTGAACTGCTTATTCGGGCATACACCAATAACAACTTCCAGCAGCGGGCGTTTAGGGCGGTTGCCGTGTCCATGCCAGACCATGACATTGTTTGCAATGGTGTGGTTCCCTTCCGCGCTGGTGACACATTGCAGATCACAGAATCTGACCTTATGCCGGATTGCCTTGTCACTGTGAAAAGCGTTTCGGGTAATACGGTCACGGTCAAGGAAAACTTGATCGATGAAAGCGGAATCGTTGTCACGAAGGTTGTTTATCCGGCTGATGTACGGATGGGCTGCGCCAATCTGATGAAGTGGGAAATTAACAACCGCGACAAGGTTGGTGTTTCGTCTGAAACGATTTCCCGGCATTCTGTGACCTATTTCAATATGGACGGGGACAATTCCATCATGGGATATCCGAAGTCCCTGATGGGCTTTTTGAAGCCCTACATGAAAGCGAGATTCGGACAGGGGTTGAGGGTATGAAAGGCATCGGCGGCAACACCACAGCAGTCATACAGACATACACCGCGACCAAAAACGAAATTGGCGAACAGGTGAAGTCGTGGGTTGACAAGCAGACGCTTACAGGTTGGCTTGACCTTCAGGCCGGTGATTCCAAGTACACCACTTTCAACGCCAAGATTCAGGAATCGACGCACATTTTCATCGCGGACTATGTGCCGCTTGCCGCTGGCATACAGGCTGAAAACAGCCGCATGACCATCAACGGCAAGCGGTATGACATTCTGCTGATTGACAATCCGATGGAAATGGGCAGCGGCTCCCAGCTTGAAATCTATCTGAAATACACAGGGGGTCAGTAATATGGCAGATGTGGAATTTCAGGACTTTTCTGTGAAGGTCAAAGCCGCACTTAATGACACTGCCATTCGGTTCTTGGAAGAAGCTGCAAGCGAAATCGAATCACAGGCGAAGCGCAATAGCCGTGTTGATACCGGACAGCTTAAAGGGTCGTGGAATCACCGAGTGAACGAATCTGCCGGTGAAGCAACGGTTGGAAGCCCTGAACAAAATGCTATCTGGGAAGAATTCGGCACTGGCGAATACGCGGCCAAAGGCGATGGCAGAAAAGGCGGCTGGAACTATCAGGACGATAAAGGCAATTGGCATCACACCACCGGCAAAAAGCCGAACAGGACGCTTCAGCGGGCTTTTGACGGCACGAAGGGCAAGATCATCAACCGCGCAAAGCAGATTTTCAAGGAAGGGATGAAGTGATATGTCGAAAGAAGTTTTGGGCATCATTGACAATGCTATGAAATCCCTTGGCCTTGAATATGGCTTTGGTGAATACGGCGGTAACAGCAAAGGCGAAATCGTTTATCCCTATTGGGTTGGCAGCTACACGGAAACCGAACCGTACACAGAAGATGGCTTGCAGGAATCGACCGTCATGCTTACCGGCTTTTCGCGTGGGTCATGGCTTGACCTTGAAAACGGTAAAGAGAAAATCGAGAAGCACTTCAACCGGGTTTCCGGCAAAGTGGGCATCACGAGCAGCGGCAATGCCGTTGCTATTTTTTATGCTGGCGCTCTGATTGTCCCCACGGGGGACGCGGAGCTGAAAAGCATCCAAATCAATCTTAGTATCAAAGAATGGAAGGTGAATTGATATGCCTAACAGCGGTATTACTTCTGGTACTCCCGCAAAAATTCCTTTCGGGGCTGGCGTATATTTTCAGGGTGTGACGTACAGCGAAACTGCCGCGCCTACGTCCGAAGAGATTCAGGCGGCTATCATCGGCGCTACGCAGGACGGCGGCACGCTGACTATCACGCCGGAGTTCTTCGCGCCGGAGCTGGACGGCGCAACCGTAGCAATCAAGGAACTTCAGCAGAAGGTCGGGGAGACTGCACAGATGGAAGTTTCCATTGCCGAGCTGTCGGCAGATTTGGCGGCGCATCTGGCTATCGGGAAGATCACTGAATCTACCGATAAGACTTATGATGTTGTCACTTCCTCTGAGCTTCGCGCCGGTCACTTCTATGAGGGCTTCGGCTATTACGGCAAGTTTACAGATGGTAGACCGATCATCATCATCTTTAAGCACGCGCTTTGCACTTCCGGCTTCACGACCGAAGCGAAGAACAAAAACAATTCCGTGTTTAAGGGCACTTTTGCTTGCCAGTCTGACATTGAATATGGAACGACCAAACTGCCGTATGCAATCTTTATCCGCAAGGCAACCGGCTGGACTGCCGCCACGCCCGAGGACATCACCGAAACTGCATCTTAACAGCCAGAAAGGAATGTAAAAACCGATGAGCGAAAAGGAAAACATTGAAATGACTGAAGAAGTAACGGAAGAAGTCAAGCCGTATAAGCTGCGCAGCCTGAAGGACAAAGACTTTTATCCTATGCTGGATATCATCACGGCTACGCTTCCGGATGATCTTGCGGATGTGTTTGTGCAGCTTGCAACCGGCGAAAAGTCTGTTGACGAAACCGGCGAAAAGTCTGTTGACGAAATCGGCGGCATGGTAGTTTACAAAATCGCTGTGTCCGTGCTGAAAAACGTCAGCGCTATCCCTGACAAAATCTATCCGCTGCTTTCTGATCTGTCCGGCATCCCGGCTGACGAAATCCCTGAAATGGCGTTTGGCACTACGCCAAGCATGGTCTGGGACATCGTTGCCGATGCGAAGAATGCAAGTTTTTTCAGGGCGCTTTCCAAATTGCTTTAATCGGTGAATTCAAGTTCATGGACATGATATATCACAGATATTCATGTCCAATGGACTTGATGAATTCCTACATCAACCGTGGGCAATTTGGGGAGTTTGTAACGGAATTCCTTCAATCGGAATACGACCGCCAAAAAGCGGAAATGGACAAGGACGAAGAAATGAAGCTATGGATTATGTACTGCCACAGCTATTCAGAAGATTCGTTCCTTGACTGGAAAAAGAAAGTCCTTAGAATTGGCAGAAACGGCCAACGCCAAGGCACGGATGCTGATCTGACGGATAAAGACATTCAAGCAATTTGCGATGATTTGTTTGCAGAAGAATAAGAATCTGATAAAAGTTCCTGATGGCTGATGGGCTGACCATTCGGGCATAAAGGGGTTATCCTTATGGAACTTTTCAAAATACTTGGCACTATTGCCGTTGATAACGAAAAGGCAAATCAGGCCATAGACGATACAGCGGCAAAAGCCGATAAATCCAGCGGCAAAACTTCGGAATCCTTCAAGAAAATCGGCAAAGCGGCCGGAACCGTTGCAAAAGGCATTGTCACAACGGGCGCAGCGCTGGGCGGCGCGTGGATTGCCGCCATTGAAGGAACGCGGGAATACCGGACTGAAATGGGAAAGCTCGACACCGCATTTGTAACAAACGGCCATTCCACGGATGCGGCCAAAAAGACCTATCAGGATTTACAGGCGGTGCTTGGCGATACGGATGTATCTGTTGAAGCTGCAAACCATCTTGCGGTGATGACCGATAACGAAAAGGATTTACAGACTTGGACAGACATCTGTACCGGCGTTTTCACAACGTTCGGCGATTCTCTGCCCATCGAAGGGCTTACCGAAGCGGCCAACGAGACGGCGAAAGTCGGCGAAGTAACTGGCCCGCTTGCGGATGCTTTGAACTGGGCTGGCATTTCAGAAGATGCGTTTAATGAAAAGCTTGCAAAGTGCTCCACAGAGCAGGAGCGGCAAAAGCTGATAATGGAAACGCTGAACGGCACATATTCCAAGGCATCCGAACAGTACAAGAAAACCAACAAGGATGTCATGGATGCGAACCGAGCGCAGGAGAAGCTAACAAGCGCCTTTGCGGAGCTTGGCCGGGTCGGGGAACCGATCTTGACCGCTATCAAAACCAAGGTTGCCGAAATGGTGACTTCTGCTGTTCCAAAGCTTGAAGCATTTATCAAGAAGGTCAAAGACCTGAAAAAATGGATACAGCAAAACAAACAGGCTATCCATAATTGGGCGGCGGTTATTATCGGCGCGACCGTCAGCGTTGGCGCTTTTCTTCTGGTATTGAAATGGGGCACTATAATGTCTGCCGCTACAAAGGCCATAAAAGGCGTTAGGGCGGCTATTCTGCTGTTTAATGCAGCGCTAAGGGCTAATCCCATCGGGCTTGTTGTAAGCCTGATAGCGGGGCTTGTGGCGGCATTCCTGTACCTTTGGAAGAACAACGAGGGCTTCCGAAATTTCTGGCTGAAAATGTGGGAGAAAATCAAGTCTGCGACAGGTTCAGCCGTGAAATGGATAAAAAACAAGTTCGGTGATCTGAAAGATGCTGTCGCAAAGGTTAAGGCTACCTTTGAGAGCATCAAAAGCGCTATCACAGACAAGATGGACGCTGCAAGGGATAAGGTCAAAGGTGTCGTTGACAAAATCAAGGGGTTCTTCCCTTTGAAAATTGGCAAGATATTCAGCGGCCTGAAAGTGCCTAAAATCAGCGTGTCAGGCGGCAAAGCGCCTTTCGGAATCGCCGGAAAGGGTAAGTTGCCGAATTTTAATGTTAAGTGGAACGCAGAGGGCGGTATATTTGACAAGCCAACGATTTTCAATACACGCATGGGTTATCAGGGTGTCGGTGAAGCTGGAAAAGAAGCCATTGCGCCCATATCACTATTACAGGGATATGTCAAGGACGCTGTAAAAAGCGAGAACGACGGCATTATAAACACGCTTATCGACCAAAACCGGATGCTGATGGACTTTCTGTCACGGGTCATCCCGAAGTCCATTGAGCTTGATTCCGGTGCGCTTGTGGGGAATCTACTTCCCGCGCTGGATATGGGGCTATCCAATCGGCTTGCCCATGCGCAGCGAGGGAATACACGTTAGACCATCTTTTTGATGGCCTTTTTTTAATATCAAAACCAATGGGAAAGGGGCTGATAACCATTGGAATTGTTTAAGATTTTTGGAACCATTGCTTTGAAAGGCAAAGACCAATTCAACGGTGACATTGACGAATCTTCCAGCAAAGCCGAAAAATTATCCGGCAAGATCGGGAAAGGTCTTGCTACGGCCGCGAAACTTGGTGCTGCTGCTATTGTCGCTGCTGCAACGGCCGTCGGAGCGCTGACAAAAAAATCACTTGAAGAATACGCCGAGTATGAACAGCTTGTCGGCGGCGTTGAAACGCTATTCAAGGACAGCGCTGATGTTGTCAAGCAGTACGCAAACAACGCCTATAAGACTGCCGGTTTGTCAGCCAATGACTACATGGAAACCGTCACAAGCTTTTCTGCTGCGCTGTTGCAAAGCTTGGGCGGTGATACGGAAGCAGCGGCGAAGCAAGCTGATCTTGCAATCACTGATATGGCTGATAATGCAAACAAGATGGGCACTGCAATGGGTGACATCCAGAATGCTTATCAGGGATTTGCAAAGCAGAATTACACAATGCTGGATAACCTGAAGCTTGGCTATGGCGGCACGAAGGAAGAAATGCAGCGCCTTATTGACGATGCAAATGCCTTGAATGCTGCGCAGGGCAATCTTACAAATTACAGCATTGACAGCTATGCCGATATTGTCAGCGCAATTCACGACGTGCAGACGGAAATGGGCATCACTGGAACGACCGCGAAGGAAGCATCAACCACGATTCAGGGAAGCCTTTCCGCGATGAAATCTGCATGGACAAATTTGCTTACGGGCATCGGCGATGATTCGCAGGATTTGGACAAGCTGATTAACAATTTCGTTGATAGCACTGGCACGGCAGCAGAAAATATCCTGCCGAGACTTGGGAAAATCATCACGGGAATCGGTTCGCTTGCTGAAAGGCTTGCGCCTGTTGTTGCTGCGGCAATACCGGGACTTGTAACAACCGTTCTGCCGGAACTTGTGCAGTCTGGTATTTCAATGGTTGGCGCTATCCTGCAAGGGCTTGTTCAGATGCTCCCGCAAATCATTCAGTACGGCGTTGATATGGTCATTACCTTGATCGAATCAATATCATCTGACCCGGAAAGCCTTGTCGAAACGGCAATAATGCTTGTCGCGATCATCGTTTCCGGGCTTATTGATGCCTTGCCCAAGCTGATTGCGGCTGCGGCTGAACTTGTGACGGGGCTACTAAGGGCGCTGATTAGTAATGCGCCGAATCTTCTTGCTGCTGGCCTAAAGCTTGTGGGGAAAATCGCGGAGGGCATTGCAAACAGCCTTGGTGAAATCGTTAAGGCTGGCGCGAAAGTGGTTGATTCCATCATTGACGGCATCGCCGGAGCATGGAAAAAGCTAACTGGATGGTTTAAGGGAATCTGGAATGATCTGTTCGGCGGCTTGTCAGCTAATGTTAGCGTAAATGGCAGCGCCAAAGGTGCAGTTGCAGGTGTTAACGGTTCCCATGCGTCCGGTCTTGACTATGTGCCTTTTGATGGCTACATCGCCGAGCTGCACAAGGGCGAAATGGTTGTCCCGAAACGGGAAGCGCAGACGCTGCGAAACAGCGAAGAAACAGAATATCTTCTGCGACAGATTCTTGACTGCCTGAAATCTTCGCAGACGATCAGCATCAACAGCCGTGAATTCGGGCGTCTTGTTAGGGGTGTTACGTAATGCTTGAAACAGTAAAATATCAGAATCATTTGGGCGAGGAAATTAACTTTTCCGAAAACGGCATCCATGTGAAATCATCCGATCTTCATGATTATGCGTGGAACTACACCGAGCGCGGCGGGAAAATCACTTCCTTCAAGCGCAACGTTATCAGCAAAAAAATTGATCTCGCGATTGCGTGTGCGACAGAAGCTGCCGGAATTCAAAAGCGGAATGATTTGGTTGAATGCTTTGAAAAAGATGTCCTTGCAAAACAGCCGGGTAAAATTTTCGTCAATGGGTACTATCTGAAGTGCTATGTAACAGCGTCATCGAAGTCTAAGTACTTGGATTCTATGAAAACGATGCTGGTTTCTTTGGAACTGCTATCTGATGAACCGTTTTGGGTCAAGGAAGTGGAAGCAACATATGTGCGCGATTCCACTACTAATGAGCTTACAGGTATAGTCAATCCGCTGAACCATGAAGCGAATTTCAGGCTTACAATCTTTGGGTCAACAACCGAAACAACGATATCTATTGGTGGCGCAATTCATGGCCTTAGTTATGGGCTTGAAGCTAACACACAATTGGTTATTGATTCGATTACGAAAGAAGTTTACGTACTTAAAAATGGCAAAAAGAATAATGCTTTTAGCCAACGCTATGTTTCTTATATAAGCGGTTCAGCCGGTACAATGGTAGGCGGCGTAATAAAAGGCGTGTTGGTAGATGATACTTTCAAGAAAATCCCCAGCGGTAATAGCGAAATAGGCAGAAGTGAATCTTTCCAGTGGTCGTTAATCCTTTACGATGAAAGGAGCGAACCGAAATGGATTTGATCTATACAAATTCGTCAATGCAAGCTATTGGCGTAATGAAAGCGTATGATTTAGACCTTGCATTCGGTTCGGATGAAAACGATTTTGAGATAAAGGTTGATGCAAACAATCATTGCTGCGAAGCCGGATACTATGTGTACATTATCGGCACAGAGTATGGCGGCGTAATTGATGCGGTAATTTCTGATACCGAAACCGGAGAAGTGACATATACCGGTAGGACATGGCACGGAATTCTTAATTCCAAGGTGATTTGCCCCGACGCAGGTCAGGATTACTTAACGTTAAACAACGAAGCAAACGGTGTCCTTAATTCACTGATTACAAGGATGGGTTTAACCTCGATCTTCACTGTTAATATCTATGCTTCAGACCTTGAAATCAGCAACTATAAAATGCCGCGATATGTCACCGGCTATGACGGAATCATGCAGATGCTGAAATCCGTGAACGGAAAACTAGTTTTGTCGTTTGACGGGGAAAAGGTAATTTTGTCTGCCGCGCCTATCGCCGATCATACAAAAGATGGTTCCGTTTCGTCTGATGCGATGTCCTTTCAAGTCAAAAAAACATCAAAGAAAATCAATCATCTGATTTGCTTGGGTCAAGGTGAACTGAAAGACAGAACGGTTGTACATCTTTACGCAGATGCAAGCGGCAGCATAAGCCAAACGCAGACGCTGACAGGCGCTGATGAATACGCGGCTGTCTATGACTATCCCAGTACGGAAAGCACGCAAAAGCTGATTGCAGATGGTACGTCAAGACTAGCCGAGCTGCAAAAGCAAGACGATTTGTCGGTCAGTTTGAACGAAACAGAATACGCTTTTGATGTTGGGGACATTGTAAGCGCGATTGACAATGTTACCGGTATTTCTGTTTCGGTTCCGATTTCTAAAAAGATCGTAAGCATCAAAAACGACTATATGTCCGTATCTTACGAAACCGCGATTGGGAAGAACGGAACATCAAGCAGCGGGTCAAGCGGCGGCAGTAGCGGCGGCGGTGGCGGCGGTGGAACGTTTATTAACGTGGACGCGGCGCTGTCTCTGACGTCTGCAAATCCAGTCCAAAATAAGGTAGTAACTGCTGCGCTGGATAGCAAAGTAGATGAGGACGAAGAAATGACAATCTTGGATGTTGTTAATATGTGGAATGATACTTGACGGGAGGAAAAATTATGGCAACGAAATATGCGGGGCAAAACGCTTTGAACAAGCTGATGCAGTTGGTGAAAACGGCGCTGAGCGGAAAGCTGGACAAGACAGGCGGGACAATGACCGGCAAGCTGACTGTATCAGGCGCTAATATTGATGTGAAATCGAACAATGCGAACGGTGGAAATATATCGGCAGATGGAAATGTATCGGCCGCTAATGGATCACTGACAGCCGGTGTGGCCGTATCCGTGCTAAACGGTAATAATTTTGTAAATCTGACATGTGCCGGGTCTAACGCAGCAAAAATTGCCGGGGCTGGAGGTAGCTATGCCCGTATGGCTGTCGGCACGCCGACCGGTGACAACGATGCGACTACAAAAGCGTATGTGGACAGCAAGGCCGCGGCCGGTGGCGTGACCGTGGACGCGGCGATGTCGAGCACATCGACGAATCCTGTGCAGAACAAGACCGTGAAAGGCTACGTAGACAACAAGGTTTCCGGTTTGCAGACAGCCGCGCAGGTGCAGGACGCGATTAAAAGCGCGATCTCCGGTGTGTACACACCGAAGGGGTCGATTGCGTTTGCATCCCTGCCTGTGCCGGTTGCCGGTAAAGTCGGCTGGGTGTACAACATCACGGATGCGTTCACGACGGATAGCAATTTTGTCGAAGGAGAGGGATGCGACTACCCTGCCGGGACGAACGTCGTATGTGCGGAAATCAGCGCCGGTGATTACGGCTGGGATGTGCTTGCGGGCACAATCGACCTGACGGAGCTGACTGCCGTCGAGGTGCAGACGCTATGGGATTCAATTTGACAGGGGGAAAAATGCTATGCAGACAAGTGGGAGTACAGCAATCAAAAAATTGATACAGCTCATAAAATCAGCGTTGGCCGGTAAGCTGGATAAAAGCGGCGGGACGCTGACCGGAAATTTGAGCGGGCAGTACATTACCGGAACGTGGTTGCAGACGACCGCTGCAAGCAATCTCGGCAAAACGCCGGGGAAAATCGCTGTGTTGGATGATTCTGGCTGGGTGTACTACAGGACGCCAGCCGAGATCAAGTCAGACATCGGCGTAAGCGGCGGCGGCGCTGACATCAGCACGGTGCTCGACAAGGTGTACCCGATTGGCTCCATTTACGTGAGCGTAAGCAGCGCAAACCCGAAGACCTTGTTTGGCGGCACGTGGGTGCAGATCAAGGACAGATTCTTGCTTGCGGCCGGAATGACCTATAAAGCCGGTGCGACCGGGGGCGAAGCCACACACACACTGACAGTGGATGAGATACCGAACCATCAGCACGTCCTGTGGTATCCAAACGAGGGCGGCGAGCAGAGCGCGGCAATCGGCTACCCGGAGGCTGGAAGCAAAAACACTTGGTATGCAGAAGCCAGCAAAACGGGCGGCGCTGGCGGCGGCGGTGCGCACAACAACATGCCACCGTATCTTGCGGTTTACATTTGGAAGCGGACAGCATAATTTTATAGGGGGTTAAAAATGAACGGAATCACATTCGGCAATTATCATTCGTATGATGATTTTCACTTGATTCTTGCGTCGAAAGAAATCGGCGCACCAACGGTGAAAACCATGAAGATTGATGTTGCGGGGGCTGATGGGTCACTGGATTTGACTGACTATTTCGGTGAACCTAAGTATGGGAATGTGATACACAAATTTCAGTTTTCAACAATCGTTCCACAGTCTGAATTTGCTGCCACATTTTCGGCTGTGAAAAACGCTCTACACGGGAAAAAAATGAGGGTCATTCTTGATGAATACCCTCATTTTTATTATGTCGGGCGGCTTACTGTGTCAAATTTTACTTCTTCAAAAGGCATCGGCAGTATCAGCATAGAAGCTGACTGTGAGCCGTATAAATACAAGCTTGCAAAGACTGTTGTCAGCCGCGCGGTGAATGGTACGGACACAATTGTCCTTACCAACAGCCGGAAACGCGCTGTGCCGGAAGTGGTAATTGAAGCGGAAAGCAGCTTGAATATAGTGTATCAGGGAAGCAATGTGTGGGATTTGGGAAGCGGTTCATACACATTGCCTGAATTAGAGCTTGTAGAGGGCGAAAATAGCGTGACCGTCACAGGTACCGGGAACATAACTTTCACTTGGCAGGAAGCAGGGCTGTGATATGTACAAAGCTGTCTCTTATACACATCTGACGCTGCCGACGATATGCA
>ENA-OZAM01000439-OZAM01000439.1-human-gut-metagenome-genome-assembly--contig:-NODE-439-length-15412-cov-8.308068_pt1 | contig 15412 bp, 16 predicted proteins | sample MGYA00244205_ERZ653494 | MGnify/ENA primary metagenome ERZ653494 (study PRJEB26926, sample SAMN06165132) | human gut metagenome | biome: ENVO:00009003; feature: ENVO:2100002; material: ENVO:00002003... | reverse complement strand
GAGATCGCTCAGTGTCTCGTGGGCTCGGAGATGTGTATAAGAGACAGCAATAGAAAAGCAGGATAGGAATCTGTCTAAAAATCATGCATAGTAGCTATTTACTTTTCCGCGAGCTGTATATTTTCAACTGAAGGGCTTTTTACTATATAGGAAACACAATGTCCATGCTTGAACGTAACACGGTATTTCTATAGGAGATTAGGGTGTTAAAAGGCAGCTCACAACTTATTGGCTGGCACTTGTACAAAGCTGGGACTACTTTTGTGACTTTGGGAGAAAATTAGTAAATCTTAGTCTGGTTGTTCATGTATAGTGTTTTGCTGCCATGGACGGCAGCAAAAGTCTTAATGCCCCATGGACGGGGCGTTTAAGACGTACACGTCACTTCATCGTAACCTGACTCAGGCAGACTTAGATTTTCTTATTTTCGTACAACGGAACAAAATAGACTCAGCTTTGTGCAATTATCGATCAAAAAACTTGAAACCGCCCTTTAACACCCTAATCCTATAGAACAAAAAAAGAGTACTGTACAGTCACAGTACAGCACTCTGGAAGATCTTTTATTTATTTCTCATATTCGCACGTTTTCTCATCGTAGGGTCTAAGATCCTCTTTCGGATTCTGAGACTTTCCGGTGTTACCTCTAAGAGTTCATCGGTGTCAATGAAATCAAGTGCCTGCTCTAAACTTAAAATCTTTGGCGGTGTCAGTGTCAATGCCTCATCAGCAGAAGAGGAACGGGTGTTAGTCAGATGTTTTTTCTTGCAGACATTTAACTCAATGTCCTCCGCTTTTGCACACTGACCGATTACCATACCGGAGTATACCTTTTCTCCAGGCCCGATGAAGAGAGTACCACGCTCCTGTGCGGAGAAGAGACCGTAAGTTACGGATTCACCGGATTCAAAGGCAATCAGAGATCCCTGTTTGCGGTACTGGATGTCACCCTTGTATGGAGCATAGTCGTTAAAGATCGTATTAATGATACCATTTCCTTTGGTATCGGTTAAGAATTCGCCACGATAACCGATCAGACCTCTGGATGGGATATTGAACTCTAAACGAGTATATCCGCCGCTGATAGGTCCCATGTTTAAAAGATCACCTTTTCTCTGACTTAACTTGTCAATGACTGCTCCGGTAAATTCATCCGGTACATCGACATAGGCAAGCTCCATCGGCTCTAACTTCTTGCCTTTTTCATCGGTATGATAGAGTACCTCAGCCTTGCTGACTGCGAACTCATAACCCTCACGCCGCATATTTTCAATTAAGACAGATAAATGTAATTCACCACGTCCTGATACTTTGTAGCTGTCGGCGTTCTCTGTTTCCTCGACACGCAAAGAAACGTCCGTATTCAGCTCACGGAAAAGACGGTCACGGATATGGCGGGAGGTTACAAATTTACCTTCCTGTCCGGCAAGCGGACTGTCATTTACGATAAAGTTCATGGAGATGGTCGGCTCGGAAATTTTCTGGAAAGGAATCGCTACAGGATTTTCCGGGGCGCAGATCGTATCTCCAATGTGGATATCAGCAATACCTGAAATGGCGACGATCGAACCGATACCGGCTTCTTTGACATCAACCTTGTTCAGACCGTCAAATTCATAGAGTTTGCTGATACGGACTTTTTGCAGTTTGTCCGGTTCATGGTGATTAACAACAACGGCATCCTGATTGATCTTTAAGCAGCCGTTGTCCACTTTTCCAACACCGATACGTCCAACATATTCATTGTAATCGATCGTACTGATCAAAACCTGTGTATTCGCATCCGGGTCACCTTCCGGTGCAGGAATGTAATCTAAGATGGTTTCAAAAAGAGGAGTCATGTCCTTCTTTTCATCGTTCAGATCTTTTAATGCATATCCATCTCTTGCAGAAGCATAGATGAATGGGCAGTCAAGCTGTTCATCGGAAGCATCTAAATCCATAAAGAGTTCTAGCACTTCGTCGATGACTTCATCCGGTCTTGCCTCCGGACGGTCAATCTTATTGATACATACGATTACCGGGAGATCTAAGGCAAGTGCTTTCATCAGAACGAATTTGGTCTGTGGCATAGCTCCCTCAAAAGCATCTACAACGAGAACAACGCCATTTACCATTTTTAAGACACGTTCTACTTCACCGCCAAAATCCGCATGTCCCGGAGTGTCGATGATATTGATCTTTACATCTTTATAGAATACGGCTGTATTTTTAGAAAGGATAGTGATACCGCGTTCTCTTTCTATATCATTGGAATCCATCACACGTTCCTGCACTTCCTGGTTGGCACGGAATACACCACTTTGCTTTAAAAGCTCGTCTACTAACGTTGTTTTGCCGTGGTCAACATGGGCAATGATCGCAATGTTACGGATGTCCTCTCTTTTTGTTTTCATATTTTAATCCTTCTTTCTCTTGTTCACATATAAGTCTAACCAATTTATTTTATCACAAAAAAAAGATATGGCAATACTTTTTGAAAAAATACAGGAGTAAGAATCAGGAAAGTTATCGACAAAACATGTGGAGTTTTTTGTGGTGGGACAACTAAGATAGAGGGGCAAAAGATGTTCAAGAGAATGAAGGGAGAAGAAACATGGCAGATAAATTATTTGAAAATAACCAGGTAACGATGATAGGAGAGATTGTCTCAGAATTTGAATTCAGCCACGAGGTATATGGTGAGGGATTCTATTTAGTAGATATATCCGTCAGCCGCCTGAGTGATTCCGTAGATTACATACCATTGATGGTGTCGGAAAGACTGGTGGATGTGACACAGAGTTATATCGGAGAGACCATTTCGGTAAGCGGTCAGTTCCGCTCCTATAATAGACATGAGGAAAAGAAGAACCGCCTGATACTTTCCGTATTTGTACGCGAATTAGAGTTCGTGGATGAGATCGAGGATGATATCAAGAGCAATCAGATTTACCTCGACGGTTACATATGTAAAGAGCCGATCTACAGAAAAACACCACTTGGCAGAGAAATTGCGGATCTTTTGGTTGCAGTCAACCGTTCCTATGGGAAATCAGACTATATCCCATGTATCTGCTGGGGAAGAAATGCGAGATATGCCTCCTCATTTGAGGTGGGAAGCCATGTCGAAGTATATGGAAGAATCCAGAGCAGGGAATATATTAAAAAAATCGGTGAAGAGCAGACAGAGAAGCGTGTTGCCTATGAAGTATCTGTCAATAAAATAGAGTTTTTAGAATAAAATTTGCTTTTTTTGTCCGAATATGGTATTTTAATCAAATCCAGGGGGAGAAGATTGAAAGCCATATCGTATGGCAGAGGAGGAAAAAATGGAACGTGGAGTGATACAGATTTACTATGGTGAGGGCAGAGGAAAATCGACTGCCGCACTTGGAAATGCACTGCGTAAGGCAGATGCAGGAAAAAATGTCATTATTGTCCAGTTCTTGAAGGCAAAAAAAGAAGAACCGGGAGAACTGTTGCAGCGTTTAGAGCCGGAGATCAAGTTTTTCCGTTTTGAGAAACTAGCGGAATGTTTTGCAGATCTAAGTGAAGATGAGAAAAAAGAAGAATCTGCAAATATGAAAAATGGATTAAATTTTGCCAGAAAAGTGCTTGCAACCAGTGAGTGTGATCTGCTCGTACTTGATGAGATCTTAGGAGTCGTGGATGCAGGCGTGATATCGGTAGAAGAGCTGTGTGCGATCATCCGGGCAAAAACGGAGGAAACCGATGTGATCTTAACCGGACGGAGACTGCCGGAGGAATTGCGGGAAATTGCGGATGAAGTCTACAATATTATAGCGGAAAAATAATTGACAAGGTTCGTCCGTAGTGATATAGTTAGCACAGATATGAGTAGTAGAATATAATAGAATAAAAAGGTAGAGGTTGCGTGATTCATAAGTAGCATATCGGATGCGGCAGAGGCAGAAGAAGAGGTGTGAAAGGGGAGAACGCCGAAAGGATATGGTGATCTGCAGTCGTATCTTTGGGCATAGGATGAAGAATTCTATGACTCTCATCGGTATATCAGATGGAGGCGCTATCCGAAAAGACACAGTGATTTGGATTCTGTGAACGAAAATTTAAGCCGGCTTTTCTGAGTCGGCTTTTTCTGGCTATAGGAAAAGTTTTCCGTAGCTTTATCTACCTGAAATCAGAAAATGGAGGAAATAGATATGGCAATATTTAAAGGTGCAGGAGTGGCAATCGTAACCCCGATGAAAGAAAATCAGGAAGTGAACTATGAAAAGTTAGAAGAACTGATCGAATTTCAGATTGAGAATGGAACGGATTGTATTGTAATCGCAGGAACAACCGGAGAGAGTTCCACACTTTCCATGGAAGAACACAAAAAAGTCATTGAGGCTGCCATTGCATTTACAAAGGGCAGGATTCCGGTCGTAGCAGGTACGGGTTCTAATTGTACTGCAACAGCAGTACAGCTTTCACAGGAAGCAGAGGAGGCAGGTGCAGACGGACTTTTGATCGTAACACCATATTATAACAAGGCAACACAGGGTGGTCTGATCCGGCATTATACAACGATCGCAAGATCCGTAAAGACACCGATCATCATGTACAATGTGCCAAGCAGAACAGGATGTAACATTTTACCGGAGACAGCAGCAACATTGTTTAAAAATGAAACAAATATCGTGGGATTAAAAGAAGCAACAGGAAGTCTTGCACAGGCATCTAAGACGATGGATCTGACAGATGGAAAATTAGACCTTTATTCCGGTGAAGACGGACTGGTCGTGCCACTGATGTCCATTGGAGCCATCGGAGTGATCTCCGTATGGTCCAATGTTGCACCAAAGGATGTGCATGATATGTGCATGAGCTATCTGAATGGGGATACGAAAAAAGCATTAGAGATACAGATGAAGGGTCTGCCGTTAGTGGATGCACTTTTCTCAGAGGTCAATCCGATCCCGGTGAAAAAAGCATTGAACCTGATGGGAATGGAAGTCGGACCGCTTCGTCTTCCGCTGACCGAAATGGAAGAAAAAAATGCAAAAGTATTAGAAGAAGTAATGCGTACTTACGGACTGTTAAAGTAAGCAGTACAGTTTGTGATCAGAGAGAAGAGAACGAGAGGATAAAGAAATGACAAGAGCGATCATGCATGGCTGTAATGGAAAAATGGGTCAGGTGATTACCGGACTTTGTAAAGAGGATCCTGATATTGAGATCGTGGCAGGAATCGATGTATCAAACCACATTAAAAATGAATATCCGGTATATCAGAGCCTTTGGGACTGCAAGGAGGAAGCAGATGTGATCATTGATTTTGCTTCTGCACAGGCAGCAGATGTCCTGATTGATTACAGTGTACAAAAAGAGATTCCGGTCGTCATCTGTACGACCGGATTGAGTGAAGAACAGATAGAACGGATTGAAGCAGCAGCCCAAAAGACGGCAGTGTTGCGTTCTGCAAACATGTCCATGGGAATCAATATTTTGATGGATCTGTTAAAAAAAGCAGCAAAGGTGTTAGCACCGGCAGGATTTGATATGGAGATCGTGGAAAAACACCATAATCAGAAAGTGGATGCACCGAGCGGAACGGCATTGGCATTAGCAGATGCAATGAACAATGCGTTAGAAGAGAACTACGAATATAAGTATGACCGCTCACAAGAACGGAAAAAGAGAGAGAAATACGAAATCGGTATCCAGGCTGTCCGTGGTGGAAATATTGTAGGTGAGCATGAAGTGATTTTTGCGGGAACGGATGAAGTGATCGAATTCAAACACACAGCATATTCCAAAGCGATTTTTGGAAAAGGAGCCATTGAAGCGGCTAAGTTTTTAACAGGAAAACCGGCAGGCTTTTATGATATGAGTGATGTGATTCAGTCAGCAGACCGCTAAGGGACAAAGGAGAGCGTATGGAAGAAAGAGACCTCAAATATTTAAAGACAATGGCAAGACAGTATCCGACCATTGCATCAGCAGCGACAGAGATTATCAACTTACAGGCAATCTTAAGTCTGCCAAAAGGAACGGAACATTTTATGACAGATATTCATGGAGAATATGAGCAGTTCCAGCATATCTTAAAAAACGGTTCGGGAGCCATTAAGAGGAAAATACAGGATGAGTTCGGCAATGCATTCAGCGAAGCAGAGAAGAAGTCGATCGCGACCCTGATCTATTATCCGGAATTGAAATTAGAGCAGGTGCAGCAGAGCGAGGAAGATCTTGAGGACTGGTACAGCGTGATGCTTTATCGTTTGATCTGTGTCTGCAAGAATGCATCTTCAAAATATACACGTTCAAAAGTGCGTAAGGCACTTCCAAAGGATTTTGCATATGTGATCGAGGAACTTTTAAACGGAAGACCGGATGTGTCTGATCAGGAGGCATACTATAATGAGATCATCCATTCCGTGATCCGTACAGGACGTGCACCGGAGCTGATCATAGCACTTTGTAATCTGATCCGCCGTCTGGTCGTAGACCATCTTCATGTGGTAGGAGATATTTTTGACCGAGGTCCGTATCCGCATATGATCATGGATTCGCTGATGGAGCATCATTCCGTCGATATCCAGTGGGGAAATCACGATGTGCTCTGGATGGGAGCCGCAGCAGGAAATACGGCATGTATCGCAAATGTCCTTCGGATTTCAGCAAAATATGGAAATCTGAATATTTTAGAGGACGGCTATGGTATCAATTTAGTGCCGTTAGCACGCCTTGCGATGACCCAGTATGCGGATGACCCATGCAAGTGTTTCAGTCTGGATTTCCGTGAAGACGAGTATGATGTCCGGGATGCCATGTTGGATGAAAAAATGCATAAAGCCATCAGTATTATCCAATTTAAGTTAGAAGGACAATTAATAGAAAAGCACCCGGAGTTCCATATGGAGGATCGAAGGCTGCTGCATCAGATGGATTTAGAAAAAGGAACCGTTGTCATCGAGGGTGTTACATATCCGTTGAAAGATAAATGTTTTCCAACGATCGACCCGAAGAATCCGTATCAGCTTACCGCAGAAGAAAATGATGTGGTGGAGCGCTTAAAGACAGCATTTGTCAACTGTGAACGTTTGCAGAAACATGTGCGTTTCCTGCTTACAAAGGGAAGCCTTTACAAAGTATACAATGGCAATCTGCTGTATCATGGCTGTGTGCCGCTGAACGAGGACGGAACCTTTACGGAAGTAGATATTTATGGAGAAAAATATTCCGGTAAAGAACTGTACGATGTATTAGAGCATTATGTCCGCAAGGGATATTATTCTCTGGATAAAGAAGAGAAGAAAAAGGGACTGGATATCTTCTGGTTTATTTGGGAAAATCAAAATTCACCGGTATTCGGAAAACAGAAGATGACAACCTTTGAACGTTACTTTGTCGCAGATAAAAAGACCCATGTGGAGCCAAAGAATCCATATTACCGGCTGTTAGAAAAAGAAGAGATCGTCAACCGCATTTTAGCGGAGTTTGGATTGCAGGGGGAAGAGTGCCATATTATTAACGGTCACATTCCGGTGGAATCGAAAAAGGGCGAATCCCCAATCAAATGTAACGGAAAACTTTTGATCATTGACGGTGGATTTTCTAAAGCGTACCAGGGAAAGACCGGAATTGCAGGTTATACATTGATATACAATTCCTATGGACTTGTCATTGCAGCACATGAGCCGTTTGAATCAGTAGAAAAAGCAGTACAGGAGGGAAGAGACGTTCACTCCCACAGACTGTTAGTAGAACATGTGGTAAAACGTAAGACCGTGGCAGATACGGATGTAGGACGTTCCATTCAGGAGAACATCCGTGAGTTAGAAAAACTTCTCCAGGCGTATCGTGAGGGTGCGATCGTAGAGAATGCATAAAATCAGGAAAAATGCTTGCAAAATATACGGTTTTATGGTATTATATGCGAGTTGTGAGAAAAAAGAGATGGTCCTCTGTTACAAAGTGTATTACGAACATCCGGATAATTAGGAGGAAACAACATGAACGCAAGTGAAATCATTAAGAGCATTGAAGCAGAGCAGTTAAAAGCAGAAGTACCTGAATTTGCTGTAGGTGATACAGTAAAAGTACATGCGAAGATCAAAGAGGGAAACCGTGAAAGAATCCAGGTCTTTGAAGGAATCGTATTAAAGAGACAGGGCGGAAGCAACCGTGAGACTTTTACAGTTCGTAAATTCTCAAACGGCGTTGGAGTAGAGAAGACATGGCCTTTACATTCTCCAAACGTGGAAAAGATTGAAGTAGTAAGAAGAGGTAAAGTAAGAAGAGCTAAATTATACTACTTAAGAGACCGCGTAGGTAAGAGAGCTAAGGTAAAAGAATTAGTAAAATAAGTCGATGGGAAGGGACAAGTACTTCGGTATTGTCCCTTTTTGTTTATGTGTTGGGGTGGTGAACCTTATGGATCAGATATTCCAGGTTTCCTTGTGCAGACCATTCCGATGAGCCTCTTAAATCAGAAATCGTATTCGCCAGAGGGCTCTACGATTTCCTGAGTCTCATCTCCATTGCACAAAAAGAAACTTTCCATATCTGATCCATAAGGCTGCTACACATTCTCAAAGGATACGAAAAGAAGATTAGACCTTAGCAGGGTGCGAAAGATTACGAAAAGAGAGGATACAGGGAGGAACTACGATGAATCTGCGTTTCAGACGAAGTGGATTGGATTTTTCAAGGCGAAGAAGAAAAGTAAATAAGACGTTAGCAAAAGAAGTTGGCACCTGGATTGGTGAGATTGCGATTGCAGTATTGTTTGCACTTGTGTTAGTCTATTTTGTCGGATACCGGGCAGATGTGGTAGGCCCGTCCATGCTTGGCACTCTGGCGGAGGGAGATGAAGTATTGGTTAACCGCTTTGTATACAAACTGACTCAGCCAAAGACGAATGATATCGTGGTGTTTTTTCCAAATGGAAATGAAAAATCACATCTTTATATCAAACGTGTAATCGGAGTTCCGGGAGACACGGTGCAGATCAAAAACGGTACGGTTTATGTCAATGGAAAAGTATTTGATGAAAAAATAGAGGCAGCTTCGATCGAGCATGCCGAATTAGCAGAAGATGAGATAGAGGTTGGCGAGGACGAGTTCTTTGTGTTAGGAGATAATCGTAACAATAGTGAGGACAGCCGGTATGCCAATATCGGAAATGTAAAAAAGGAGTACATTGTGGGGAAGGCATGGTTTATCGTTTCCCCGCTGAAAGATTTTGGATTTGTAAAGTAGAGGTGAGAATATGCAGTTTCAGTGGTATCCGGGACATATGACAAAGGCAAAACGCCAGATGCAGGAAGATATAAAGCTCATTGACCTGGTCATCGAACTGGTAGATGCCAGAATCCCGATGAGCAGTAGGAATCCGGACATTGATGAGCTTGGAAAAAATAAAGCAAGACTGATCCTTTTGAATAAATCGGATTTAGCAGACAAAGATGCAAGTGAAGCATGGATGGAATTTTTTAAGGGAAAAGGCTATTTTGCCGTTAAAGTGGATGCAAGAAATAAAGGCTGTATGAAAGCCATTTCTGCTGTCATTGCAGAGGCCTGTAAGGAAAAGACGGAGCGGGACAGAAAACGTGGGATCAAGAACCGTCCGGTCCGTGCAATGGTGGTGGGAATCCCGAATGTCGGAAAATCCACATTTATCAATACCTTTGCAGGAAGAGCCTGCGCAAAGACCGGAAATAAGCCGGGAGTTACAAAAGGAAAACAGTGGATACGCCTGAATAAGAGTGTGGAACTCTTAGATACACCGGGAATCCTCTGGCCGAAATTTGAAGACCAGCAGGTGGGACTGCGGCTGGCATTGATCGGTGCGATCAAAGATGAGATCTTAAATATTGATGAGTTGGCATTAGAACTGATCGCTATTTTAACAGAGCATTATCCGGGAGTGCTGCATGCACGTTATGAGGTGGAGGAAGACCAGACACCTGCAAATATCATAGAGCAGATTGCCGTAAAGAGAAATTGTATCCAGAAAGGCAATGAACTGGATTATACCAAAGCAGCGAATCTGTTGTTAGAAGAATTCAGGAGTGGAAAATTGGGGAAAATTACCCTTGAATTTCCTGTTACAGTAGCATAGAATAGAAATAGATTTGCAATAGCAGACACAGGAAAGGTTATAGGATATGTCAGAGGAAAATATGCCGGAAGAGCACACACCGGAAGGAACAGGAAAAAGAATAGGAAAAGAGATTTTGAGTTTTGTCCTTTATTTTGTCATTGTAATCGCAGCAATGCTTTTGATCATACATTATGTGGGACAGCGGACAGAGGTCAGTGGTTCTTCTATGGAGAATACTTTAAGCGATGGGGATAATCTGATCGTAGATAAGATATCCTACCGTTTTCATGACCCGGAAAGATATGATATTATCATTTTCCCATATAAATATGAGGAAGATACCTATTATATCAAAAGGATCATCGGATTGCCGGGAGAACATGTGCGGATCGATGATTCCGGAAATATCTATATCAATGGAAAAGTACTGAAGGAATCCTATGGAAGAGAAGTGATACAGGATCCGGGCATTGCAAGAGATGAGATCACACTTGGTGAGGGTGAGTATTTCGTGCTTGGAGATAACCGGAACAACAGCTCGGACAGCAGAGATCCAAGCGTTGGTATTATCCAAAAGAAGGATATCATTGGAAGAGCATGGCTTCAGATTTATCCGTTTGATGAATTTGGATTTATCAGGCACCAGTAGGAGGCAGTTTTGAAACAGAAGACAATCGGTGAGATTAAAGCAGAATTAAAGGCAGCAGAGGAATCCATGCTGCCTGTTTTTATTGAAAACTATAAGGAAGATACCAGAAGCGGTGTGCAGGCAGCCGTTGCCCAGGCAAAAAAACGAATCGAAAAATTAGAGGCAGAGCGGGTACGCATCGAGGTCTTAAAAAAATACGAATACGAGTATGCAGAATATACTTATATCTGTGGGATCGATGAAGCGGGAAGAGGACCGTTAGCAGGTCCGGTGGCAGCAGGAGCCGTGATCCTGCCAAAGGACTGTGATATTTTGTATATCAATGATTCTAAAAAGTTGTCTGCCGCAAAACGTGAGGCACTCTATGATGAGATCATGGAAAAAGCAGTGGCAGTCGGTGTCGGTCTGGTCGGACCACAGCGGATCGATGAGATCAATATTTTACAGGCGACTTATGAAGCCATGCGGGAGGCTATAAGGAATTTAGGCGTAGCACCCGATATATTATTAAACGATGCAGTAACGATACCGGAGGTTTCCATACCACAGGTGCCGATCATCAAAGGAGATGCAAAGAGTATTTCAATTGGAGCGGCAAGCATTATTGCAAAAGTGACGAGGGACCGGCTGATGGCAGAATATGATGAATTGATGCCGGAATATGGTTTTGCCTCCAACAAAGGATATGGTTCGGCAGAACATATTGCGACAATTAAAAAGTATGGAGCATCCCCGATCCACCGTATGACATTTATAAAGAATTTTATCTAGGGGGCATCTGTATGCAGATATCGGATTTACTTGGAAAATACGGACAAAATACCGTGCCGGTTACGGCGCAGGAGCAGGCGGTAAAGACAGGAACACAGCAGTTGACAGGTACGCTGTCTTCCTTACAGACAGGAAACGTATTTGAAGGAACCGTGACGGATATTTCTGACGGACAGGTACTTTTAACGCTTGCAAACGGAGAGAAGATTTCTGCCAGATTAGAGGGACAGATACAGCTCCAGCTCAATCAGGCAATGTTTTTTGAAGTAAAATCCAATACCCAGACACAGATAGCCATCAAACCGTATTTAAACGGAGACAGCAGTAATCCAACCCTGTTAAAGGCCTTAATGCAGGCAGGAATGGGAGTTACAACAGATAATCTTGAGATGGTACGCACCATGATGGAGGAACAGCTTCCGATCGATAAGAACAGTTTAAATCAGATGATGAGACAGCTTGCGATGTTTCCAAAGGCAGAGCCATCTGTGATCGCACAGATGAATAAGTTAGGGATTCCTGTAACGGAGGCCAATGTGCAGCAGTTTTCTAATTATAAGGCAGATACCGCGGCAATTATGAAAGAATTAGAAAATGTCTTAGAGCAGCTTCCAAAGTCGATCGCAGGAGAAGGTGATACTGCCGGGCAGATGACAGCAAAAAATATGCAGTTGATGGATATTCTGTTTGGAGGAGAAACGATCGAACAGAGTCAGGATACAGGAGCAAAAGCACAGGAGCTGCTTGCAAAAACGGCAGATGGAAGTGTTGTTATAAAGAATGGAACAGGGCAACAGGCAGCAGATATTGCAAAAGAATTGCAGCAGACATTAAGCACGGCAGAAGACGGAATGCAGCAGACAAGTGCAGCAGGAGAGGGCATACAGCAGGCAGATGCAGCAAAACAGGCAGAAGGCAGACAGATGCCGGCTGCAACACAGGGCAGTCTGGGAGAGATTCTTGGAAAAGAAGGAGCTGCCAGCTTAGAACAGCAGCTAAAAGAGTTAGAAACAGACGGAAAACAAGTCTTGCTTGATAAAAATGGAAATTTAAAAACGGGAATGAGTGCAGAGGATTTTTTAAAGAATTTAAATCAGTTGTTCAGAGAGAATGAATTTCCACAAAAAGAGGCACTATTCAAACTTTTTTCAGGAAAAGAATACCAGACCATTTTAAAAAAGGCAGTAGAGAACCAGTGGTACTTAGAGCCACAGGAGACGGGTTCCAAAGAAACCGTAGAGAAACTGTATAATCGCCTGCAGACGCAGATGAACCGGTTGGATGAATTTATCAAACAGGCGGGAAGCGGAACGGAGGGTCTGCAAAAAGCGGTAGCGGATGTCCGTGGCAATATCGAATTTATGAACCAGATCAATCAGATCTATAATTTTGTCCAGCTTCCGTTAAAAATGAACGGGCAGAATGTCAACAGTGAGCTTTATGTCTATACGAATAAAAAGAACCCAAGAGACATGGACGGCGAGCTGAGTGCTTTTTTACATTTGGATATGGATCACCTTGGCTCTACGGATATTTCCGTCAAGATGAAAGGGACTGCGGTCAAGACAAATTTTTATATGGCGGATGATGCCTCTTATGAACTGATCTTAGCACATGCCGAAGAACTGGCGGAACGTTTAGAGAACAAGGGGTATCAGTGTCAGATCGAAGTAAATAGCGAAGAAAAGGATATGGATTTTGTAGAAGATTTCTTAAAACATGATATGCCGAGTGCCGGAAAGGTCTATCGGTATTCCTTTGATGTGAGGGCATAGATATGGAGAGGCAGAAAGAAAAAGTCAAGACAGCCGTGGCGATCGCTTATGAACCCGGCGAAGAGGCACCAAAGATCTTAGCAACCGGTAAGGGACTGATAGCCGAGCGGATCATAGAAAAAGCAAAAGAAGAGGATGTACCGTTTTACAAGGACAGCAAATTAGCGGCGACACTCTCAAAACTGGAGATCGGGGATATGATCCCTCCGGAACTGTATGAGGTTGTGGCGGAGATACTGGTCTTTGTGGATAAGATGGACCGTTTGAAAGATAAACTTGGAAAATAGGGGGAGAGTATGAATCGGCGGAAAGAAGGAGCATATTATGAGAATCTGGTGGCAGAGTACTTAAAGACGCAGGGATATGAAATCTTAGAAAAAAATTACCGTTGCCGTATAGGAGAGATCGATCTGATCGCAAAAGAGGGAGAGACACTGGTCTTTGTGGAGGTCAAATATCGCAGGGATGACAAGATGGGAAATCCCAAAGAGGCGGTCGATCGAAAAAAGCAGAAAAAAATCTCCATGACAGCGTCTTATTATCTGATGCGGAAGTGCGGGCGTATGGATATTCCGTGCAGATTTGATGTGGCAGCAGTGTTGGGTGAGCAGATAGAAGTAGTAAAGAATGCATTTGAGTATCTGCCGTAGAACAGAAGGTAATAGGTCAAAGAGAGGTAAAAGATGAAGATCGAAGATTTTAAGAAGAAAAACGAAGAGCAGATATTTGTAATAGACGGCGGGGAACAGCCCCCGCTTTTAAAATATAAAAAGTTAGAAGAGATTCCTTGGATACGTCATTGCTTTACTACCAGAGAAGGCGGGGCAAGCAAGGGGATTTTTGCAGAACTGAACCTCAGCTTTACCAGAGGAGACGAGGAAGCGGCGGTGCGAGAGAACTATCGACGTGTTGCTAAGCGTATGAGAACAGAGGTATCGCATTTTGTGTGCAGTGACCAGACACATACCACCAATGTCAGAGTCGTTACCCAAGAGGATGCAGGGGCAGGAGTCGTCAGAGAACGCGGGTATACCGATGTGGATGGGCTGATCACAAATGAGCCGGGGCTGGTACTGTCCACATTTTATGCAGACTGTGTGCCGCTTTATTTTGTAGATACAGAGCATCATGCGATCGGGCTTTCACATTCCGGCTGGCGTGGTACGGTAGGAAGAATGGGTGCGGCAACCATCCGGGCGATGCAAAAACACTACGGAACAGATCCAAAGCATCTGATCTGTGCGATCGGACCATCCATTTGTCAGGATTGTTATGAGGTCAGTGAGGATGTGGCAGAGGCATTCGCAAAAGAATTTCCGGATAATGAAAAAGAAATTTTAAAGAGTAAAGGCAGCGGAAAATATCTGTTAGACCTATGGCGGGCAAATGAGATCGTATTCATGGAAGCCGGTGTGCCAAAGGAGCAGATCGTAACCACAAACCTTTGTACCTGCTGCAATCCGAAGCTGCTTTTTTCGCATCGGGCAAGCCATGGAAAACGCGGTAATCTTGGAGCATTTTTGATGATAAAAGAATAGGGTTAAGAAAATCTTAAGTATTTCCTAAACTCCCCTTCCTTGTATAGGCAGGGGAGTTGTGCTATTTTAGGTGTATGAAATGTAGTAGTACACTTAATACGCAAGGAAGGAGTTGTAAAATTGCTGACATTGAATTATCGGGATACCAAGCCGATTTATATACAGATAAAGTCAGGATTGAAAAAGCTGATGATCACAGGCGCGATCGCCGCAGATGAAAAGCTGCCCTCTGTCCGGGAGTTAGCGGGAACACTTGCCATTAACCCGAATACGATACAACGGGCGTACCGGGAGTTAGAGGCAGAAGGATACCTGTATTCCGTGTCCGGAAAAGGAACCTTTGCGGCTAAGGATATCCGGTTAGATGCGATGGGGATGGAAGAACTGTTCTTGCAGTTTGAAGAGATAGCAGAAGAACTGCTTTATTTTTCTGTAACGGCAGAGGAATTAAAAGGCAGGATTGAAAGATTAGAAAAGAGGAGGAAAGAGCAGTGATACAGGTAGAAAATCTGGTAAAAACCTTTGATGGATTCCGGGCATTGGATGGAGCCGATTTCCATGTAAAAAAAGGTGCGATCTACGGACTGGTAGGACCGCTGTCTCTTATACACATCTCCGAGCCCAC
>ENA-OZAM01000429-OZAM01000429.1-human-gut-metagenome-genome-assembly--contig:-NODE-429-length-15526-cov-12.704544_pt1 | contig 15526 bp, 9 predicted proteins | sample MGYA00244205_ERZ653494 | MGnify/ENA primary metagenome ERZ653494 (study PRJEB26926, sample SAMN06165132) | human gut metagenome | biome: ENVO:00009003; feature: ENVO:2100002; material: ENVO:00002003... | reverse complement strand
GGTGGAAGTGCCGTAAGGCATGGAGCTGACTGTTACTAATCGGTCGAGGGCTTGACCTGAATGGTTGTGTTCACAAAAAATGGAATGATAGATGTGTAGTGTATGCGGTTTTGAAGGTATATCGGAAAGGCCATCGGAGAGATCCGGTGGCTTTTTGTAGTTATTTTCCGCAAAATACTTGTTTTTCGAAAAAGATTGTGTTATAGTAACGATTGTCAGGAAAAGATTCCTGAGGTATTCCTCGATAGCTCAATGGTAGAGCATTCGGCTGTTAACCGAAGGGTTGTTGGTTCGAGCCCAACTCGGGGAGCTAAGATGAAGAAGCGATACAGAAATGAGAAATCATAGCTGTATCGCTTTTTTGCTGTCTGTAGCCATTAAGAAACGCCATCTAACATTTTGACGGTTTTCCATAACATTTCTTCCTGTTCATGGAAGAAAGATTTCGTTATAATAAAATCAGACAGATCACGGAACATGTGCAGAGTCAGGAGTCGTGTCAAGGCGGAACTTTTTCCGATAGGCACTTGGCGTCATGCCCTGCTTCTGGCGGAAGGCTTTGGTAAAAACTTCGGCATTCCGGTAACCACAGGAAAAAGCGACCGTTTCGATGGAGAGATCTGTATACGATAAAAGCTCGAGCGCACGCGTGATCCGGCAGGAAGAAAGATAGTCCTGCGGTGAGGTATGGAGATATTTCTGAAACAGGGTATAAAGGTAACTCCGGTTGATGCATACATATCTGGCAATATCCGAGACAAGAATTTCATTGGAATAATTATTTCGGATAAACTCAACGGCTTTTTCCACGTAAAGATTGCCGCTCTCCCGTGCAGAAGGATCGGCAAGCGTGATTTCGCGGGAAAGAATTGAGAAAAACTGGTACAGACAGCCTTCCAGAAGATACTGGTCCGAGGTGTCATAGGTATTGTGCTTCTGCATCTGAAACAAGAGGGACTGCAATTCACCGGAAAAGTTGCACTGGTAGACAGGGTGCTCCTCGGAAAGACCGAGTTCCTGCACATAAGAGGCAGCTTTTTCGCCGTCAAAACCGATCCAGAGATATGTCCAGGGATCATCCGCATCGGCTTCATAGTAGGTGCGGACATTTGGCATCAGGAAAAAGCCCTGTCCGGCGGTTAAACGGTAAGTGCGGTTTCCGATGGTAAAAGTGCCTTTTCCGGAAATAATATAGTGGATCACGTAATTGGGGCGGACAGCAGGGCCGTAGCTGTGGAACGGCTGGCAGGCTTCGTAGCCGCAGAAGCAGAGATAAAGATCCGAAAATTTATGCTTTGGGACAGGAAGTGTCCAGGAAGTTTCCATAAGTATACCTCACAAAATGAATCATCAGAAAAGCTGGAATGTCACAAAGGATGAGATTCCGAAATATCAGTAAAATTATATCGTGTTTTGCAGGATACTGCAAGATGCCGCAGGAGGAGGAAATCATGGCAATCAAAGTAAGTGAAAATGGACGGTTATTTACCCTCCAGACAAAAGACAGCAGTTACCAGATGTTCGCAGATGACAAAAATGTGCTTCTACATCTCTACTATGGAGAAAAAATCGGTGAGGAAAATCTTTCCGGTCTGATTTTCTGTACGGATATGGGATTTGCAGGAAATCCGGAGGAAGCAGGCCCTAACCGGAAATATTCTCTTGATGCACTCCCGCAGGAAATTCCGGGAAGTGGTGTCGGTGATTTCCGTGATGATATGATTGAGATCCGCCACGCGGACGGCAGCTTTGCAGCGGATTTCCGTTTTGATTCGTATGAAATTCTCGACCATTCCTATGCAATTCCGGGAATGCCGGCGTTGTACGATACGGAAGAAGAAAAAGGCGAGACACTTGTTATCACGATGACAGAGAAGGCTTCCGGTGTTGTGCTGAAGCTGTTTTACGGTGTATTTGAAAAGGAAAATGTGATTACGAGAGCGGCAAGACTCGAAAATCACGGGGAAACGGCGATTGAACTGGAAAAAATGCTGTCATTCAGCATGGATCTGATGTATGAAAATTATGAGATGATTTATTTCTCGGGTCGTCATGCGATGGAGCGCACGGCAGAGCGGATTCCGGTGCAGCATGCAAAAGTCGAGATCGGCAGCACCCGCGGTACATCGAGCCATCATTACAATCCGGCTGTGATCCTCTGCGAGGAGGGTGCGGGTGAGACACACGGTTCCTGCATCGGCGCATGCCTTGTTTACAGCGGAAACTTTGTTGCGGCAGCACAGAAGGATCAGAAAAATCAGACCCGTTTTCAGATGGGTATTCATCCGACCAATTTCTGCTTCCATCTGGAAAAAGGAGAGGCGTTCGATACCCCGCAGGCGATCTTAAGCTATTCCGGAACCGGCCTTACCAAACTGTCACAGCAGTATCATGAGATCATCCGCGAGCATATCTGCCGTGGCGCATACAAGCATGCCAAACGACCGATTCTGATCAACAACTGGGAAGCAACCTATTTTAATTTCAACGAAGAAAAAATCCTGAAAATTGCAGAACAGGCGCAAAAGCTTGGCATTGAGATGCTGGTGCTTGACGATGGCTGGTTTGGAAAACGAGAGGATGATAACAGTGGTCTCGGTGACTGGTTCGTCAACGAGAAAAAGATGAACGGCTCCATGGCGCAGCTTGCAGAAAAAATTCACAAGATGGGCATGAAATTCGGTCTCTGGTTTGAGCCGGAGATGATTTCCGAGGACAGTGATCTTTACCGTGCACATCCGGACTGGGCATTTGCAATTCCTGGCCGTGTGCCGAACCACAGCAGAAATCAGCTTGTACTTGATATGACGCGTGAGGATGTGCGTGAGTATCTGCTGGAGCGTCTGACAACCATTGTTCATGATGCAAAGATCGATTATGTCAAATGGGATATGAACCGCAGCGTCTGCGATGTTTACAGCCATGTGGCAGCTCAGAACAGAAACGGGGAGCTGTATCACCGCTACGTACTCGGCGTTTATGATCTGCTCGAGCGTTTCCTTGCCGCATGCCCGGATCTGCTGCTTGAGGGCTGCAGCGGAGGCGGCGGACGATATGATGCCGGTATGATGTATTACTCCCCGCAGATCTGGTGCAGTGATAATACCGATGCGATCAACCGTCTTTCTATCCAGTACGGAAGCTCGTTCTTCTACCCGATCAGTACCGTTGGTTCCCACGTTTCTGTATGCCCGAACCATCAGACCGGCCGTGTGACACCGTTCCGGACAAGAGGCGATGTGGCGCTGGCAGGAAGCTTTGGATATGAGATGGATCTGAATAAGATTTCAGAGGAAGAAAAAGAGATGGTAAAAGAGCAGGTTGCTGCGATGCATACATATTATGACCTCACACATGAGGGACTGTATTACCGCTTGACCGGACTGAAAAAACAGGATTTCATGGCATGGGAGTTTGTGGCAAAAGATCAGAGCCGTGCACTGCTTACGATCGTAAAAACCGACGCAGAAGGAAATATGCTTCCGGTTCACACGAAAGTGTGCGGACTGGCAGAGAACAAGCTGTATCGCTGCAGTCTGGACGGTGAAATCCGCTCGGGCCGTACCTGGAACCGTGCGGGTCTGACCCTGCATCAGGTGCTGAAAGAGTATGAGAGTATCCGCGTGGAGTTTACAGAAGTAGAATAATAAAAGATAAGAAAAATCTTCAACCGGGTTTGCGGGGGAACCTCAATCTGGTTGGAGATTTTTTATACTAAAAAATCAAAGTAGAAGGGAAGGAACGCACTCTTTACAGTGGAAAAATGGTTATGATATAATAAACGCAAGAAATTTTTTGACAGGAAAGGAAATCGTACATGAGAAACAGAAAAAACTGTTTAGCCGTTCTTCTGATGACAGCTATCGTGATAACGGGATGTGGAAATCAGCAGGCGGAAAAAGAGAATCCATCGGTTGTCGCTCAAAAGACATCCAGTGTTCAGAATGAGTCAGAAGATGGTGAAAAAAATTTTCTTTCTACCTATCAAAACATTGCAGTCACCCTTCCAGAAGGCTGGAATGTAACAAAAGATGAGAAAATCCAGTGTAGTTTTGTATCGGAAGATGGTGAAAGCCTTGAAATATCGTACCGGGAAGGAATGGCAAAAGTGGTGCTGATGGATTTTCCGGAGAATGAAGAGAGTGCTGAAAAACTGCTCTATCCAAATGAAATAACCGGGGAAAACAGCATCAGTGATTTTGTGGTGAAAACAGTTAACGAAGGAAAAAGTAAAGAGAGTTTCTTTTATCGTTTCTGGGTTAAAAATTCCCTGCAGATTCCGACCGCATTTTTCTGCGGGGTGAAAACGGAGAATGAGGGGTATCAGATCATATGGAAAAAAGGAAACAACAGCAGCGATACGCAGCAAACCGTGCCGGAAATACTGGAGTCTCTGCAGTTTCCGGACAATGAGCTGCTGACAGAAACACTTCAGACAGCCTGTCAGGAGCAGAAAAGTGCGCTGGAAGCAGAAAACAATTCGGATGGCGTGAAAAAGCAGAAAGGAAAGAAAACAGTCACCTGTATCTCCCCGGTCAATGTACGCACGGAACCCAACATCAGCACAAGCCAGGTCCTCGGAGCTCTGACGACAGGGGAAGAAGTGGAAATGCTCGGAAAAGAGAATGGATGGTACAAGATTTCGTATGAGGGAAAAACGGCGTATGTGTATGAAGACTATGTGAAAGAAAAAGAAAATTAAAAAAATGATATTTTCAAAAAAGCTGCCGAAGCAAACAGAACCGGCAGCTTTTTTGAAATAATTTTGAAAAAGAAAAATCCCGGAAACCATCTGTTTCCGGGAAAATAGAGGCGTCGACCGGATTTGAACCGGTGGATACTGGTGTTGCAGACCATTGCCTTACCACTTGGCTACGACGCCATATGACTCCGACGGGAATCGAACCCGTGTTACCGCCGTGAAAGGGCGATGTCTTAACCGCTTGACCACGGAGCCGAAGTTTTTGATTTGTCTGCCGTGATTTTTGCTCAGCGACAAGTAGTATATTATCATAAGAAAACGAGTTTGGCAAGTGTTTTTTGAAAAAAAATCAAAAATTTTTGAGATTTGTGTTGTCGTGCATTCAGAAGGAAAAAATTTGCCGGGTCAGGGCATAGCTTTTCGATATTCTTCCGGTGACATACCAAAAGTCCGGCGGAAAATGCTGGCAAAATAGCTGGGGCTTTCAAATCCGGTATGCAGAGCAATTTCCAAGATAGAAAGCGAGCTGCCGGTAAGAAGATCTGCGGCTTGGGTTACGCGGTACTGGTTGATATAGGAAATAGGCGTTGTGTGAAAGTGCGTTTTGAAGAAACGACAAAAATATTGTGGATTCATATTGAGTATAGCAGCAAGATCTGAAAGACGGATTTTGGAATCATAGTTATCCTGAATATAACGTAAGAGTTTTTTACATTGATCAGATCTTTCTTTTTTACGAGTGCAGAGGGGTTCCGGATGAAGAAAAAGCTGGTATTGCGCCAGAAGTGCAAGAATCCGATACATGTCACTTTTGATCAGAAGAAACCAGCCGATGGGTTTGGTATCGTATGCATACAGGATTTCCTGGAAAAGCTCAGATAATGTCAGTACAAATGTTTTCTGTGTCTGAGAGGAGGCTTCAGCAGCAGAAAGCTCTTCCAATGGAAAAGCCGGAAGAAGCAGTTGATGAGAGAGCAGCGGACGAATCCAGTCTGCTTCACAGGAATCCAGATAGGCACATGAGAGAATTTCTGGAAGAAATACAAGGGCATGGTGAACCGAAGGGGTAGTTCCAATGCTACAGAGCTGATGCAGTTCGTGACTGTTGATGAAAAGAAAAGTACCTTCGGAAATTGTCCGGGTTTCAGTTTTCAGTGTCAGAGTGAGAGTACCTTTTTCAACCCAGATCCATTCTAATTCTTTATGCCAGTGAAAAGGAACAGAGAGCCCGCCATGCGCATAATCCTGATGATAGATATGGAGCGGAACAGGTTCGGTTCCATGCACGGTAAAATCCCGGATTCCGCCAGAAAGAACAGGGGAACAAGATTCAGGAGAAAAGAGCTCTTTTGAACGTTCTTTTTTCATAAAAGTCAAAATCCTTTCATTAAATACGAAAATCAGGTTAGAAAATATAAGATAATATCATTATACTGCTCTTATAGGAAAAAAGAAAGAGAGGACAGAAAATGAAAAGAGAGTGGTGGCATAGCTTAACCGTATATCAGATTTACACCAGAAGCTTCTGTGACAGCAACGGAGACGGCATCGGCGATTTTGGAGGGATTCTGCAGAAGCTGGACTATCTGCAGGAGCTTGGTGTTGGAGCCATCTGGCTTTCGCCTTTTAACGATTCTCCTAATTACGACAATGGATATGATGTCAGTGACTATTATAAAGTAATGGAAGAAGCGGGCACAATGGAAGAGCTGGAAGAACTGATCGCAGCCTGTGAAAAGCGGGAAATTGTGGTCATGATGGATCTTGTTTTAAATCATAGTTCCCATCTGCACCCATGGTTCCTGGAAGCCAGAAAGGATCGAAACAGTAAATACCATGATTTTTACATCTGGAAGGAAGGAACGAAGGAGCAGCCGCCAGAAGGCGGCGGAGCATTCTTTGGAGGAAGCACCTGGGAATGGGTGCCGGAGGTTCAGGAATATTATTATCACAGTTTCAGTGTAATGCAGCCGGATCTGAACTGGAAAAATCCGTCGCTTCGGAAAGAGCTGTACCGGATGATCCAGTTCTGGATGGATAAAGGGATCCGTGGTTTCCGGCTGGATGCAATTGACAATATTGTAAAAGATGGACATGGAGGAAATGATACTCATTCAGAGCAGATTCATACATACTTAATGGAAATGAATCAGAATACGTATGGAAAATCAGAACAGATCCTGACAGTGGGGGAAACCGGAGGTGCTACGGTAGAAATGGCACAGCAGTATTCTGATCCGGAAAGCCAGGAGCTCAGTATGATTTTTCAGTTTGAACTGATGGGAATCGACGGCATCCGAAGTGGAAACTGGGATCCGAAACCGTATACGCTGCCGCAACTGAAGCAGCTCTTTGAAAAATGGCAGACGGGACTGGAAGAAAAAGGATGGAACAGCCTGTTCTGGGGAAACCATGATTTTCCGCGTGTCGTATCGCGCTTTGGAAATGACAGGGAACCGTATCGGGAAAAATCAGCAAAAATGTTGGCTGTCCTTCTCCATGGGATGAAAGGAACTCCTTATATTTACCAGGGGGAAGAAATCGGTATGACAAATGTGTCAGGGCTTCGGATCGAGGACTATCAGGATATCGAGTCTGTAAATTTTGCCGAAGACCGTAAAAAAGAAGGCTGGGAGGAAGAAAAAATTCGTACCTATCTTGCACGGAACAGCCGGGACCATGCGCGGACGCCAATGCAGTGGAATGCGGAAAAACACGCCGGATTTACAGCGGGAACACCGTGGATGGCGGAAAATCAGAATTACGAGGAGATCAATGTGGAAAACAGCAGAAAAAATCCGGATTCCCTCTTCTATTTCTATCAAAAACTAATTGCGCTGCGTAGGAAAAATGACACTCTTGTTTATGGGGATTTCCGTCTGATTGAGGAAGAAAATCCGGATATTTTTGCTTATGAGAGAAATCTGGGAGAGAAAAAGCTGATTGTGCTCTGCAATTTCCGGGATACCGCGGCAGAGATGAAAGCCCGATATGATTTGACAAAAGGAACGGTTCTGATTCATAATGATACAGAAAGTCTCACAAAAGAAGTGTGGAAGTTACAGCCGTATGAGGCGTATATGATTGAACTTCTGCAGTAAAAAGACAGAAATGAAAAGCAGCAGGAGAAGAAAACTGCAGGAGCAACTGGAAACAGGAGGGAGAAAATGTATCGCGTTCTTCTTGTAGAAGATGAAGAAATTGAACTGGAGACATTGCGGGATTATATTGACTGGAAAAAGAACGGGATTTCCAGAGTATTTACCGCGCGCAATGGCAGAAGGGCACTGGAGTGCCTGGAAGAAAATATGGCAGATATTGTGATTACGGATATTCAGATGCCAGGAATGAGTGGAATTGAACTGGCAGAGACGATCGTACGCCGGGGGTATCCATGCAAAATTGTTTTTCTGACAGGATATGATGATTTTTCCTATATCCATTCCGCTTTTCAGGTGAATGCCGTGGATTACCTTTTAAAGCCATTTACGATTGAAGAAGTAGAAGCATGTCTGAAAAAAGTGAGAAGTGAACTGGAGAAAAGTGAGATAGCAGACTGGTCGCGGAAAACGGCGGCGAAGCAGTTGCTGGAAATGGCTTTGCGGGAAAAACAGGAAACAGAGCTTTTACGGAAAAATTTCCGTGGTGTATTTGGAGAAGAACTGGAAGAGTGCAGGTTTGGAATCATAGCGGTTTATGGAAAAACGGAAGAAAACATCTGTAGCAAAATTCAGGAAAAATACAAGGGCATCCGTTACATCAGCAAAACGGAACGGATCAGCATTCTGCTGCTGGCGGGGTATCTGTCGGTGAAAGATACGGCATTTCAGATCTGGAATGATTTGAAAGAAGACGCACCGAGAGCCGTTGGATGGTGCAGTGGAGCATGGACAGCTGACTGCCTGTACGAAAAGGCGGAAAAACTTCGGAACTGTTGTGTTCTGGCATTTCATATGGATCCACCGGAACTTTTCTGTGCAGATGAAAAAGAAACGGAAGAGGAAAAAGCATATCATTTCCGGGAACAGAAGGAGCGGAGAGAAGAAATCTGTCGTCTGGTCAGCAACGGGAAAAAGCAGGAAACGCTGCAGACCATGAAAGATTATTTTCAACAGCTAAAGGGGCTTGCGCCGAAAACATTTGCGGGAGAAGTTTACAATCTCTATATGTATCTATGGAACCGTCTTGTTTTGAGCGATGAACTGCTGGAAAACTGGATGGAAGCAGAAAAAATTTTGAGAGAAAATGAAATTTTTGAAGCAAACAACAGTTATCAGATGCGGGAAAAGATGAAGCAGTATCTGGAACGGATGTTGGCATTTTTTGAAGAACAGAATCAAAATCCAAATTACTATGCCGTTTATCAGGTAAAAACATATCTTCAGGAGCATTGCTCGGAAAGCGCAGATATCGAGAAGCTGGCCGCGGAGGTCGGTTTGTCTCCGAATTATCTGAGGAGCCTGTTTAAAGAGGCAACAGGAAAAACGATTTTGGAATACAATACGGAAATGCGTCTGCAGAGGGCGGCGGAACTGTTAAAGAATAAGAAAAATAAAGTACGGGAAGTGAGTCTGGCGGTTGGATATGAAAATGTTTCTTACTGTGGCGTTGTGTATCGCAATGGCGATGAGTGTCCTGATGGCAGCGGGAATGCTTGCAGGATGCGGATCAAATGGCAGTACATCATCAAGTACTGCATCCGGCAGTGCATCATCTGCATCGGGCGAGGTAACAACAGACGGAGTTACGATTTCTATCTTTGACAAAAACTCCGGAAGCAATACCTTTGATGATCCAGTTGCAAAAGCAATTGAGGAAAAAACAGGTGTCAAAATTCAGGTAGAAAATCCAACCGGAGATCCGCTGGAAAAATTGAACCTGATGCTGACCGGTCAGAATTACCCGGATATCGTCCTGATGGATCGTGGAAATGATATTGTAAACCGTTACATTGAGGCAGGCGCACTGCTTCCGTTGAATGATCTGATCGATGAGTACGGCCCGGATGTAAAAGAGATGTACGGGGAAACCTTAAACAAGAGTCGTTATACCGATGGAAAGAATTACTATCTGAATAACTGGTACGGAGAAGATCCGGATCCGGTAGCCGGTGTTCTGATGCGCTATGATTATCTGTGCGAAATCGTTGGAAAAGACCGCGCAGACAGCGATGAGCCATTTACACAGGAAGAGTATATTGACATTTGTAAGAAATTCAAAGAACTTCATCCGACCATTGACGGAAAAGAGAGTATTGCCATTACCTTTGATGCAGAATCCAAAAACTACGATGGAACATTAAAAGGAATGTATGGTCTGAAAACATATTATCAGGATGGGGACAATCTGGAACATGTTGCCAAAGCACCAAACTTCAAAGAGATGATGTCCTTTGCCAATGAACTGTATACCGAAGGCCTTCTGGACAAAGAGTGGGTTGTCAACAAGAAAAATCAGTGGACGCAGAAACTGTCTGCAGGCAACGTATTCAGTACCTTTGCTTCCTACTGGGATACCGATGCAGCAAATACAGCACTTGCTTCTTCTGTAGGAGAAGATGCAAAATTCTATTCCTATAAAATCCTTGGAAACGGAATCAGTGCAGATGAAACTACTTACTCCGGAAGAAGTACACTTGGCTGGGATGCAATCGCGATCACCAAGAATTGTAAAAATCCGGAAGCAGCCATGAAGATGATCAACTACCTTGCAAGCGAAGAAGGACAGTATCTTCTGATGTGGGGTATTGAGGGAACCAACTGGAATATGGAAGATGGAAAACACGTTCCGAACGATGATCTGATTGAAGGATTCCAGACGGATTTTGACAAAACAATACTGGATACCGGCGTCCGCAAATGGACCTGGTTTGTAAAGAACGGAAATGGTACAGACGGAACTCCATACGATGTATCACAGTATAAAGTAAAAGAGACCCGGCAGGTGGCTATGAATCACTTTGGTGAGAACGACAGATGGGATACCGCAGAATTTGCAGGCCTTACCCCGGCAGGAAGCACTCCGGATGGCTTGAAATGGCAGAAAATCCAGGATATCTACGATCAGGAATATCCGAAGATTGTGAATGCAGACAGCCACGATGCGGCAATGGAAGAGTACGACAAGATGATTTCCGAAATGAATGACGCAGGACTGGAAGATGTAGAAAAAGTTATCACACAGAATTATCAGGAGCGTATGAAACTCTGGAATGAGTAAGCTAAAGTAAAATAAAAAAATCACACACGGAAAAGAACCGGCAGAAATCGAAATACAGATTTCTATGTCGGTTCTTTTTTATCAGAAGAAGCATTGCGATTTTCAAGGAATCTGGATATAATGAGGAAAACTGGAAAAACAGGGAAATCCAACCGCATGAGACAGGAGGCATCGTACATGGCAGCGAAAGAACAGTTAACCGCAATGGAAATGATCTGGGGATTTATGAGTGGGACGACAGGACATATGGGAAAGACGGACTTTGCGCCGCAGAAGGAAGCGTTCGGGGATTTTGCATCTCCGGAAACGTATTTTCCGCGCGTGGTGCCGGAGAGCGAGGGCATCTCATCGGAAAAGCTGACGCAGATGCTTCGTGAGCTCGCCGCTGCGCGCCATACGGACATGCATCATCTGCTGGTCCTGCGGAACGGACATGTCATCTGCGAATGCAATTTCGCCCCATACCGCAGCGGCATCTGGCATGCGACGTATTCGATGTGCAAGAGCATCACCGGCATGGCGGTCGGTTTTCTGATCAGTGAAGGAAAACTTTCCCTGGACGAGAACGTCTATGATATTTTTGAAAAACGAAACGGTCTGCTGCAGAAGATCCTGCGCCCGAATCTGACCGTGGAGCATCTTCTGACGATGAAGAGCGGCGTACAGTTCAACGAGATGGGCGTTGTTTCCGGCAACGACTGGGTGGACAGCTTCTTAAATGCGCCGGTCAAGGGAACGCCGGGCGAAGCGTTTGAGTACAACAGTATGAACACGTATCTGCTGTCTGCAATCATACAGGAGCGCGCCGGCATGAAAATGGTAGATTACCTGCGGCCGCGTCTGTTTGAGCCTCTTGGCATCCGGAAAGTCTTCTGGGAGAGCTGCCCGGCAGGGATTACGAAAGGCGGCTGGGGCCTCTTCCTGTGCCCGGAGGACGCGGCCAAGCTCGGGGTGATGTACGTGAACGGCGGAAAATTCGAAGGAAAACAGATCGTCCCGGCGGAATGGGTCGCAGCGTCCACCTCCGTTCATGCGACACCGCCGGAAAAGATGGGAAAATATGGCTATGGTTACCAGGTCTGGATGGAGGAGCGGCCGGGCAGCTTTGCGTTCAATGGCATGCTGGGGCAGAACGTGCTCGGTTACCCGGATACCGGCGTGGTGATTGTGACGAATGCGGGCAGCAACGAGCTGTTCCAGACGTGTGAGATGCTCGACATTGTGCGGAAGTATTTCGGCGCGGAATTTGGTGCAGAGCTGAAATCCGGCGAGGCGGAAAGCCCGATGGCATATCAGAAGCTGGTGCAGACCTGCTGTGATCTGGAGGGCGCGAAAGAGACACCGGGAAGAATCCTGCGCGGCGGCTGGAAGCGGAGAACACCGGGGCCGCGGAACAGCGGAACACCGCGTCAGATCGACATGGCGCAGCTTCTGCACGGAAAAGAATATAAAATGGAGGACACGCATGTCGGCATGTTTCCGCTGACGCTGCAGGTCTTCCACAACAACTTTTCCGACGGCATCCGCCGCATCGGTTTCTTCTATGAAAAAGGCCGTTTCTTTGTCGAGCTGACCGAGGGAGAAAAAACACAGCGCATTGAGATCGGTCTTACGGGGTCCAAAGTTGTAGAATGGGTGGAAAACGAGGAATCGTATCTGCTCGGAACGACGGGACAGTTTGCGGAGAATGAAGACGGCGAACTGGTGCTGAAGCTTGAGTTTGCATTTCTGGAAGAGGCCGCAAGACGGAGGGTCAAAATCATTTTCCAGCGTGATTTCGAGCGGATCAGACTGGAGTGGAATGAGACGCCGGGCAAGGATCTGATTATCGAGGGCCTTGAATCCCTCGTGACGGATGTGGCGATCGCACCGCTTCTGCCGTCGCGGTTCCGCGAGCGGAGCCTTGACATGATCCATCTGCTGATGGCACAGACCATTGAGCCAATGGTAGAGGCACACCGTGTGCGGCCGGGGGAAGAAACGGAGACAGAAGAAGCGGCAGCGGAAGTTGAATCGGCCGCGGCAGTGGAAAATGCGGAAAACGCAGAAGAAACGGTGTAAAAACAGAAAAAATCAGAAGAGAAATGTGGATAAAAAAGGGAATGGAGCTGCCGGATGCGCAGTTCCATTCCCTTTTAAAAATACAGATTACAGATTCAAAGCCATATCGCCGGATTTGATCAGGTTTGCCTTGCGGAATACCTCTGAGAAGAACAAGGTGATCACAGCCGGAAGCACGAAGTGGAGCAGAATGATTTTGATGATGACGAGCTTCGGATCATCGTAAGCGATCATCGTCTGATACGTTGTGATCTGTCCGACAAGACCTGCGGAACCCATGCCGCTTCCCGTTGCATTATTCTGCATATTGGCGAGGATTGTGGAGACGGGTCCTAAAATCGCACTCGAGAAGATGACGGGCAGCCAGATCAGTGGATGACGCATGATGTTCGGCACCTGAAGCATCGAGGTTCCAAGACCCTGTGCGACAAGGCCGCCGAATTTGTTTTCCCGATAACTTGCAACCGCGAATCCGACCATGTTGCAGCAGCAGCCGATCGTTGCGGCACCGGCGGCAAGACCGGAAAGATTCAGAATGATGCCGAGTGCAGCGGAGCTGATCGGCAGTGTCAGAACCATACCCATGACGACCGAAACAACGATGCCCATGATGAACGGCCGCTGTTCCGTTGCCCAGTTGATGATGCTTCCAAGGCCTGTCATCATCTGGGAGATCGGCGGTCCGACGAGCAGTCCGACAACGGAACCGGCTCCGATGGTGATGACCGGTGTCACGATGATATCAACCTTGGTCTTGCCGGAAACCAGATGGCCGCAGGTGATGCCTGCGAAAGCTGCGATGAAAGCGCCGAGCGGTTCGCCAGGTCCTGCCAGAACGGCATTTCCGTCCACAAAGAATGTGCCGCCGGTGATCTTGCCGGCATAACCGCCGACCATGGCGGCGACGGCTGCAGAAACCGTGACAAGCGGGCTTTCCCCATATTTCACTGCCACGCCGACACCGATACCGGCACTTGTCAGGGCTGCGGCAGCTTTTCCAAGCAGATAGATCACATTTCCGGTCGAACCGCCGATCAGAAGACCGATCTGCTGAATCATCGTACCGATAATCAGGGTTGCAAAAAGACCCTGCGTCATGCCGCCGAAGCCATCAATGAAGATGTGCGAGGCGACTTTTTTGATTGTTCGCATATGGAATTCCTCCTCATGTATGTGGTGTGTTACTGTATTCACAAGTGACTTGTCAGTCGACTTTTAGTCTATCATAAGATGGGGGCGGGTGCAATCCTTTTCCGGGGGCATAAGTTGACAAAAGAAAGGGGCACGCTTATAATTGAGACAAATTCAGAGCGCTTCGAGAAAACAGCGCAGACAGTAAAAAAGTGATAAAGGAGACGCATGGGAAAACAGAAAAAGAAACAGAAAAAACGCGGCAATCCGCTTTGGACTCTGGTATTTTTAGCGGCACTTGCTGTTTTCTGCTTTTCCGGGTACAAGCTGATCGGCATTTACCTGGATTACAAGACCGGCACGGATGAATACCGGGATCTGCAGCAGTATACGACGGAAATTACAAAAACACCAGAGACACCGGCAACGACGAAAACAGAGGAGCCGCAGGCGGAATCCGAACCGGCGGAGCCTTCCGAACCGGAGCCGGAACCACTGTCGTATCCGACAGAACCGCCGCTTGCCGTCGATTTTGAATCCTTAAAAGCGATTAACCCGGATGTGAAGGGATGGCTTTATATCGAAGCTCTCGACATCAGTTACCCGGTCGTACAGGGACCGGACAATGATGCGTATCTTCATACGACGTATGAGGGAACGAGCAACTTTGCGGGTTCCATTTTCCTCGATTACCAGAATCAGGATGATTTCAGTGATGGAAACACAATCGTTTACGGTCATAATATGAAGAATCTCTCCATGTTCGGAAAATTGAAACAGATGAAGGAGCAGGAAAAATATAGGGACAGCGTCTATTTCTGGATGCTGACGCCGGAATCAAACGATGTGTACCAGATTTTTTCTGCTTTTTATACGGAGGCAGACAGTGATGTCTACACGCTGTATTCCGGCGGGGGTGAAGCGTTTGTACAGTATCTGAATACCATGGCGGCGCGGTCAGAGATCCCGGTGGAGCAGCCGGAGATGGATGAAAACAGCCATATTATTGTGCTGTCCACCTGTGCGGCGAGCGATACGACTGGACGGTTCGTCGTTCTGGGCGTGCGGCGGAACCGGTAATGATTGGTCAGGAGGAGGAATGACAGATGGAAGAGGAAAGAAAAATCGAAGAACTGCAGAGATTGATTGATACGCATGAAAATATCGTATTCTTCGGCGGCGCGGGCGTGTCCACGGAGAGCGGGATTCCGGATTTCCGGAGCGTGGATGGCCTTTATCATCAGAAGTATGACGTTCCGCCGGAGACAATTTTAAGCCACAGCTATTTCCTGCGGTACCCGGAAAAGTTTTATGCTTTTTACCGCGACAAAATGCTTCCGGTCGGCGCAGAACCGAATGCGGCGCACAAAAAGCTTGCAGAGCTGGAAGCGGCGGGAAAATTAAAAGCGATTG
>ENA-OZAM01000380-OZAM01000380.1-human-gut-metagenome-genome-assembly--contig:-NODE-380-length-16576-cov-9.223655_pt1 | contig 16576 bp, 9 predicted proteins | sample MGYA00244205_ERZ653494 | MGnify/ENA primary metagenome ERZ653494 (study PRJEB26926, sample SAMN06165132) | human gut metagenome | biome: ENVO:00009003; feature: ENVO:2100002; material: ENVO:00002003... | reverse complement strand
CGAGATCGCTCAGTGTCTCGTGGGCTCGGAGATGTGTATAAGAGACAGGAGTTAAAGCATTGACTGTTGTTTTGGCAATATGTCTTATAACTGTTTTTATTCGATGTCAGTCGAATGAAACTCCTATTCAGCAACTTATAGTTGTTGTGAATGGGGATTCTATTGAGATGGTTTTTGTGAAAGGAGGTACATTTATGATGGGATGTACAGATGAGCAGGGATGTGACTGTGAGGATAACGAGAAACCAGCACGTAAGGAGTCGGTATCTGATTTTTACATAGGAAAATATGAAGTTACTCAAAGGCTGTGGAGGGCGGTTATGGATACTGATTCCATTTTGCCGTTTAATGGGGGATGCGAAGATTGCCCGATGGAAAATGTAAGCTGGAAAAATGCGCAGGAGTTTATCGGTAGATTAAATGCTATGACCGGTAAAACATTTCGTCTTCCGACTGAGGCCGAATGGGAATACGCAGCGCGTGGTGGACACAAAAGTAAGCACTATAAATACAGTGGCAGCAATCAGGTAAGTGAGGTGGCTTGGTATGTTGGGAATTCCTCTGGCGGACAATATGGAGAAGCTGGAACTACCCGTCCGGTAGGTCTGAAAAAAAGCAATGAATTGGGATTGTATGATATGAGTGGCAATGTTTGGGAGTGGTGCGGTGATTTGTACACTAAAGAATACAAGCAAGGTGGTAAGTCTATCCATCCGGGATGGCCTTTTGAGGGTACTTATCTTTTTTTCCGCCGAATATTGCGAGGTGGAAGTTGGGGAGGAACAGCAGAGGGGTGTCGGGTGTCGTACATTGATTACGACATTGAGAATTATAGTGACGAGTATGGAGGTTTTCGCCTTGTGATGGAGCCGGAATCGATTAAATAATGTAATTAATGATGATAAGTGATATTTTACTACTTTCAGAGTAATGAATAGAAATGGTATGAGATATATGTGGAAATTCTTTTTATTATTGATGTTGGTTGTAACTTCGTGTTCCGAAAAGCAGATTGATGGCAATGTAATTAATGTTGCGGAAGCAATGAGTAGATTGTCAGAAGGACAATCTGTACAAAATTTGTTTTCCAGCATAAGTTATATTCCTTTGGAGACTAATGAGCAGGCTATTATAGGAAAATATCCGGAGTGCATAATTATGGATAGTGCGATATTGGTATCTTCTGTCCATCAGAATCTGAAGCTTTTTGACCGTACTAACGGGAAGTATATTCGGGATATTGGACACGTAGGTGCTGATCCGGAAGGATATGCAAAGGATTCATGGGGGAAAGTGAGCTTTTGGGCTGATGCGGTTCGGAGAACCGTTTATCTATTGGGATGGAATAATGATTTCCTACTATATGGATTTGATGGGAAATATAAGGATAGAATTCGATTGCAAGATACAGTCAATTGTATTCTGTCCCAAAATTACTATTTGATGGATGCGGACAGAATTTGGGGACATAATAAAATGAAACTCTCTCCGGAGACGCCATCAGTCTTTTATATGGATAGAAATACGATGTCATTGACCGGTATTGCTACATGGAATTCAGCCCTGCTTCCCATGGATGAGGTTTTGTCGGTTTCAAATTTGTTGGGGGGCAATGTTGCTTATGGAGGTGACTTGGCAATGGCAGAATTTGTTGGTGACCGGAAATATTATACGGCAATCAATAGCCCTTCGTTATGGAAATCTAAGGATGCCATCCGAGTGAAACAAGCTTTTAATGATACTATCTATACTATTTCAGAGCAGGGACTTACTCCATATCTGGTTTTTGAACTGGGTGAGTGGCACTGGAATGAGCAGCAGCAATTGGATGTAGAAGGATGTGATAAAAAAATAGCCATAGACTATATTCTGGAGAATGCAGAGTACATCTATTTCCATTTTCATACAAGCTTATATTTAGAAGAAAGTCAGTCATATTGTGGATTTTACCATAAGGAAAAGAAAACTGTTGTTTGCCAAAAGGGTGATAGCTTATTTGATAAAATGAATAATCAGCATATCCAAATCAGGGGAGTCACTTCGGATGGACATTTTTTTGCTTTGTTACAACCGGATGAACTCAGTGATGATAATCAACGGAGAATGGGAATAGAAGAGGAAGGTAACCCTATTATGGTCATGCTTTATTAAGTACTTATTCCGTCGTCTTCCCCCTTGCATCCAAATACCCTCTTTTAAACATATCCACGAACAGAAAGAATAGTGACAAGAGCAGTGGCCCGAAGATGACACCCATGAATCCGAAAAGGGACAAGCCGATTACAACTCCGAAGACAGTGATAAGCGGATGAATGTCTGCCATTTTCTTCTGGATGATGAAGCGTATCAGGTTGTCGAGCTGTGAAATGACTGCACCGCCATAGATGGCCAGGCCGATAGCTTGAACCCAGTTGCCTATCAATGCCATGTAGACAGCTATCGGAAACCATACCAGCGCTGTTCCTACCATTGGGATGATGCTGGCGAAGCAGGTCAGGAAACCGGCGAACAAGATGTTGGGAGCACCGAAAATCCAGTAGCCTATCATGGCTACTCCTCCTTGTATGACGGCGAGTAAGGGGATGCCGATGGCATTGGAGCGGACAATCATGTTGATTTCGTGGATGACGTTTTGTGTATTGTCATCGTTGAACGGCAGTAGGTCGTTGACGTACTGTTCCATCTTTTTGCCCCCTATCAGCATGAAGTAGAGTACAAAGACCAGTACGAAGATGTTGACGGCAAAACTGCTGATACCTCCCATGATGGCTTGCCCGATGCGGGGAAGAATTGAAATGACGTATGCCACCGTGTCTTTCCCCAAGATATAGTAGCCGGTTTTGGCTTTAATGATGTTGGCCGCTTCTTCGAAAGGAGCTATAATGGCTTGCGGGTCCAGATTGATGTTTTGAAGATTGACCACAGCCAGCCATACCACCAGCCCAAGTGGAACCAAAAAGCAGAGAATTGCCTCTGCCGTAATGAGGGTGGCAGCTATGCTGCGCTTCATTTTCCGCTTGTCGGAAAGGTACATCATCTGCTTTCTCACCAGGATATAGATAGTCAAGGCTCCCAGCAGACCGCCCATGAATGGGGCTATTTGTCTGAAAAGAATGATTCCCAGCCCGATAATGATGGCTATCAATGAATATTTCCAGTATTGTTCTTTTGTGCTCATAAAGTTCCTGTATTTCTTAGTAAAGAAACATAAAAGAAGTTGAAAAGGTTTGGAAATTGTGGCCGGAATTCAATATTTATCCTTCGTCCAGCCAGCCTAACCCCTGGCGTATGATTTCCGGCTCCCCATTGGTGCAATCCACTACGGTAGAGCCTTCCGTACCGCCGATACCGCCGTCTATTACCAAATCGACAATATCACCGAATTTCTCGTCAATCAGTTCCGGGTCTGTGCAGTATTCAATGTCCTCATTGTCCTCATGCGGCAATGTAGTTGTCATGATGGGAGCATCCAGCAGGCGGGCTATTTCTTGAATGATGGAATTGTCCGGCATACGGATGCCGACCTCCTTACGGTTACGGAATATCTTGGGCAGGCGGGTGGTGCCGTTCAGAATGAAGGTGAAAGCTCCGGGCAGATTACGCTTCATCAACTTGAAGGTGCTGTTGTCCACTTTGGCGTATTCGCTGACCTTGCTCAAGTCGTAGCAGATGATGGAAAGATTGTTCTTCTTGGGGTCGATATTTTTAAGACGGCAGATACGTTCGATGGCTCGTTCCTTCAGTCCGTGGCAGCCGATGGCATACATGGTGTCGGTAGGGTAGATAAGGATACCTCCGTCATTCAGTAGGTCGACCACCTGCTGCAGGTCGGCGGGATTGTTATTTTTTTCATAAAGTTTCAGAAGCATGGCAGAAATGGATTTGAGTTTTATATTACATGCAAAAATAGATAATAATCGGCTTATAAACAAGCAATTCACCTTTTTAGCATCTCTTTCTCCAGTTTCTTTATCTTCTTCCAGGCCTCTTTGAATTTGGGACAGAGGGTGACGGCTTTCTCATAGTTTTTCATGGCCGCCTCCTTCATGTCATGCTTCAGGCATTCGTCACCCATAAGGATGTATTCGCGGGCATACTTCACGAGGGCTTTCTCTTTCTCCAATGCTGCTTGCTTCAGTGCACGGTTTTCCTCTTTCAGACGGTTGATGATGTTCAGCTTCCGGCGGATGAGGCGCTGCACGTTGGGCTTCTCGATGTCGTAGCGGGAATGGATGGCTTTGAAAAACTCATCCAGGAAAGTGCCGAAGTCCCCTTTGTCGAAGGCTTTGGCGGCGGCAACGTATTGAACGTCTGCCTGTGCTTGCTTCAAGGCACGGTCGATGGCGGTGCGGTTGTTGAAGCGTTCGGAGAAGCTGACAATCTCCGGACGCACGAATACATCGGCACGGCTGATGGGCTTTTTCAGCTGGATGCCTTCCAGCGAGGTGCAGCGGCTGAGGGCTACGTATGCCTGCCCACCGGCAAACACGCCGCCGGTAAAGTCGATGACTACCCGGCTGAAGGTCAGCCCTTGGCTCTTGTGGACGGTGATGGCCCATGCCAGGCGCACGGGATATTGTGTAAAGGTTCCCAGTTCTTCCTCTTCAATCTGTTTCTTTTCTTCGTTGTATTTGTAGCGGATGTTTCGCCACGACTCTCGTTTGACGTCACATTCCTTGCCGTCGTCGGTGATGACGTAGAGGGTCTCTTCAATAGGGTCGAAGCCGCTGATGACGCCGATGGTGCCGTTCACCCAGCGGCGGTCGAAGTCATTCTTGATGAAGATGATTTGTGCGCCCGGTTTCAGTACCAGTTCCTGCGAGGTGGGGAGGCTGCTTTCGGGAAAGTCTCCCATGATTTCGCCGTAGAAGGTGACCGGGTCACCGGGAAGTTCCGCCAGTTTTTTGTCGTTGATGTAGTCCACATTGTCACGGCGGGTGGCGAGGGTGATGTACATGTCGGCTTCCGATTGCTCTATTTGGGTGCCATAGCGGGTGTTGAGCAGCTGAAGTTCGGCAGAGCCGACGGTATTGTTGCGGATGTGGTCCAGCACATGGATGAACTTGCTGTCTGTTTGCCGGTATACTTTCTGCAGTTCGATGGAGACAAGGTCTATCTGGCCGAATACCCTGGCAGAGAAGAAATAAGGGGTAGGGTAGAATCGGTTCAGTATCTCCCGTTCATCTCCTTTGACGACGGGTTCCAACTGGAACACATCGCCCACCAATAATATCTGTTTGCCGCCGAAGGGTTCGCGCAGGTTGCGGGAATAGACGCGCAGGATGCGGTCTACGGCGTCGATGATGTCGGCGCGTACCATGGAAATCTCGTCGATGATGACCAGTTCCAGTTCTTCCAGTAGTTTGCGGTGGGGTTTGGTGTATTTGAAAAATTCGTGGATGCGTCCCCGTTGCAGACTGAAGTTCGGGTCATCGGGCAGCAGGGGGTAGAAGGGCAGTTTGAAGAAGCTGTGCAGGGTACTGCCTCCGGCATTGATGGCGGCTATGCCGGTAGGGGCAAGCACTACATGCTTTTTCTTCGTATTCGCGCAGATATATTTCAGGAAGGTCGATTTGCCCGTACCTGCCTTGCCCGTCAGGAATACGGACTGACGGGTATACTGGATGAGGTTCAAGGCATCTTGAAACTCTTTGTTTTGTGTATCGGGAACGAAGCTCAAAAGATTTCAGATTTATGATGGATTCCCGACTATGCCGAAATATTTCAGGGCGTTGGCGATGCCGTCTTCATCAACAGAAGTGGTTGTGTAGTTACTGGCAGCTTTTACGTCGTCATTGGCATTGCCCATGGCTACACCGATACCGGCATGGCGCAACATGCTGATGTCATTTCCTCCGTCGCCGAAGGCCATGGTCTCTTCCAGCTTGATGCCGAAGTGGCGGATAATCTGGTCGATACCGTTCTGCTTGGTGTTTCCTTTGGCTGTCACGTCAACGAAGGCAGGATGCCAGCGGCCCATCTCGCAGTGGGGGACGGCGGGCAGGATGATTGCTTCTTCCTCGGCGTTGATAAAAGGAGTCAGCTGGAAGAAGGCTTTGTCGGCATGGCTGTCGGTATAGGGCTTTGCTTCGATGGGGTCCACTTTGAGTTGGCGGTGGAAGATTTCCTCCACTACTTCGCCGGGCTGGTTCACGCAGATGTCGTGCTCTCCCACCAGGATGCAGGGGATGTTGCGTTCGTGGCAGAAAGCTGTCAAGGCATCCACTTCCGCTGTCGGTATGGGGCTTTTGTAGATAACGGTGTCTTCTACAAAGCAATAGGCGCCGTTCATCGTGATGTAGCCGTCTATCAGATTCCGTTCCTGCAAGGCTGACAAGTTGTTGATGATGACGCGCGGACGTCCGGTAGAAATGAAGATATGTATGCCTTTGGCCTTGGCGGCAGTCAACGCTTCAATAGTGGAAACGGGAATTTCGTGGGTCTTGAAGCTGACCAAGGTTCCGTCGATGTCAAAAAACAGAGCTTTTATCATAAGGGGTTCTTTTATCTTGTGCGCGAAATTACTTAAAAAAGCGAAGATATTTCGTACTTTTGCGCACAAATAAATGATAAATAACAAATGAAGAAACATTCTTTGAAAGATTGGATGATAGCGGTGCGTCCGTGGTCATTCCCCGCCTCTTCGATGCCGGTGGTGGTGACGTTGGCATATCTGTATTGGATGCGGCAGGACATAAACTGGGTGAACGGCATCTGGGCATTGCTGAACATCGTCGTGTTTCACGCTGCCGGGAATACCTGGAGTGATTATTTTGACTACAAACATAAGGTCGATGCAAGGGATACCTTTGGCGCCAAGACCTTGACCGACGGGATGTTTGCTCCGCGCGAGATATATGGCTTGTCGATGGCATTGCTGGCAGTTGCCCTTGTTGCGGGTGTCGGCCTGCTGTGGCGTACGGGGTTGCCGTTGCTGTACATCGGTATAGGCGGCGCGGCTTGCTCGTTGCTTTATCCGCCGCTCAAGTATCGTGCGTTGGGCGATGTCGTCATCTTTTTGGCGTATGCCTTGCTGCCGACGTTGGGTACCTGCTATGTGGCTACGGGAGTAGTTGACTGGAATGTCTTGTGGATAGCTCTGCCGGTGGGACTGATTACGGTGGCCATTCTGCATGCCAATAATACACGGGATATGCGTACCGATGCCCGTGCAGAGATTCAGACACTGGCCATGAAGCTGGGAGGAAAGGCGTCGATGTACGTTTATTGTGCCGAAGTCCTTTTTCCTTTTGGCTGGATAGCCGGCTTGATAGCTGCGGGAACTCTTCCTTTATGGACCCTGCTGGTGATGCCGGCACTGGTTCCTGCCATAGGCAATGTACGGGTGGTGTCCCGTTTTCCCGGAAAGGGAGAAAGTGCCATAGCCGGTCTGGATGAGATGACTGCAAAACTCCAGTTGTTGTTCAGTCTGCTGTTCACGTTGTCGTTCGTTGTAGCCGGTCTGCTGTCATGAAGAAGCTGATTTTTACCATTCTGCTGGCTGCCGTGCTGTGGACGGTCATGTTTTCGCCTTGGACGGCTCCTTTCGTGAATTTCTGGTGGATGATGACCGGTTCTGCGCTCACACTGTCCGTGTTTGCCACCTTGTTCAATCCCGGCTGGTGGCGGGAGGTGAAGTGGAGCTTGCCGAATGTCTTGCTGGGACTTGGCATTGCTGTTGCTTTGTGGGGCGTTTTCTGGTTGGGAGACAAGGTGTCATCTTGGATGTTCGATTTTGCCCGTCCGCAGGTGGACTCCATTTATGGGATGAAAGAGGGAGAGTCTCCTTGGCTGCTGGCAGCATTGCTGCTGTTGCTGATAGGGCCGGCGGAAGAGATTTTCTGGCGCGGCTATGTGCAACGCACGCTTTCCAAACGCTGGAATCCGAATGCGGGTTTTGTGGTGGCTACTTTGATTTATGCACTGGTGCATGCCGGTTCCTGCAACTTCATGCTGGTCATGGCGGCTTTGGTGGTGGGGGCGGCATGGGGGGCGCTTTACCGTTTCTTTCCGAACCGCTTTGCCGCTATTATCTTGTCTCATGCAGTGTGGGATGTGGCGGTATTTATATTTTTCCCGATATGATTATTGTTTACAAAAATAAGGTGGCGGTAATGGATTGTATACTGAGCCCTATTCAGTCGTATACTGAACCTATTTCAGTATACGACTGAATAGGGCTCAGTATACGATAGAAATAGGATGTATTTATACATGTTGATAATCAGATAGTTGTAAATTCTCTTTCGGGCGGTATAAAAACAAGACAAATTGATGCGTTGAATTAGTGAAACTACAATAAAAAGACAAGCAAATGACTTACAATTTTGATGAAGTAATAGAGCGCCGTGGTACCGACTCCGTGAAATGGGACGGTGTGAAGAGTGTATGGGGACGCGATGACCTCCTCCCCATGTGGGTGGCGGATATGGATTTCCGCACGCCCCCGTTTGTGATGGAAGCCTTGCGGAAGCGTCTTGAACATGAAGTGCTGGGCTATACGTCTGCGTGTGAGGAATGGTATACTTCCATTTGTAGCTGGCTCAGTCGTCGCCACGGTTGGGACGTCACTCGCGAGATGCTGACTTTTGTACCCGGCATTGTCCGCGGTCAAGCCTTCGCATTGCAATGCTTCACCAATCCCGGCGACCGGGTAATGGTGATGACTCCCGTTTATCATCCCTTCTTCCTGGTGACGCAACGCATGAAGCGCGAAGTGGTTTACTCTCCGCTCGACCTGAAAGACGGACAGTATCAGATTGACTTTGAGCGTTTCCGTAAGGATATACAAGGATGCAAAGTATTGATTCTCTGCAATCCCCATAACCCGGGCGGGCGTGTATGGACGGTGGACGAATTACGCCGGATTGCTGATATTTGTACGGAAAGCCATACGTTTGTCATCTCCGATGAAATTCATGCCGACTTGACTCTGCCACCTTACAAACACCATCCTTTTGCTACTGTTTCGGGGGCTGCCGCGCAGAATTCCCTCACCTTCATGGCACCCAGCAAAACATTCAATATGCCGGGATTGGGAAGTTCGTACGCCATTATCCTCAATGAGGACATCCGCCACCGTTTTCAGGAGTTCATGGAAGCGGGCGAGTTCAGCGAAGGGCACATGTTGGCCTATATCGGTGCGGCTGCTGCCTATATGCATGGTGAGGAATGGTTGGAACAGCTGCTGGACTATATAAAGGGCAATATCGATTTCACGGAGAACTACCTGCGCGAGCATATTCCGGGCATCGGCATGATACGTCCGCAGGCTTCTTACCTGATTTATCTGGACTGCCGGGGATTGGGGCTGACTCAGGAGGAACTGGTGAGACTATTTGTGGACAAGGCACACCTGGCACTGAATGACGGCACCATGTTCGGTGAACCGGGTAAGGGATTTATGCGGCTGAATATCGGCTGCCCGCGTTCGGTGTTGGAGCAGGCGCTGAAGCAACTGGAAACTGCGGTTGCAGACAAATGATAGAAAAAACTATATCTCCTATATTATGAATAGATTACCTTTCCTTGGACTATTGTTTGCGTTGCTGTGCCTTGTTGCCTGCCGGCAGATGAATGAGGCACATCTGTTACATCTGGCAGAAAAACAGGTGAATATGAATGTGGACAGCGTGTATGCCTTGCTGGTACAGATAGAGAGGCCATCGCAACTTTCGGATGAGGAGAGGCTGTTGTATGGATGGCTGAATGCTTATGTGCACTATAAGCGGCACAACTCGATGGCGGAAGATTCCTTGATATTGCCTGCTTCCGATTATTACGTCTTCCGCAACGACACGGCGAAGAATCTGTTTTCCTATCAGTTGAAAGCCTGGTACTGGTATTGGCTGAAAGAGCACGAACGGTGTATAGCTGCCATTGACAGCGGCGTAGCTTTGGCCAAGGCGCTGCAGGACACGGGAAGAATGGCTGATATGCTGATTGATAAGGCATACTGGTATGTGTATGTCTGGAAAGATTATGAGAAAGCGATAGAAACTTTCCGTATCGCCATAGCTTTGGACGCAAGAGCCGGAAGCTTCTTCTCTATGGGAATTGCCATGGGGCTGAACAAGAATGATTCTGCATCCTATTACATGGAGCGCAGCATAGAACTGGCAGTGGAGGCAGAAGATACCAGTAAGATAGTGCATTATTTGCGTAACTATGCCCAGATGCAGGCTTACTCTTTTGATGAACCTTCCGGTGCAATAGCTACTATTCGTCGTATGGAGCAGTATGTCATCGACCCGGTGCAGTTGCGTATGGGAGATCTGGTGAAAGTGGAAGTGTTCTTGAAAGAAGGGCTGCTTGATTCGGCGGAATACTATTTGAATAAGGAGAGGAAACGTGGCGAGGGCCGGAACCGGTTTTTGACGGAAGAGAATATGGTGGCGGTATATAGGGCATTGATAGATTATACACGTCACCGTACGTTTGATGTGCTGGACGTGGCGCGCTATAATGATTCTGTAGCCAATGCTCTTACTGCGTTGCAGAGTACTGTCCGGCGTAAGGACGAGTCGAAGGAGACGCTTTCGCAAGCCAACTTGATTCTGACGGTGGAACGGAAGCAGGCACAACTGAATTTGTTGCTGGCACTGTTGGTACTGGTGCTTGCAGGTGGTGGTGTGTCCCTTTATATCCGTAACCGGCGCAACCGGCTGATTGAAGCGGAAGAACGGGCGGAAACACTGACCCGGTTGCTGGAAGATGCGACCAGGAACCAGTCGAAAGGGGAAGACGGGCAGTTTTTTCGGAAAATACTGTTGCAGCAATTAGGCATGATACGGCTGGTGGCTAAACAACCTACCTCACAGAATCAGGAGCTGCTTCGCCGCATTTCGGGTATTACCAGCCATGAACTGCCGGTAGAGAGTTTGCTGGTATGGGAGGACTTGTATCCTATCATAGACCGGATTTATGATAACTTCTACACAAAGATGGACAGCTGTTTTGGCGATGTGCTCATTGACAAAGAAAAGCAGCTTTGCTGCCTGCTCTGTGCGGACTTCTCGACGAAGGAGATTAGTGTGGTGACACAACAGAGCATTCCTACCATTTACCAGCGAAAGACGAATATCCGCAAGAAACTGGGGATGGGGGAGAAGGAAGGCATCGTAGAGTTTATAGGCAGCATATAGACCGGAAAAGGCATAATATAGACTTTTGTAAAATTAAAGTGTTGATATGTAGTGATTTGTAGTTTTGGGATATAGACTTTTTATTCCTCGATATAGACCGTTTGAGGCATGTTTTACCCCTACCTTTGTATCAGCGAAATACAAGGTGTGAAATATTGAAATCAAACGCATGATGAAAGAAAAACTACTGAACAACGTTAGAAAAAGAGTGATGGTATGGGTGGCCTTGGCAAGTATGGCAACTCTGCTTCCTGCTCAGACTTACCGGCTTTCCGGTTGTGTGCAGGACGAGAACCGCCAACCGGTAGAGGTGGCGAATGTGCTGCTGAAGCAGGCAAAAGACAGTACCTATATTACCGGTATGCTGACCGACACACAAGGTTGTTTTTCCTTTGACCAGCCACTGGGAGAATACTTGTTGCATATTACCCTTATCGGCAGCGAAGACCTCTACGTTCCCGTTGTGCTGCAAGGAAACAAAAACGTTGGCGAATTGACATTGAAATCTTCTTCCGCCTTGCTGGACGAAGTGACCGTTACGGCCGCGCGTCCCGTTATCAAGCGTCTGGTGGATAGGGTAGTGTTCGATGCACATAATACCATAGCCTCTGCCGGAGGCAGTGCACTCGACCTTCTGCGTGAAGTGCCCGGTCTGCAGGTTGGACAAAACAGTATTGGTATTATAGGTAAAGGGGGTATCAAGGTTTATATCAACGACCGTGAGACGAAGCTGTCGGGAGATGAACTGATAGATTACCTCCGTTCCTATGACGCCTCCCAGATACTGAAGGTGGAGGTGATTACCACGCCTCCGTCCAAATATGATGCCGCCGGAAATGCAGGCATCATCAATATTCGCTTGAAGTCACGTCCCAAAGATTACGTGGGTGGTACGGCTTCCGCTTCCTACAGCGCTGGTGAAAAGGACAATTACGGATATGGCGGGGTAAGCCTGAACCTCAGCAAGGGGCGCGTGTCATCCTTCCTCAACGGGGGTACTACGCAGGGCAACTATGAGACGCGTGAGAAGAATTACCGCTATTTTCCGCAGAACACCTGGAACAGCCGTGCCGACTACACCAATTACATGAATAGCTTCTACCTTCAGGGAGGTGTGGACGTATCGTTGGAACGGGACTGGACTGTAGGTATGCAGGCCATCTATAATCACAGTGCTCCCAAACCGGGCAACGCCCTTTCATGGACGGAAGTTTACGATGCCTCTACCGCCGTATTGGATTCTTTGCTGTACTCCAACAGTGACAAGGATACCAGTTCCGACCGCCTCAATCTGAATTTTCATACCGATAAGGTCTGGGATGACAAAGGCAAGAAAATGACTTGGGATGTGGATTACCTGCGTGACAACCGGGACGAAAATATGGGCTTTCTCTCGAAAACCCTCCTGCCTGACGGTACGGAGATTCCGGGCACAAACTTCGATTACAACTATCTGCAACATCGCAAGGTAGATGTAGTCTCCTCCGCTCTTGATTTCATCCTTCCTTTTGAAAAGTACAAGATAACGGCAGGTGCCAAGGTCTCCTTTACCAACACTCGCAACGGTATCAATTACGATACATCGGACCCTACGCTGGTGCAGGATGATTATTTCCGTTACAAGGAGCAAATCTATGCCTTATATGCTGATTATAGCCGTGAATATTCCGAACGTTTTTCCATGCAGTTGGGCTTGCGTATGGAGCACACCCGCACTACCGGTATTTCCGAAGCGAAGGATACGGAGGACAAGCACGACTATACGCGCTTGTTCCCTACTGTCTATCTGCTTTATTCGCCTACAGACGGGCATGCGCTGAACTTCAGTTTCTCCAACCGCATCTCCCGTCCGTCGCAGAATATGGTCAATCCTTTTCCGTTCTATCAGAACAAATATACGTATGCCTGCGGACGTGAGGACTTGAAACCCAGCTACACTTACAATGCAGAACTGGGATATACGTTGAAGAACAACTTCAATGTTTCCGCTTATTATTCTTATTCGGACGATGTATTCTTCCAGGTTGTGGACTTGGATGCCGAAACGAATGTGACTTCTTTCCTTTGGGAGAATTTCATGAAGACGCATGCTTTCGGGCTTAACAATTCGTACACTTTCCGTACCAAATGGCTGCAAGCTTACGCCCAGCATGGAGTGAGCTATCGCCGGACTACCTCCAGCGCTGTCACCACCTCTTCCGAGGAGAAAGGATGGGCTTATGACGCCAGTCTGCGCAACACTTTCTTCTTCAATGAAAAGAAGACTCTTCTGGCCACGTTGTCCGGTTCCTATTCTTCCCGTCAGTATCAGGGCATCTATCTGATGAGTCCCACTTACAGCGTCAGTGCAGGTATGCTTTACCGGTTGTTGGACAATAAGCTCAACCTCAGCCTGAATGTCAACAATCTGTTTGTCAGCCATTCCAAATTGGAAACCATGTCCAACGGGCTGAAGATAATTGCAGATAACCAGTTCTCCTTTACCAGTTTCCGTATCGGTGTATCCTATACTTTCGGTGGAGATATACGTAGCAAGGGGCAGCGGAACAGTAACGAGGATATTCAGAGAAGATTATAATAAGAAGTTTATTGCGTGTTGGCAATTGGGAGAAAATATTTATCTTTGTGATACAAGCGATTGTAACAACGATTAATATAAAACCATGATGACACAGAAACTTCTTTACCTATTGCCACTCTTCCTATTGTCGGGATGCGGGCAGGCTACTTACAAGAATGCATCTCTGCCGGCAGAAGAGCGTGCCGGACTTTTGCTGAAGGAACTGACGCTCGAAGAGAAGGTGTCCTTGATGATGGACAGCTCCAAACCAGTGGAACGCCTGGGCATCAAGCCCTATAACTGGTGGAATGAAGCGTTGCATGGAGTGGCGCGTGCCGGGCTGGCCACAGTGTTTCCCCAACCGATTGGTATGGCGGCATCTTTCTCGCCGGAGACTGTATACGAGGTATTTACTGCTGTTTCTGATGAGGCCCGTGCCAAGAATGCCTACTATACATCCCAGGAAAGCCATGAACGCTATCAAGGATTGACGATGTGGACGCCTACAGTGAATATCTATCGCGACCCCCGCTGGGGAAGGGGTATAGAGACTTATGGGGAAGACCCTTATCTGACCAGCCGTATGGGTGTGATGGTTGTAAAAGGTTTGCAGGGTACGAACGATGGAAAATATGACAAGCTGCATGCTTGTGCCAAGCACTTTGCCGTACACTCCGGTCCGGAATGGAACCGCCATGAGTTTAATGCGGAAAATATCAAGCCCCGTGATTTGTATGAAACTTATCTTCCTCCTTTCGAGGCTTTGGTGAAAGAAGGAAAAGTGAAGGAGGTGATGTGTGCCTACAACCGTTTTGAGGGCGATCCTTGCTGCGGTAGCGACCGCCTACTGATGCAGATTTTGCGCGATGAGTGGGGATTTGACGGTATTGTCCTTTCGGACTGTGGAGCTATTGCCGATTTTTACAGAGACTATGGTCATAAGACGCATCCTGATGCAGAGTCCGCTTCGGCGGCTGCGGTGCTGAGTGGAACTGACTTGGAGTGCGGTTCGAGTTACGAGGCCCTGGTAGAAGCGGTGAAGCAGGGAAAGATTGATGAAAAAGCAGTGGATGTAGCAGTCAAGCGTCTTTTGACGGCTCGCTTTGCCTTGGGTGAAATGGACGAGCCGGAGAAGGTGTCCTGGACCGGCATTCCTTTTTCTGTGGTGGCTTCTGCCGGACACGACTCTCTGGCGCTCGACATGGCTCGCAAGTCAATGACACTGCTTATGAACAAGGATAATACCTTGCCGTTGAAGCGTGGAGGGCTGACTATAGCCGTGATGGGTCCGAACGCCAATGATTCTGTGATGCAGTGGGGAAATTATAACGGTATGCCTCCGCACACAGTTACCATTCTGGACGGAATTAGAAAAGCTTTGGGGAGTGATGATCGGCTTATTTATGAACAAGGCTGCGGATGGGTGGAGAGAGCTCAGATACAGAGCGTCTTCAACCGTTGCAAGACTGCCGACGGGAAACCCGGATTTACTGCACGCTACTGGAATAACGTGACTCGTGACGGTGAGCCAGTCACTACTGCCCAAGTGACCACTCCTTTCCATTTCTGTACATCCGGTGCCACGGTTTTTGCTCCGGGTGTGAACCTTACCGACTTCTCGGCTACCTACAACAGCGTATTCACTCCCGACCAGTCGGGAGAGGTGGTCTTTGACATCTATGCTTATGGCTCAGGGAGATTGCGGATAAATGGGGAGGAAGTGAGAGGATTCTCCAATCAGCACGGTGGGCAGAAGAGTGCTTATACTTTGCAGGTACAAGCAGGAAAAACGTATGACGTTGAATTGGATTTTGAATATTTCCGTAGCGATGCACAGCTGAACTTTGACCTTGGATTTAAGAATGAAGTGGATGTGAGGAAATCTGTGGAGCGTGTAAAGGATGCTGATGTCGTGGTCTTTGTGGGAGGAGTCTCTCCGAACCTCGAAGGCGAGGAGATGGGTGTTGAGCTTCCCGGATTCAGAGGAGGCGACCGTACCGATATAGAGTTGCCTGCTGTCCAGCGGGAACTGATTGCCGCTTTGCACCGTGCCGGTAAAAAGGTGGTGTTGGTGAACTGTTCAGGTTCTCCTATCGGCTTGGAGCCGGAAACCGGGAGGTGTGGAGCTATCCTGCAGGCATGGTATCCCGGTCAGGCAGGTGGTACGGCTGTAGCCGAAGTCTTGTTCGGTGATTACAATCCGGCAGGACGCTTGCCGGTCACCTTCTACCGTAATGTGTCACAGCTTCCTGATTTTGAGGATTATAATATGACCGGCCGGACTTACCGTTACATGACCCAGGAACCGCTTTTCCCCTTCGGTCATGGATTGAGCTATACCTCTTTCTGCTATGGCGCTGTGGTGCTTGGTTCGGATAATATAAAGTCCGGTGAGAAATTGAGATTGAATGTCCCCGTAACCAATACCGGCAAATGTGACGGTGAAGAGGTTGTGCAGGTCTATTTGAAGAAAAACGATGATGTCGAAGGACCGAGCAAGGCATTGCGTGCTTTCAAACGGGTACATATCCCGGCAGGAAAGACGGTCGATGTAGAGTTTGATTTGGGCGATAAAGAGTTGGTGTGGTGGAATCCGCAAAGCAATACCATGTGCGTTTCCGAAGGCAGTTATGAACTTATGGTGGGCGGTAGCTCGCAGACTGCTGGTTTGCTGCGCCGGTCTTTTGTCATTCAGCCTTGATACATTGCTGACAAAGTCGAAAAAGAAAATTCCGCTTGAAGGTAAGTCATGACCCTCAAGCGGAATTTTTGTGTACTGGGGATACATGTTCTTAATAATCCTTAATACAATATGTTAACTTCCTTGCTTCTCTGTCTGTCTCTTATACACATCTCCGAGCCCACGAGACAC
>ENA-OZAM01000374-OZAM01000374.1-human-gut-metagenome-genome-assembly--contig:-NODE-374-length-16775-cov-8.548445_pt1 | contig 16775 bp, 15 predicted proteins | sample MGYA00244205_ERZ653494 | MGnify/ENA primary metagenome ERZ653494 (study PRJEB26926, sample SAMN06165132) | human gut metagenome | biome: ENVO:00009003; feature: ENVO:2100002; material: ENVO:00002003... | reverse complement strand
GAGATCGCTCAGTGTCTCGTGGGCTCGGAGATGTGTATAAGAGACAGGTAGTGGACCGTCTGTGTCTCTTTTACCAATGCATCTCCATCCCGGTTAGAAAAATACAGTGTCAGTGTCGTCGTCTGGATCGCATTGATCTGCTCTCCCGGATTTTCCACAAAACTTTCTGCAGTCATCAGTCCTACTACATTATTTTTGGAATCTACTAAAGGACTGTCTCCCACAAAAAAGGAAACACAGGAGATATCCGGTATCTGCGTCATGGTACGCACTACGGCTGCACGACAGAACACCTCCGTTGCCGCATCCATATTATAGTAATCCGAATCCATCCAGACAGATAGCTGGTCGCCTTCGATCCGATACTTTGTAATCTCCACATCATTCGGAATCGGCTTCTGATATTCCACGTCCTCCGGTGCTGAAGAAAGCTCCCGCAAAAATTCTTTGACCATGCCTTCCGCATCCTTGCTCTTTGGATGGTATTCCCTCGGATTGAGTTTTGTCTGTTCTGAATTCAGATAGTAAATCTGATATCCTGTTTTTACTTCTTTTTTCGATCCACAGCCGCATAACAGCAGAAGCAATGCTGCAAATAGAAATATCAAATATCTTTTCTTCATCTTCTGCCCCCTATGCAATATAATTGAGCGGGATCCGCACGGTAAAGATGGTTCCCTCGCCTTCCGTACTGTATGCTTTAATAGCTCCACGGTGCATCAGCACGGCATTTCTTGTAATCGCAAGTCCAAGTCCTGTTCCACCGATCTCCCTCGAATGGGACTTGTCCACCCGGTAGAATCTCTCATAGATATGCTCTAAGGAATCCTCCGGGATTCCAATTCCCGAATCCTCTACTTTAACATAGAAATACTGATAATCTGCATTCAAAGTCACATGTACCCAGCCGTTCTCACGATTGTATTTTATCGCATTTTCCACCAGATTTGTAATGGCAAGGGTCAGTTTTACCTCGTCAATTTCTGCCGTAACCGGACGGAACGTCTCTAATACCAGTTCTATGTTCTGCTTTTCCGCAATCGGACGCAGACGTTTTAAGATCAGCTCTAACATCTCGTTGATGTTGATGCTTGAAATATTTAAATCTGCTGCAGACTTATCCATTTTTACTAAAGAAAGCAGATCTGTGATGATCTTATTCTCACGCTCGATCTCATTTGTGATATCTTCCATGAACTCTTTATAAAGCTCTACCGGTGCATCCTCCATGGCATTGATGGAATCCGCTAAAACCTTCATGGAGGTCAGCGGGGTCTTTAACTCATGGGACACATTCGATACGAATTCCTGTCTGGAATCGTCAATCGTTTTCATCCTTCCGAATAACTGGTTAAAACTCTCTGACATCTCTTTTGTCTCGGTATAGGTATTCACATTCAGTCCGTCTTCTTCATATCCGGTCTGGATATCACGGATAGATTTCTCCATCCTGCGAAGCGGACGTACCAGTCTGCCGGATGCAAAAATGGCAAATGCTAAGATCAATACGCCGATAATGAGCGTAAGGATTGCCGCATTGCGACCCACGGCATCACGGTCATGAAGGACACTGTCCATAGAGACACTGACTAACATAACACCGATGACTTCTGTACTGTTTGCCGCTTTGATCGGCAGTGTCATTTCTAAATAACGGCTCTCTTTATCATATTTTGAGATTTCTTTTCCGGAAAGACTCTGGACGACTTCTTCGGAAATAATGGTTTTTGTCTCATCTAATCCATATGTATCTGCCACGATCTGAAATGCAGAGTCGATCAGCATTACCCTGCCGTCATAGATATTCGAAAGCTGGTTTAACTGTACCGTGATCGATTCCGTATTCTGTTTATTGATATAATCATTTGCTGCAATCTGGTCTGCAAGGATCTTTGCCTGACTGATAATCGCAATACTGCGTGTAGAAGCCGCCTGGTCTTCGTAAGCTTTTAAAAAACCGGCTCGCAAAACCAGACACGGCAGGATTCCGACGATCAGACATAACAGTATCAGACGGAATCGCATGCTTTTTAAGAATTTTTGAAATGCATTATTTTTTTTCATGACCTTACACCTTAACTCTGGTAATAATATCCCACTCCCCATTTGGTGTGGACGTATTTCGGCTCGCTTGGATTTGCCTCGATCTTCTCACGAAGTCTTCTGACATGTACATCAACCGTGCGGACATCTCCCGGATATTCATATCCCCATACCAGATTCAAAAGATTTTCCCGGCTGTACACTTTATTCGGATTCATGACTAAAAGTTCTAACAGGTCAAATTCCTTTGCCGTCACATTGACCTCTTTTCCAAGGATAAAAAGTCTTCGGCTCTCACAGTCTAACTTCAGATCACCGCTCTCTACGATCTTAGGATTTTCCTCTTCTTTCGGTTTTGCATTTCCGGTTCTTCTCATAATGGCTTTGATCCTCGCCTTGACCTCTAGGATATTAAACGGCTTTGTTATGTAATCGTCTGCTCCATACTCAAGCCCTAAAATCTTATCCATATCATCACCTTTTGCCGTCAGCATTACGATCGGAACACTTGAAAATTCACGGATCTGCTGGCAGACCTCGAATCCATTCATCTTTGGCAGCATGATATCTAAAAGGATCATATCATATGCATTTGCTTTTGCTTTTTCATAGGCTTCTTCGCCGTCATAGGCACAATCCACCTCCATGCCGTCCTGCTCAAGACTGAACCGGATTCCTTTTACGATTAACTTTTCATCATCTACAACAAGAACTTTTTTTGCCATCTTTACACCTCAGTTAACTTTTATACTGTCCTTTATTTTCTGATAAACTCCTTCTTTGATCCCACTGATATTCATCAATTCCTCAGGAGCCTTGAACGCTCCATGCTCATTCCGGTAAGCGATGATCGCATCTGCTTTCGACTGGCCGATCCCCGGCAGACTCATCAGGGCAGACGCATCTGCCGTGTTGATATCGACGCGTCCGTCCCGACTGCTCTCTGCAGTCTCCTGCCCCGGCTGCACCGTTGCCGCTGCCGCTTCCTCCGTTGTCAGTACCCGTAACATCTGTCCGTCACTTAAGACCTCTGCCTGATTCAGGCTGTCACCTGCTGCCTGTTCGCTCAGTCCTCCGGCTGCCGCTATGGCATCACAGATCCGCTGTCCCGGTAAAAGCTCATAGACTCCCGGTTTTTGCACTGCTCCACAGACATATACAAAGATGTTTTCCGTGCTCTTTTCTTTCTCAGAGTCACTTTTTCCTTCTTTTATATCTTTGTTTCCTTCTGTCTGCTTTTCGTTATCCGTATGCTCTTTGGGATTTTCTAATATAAAATCCGTCTCCTGTTTCTTCTGACATCCGGTGTTTACGGCTGTCATGAATAAGATCAGAAACAGGAAAATGACTGTTTTTTTCATTTTGGTCCTCCTTTTTTTGAAAAAGGAGTCCGTTATGCCTGCTATTTTTTATTGTAACGAAATTTTAAATTTATTACAAGAGTATTTCCGTTTTTTTAAGGATTTATTCCCATTTAAAAACCAGAATTCCGGCAATGGCAAGTGCCATTCCGACAACTTTTGACCACTGGAACGGCTGTTTATCCACACCAAAGATCCCAAACAGCTCAATCAGATAGGCAACCAGTAACTGTGCTGTTACGATCAGCATTACTGCCCTTGCAGGACCTAACGCTTCCATACTCTTAATAACGGTGATCGTGATGAAGGCTCCGATGGCTCCTCCTAAGAGCATATATTTCGGTTCTACGTTTTTCAATTCCATAAAACTGCTTCGGTCCGTGATCCCCCATGCTGCCAAACAGACGATCAATGCCGTTAACTGTACAAATGCTCCTGCGACCCAGATGCTTGTCCGTTCCGTTACCTCCGTATTGAATACTCCCTGAATACTCATCAATGCTCCGGAAAGCAGAGCAATAAAAATTCCAATCATAGTCTCCTCCTAAAGATATATTATCCTTAGTATGGACTTTGATTGGAATTTTATTCTAATCGGCTCTTTTGTACTCTATTCCGATAACGCTGCTAACGTATGATCTAATTTTTCGATCATTTCATCCACATGTTCTTTTTCGATCACTAATGGCGGTACAAACCGCAGGACATCGTTTCCTGCTGAAATAATAAGGAGTCCTTCTTCTAATGCCTTTGAGGTGATCTCACCGACCGGCTTTGTAGTTACCACTCCCTGTATCAGACCAACACCGCGTCTTTGGGTTAAGCAATCATATTTGTCTACGAGTGCATCTAATTTTTCTTCTAAATAAGCAGAAATCTCTTTGACATGGGCAGGCAGATTTAATTTCTCAAATATATCTAACACGGTAGAAACTGCTGCACCGACAAACGGATTGCCGCCATAGGTAGTTCCATGGTCACCCGGTTTTAAGGATTTTTCTGCTATCCGCTCTGTCATTAAAAATGCTCCGACCGGCACACCGCAGCCCAGAGCTTTCGCACTCGTCATAATATCCGGTTTCACTCCGTAGCCCTGCCATGCAAACATTTCTCCGGTACGTCCCATGCCACACTGGATCTCGTCTAAGATCAACAGTATATCCCGCTCTTTACAGATTTTTTCGATACCATCCATAAATTCCTGTGTTGCCGGATAAATTCCGCCTTCACCCTGCACGGTTTCGAATAAGATCGCACAGGTCTTATCGGTAAGCTGTGCTTTGACACTCTCTAAGTCATTGAAATCTGCAAAACGGATTCCGCCAAGTAACGGTTCAAACGGCTCCTGATAGTGTTTGTTGCCGGTTACCGACAATGCCCCAAGACTTCTTCCATGGAAAGAATGGTTCATAGCAATGATCTCATGATCCGTATGGCCGTCTCTGGTATAAGCATACTTTTTTGCCGCCTTGATCGCACCCTCGATCGCCTCTGTTCCGCTGTTGGTAAAAAAGACTCTGTCCATCTTGGATACTTTTAAGATTTTTTCTGCGGCTTCCATGATCGGAAGATTGTAATAGAGATTCGAAGTATGCATCAGCTTATCAATCTGATCTTTTAAGGCATCGTTATATTTCCGGTTGCCATATCCTAAGGCTTCTACCGCAATCCCTGCCGCAAAATCCAAATATTTTTTTCCATCCGTATCATAGAGATAGACTCCCTCGCCTTTTTCTAAGACCACCGGAAAACGATTATATGTATGGAGCATGGCTCCTTCTTCTCTTTTGATATATTCTTCTTTATTCATGGTAGAATTTCGTCTCCTTATCCCCTAAGATTGCTGTACCGATTCCTTTGTTTGTAAAGATTTCAAGCAGCAGACAGTGTGCGATCCGTCCGTCTAAAATATGTACTCTGGACACGCCATTGTCGATCGCATCAATACAGTTGTTCAGCTTCGGTAACATGCCTCCACCGATATTGCCTGCCTCGATCAATGCTTTTGCCTTTGAAACGGTCAGCTCTGAGATCAGGGTACTCTTATCGTCTGGATCTAAATATACGCCTTCAATATCTGTTAAAAACGCCAGTTTTTCGGCATTGACTGCTCTTGCGATCGCACATGCCGCATCATCCGCATTGATATTATAGGTGTTAAACTCATCGTCCATACCCACCGGACATACAATTGGAAGAAAATCTTTCTCTAACAGATCATGTAAGATCTTTGGATTGACCTCGGTAATCTCTCCGACAAATCCAATGTCCTGTCCATTTGAGTATTTTTTCTCAACCTTGAGCAGTCCACCATCTTTTCCGCTGATACCGATTGCATTGACACCAAGTGCCTCTACCATCTGTACTAGGGATTTGTTGACCTTGGACAATACCATCTCTGCAATTTCCATCGTTGCCGCATCGGTCTTTCTGAGTCCGTTGATAAATTCCGGCTCCATGCCGACTTTTCCAACCCACTTGCTGATCTCCTTACCGCCGCCATGGACAATGATCGGTTTGAAACCAACTAATTTTAACAGGGTTACATCCTGTATCACGCTTTTTTTCAATTCTTCATCTACCATTGCACTGCCGCCGTATTTGACAACAATGATCTTACGGTTAAAACGTTGGATATATGGGAGTGCTTCGATCAAGACTGACGCTTTATCCATAATTTCCTGCATGCTTTTTTCTTCCATCTGACTAAAACCTCTTTCCTGTTTTTCTATCTGATTTCTTATTTCTGCTTCTTTTTCTGCTTTTTCTCAAAGTATTCTTTTATAAATCAGCCGCTTAGGCTGTCTGCATTGATTTTATACCCTGTTAGGAGCGGTAATCTGCATTGATCTTGACATAATCATAAGTCAAGTCACAGCCCCACGCCGTTGCCTCGGCATTGCCCTGATTCATGTTGGCAATTGCTGTTACTGCCGGCTCTGATAAAATCCTGGTTGCCTCTTCTTCGCTGTAATCTACGGCAATTCCGTTTTTGATGATCTGAATGCTTCCTGCAGCACTTTCAAAGACTAAATCCACTTTTTCCGGGTCGAATTCCACACCGGAATAACCAAGTGCGCAAAGAATCCTGCCCCAGTTTGCATCATGCCCGTAAATGGCTGCTTTTGTCAGACTCGAACATACCACGGATTTACTCAATATTTTTGCTTCTTCCTTACTCTTTGCACCAATGACTTTGACTTCAAACAATGCGGTGGCACCTTCTCCGTCTCCCGCCATCATTTTTGCAATTTCCGTATTCACATAATTCAGCGCTTCACAGAACTTCCGGTAATCTTCATTTTTTTCCGTAATCTTCGGGTTTTCTGCCATACCATTTGCTAAGAGCAGTACCGTATCGTTTGTGGAGGTATCTCCATCTACGGAGATCATGTTATAAGTATCACAGACATCGGCACTGAGTGCCTCCTGTAAGAGTTCTTTGCTGATCGCCGCATCGGTCATGACAAATCCTAACATCGTACACATATTCGGATGTATCATACCGGAGCCTTTGCACATCCCGCCTACCGTAACAGTTTTTCCGCCTGCTTCAAAAGTAACGGCTACTTCTTTGGAGATCGTATCGGTCGTCATGATCGCACACGCCGCCTGATGTGCTGCCTCTCTGGTATCGGAAAGTTCTTTTGCCATCACTTCAATGCCTGATTCTAATTTCTGTATTGGAAGCTGCATACCGATCACTCCGGTAGATGCCACTAACACGGCATCCTCTGCAATATTTAACTCTGCTGCTGCTTTTTTTGCCGTATCTTCGCAGTAGCCAAAACCCTCTGCACCGGTACATGCATTTGCAATTCCTGCATTGACCACCACTGCCTGTACGCTCTTACTCTCCGTTACGATTTTTTTATCATATAAGACCGGAGCTGCTTTTACGACATTCGTGGTAAAAGTTCCTGCCGCCTTACAGGGAACCGTGCTGTAGATCATTGCCATATCACTGCGGTCCTTATATTTGATGCCTGCTGCTGTTGATGCTGCTAAAAATCCTTTTGGTGCGGTCACGCCGCCGTCTATTACTTTCATTCTGCGCCCCTCTTTCCTATGAATTAAATCTGGTAATATTTTCTTCATTTAATGTAAAATCATAGTAGTTCAGATCTTCCCGGAATGTCCAGCCGACACTCTTCCAAAAGACATTTCCCACTTCGTTATTTTTAAAAGCGATCAGGCAGACTTTGTTGATCTGCTCTTTTTGCAGTTCCTTCATACAGGTTACCGCCATGCTCTTTCCAATCCCACGTTTGCGGTACTGCTCATCTACGCAGACATGATAAAAACATCCGCGTCTTCCGTCGTGCCCACATAAGATCGCTCCTACGATCTTTTCTTTATTTTCTTCTTTGACAACGGCAACTACACTCGTGGAAGGATTTCTCTGTAAAAAACGCTGTACTCCTTCTTTCGAATCATCCAGACTTCGCATGCCGAATCCATGGATCGTTGTCCAGAGCGTATATACTTCTTCGTAGTCTTTAATTGTCATTGTCCGTATTTGATATGTATCCATTTTTCTTTGTCCTGTCTGCTTGTTCTCAATTCCTTTATCGGTATGACCTTCTTATCCTCTGACTTTTTTATGGGAACATCGGTACTAATTCTAAACCGGTTTCCTCCGGCAGCCCAAATAAAATATTCATATTCTGTACGGCCTGTCCTGCTGCACCTTTGACAATGTTGTCTAAAGCTCCCATCATAATGATCCTGCCGGTTCTCTCATCAATGACAAAGTTCACATCCACATAGTTACTTCCCTCTACCCATTTTGTCTCCGGGCAGACCCCTTTGTCCAATACACGCACAAATTTTTCTTTTCCATAATATTTATCATATACTGCCTTGATCTCCTCGTAAGTTGGCAGTTTTCCGCCTTTTTTATTCAATGTTGCATACTCGGTCACTAAGATGCCACGGTTCATCGGAACTAAATGCGGTGTAAAATTAATCTGTATCTCTTTTCCTGCCGCATAGCCTAGCTGCTCTTCGATCTCCGGCGTATGTCTGTGGCTTGCCACACCATAGGCTTTGATATTTTCATTGACCTCGCAATACAGGTTCTGTACTTTTGCTCCTCTTCCGGCTCCTGAAGTACCGGATTTTGCATCGACGATCAGGGTTGTTGTATCAATGAGACCTTCCTTTACCAACGGATAAGCGGTCAGGATCGAACAGGTCGTATAACATCCCGGATTTGCTACCAGTCTTTTGCCCTTCGTCTTTTCCCTGTTGATCTCACAGAGTCCATAGACTGCTTCTTCAATGAACTGTGGGGACTTATGCTCAATTCCATACCACTGTTCATAAATATGTACATCTTTGATCCGGTAATCGGCACTCAGATCAATGACTTTGCACTGTTTTAAGATCTCTTCGGTCAGCACTCCTGCTAAAAATCCCTGCGGTGTTGCCGTAAAGATAACATCGACCTCTTTTGCTAACTTTTCTATATTATCATCGAGACAGACATCTTCTACCAGTGTAAACATATTCCGGTAAACATCTGCATACTTCTTATCTATATAGCTTCTTGAACCGTACCATTTGATCTCTACATCTTTATGTCCTAAAAGGATACGCACCAGTTCTCCTCCTGCATATCCGGTTGCTCCAATAATTCCTGCTTTTATCATTCTCTTTCCTTCTTTCTTCGATAACTGTATCTAGTGTAGTATATCTTTTGGTTTTCGTAAAGGGCTTTTACACATTTTTTTCATTTTTTATGTATATTTATTCGCTATGATTTAAAATTATACATTGAATTTGGCACTTTTTCCAGTATATATGCATTTTTATTTGAAAAATATGTATGTTTTTTCACTTGCATTATTCTCGTATTTATTATATAGTAATTGCAGTGCAGAAAACTGCAAAAATGAACGTAAGAAAGGACGACGATTATGAAAGAAAAAGTTGTTTTAGCCTACTCAGGCGGATTAGACACCACAGCGATCATCCCGTGGTTAAAAGAGAATTATGATTATGAAGTTATCTGTTGCTGCATCGACTGCGGACAGGAAGAAGAATTAGACGGATTAGAGGAAAGAGCGAAATTATCCGGCGCAAGCAAATTGTACATAGAAGATATTACAGACGAGTTCTGTGATGACTACATTGTACCTTGTGTACAGGCAGGTGCCGTATATGAGAACAAATATCTGCTCGGTACTTCCATGGCACGTCCGGGTATCGCAAAGAAACTTGTAGAGGTTGCCCGTAAAGAAGGTGCTACTGCGATCTGCCACGGCGCTACCGGAAAAGGAAATGACCAGATCCGTTTTGAACTTGGAATCAAAGCTCTTGCTCCTGATTTAAAGATCATTGCTGCATGGCGTGACGATAAATGGAACATGGATTCCCGTGAAGCTGAGATTGAATACTGCAAAGCTCACGGTATTGACCTTCCATTCTCCGCTGACTCTTCTTACAGCCGTGACCGTAACTTATGGCACATCAGCCACGAAGGTCTTGAGTTAGAAGATCCTGCAAACGAGCCAAATTATGACCACCTTCTCGTTCTTGGTGTAAGCCCGGAAAAAGCACCGGATGAAGGCGAATATGTAACCATGACTTTTGAGGGCGGAGTTCCTAAGAGCGTCAATGGAAAAGAGATGAAAGTATCTGATATCATCCGTGAGCTGAACCGTCTTGGTGGAAAACATGGTATCGGTATCGTAGATATCGTAGAAAACCGTGTGGTTGGAATGAAATCCCGCGGTGTTTATGAGACTCCTGGCGGAACCATTTTAATGGAAGCTCATCAGCAGTTAGAGGAACTGATTTTAGACCGTGACACTATGACTGTGAAAAAAGATATGGGCAATAAATTTGCACAGATCGTTTACGAAGGAAAATGGTTCACACCACTGCGTGAGGCTGTTCAGGCATTCGTGGAATCTACACAGAAATATGTAACCGGTGAAGTTAAATTCAAACTTTACAAAGGAAACATCATCAAAGCAGGAACAACTTCTCCATATTCCCTTTACAGTGAATCTTTAGCAAGCTTCACAACCGGAGATTTATATGACCACCACGATGCAGAAGGATTCATCACTTTATTTGGTCTGCCATTAAAGGTTCGTGCTATGAAGATGGCTGAAATCGAAAAAAATAAATAATTTCCGTACAGGCATAACATAATAACATAATAAAAGAAGGTGTGAGCTACAGATGTAACTCACACCTTTTTGTTTTTCTTTTCGTTAACATGGTCTGAAACAACAACAGTTACAGAGCATGTTTAACAGTATCATACTCAAACACCAGCTTCCCTGTCCCGCATAAGGACTCTCATACTGGCCACGCATGTTCTCATACCACGAATCTCCATATCCAAACGGATTCTCACCCGGACCATAGCCATAAGGACCTCCGTTGTTCTGTCCGTAACTTCCGTTCTGATAGCCGCCCTGCCGGTATCCGCCCTGCTGGCGTTCCCGCATGATCTGTTCGTATGCCTGCTGGACTTCTTTAAATTTTTCCTCTGCCTGCATCTTATTCGGATTGTTGATATTTGCATCCGGATGATATTTCCGGCTCAACGCGCGGTATGCTTTTTTTATTTCTTCATCTGTAGCACTCGGACTGACTCCAAGTACTCCGTAAGGATTGATCATTTCCGATGCCTCCTTGTTCCGGCATTCTGTTTCTTTTTCTTCTTCAACTGCATATATTCATATTTTGTCCAGACACCGGAATACAAAATATTTCGGATGATCTCCCCATGTTCAATGATCGGCAGACGTTCAAAGGACTTCGCACATTCTGACAGCATACTTGTCAGCATCAGCTTACAGAATGCATCAAAATTCTTCGGGTCTGTCTTATACATATGACGCAGGACGTTAAAATTATGATTCTTAGTATCTTTTTCTAAGTCCTCATATGCATCCATCAGATAGATGAACTTACCAAGATAATAGCCAAAACATTTCAGCTCATCTTTCCATTCATCATCTTTCCATGCAAAAATCTCGCCAAGCATCTCGCCGGTCAGGCCTGCAACTGCATCAATATTGTATTCCTTTGCCTCCTCTGCTTCTTCTAACTTCTCAATATATGTCTGGATTGCCTCTACCTGTCTTGGGTATTTCAGATATATCCTCTGATAATCCTTATCGAGAACCTTCATGTATGCCTTCTTCGGGATCGAATGATGATCTCTCCAGTCATCCCCAAAGTTCTCATAGGCAAGCACCACATTCATGTCTGCAGCATAGTCTGTAATCTCATTGATATACGCTAACTGCTTCTTTGTCGGATGGATCGCACAGGTGAACTTTTTCCTGTAATCTTCTACCTCATAAAGCCCTGTTAAGAGTACAATCAGAAAAGTCATATCATAGGTTAACAGAGCCTGTCCCTTGACTCCGCAGTTTGTCTTTAACTTCCGGCACAGACCACAGTAATATGCCTGATATGCCTTTCGCTCTTCTTCTGACAACTGACTCTTATTAATATTGATATAGCCAAACATATTGTTCTCCTTCTGCCAGTATCACGCTCTGTTCCATTAGATAATATGTTACAACGTGCCTGATAGAGTGTCAACAATACTACATTTTTTTTAGAAAGATTTTATACTTCCGTAATAATTGGTTTCATATTTCTAATTCAAATCAAACAATGTGGTTTTTAAAACCTTCAGTGTCGATACATCATCATGGCTTTCTTCCTTACCATAATAGTTAAATTTGCAGTTTAATTTTGCACGGATCTCTAAACTTTCATTTCCTGCCTCTGCTAATTTTGCAGATACTCCATGCAGAACTGCCTTGTAAATATGTCCCTCAGCATAGGCATCGGAGGCTGCCGTATTGGTGGTCATATCCGTAACCTGAACGTCATCTTTTCCCAAGATGACATTGTTACTGCCATTGTAATACGAGAATTCCATCGTCATCTGTTTTTGTGATGATGCTAAGTTCGGGTCTGATACCGTAAAGTAGAATACGATGTCATCTTCTATCGGTTTGTCGGAAAGTGAACTGTCATAAGTAATATACTCATACTTTTTCTCAGCAGCATTTTTATCCGGTGCCTCTAAAATTTTAACATCCGGTGCCTCTACTCCTGCTTTGTACGCAGCTACTACCGTATTGACAAATAACTTGGTCTCTAAATCATCTCCAGAATGGTCTAATTCCGAGTTACCCATTCCCGAATAGGTCACATTTCCGATACTGTAAATATAGTAGTTATTGCGGGCATCGTTCTTAGTATTTTTATATACCTTGCCACGCTCGGAATCAGGATTGTCTGCATCACCGGACAGACAGTACCACACGACTACATCTCCGTTGCCGTCTCCATCTGCATCCTGATCCATGTTCAACTGATAATACTGATAATTTGTCTTTGCCGACCGGAACTCTGTTCCAATCTCATATGGATAATGTGTAATCAGGCCGTCATTTTCACGGGTAACCTTTGCACATACCTTACCATCACGATACTGTAATCGTAATCTGTCATCACTCTGGCTGTTATCCACCTTTGGAAGTAAATCATTTCGCAGATTCAGATACTGTACATGATTTGATCCCTCTTTATGAAATTCGCCCAGATAATTCTGGTTGATAGTCTGATAATGATTTAACACTGCATTGGTAAATCCATGCGTCTGTCCTAATGCCTGTGCCTGTTTCGTGCTGCTGTTATAGGTCTTTGGTGCATAGGCAATATCCCTGTTTTCACTTAAAGTTCCTTCTTTCATATTTCTCGTTAAAAAATACCCCAGCTTTTTACTTTTATAACCATCCTCATATTTTCCAATACCTACGGCTGAATACTCACAAACCCATCCCTGATTTACGGTTGCATGAAGTGTCTGTGTATCAACAGTCAGATGCTGCTGCTGTCTTAACAGATTTCCCTGTGCCTGCATCTGTGCACTCTCTGTCGTATCCGTGTCTGCTGAAACCCCATAGCGGTCCATTGCCATAACGTTCCGGAATGCATTGTTCATATAGTAACCCCACTGACGTGGCACCTCCCAGTCATCACTAAAAGATGTCAGATGTCCATCCTTAAAGGAATGATGCGGTGATACGTTGACAAACGACGTAGTATCATTTGAGAACAATACGCTCTTACCGGAATCAATAAAGAGATTAATGGCATCTACCGCATACTGACTCTTTCTGTTAGAGCTGTTATATAAGTCATAATACTCACTGGCAAATCCAATAATGAGCATGTCATAATCTTCTAATGATTTTCCAAGTCCGGTCAGTTTTTTCTTATAGAATTCTTCTGCCGTGCTGATACTCGAAGCATTATTTCCATAATCTCTTCCTCCTATCGTATCAATATCGAATTTTAAGCCTGTCATATTACATACTTCATCCAGATAATCCTGAATCTGTTTCTCCTGCTTCAGATTGATACGGTTATTATCCGCTCCACTTGCACTCTGACTTGTAATCTGTAAGACATTGACCACTTCCTGCTCTCCAATACCATCCACTTTAGTGTATTGGATATCTGAAGTTCTGACACCCGGATTAGATACCTGCACCAGTTCTAACTGCCAGGACAATACACCCCGGTAGGTTGCCGGAATCTGACGCTCTAACCGATATCGCACTCTGCTGTTTAACTGATAGTTCCCCTCTCCGTCCTTCGATGCCTCCTCACCGGTATCTGCATTATAGATGGTACCGCTCATCTCTTCTCCGCTACCGGATGCACCTGCTTTTGAAAACTTACCGTCTGCATTCATATCCAGACAGAATACCGGACGATAGACGGAGGCCGCTGATGCCTCCACCTGACTCTCTAAGTAAAATCCTACTTTTACGGTATAAGTTCCCTCTGACTGTGCATTCGAGGTATCTACAATCATCTTAGAAACGTCTGAAAAAACCTGTCCGCTTGCCGTGCCGATTCCATCGTATGAGCTTAGAGTTTCCGGTGCACTGATATCAAAATATAAAATCTGCGGTTTTGGAATATTCAGATAATCTCCAATCCCACTTCCCACATTTTCTGCCTGACTCACGGTAAATACATTCTGATTCCCCTTAATCTGCTCTAAAAACTGATAGAGGTATGAAGTATTGTCTACTGCATCCTGATTTACGGATTTATCTGTGTGATAAAGTGCATCCGAAACTACAACCGGATAATTTGCACTGACATATTCTAATAAATCCTTCAGCTTTGTCTTTGTAATATCATTACCGCTGTAACGGAAGCTCAGCAAATCCCCGGTTAATTCCTTCGGACTTGCTCCAATACCATAGGCATACTGTGTCTGTGTATATGGTTTCTTAAAATACTGTCTTAAGACATCATTTTCTAACTTGGTACGATTCCGCAATGCCGTATAGATACCACCATTGTTGTGTAATAATAATCCCTCATGACCCCAGTTGTCATCCGCGTATCTTGCATATGGCCGGGGTGTGTTATTCCGAAACAGATATGCTCCACCATAATCCACATCCATCATGCCCGATATACAGAGATTACCTGTGATATAGTCTCCGGTATGCGTATAAATCAATCCATTCATTCTGGTATCGTTATATACCGTATACCTTGAGCTGCCGCTTCCCTTTGTATTCAGATAATCAATACATGCTCCCACATAAATCATATCGTAGTCTTTATTTAAATCCTCGACCTTACCTACAAACTCTGCCGTAGACATAGAATCAATGGTGATATCCGCAGCATCTGCCGACACTCCTGCCCATGCTGCTATTTTTTCTTTTGTCAGACGAAAACCTTTCGTATCGGCTGCTACCGCATCTGTCGGCTGAATCTCTAAGACACGGAAATGATCCTTGGTCTGGATCCTGCGCTGATTACTATAATCAATAATATACTGCATCAGAAACAGGCGGGTAATATCTGTCGAAAGTTTTTCCTCGCCGCTTCTTATCATATTTTCTTTTTTTATTAGTTCTAATACCTCTGAACATCCCGAAGTATCGGAGATCACGCCTTCTAAATTCTCAAAAAACGGTTCTCTTGCTGCTGCATCCTTCGTTCCAAAGATATAGACATTTTCATATATAAAATCACTCTGTCCCGTATAGCCTTCCTGATAAGCGGCACACTTTTCCCATACTCCGCTGGATGCATCGATCATGCACGGAACTTTTTGCAACGAAACACTGTTTGCAACCGCATCCCAGACTGCCTGTGGATTCTGATAGGCTTTAGAGCTTTTTGTGGTATCTCCACAGATATAGATAAAATCTGCCGCAGAAAGATCGGTCTGGTCTAACTGACTCTCTTCTACCGTAACAACTTCTATCTCTAAGCTGTCACTGTCTTTAGATGCCAGTACCTTCGTCCGCATCCAGTCCTGACTGCTGAATCCGCCTTTATAATAGATTTTTCCTATCTGGACGATACATTCTTCTTTTGCTTCATCTTCTACAAACTGATAAGAGCCGCTTGTTCCTATATAGGAATACGGTAATGCAGTATCTAATACCGGTGTATAGCAGGCTCCCGCACTTCCTGAACCCACATAGGTAAACGAATCAATATAATATAACGTTCCCGTCGGATTCTCACCTGCTGCCTCCATCATAGGATTTCCGTTTTCATCGGTTCCAACGTTACGGTATGCCTGTGTATAGACTGCATCCGTTGTATCGGTACGCATCGTCTCTGTAAAATTCACTGTATAGGCACCGGAATCTTTATCGTACTGAAAGCCGGTAATATTTGGCTCATAGTTGCCATCTAAAGCCGGTGCTTCTTCATAACTTCCGTGAAGCTGCTGGGTTTCATACTGCTCTTTCGGAAATTCCATGACCTTCCAGTTTTCTGCATCTTTAGGGAAATAGGCTTCTTCATAATTCCCTTCTTTTTGCAATGGTTTCCCATTTCCGGAAAATGCATCTAACTGTTCCATCAGGGAATTCACATAATCTTTACGCACCTGTGATGTATTCTGTCTGGATGTGTCCTCTGCAAGATATGTATTCAGGTATTTTTTCAGATACTCACCGGTAAGATCTGTTTTGGGATTTTTTACCAGATAACCAATCTCTCCTTCGGAGCCATCCGGTACTACTTCTATGATTTGGAACTTTTTACTGTCCTTTACTTTCTGGGAAACTTTTTCTTCAAGTCCTGTCAAAATTCCCTGTGCCTGCACATGAAAAAACAGATAACCGCCTGTTCCGACACATAAAAGTGCTGCTGCGATCACCACACACCATATTCTCTTATTTTTCCAGCCTTTCTTTCCCATTGTGATTCTCCCTTTAATTCCAACTGATACCCATTTTATTTACAGAAAATCCATATTCATAGGTACTTCCATTCTTATCTGTTCTCCTAATTGTCTCCCCTGCACGATAGACCCCGATACTGGTGGAT
>ENA-OZAM01000357-OZAM01000357.1-human-gut-metagenome-genome-assembly--contig:-NODE-357-length-17131-cov-9.584446_pt1 | contig 17131 bp, 10 predicted proteins | sample MGYA00244205_ERZ653494 | MGnify/ENA primary metagenome ERZ653494 (study PRJEB26926, sample SAMN06165132) | human gut metagenome | biome: ENVO:00009003; feature: ENVO:2100002; material: ENVO:00002003... | reverse complement strand
CGCGCTTGCCCTTGTTGAACGACTTGCGTTCCCCTTCGAGCGAGGCGATACGCTTCTCTAATTTCGCCTTATCCAAAAGGTCGGTATTGCCGGAGAGCAACGCCATATACTCCGAGAAGTTCATACCCGATTTTTCGTCCATTGCTCCCTCGTCGATAGTACGTGCGCCCATCGCTCCACTTTTGAGCTGCGATATGAACGTCTGCTTGCAGTGCAGCAGATTGAACTTGTAGCTGTCCAGCGACTTTTCCACCGCGTAGATGATGATATCCACGTTGTTCTCGGCAAAATGCTTGGCAATCTCGTTCCCGGCTCTAACACCCCGTCCGTCACGCTGTTGCAGGTCGGACGGTCGCCACGGTGTATCAAGGTGATGGATGGCGACGCATCTTTTCTGCGCATTCACGCCCGTTCCGAGCATACTTGTGGAGCCGAACAGCACTCGCACTGTCCCTGCGTTCATGGCATCTATCACCGCCTTACGAGCCTTATCCGTCTTACACTCCTGAATGAAGCGCACCTCACTTGCCGGTATGCCGTAATCCTCCACCAACTTGCGTTTTATCTCGCTGTACACGTTCCATCCTTCCCCCGGCTGGTATGTCCCCAAGTCGGAGAACACGAACTGCGTACCCTTGTGCGTCTCGTACTTGTGGTAATACTCTGCAATCATCTTGGCACAATGGCTTGCCTTGTTGTCGGGATGGTCCTCGTAGTTCGGGTCTATCATGCGCATATCAAGAGCCATCTTTCTCGCGTAGTCGGTGGCGATGAGCATCTTCGCCTTTTCCTCCGTTTCCGACAGGGGTAACCTGCCAAGCAGAGTGGCATCGCCGGTTTTGGCAAACTGCATCAGCTTCTGTATGAAGTCCTCCTGCTCCGGTGTGGGCGGTATGTGGTGCAGTATCTCATTCTTGTTTGGTCTGTCCACACCTACATCCTCCGCCGTGCGGTAGTCGGTAATCTCGTTGTAGAAGGCGGCAAGCTCCGGCACCTTGATGAAATAGCGAAAACGCTCCTTCTGAACGATATTGTTCGTTACGTTGAACTCAAAATCGGTCGTCTTTTTGGCGAAGATGGCAGCCCAAGCATCGAAACAGCGGATGTCCTGCCGTTCCAGTTCGTTGGGGCGCAGGTATTTGAAGAGCAGGTACAGTTCCGTCAGACTGTTGGAAATGGTCGTGCCCGAAAGGAACGTAGCCCCCAAGTCCTTGCCCGTGCGTTCCTGTATGGTACGGATGGCAAAGAGCATATTCAGGGCCTTCTGGCTTCCTTCCGAGTTTCCCAATCCCGCCACACGGTCATGACGGGTGTTGAAAGTCAAGTTCTTGAACTGGTGACTCTCGTCAATGAAGATGTGGTCGATGCCCATCTGCTTGAAGTCCACCACATCATCCGTGCGGGACTTGATGGCGTGTTCCACCTTCTCCAGCTTCGCCACAAGGTTGTGCTTGCGCTTCTCCAGCCCTTTCAGCATCGCCCGCGACACGTTCTTGCCCTGCTGTCGCAAGACTTCGAGATTTTCCTCCACCGTGTCAAGCTCCGCTTGCAGGATGCGCTGCTGCAACTCCGGCGACTGCGGTATCTTGCCGAACTGGTCGTGCGACATGATGACGCAATCATAGTCGTTGTTCTTGATGTTGTTGAAGAAACGCACACGGTTGGCGGTCGAAAAGTCCTTTTCAGAAGCGTAGAGGATGCGGGCGTTAGGATAGGCCGCCTGATAGGTGGCGGCAATCTCCGCCACATTCGCTTTCAGCCCGATAATCATCGGCTTGTGCGCCAAGTTCAGACGCTTCATCTCATGTGCCGCTATGCACATTATCAGCGTCTTGCCGGTTCCCACCTCGTGGTCGCAGATCCCGCCGCCGTTCTGTTTCAGCATCCAGACGCAATCCTTCTGCGACGGGTAAACGCTCTTGATTCCCCGGCTTGCCAGCCCTTTCAGGTTGAGGTCGGGAAAAGTCTGGTGCGAGCCGTCATACTTCGGGCGCACGAAACAGTTGAACTTGCGGTTATACATCGTCGTGAGCCGTTCCTTGAACTGCGGCGACTGTTCTTCCAACCATTCGGAGAACCCGTTACGGATTTCGTCTATCTTCGCGTTGGCGAGCTGTATGCCCTCGCTGTCGCGTACCTTGATGTCGTTGCCGTTCTCGTCCTTGCCGATACTTTTCATCATGTCGGGGCAGGTGTTGTGCAGGGCGTGCTTCAACAGGTGCATACCGTCATAGTTCCGGTAATAGCCCTTTACTAAAAACTCGTCCGTGATCTTCATGGTGCGGTAGCCGCACGCCACGGAAAACTCGTCCATGCTTGCGGAGTAGGCTATTTTCACGTCCGTGTCGAAAAGGTGGCTCATGTAGGCGGCATACACACCCGTGGGAATCCAGCGTTCCCCGAAATTGAAGTCGAGGTCTTCAAAGGCGATGCGCTGCGGTTCGGCCTCCTTCAATGCCTCCCACGCCTGTTTCACCTCCGGCATCCGCTCACTTTCGGGATTGTCCTCCATCCAGCCCTCTATGCGTTCCGCCTTCTCTATCACGTTCCCCGCGATGAAGCGGTCTTTGATTTCGTAACCGGTTACGAGCGGGTTGTAGAAGATGCGCCCCTTGAGGGCACCAAGCAGTTCCTCTTCCGTGGTGTCGGTTATCTCCCGCATATAGCCGAGATTGACCGTGCCAAACTTGTTGAGCGATGCGGACAAGGCTTCTTCGGGAGAGCCTGCATTGACACGGCTCTCCACCGAGAAGGAAACGGGACGGTCGAAGATGTCCGCCTTGACAAACTTGCCGTCCTCCGCACGTTCCAGCGAAAGGATGTCGCGCCCTCCGGCATCCATCATCACCAGTTTCACGTTCTGTCTGGCGTTGAGGTTACCGTAACGCATGACAAACTCATCGTAGTAGGTGTTGAGATACCCGCGCTGCGGTTTGTGTTCCGTATGGTTCTCCGTCTCGTGGCTATACAGACGTTCGTAAGCGTCACGGAGCGATATATACAGCATCGCTTTCTCTTTTTGATAGCCACGGAGGTCGAGCGGTTGGAAGGTCGCACCGTAAGGCGTGAGGTCTTTCAGGTAACCGAGATTGCGTGAAGCATCCAGCACCATCGAGCCGTCACGGTGGTGTGGCTCCAGCAGGCCGTTGAACGGACGGGGAGAAAGGTCCATGACTTCCTCCTTCGGCTTTTCCGTTTCAAGTTCCGGGAACAGGGAAGTGGCAACCGTTTCGGAAGTAGGCACAACTTCTGCCAGTGTTTCAGGTTGCTTTATTTCTTCCGTTTGTTCCGGCTTTTTATCCATATTGTCCGAAGAAGGCGCAAAAGCAGGGTTCAACGTGTCTTTGATACCCATCTTTTTCAGTTGTTCCTGCCTGTGCCGTTCTGCCTCAAGCCGTAGGGCCTTGCGCCGTTCCGCTGTCAGGCTCATCATTGTCTCATAGAAGCCGTTAATGGGAGGATTGGTTTCCCAATCCAGAGTGGCGTAAATGTCGTCCGGGTCGTTTGGCTTTTCGGCATTTTCCGGCTTTTCTTCCTTATTACCGTTTACCGGCTTGGCGGCTTCAACGGGTGGAGTAACTTTGACTTGCGGTTTAGGCGTGGACGACATAGGCTTCGGCTTGCTTTCCTTTTTCGCTGCCTTTTTCTTTTTTACCGGTTCCTCTATGGGCATACCCCAAAGGTCGAGCAGGGTAAGCTGTACGGCTGACGAATGATTGGGTTGGCGCGGCTCAATCTCCGGCTTTTCCTCTATGGGCTGTGCCTGCGGCTTCTCCACTCCCTTGACAGGCTCAATTACAGAAACGGGGGCTATTACAGAAGGTGATACCTTTTCTGTTTTCGGAGCAGGTTGCACTTCCGCAGCCGTGCTTTCCTCCTTTGTCGGATGCAGCCTGTGTCTCTCATACAGTTTCCTGTCAAGTTGTTGCAGTTCTATTTTCAGATGCTCCCGCAAGTCTTCCGCCAGTTGTGCGATGTCCCCACAGTGCAGGAGTTTATAGGCTGGTTTCCCGTACGGGTCGGTACTTCTGATCAAATCCGTGTGTGAAAGCGAGCCGATGCTCCATACATACCCATTTACGGAAGTGCCGATAGGGGTCTGTTCGGTCTGCACGAAGAGTTTTTCGTTGTAATACAGTTCACCGTTCTTTCCGCTGTTCTTTTGCAGGATAATCAGGTCGCTGCCCACCTCCGTTCCCGCGTTATCCGTAAAGAGGTTGTTCGGCAGGCGGGCTACGCCCACCAGATTGGCATGGTTCATCATATACTCGCGTATGGGCGCGTTGGTCGGGGCATCCAGTACCCCCTGCGAGGTGATGAACGCCACGATTCCGCCTTCACGCACCGCGTCAAGGCTTTTCAGGAAAAAGTAATTGTGTATCGTCCGTGCCGCCGAGTGCCTTGCAGGATCCTTGCTGCCCGAAAAATCCGGGTCGAACACCGCTACATCACCAAACGGTATATTGGAGATGGCAAGATCAAAGTGGTTCATGAACGGCTTTTCTATCTTCTCGAAGCCCTGTACCCTTACTTTCTGTCCGGGATGCAGGTGATTCAGTATCTTGCCCGTCATCAGGTCTTTCTCAAAAGCCATGATGTCCGCATCCGGTCTGTTCTCCAGCACGGAGTCCACGAATGCGCCTACACCTGCCGACGGCTCCAGCACCCGGTCGGGACGGATTCCATGTTCATGCAGCACGTCCGCGATGGTTCCGGTTATCTCCGGCGGGGTATAGAAGGCTGTAAGCACGGACTGCTTCATGGCATCCATGTACCGCTTGTACTCCGTATCGTCTTTTGTGTTCTCCCGTAGCAACTTGTGCAGTTCCACGGTAGGGGCAAACAGTTCGAGGTCGGATTTCGCCCAGTGTACGGCATCCGTCAATTCCCTTGCAGGGTTGAGTATGCACTTCAGTCCCCCGAAGCCGCAATAACGCTCCAGCAACAGCCGTTCGCGTGCGGTGGGTGTGCGCTGTTCCCTGTCAAGGACGAATGCCGTCCTTATCGCCTCGATGTTGTCCCGCAGCCTCTGTTTGCGGTTAAACGCCATACTCTTCGATATAGAGGACGACGGCTCCCGTCAGCTCCGTGTAGAGCAGGTCGTATTCGGGCGACAGGGCGAAATTGTCGTCCGAGAGGTCATAGATGGAGAATACGTTTCCGACAAGCGGCAGCAGTTTTCGGGTAAAGGCTTCACGCTCCGCTTCCGGCACTTCACCGGCAAACTCGTTCTCCACGACTTCGCGCAGGATGGCGTGCTTGGAGTAGTGAAGCCCCTCCGTAAGCACCTTCATCGCCAGTTCCTGCGCTCCGTCGGCGGGATAGCCTTCGAGCCTTGCCCGTTCATACGCTTCGGCGGCACGGTCGGCGCGTTCACGGATGAAGGTTTCATCGGTCGCCTGTTCAAACTTGTTCGTGGTGAGGTAGTCCAGCAGGTACAGACCGTAATAGGAAAAGTCGGTCCGCCCCTCGTTTTTCTTCTTGTTGTTCATTACTTTGGAATTTAGTGGATAGATAATGATGATAGGGATAATCGTTGGAAAAGGAGAAGAAAAAGGCACCCGGTATCCCTCCGAGTGCCACCACTAAATCCAAAGCATGAGTGTAATCCGGTATCGAAGAACAATTCATTACTCTGAACCAGTGGCAAAGTTAGAGATTATTTTCTTCTTTTCGCAGAGGTCGCTTTACTTTTCCTTTCAGGGAACACGAAAACCGTGTTATAATCCCCGTCAAAGGCGACTACGGCATCGAAGCTCTTGCCCTGCTTGCTCTTGAAGCCTTTGAGCAGCTTCGTGTGTCCGTCGGTGAGCAGGTCTTTGATTTCATCGTCGGAGAGGGTACGGTTTGCCTTCAGGCGGAACACGGGAAGTCCGCACTCCGTGTTGTCGCAACGTACCACCTTGCCGTAGAACTGCATCGTTCCCGTCCCGCACTTGGGGCACTTGCAGCCGGAATCCCTGCGGGCGAACAGTTTGTCGCATGAGAGCAGTTCGGAAGTAATCTCCCGTGTATATGCCTCAATCTCCTTGCGGAAGTCATCGGCGGGCAGTTCCCCGCGCTCGATGCGTGCCAGTTCCTTTTCCCATTCTCCCGTCATGGCGACATCGGCGATGCGCATCGCCTTCACGACCGAGTAGAGGGCAAGCCCCTTTTCGGTGGGAACAAGCGACTTCTTGCAGCGTTCCATATAGCCGCACTTGAAAAGCGTTTCGATAATGGCGGCACGGGTGGCGGGTGTGCCGATGCCGCAGTCCTTCATTGCCTGACGCAATGCGTCGTCCTCGATTTCCTTGCCAGCCGTTTCCATAGCGGACAGCAGGGTAGCTTCGGTATGCAGCGGCTTGGGCTTGGTCTTCCCCTCCGTGATGGAGGCGGCTTTCAGTGCCAGCGTGTCGCCTTCCTTCCAGTCGGGAATGGCGGCAGTTTCCTCCGGCTTATTGTTCTCTTCTCCGTTCTCCTTGCCATAGACGGCACGCCATCCGGCTTGTCTGATGATGCTGCCTTTTGCCACGAACTCCACTCCGGCACACTCCGCCGTAATGGTGGCGGTGTCCTTGACGCATTTTTCGGAGAAAGCCTCGATCATACGCCCGGCTATCATCTGATAGACGGTGTTGTCCTCTTTGGAGAGGAACAGCGGCTTCTCGCCCGTGACGAGCAGGGCATGGTGGTCCGTCACCTTGCCGCCGTCCACGCTGCGGCGTGTCGGTACGGCTTTCGGCTGCACCTTCTCCTTCCATTCGGGCAGGTTGCCGATGAAGGCAAGCAGCTTGGGGATTTCCGCGAACACGTCTTCGGGAATGTAGCGGCTTCCGGTTCTCGGATAGGTGATGAGCTTCTTTTCGTAGAGCTTCTGCGCGATTTCGAGTGTCTGCTCCGCCGTGAAGCCGTGCTTGGCGTTGGCCTCCTTCTGGAGCGTGGTCAGGTCGTACAGGAGCGGAGTGTCCTCTGTCTTCTCCTTGCGTTCCGCTTTCGTGACGGTGGCTGTACCTGCTTCCTTTACCTTATTATATAGGGCTGTGGCAGGCTCTTTTTCCTTCCATTTCTCGGTGGACGAGAATTTCACGGTATCACCGTCGCCTCCGTCAGCGGCGATATGGAGCTGCCAGAACGGTTCCACCGTGAAACGGCGGTTCTTCCAGTAGCGTGCGCACACCATCGCCAGCGTGGGGGTCTGCACCCGTCCGACGGAGTATGTGCCGTGTCCGGCGGCGATGGAGAGTGCCTGCGTGCCGTTGATGCCCACGAGCCAGTCGGATTCGCTCCGCGCTTTGGCGGCGAGATAGAGGTTGTCGTATCTGCTGCCTGCTTCGAGGTTGCGCAGTCCCTCGCGGATAGCCTTGTCGGTAAGCGAGCTTATCCAAAGGCGCACAAAGGGGGTGGTGCATCCGATGTAATGGTAGAGGTAGCGGAAGATAAGTTCACCCTCACGCCCGGCATCGGTCGTCACGATGATCTGTTCGCTGCCGTTGAACAGACGGGTTATAATTTTTATCTGCGCGACCACGCCGCTGTCGGGCTTGTAGCCCTTCTCCGTCTTGACCTGACGGGGGATGAGCGTGAAGGATTCGGGGATGACGGGCAGGTTGTCACGGACAAAGCCGCGTATGCCGTAGCCGTCGGGCATGGCAAGCTGGACGAGGTGGCCGAATGCCCATGTCACGGCGTAGCCGCCTCCCTCGAAATATCCTTCCTCTCTCTTTGTCGCGCCCACGATACGGGCGATCTCACGTGCCACAGACGGCTTTTCTGCAATGATTGTCTTCATATTTTTCTGTCGTTTTGAATTTTACAAATGTTACTTCGGATTTAGTGGCGGACACCGGATTACATCTTCATGCCCTTATTGTTTTTCTTTTGCGGCTTCTCCTGCTGCTGTTGCTGTGCGGTGTCCTTCGGGGCGGTCTGTCCCTTCCGCAACGGCTCCTTCAGGTTCTTGGTAGCCTCGTTGGTCTTGCCCTCGCTGTTCACCGCCACCTGCGTGCGGCTCTCGTTGGAAGGCGCGACCTTCTGCGCGTTGTCGGGGTTGGTGTCGTAGCGGTACGGGCGTCCCTTCTCCGGGTTGAACCTGATGTACATCGTGGCGTGGAAGCCCTGCTTGTCGGTCACGTTCTCCAGTTTCACGGCTTTGCCAGCCACGTAGTCGGCTTTCTGCTGCTCGGTGAAGTCCACGCCGCTCCATTTGCTGATGGGGCGGATGCTGCCGTCGGCGTTCGTCCACGTGTTGCGGCGTTGCTCCTTGTTCGTGTTGGCTGTGTTTTCCGTACCCTGCGCCTGTCCCTGTGCGGGGTTGTTCTTGGCTTCCTGTGCTTGTGCGGCACGTGGCGACCTGCCGGTTCCCGGCACGAACTCCACGCCGCGCTGCTCCACGTTCACTTGCAGGGTGGTGACGAACTTCCTGCCGTCCTTGCGCTCGATGAGTTTGTCGCGCACAGGCAGCCCGGCACGCAGCATGTCCTGCTCCTGCTTGGTGATTTCCGTCTTGCCGATGCGCTCCGGTATGCGCACCTTGTTTGCCGGGACATCCGTGATTTCGTTCGTCTTGCGGTCGATGCTGACGAACGAGGGGATGATCTCGCCCGTTTCCCTGTCCACGAGGTCCACGACCCTGCCGAGGTTGCCCGTTTCGCGCAGGTGCTTCCGGTCGTCGTCGGAGAACTTGTGTTCCTTGTACTCGTCGAGTTTCTGCTCCTTGCGGATGAAGTGCGGCACAAGGCTGACGTTGCCCTCGCCGTCCTTCTTGAAGGAGAGGCGGGCATCCAGCTCGAAAGCCTCTCCGCCGAAATTGGGCGACACCCTCACCAAGTCGGACTTGCCGTAGTTGAGCATCCTGTTAAGGTCGCCCGACTTTTCAAGGTCGTCGCGCTTCACGCCCCATTTCTCCTCCAACTCCTGCCAGTTGATCTTGCTCTCGTCGATGGGTTGGTAGCCCCGGTTGCTCTGCGCCTGCTGCGGGCTTTCCTGATTCTGTTCGTTTTTCTGTTCCATTTCTTCCTGTTTTTTAGGTTCGTCATCTTGTTTCTGTTCCGGTTGTTCCTGCTTTTCGGCGGACTGCTCCTCCTGTACTTTCTTTTCGTAGCCGGAGGTGTCCACCTTGTGGGGCGCAAGCATCTCCTTGTTGCCCTCGGGGTCTTTCAGCAAGTCCTTGATAACTTCCAGCAGCTTGTCGGCTTGGTCCGCCGCGACACGGTAGAAACCGAAGCGGCTGGGTTCCTTGCACTGCCGGAAGAAGTTCTTGAAGAAGTTGTCCAGCACGTCTCCGTGCCTGTCGAATTGCAGGAAACTCTGCGCGTTCTCCGCCTTTGCGGGGGTACGCTTGGGTGAGCCGTCGGCGTTAAGCCCGGCTACCACGCTGATCTCGCCCGTCTTCTCGTCGCGGACTATCAGCACGTCTTTTTCTGTTGTTTTCTTTGCCATTTGAAAAATGTTTTAATGGGTTATTTATTAAAGAAATTATGGATACGCGCCTTGTAGAAGGCTATATCTTCCTTGCGGAAATCCTTTACGTGTTCGGAGAGGAATGTCAGTACGTCCTCCTCGCTGTAATAGGTCTTTTTGCCGAGCGTCTTGTACGGCAATGCACCGATGCTGCGGTAGCGCTGCAGGGTACGCTTGCTTATCTGGAGCAGCATGCAGAGGTCTTGGTTGTCGAACATCCTGATACTTTCCATCGGGTTCGGGGCTTTGCCGGACGGTCGCAGGGAGAGCAACAGCTCGTCCTGACGGTCGAGCCGTTCCATCAGCTTCTGCATCCAGTCCTCAAAATTGTTTCGTGTAAGCAGTTCCATATCTTATGTCCTCCTTCCTTTGGGTTTGCCGCCGCCCGTGCGCAGCGTGTGGTTGCGTTTCAGTTCCGTCAGTGTCGCTGCATCTTCTGCCACGGTGCAGTCTGCGAGCAGGCGGTCTATTTCCGACCGGCGGTAGCGGCATTTGCCGCGCAGCACGATATAGCCGATGCGCTGTTCGCTGCGCATACGTTGGAGGGTACGGGTACTCACGTTCAGCAGGTGCGCCGCCTCGCGGGTGGTGAGCAGCATGTCGGAAGACTCTCCCTTCCTCTCACCGGAAACGGCACGCACATAGACCGCTATCTCGGCTATCTGTTCCGTCAGGGCGGTGAAGGCGGAACTTTCAATCGTTATCACTTTCATATTTTATCCTTTCTTTTGTTTCTCTGCGGCAAAATTCGGCAATAAACAAAAGGGGCTTTAACAACTCATTACGTGACTCACGTAAGATTTTCTTTGAAAGTGACTCCGTAACCCGGACAACCGGCGCAACAAGCTGCCGTATAGCGGAAAACGGCACGCATTCAAGGCGGCTGTGTTACCTTTGCGGTAAATCATTAAATGTTTTGGTATATGGAAATCGTATCTATCGAGAAAAAGACCTTCGAGATGATGCTGGCGTCATTCAACGCCCTCTCGGAGAAAGTCGCCGCCCTCAGGCGCAAAAGCGACGGCGGGCGGCTGGAAAGGTGGCTCACGGGCGAGGAGGTCTGCGGGCAGTTGAGAATCAGCCCGCGCACGTTGCAGTCATTGCGTGACAGGCGGCTTATCGGCTACTCGCAGATAAACCGCAGGTTCTATTACAGGCCGGAGGAGGTCAGGCGGCTGATTCCGCTTATCGGCACGATCTATCCCGATGGAAAATGACTCTGTTTTTATTAACCACTTAATCCGATGTTATGATGAACGAGAACAACGAGGTTTTCACAATGGAGGACGAGCCGGTTGCCACCGCGATACAGAATATGCTCAAAGGCTCCAAATGGCTCTCCGCATTTTTGGAAAGTTACCGTCCGCCACTGGACGGGGAACATTACCTGACGGACAAGGAGGTGGCGGAAATGCTCCGGGTAAGCCGCCGCACCTTGCAGGAGTATCGCAACAACAGGATGCTGCCCTTTATCCTTCTGGCAGGTAAGGTGCTTTATCCCGAATCGGGACTGCGTGAACTGTTGGAGGCGAATTACCTCAAGCCGCAGGAATAAGGCGGTTGCATGAAAAAAAGGAAACGGACGGCACCCGATGGCGTTGTCCGTTTCCTTTTTCGTTGTCTGTATGCGTGTTCAGCAATATCCGGTTTTCCCGTTCTGTATGAACATCACGTATGCCTGCCTCTTTTCCTTTGAGAGTGCCTTTTCCACCAGCCACATGCGGAACACGTGTGTATAGTAGGTATTCAGCCGGAAGGCTACTGGAATGATGATTTCAAGCGAGTAAACATCCGCGTACAGGCCGTTTTCAAGCTGTATGTAGCGGCATACCTCGTAGTCGTTCAGCACGTCCGACTTGCGGACGGCTTTGATGGCGGCGTTCACTGCCGGGACGGTGGCATGGAACTCTTCGGCGATTTCCCCGGCGGTCATCCATACCTCGTTACCGGTTACGCTGACCGTCTTGTCCTCTATAATGATTATGTCACGTTTCATGGCGTCTCTGTTTTAGATGGTACATCCTGCAAATTCCTCTATTTGGTTCAATCTTGCGGCAAGGTTCTCCATGTCTTGGTTGAGCTTCTCTTTGGTTATCTTCGCGTATATCTGCGTTGTCTTTATACTCTTGTGTCCCAGCATGGAACTGACTGTTTCGATGGGTACACCGTTGGAGAGGAACACCGTCGTGGCTGCCGTATGGCGGCTCTGATGCCACGTGATATGCTTGGTGATGCCGCAACGCTTGGCGACGGCACGGATTCCGGCAAGGCACGTGTTGTAGTGGGGAACAGGGAAAATCCTGCCGTTTTCGCACAGCCCGCGGTATTTGTCGATGATTTGTTTCGCAATGTCAAGCAGGCGGATGTTAGACACCACGCCCGTCTTCTGGCGGTTGATGTTTATCCACTCGTGTTCATCGAAGTAGGTGCGGATGTTCTCTTCCGTCAAATTGCGCATATCGGCGAATGACAAGCCCGTGAAGGCGCAGAACAGGTAGAGGTCGCGGTATAGTTCCTGTTTGGCGTTCTTCAGTTTACCTTCCATCAGCAGGCGGATTTCGTCTTTGGTCAGGAAACTGCGTGTCGTTTCCTCCTTCTTGATTTCATACTCCCTGAACGGGTCGCGTGTGAGCCATTCGTTGTTGATGGCGATAAACACCATCGTCCGAAGTGGGCATACATACAGCCACACGGTATTGGTGCAGCAGTGTTTGTCCGTGCGCAGAAACATCTCGAAGTCGGAAATGAAAGCGGGGGTAAGCTCTTTCAACGCGATGTCCTTCACGTGGTAACGGATGTTGAGAAACTCTTGCAGGTGCTTGTAAACGGTCTTGTACTTCAAAAGCGTGCCTTTGGCTTTCATGCCTGCTTCCACCTGCTTGGCATAGTCCTCGTTGTGTTGCTGGAACACCTGCATCAGCGTGTGATAGCGGTGTTCCAGTCCGAGAAAGGCGTTCTTCACCTTCTCTGCCGTGACGAAATTGTCACGCTCCATGATTTCCTGATAGTGCTTGTTGATGCGCACCCGCATCTTGTCAAGCATGCGGTTCGTTTCGAGTGCCGCCGTGCTTCTGCCCGTGACACGTCCCCCTTTGGTGTCCCACAACTTGGGATCGATGGTCAGTTTGCAACTGAATTGCGTCTGGCTGCCGTCCACCGTGATGCGTCCCATGACGGGAACCGTCCCGTCTTTTTTCACTACCTGACGTTTGAGGTAGTAAATAACTGAAAATGTACTCTTCATCGTCCTTAATTTTTTTTGTTCAAAATTAGTTGGTGAAGAGCCCTCCTCTGATACGCAAATTGCGGAAGAACGGCGCAATCTTTTTTCGTTACCGGATTTTTTGCGTGAGTTGTCAGTAACTCACTAATCCTTAAAGCCTTGTTTCGTTATTCGTGTCCATTTCGTCACCTATTGGGCGTGGTTACGAACAAGTAACGTAGCTCCGTCTTGATTTGGCTTCGGCGTGGATTGTAATGGCTCTCGGAATAATTGGCAGCGTAAATGAAACCCCTGTAAATCAAATCCATTACCATATTCTTCCGCATTTCACTTTTTTGTAGTAACTTTGTAATGTCAACAATTAAAAGAATATGGTTCGTTTTAATCTTGTTATCACCTTACTACTAATGATAAGCATAGCTGTCAAAGCCGAACTGACCAACCGGATGTTCGATGTCAGGCATGTAGGCTATGCAGAAGGCCTTAGTAGCCAACGCGTTTTTTCGATTGTCGAGGATGGAGACGGTGCGATGTGGATTGCTACAAAAACCGGAATAGACAGATACAACGGTCATACGGTAAAGAACTATGATTTGCCGGGCAGTTTCTATTATGGTGATCTTGCCGGACGCAGGCTTTACTTATTGTACGACGCACAACAAGGACTGTTTGCCTACGACCATACCGGACGAATTTACCGATACTCCACCATCCTGGATCATTTTGAGCAAGTCCTCCACCTGGGACAATTGATTCAGGAAGAAGTCATCTTGAACAAACTCTGTTTGGATAGTGACGGAACCTGGTGGATGGGGGCGGATAAAGGACTATACAAGCAAGAAGCGGACCATCGTATAGTTGCCGTACTGAAAGGACAATATGTCAACGACATCGCATTTGCCGGCGAGTCGCTTTTTGTGGGTACTTCTAACGGAGTCTGGCAACTGTCACACACCCTGCCGGATAAGAAACGCCAGCTGCTGGAGGGGTGGAATGTACAAACATTGTTCTGCGACAAACCGAAAAAAGAACTCTGGATAGGCACATTTGGCAGCGGTTTGTCTGTGATGAACCTCGACACTTCCAAAGTGCTTGCGCTGGAGGGACAAGGGAGCACGTTCCTTCATCCGATACGGGCAATTACAGACTATGATGTACATACCATACTCATAGGCGTAGACGGTGGCGGTGTGTATGCGATAGACAAGGACACCAAGAAAGCCCGTTTACTGATGAATACCAAAGATGACACAGATACTTACCTGCGCGGAAACGGCATATATGCCGTAACCAGAGACGACCAGGGCAACATCTGGATAGGTAGTTATACGGGAGGCGTATCCGTGGCTATCCTGCTGAAACATCCCATTTCGATATTAGCACACGAAAAGGGAAATACCCATTCTCTCATCAGCAACAACGTGAATGATATCGAAGAAAATCCGGATGGCAACCAATGGTTCGCTACCGATGATGGAATCAGCATCCGAAACACCTTGTCAGGCACTTGGAAACACGTGCTGAAAGAAATCGTAACCATTTCTCTTTGCACATCCGGAAATGGGAACGTATGGGTAGGAACGTACGGAGACGGAGTGTATCTACTGGATAACAACGGACGCGTGTTACGCCATCTCACCAAGCAACAAGGGCAATTGACCACCAATTATATTTTCTCCGTCAGACAAGACATGGAGGGAGACTTATGGATAGGAGGTCTGGACGGATGCCTGATCATGTTTGAAAAAGAAAAAGGCAGCAGACGGTCTTTCGACGTGAATTGGGTACAATCCATTGAACCTATCGACCGAAACCGGGTAGCGGTGGCTACCGTCAATGGTTTCTTCCTGGTGGACAAACATACAGGGAATATACAGCACTATGCCAATTCCCAGGAATTTCACAATCAGAATGTCAGTGCTTATATCATCTCTATGCTGTTCAATGACGACGGAACCGTGTGGCTGGGAACCGAAGGGGGAGGATTGAATCTATATGACATGAAAAACCGGACGGTAAAGACTTTCACTGTTCAAGAGGGATTGCCGTCCAACGATATATATAGTTTGCAGCGAGACGACAAGAAACGCTTGTGGGTCAGCACCGGAAAAGGAATTGCCTTGATAGACAGCCTGCGCGTGTCGAACCTCAACTATGCGGGCAATATAGACAAGGAATATAACAAATCCTCATTTGCCCGGTTGATGAACGGCGAGTTCGTGTATGGCAGCACGGATGGTGCTGTCTTTATCATGCCACTCGACATTTCAACCGTAGACTACTGGACGCTCCTGCGTTTCACGGGACTGACGGTTGATTATCAAAACGTCCAGGAAGAAGAATCGTTGAGACCCGCCATCCATGATATGCTTGCCGACCGTGCGGTACGGCTCGGCTATAAATACAACTCGTTTACCGTTTCTTTTGAATCTATCAACTATCGTTTCCAGCGCGATATTGTCTATCAGCATATTTTAGAGGGGTATGACAATGACTGGAGCAAACCGTCTGCCGAGGGCAAGGCATCCTACACCAAGGTATCGCCGGGCACTTATCTTTTTAAGGTGCGCAGCCTGCGGCGCAGCGACGGAAAGACAATCTCCGAAAGCACCTTAGAAGTGAAAGTGAGCCAGCCATGGTGGAACTCGTGGTGGGCTTGGACTATTTACCTATTTATAATAGGCTTCGTTTTCTATTTCATCCTGCGCTATAAGAGCAACCAACTCCAAAAGAAATACGACGAAGACAAAATACGTTTCTTCATCGACACGGCGCACGACATTCGCACGCCGGTAACGCTTATCATGGCACCGCTGGAGGATTTGAACCGGGAACAGGATCTCTCGGACAAAGCCCGTTATTACCTGAATCTGGCTCATGAAAGTACCCGAAAACTCCATTCGCTCATCACACAGTTGCTCGAATTTGAAAAGGTAGACGCCCACAAGCCATCCTCTTCATCGGTTCCGCTTTGTCTGAATGAAGTTTTGCTGAAAGAAGTCTCCGTCTTCCGGTCTTTTTGCGAGAAGAAGCAGTTGACACTGAATCTGACCCAACCCAACGAATCCGTTTTCGTTTCAGCCGACAAACACCTGATAGAGATGTTACTCGACAATCTTCTTTCCAATGCCTGCAAATACACCATGCCCCAGGGAGAAATCAGTCTGGATTTGAAAGCCACGAAACGCAAAGCCATCCTTTCGTTGAAAGATAACGGAATAGGCATACCGAAGAAAGCGAAGAAGCACATCTTCTCCGATATTTACAGAGCCGAAAATGCCCGGCAGTCACAGGAAGAAGGAACCGGATTCGGACTGTTGCAGGTGCAGCGCATTGTAAAGATGCTGCATGGAAAAATCACTTTCTGTTCCGAGGAGGGCAAGGGAACTACTTTCATCGTAACATTGCCGCGAACCACCACCGTAGCCGAACCCGTGTCGCACGAATCATCCCTCGAACACCTTGCCGGCACATCGGATAATAACAGCCACGAAACGGATAAAATAAAAGTTCCGGACGACCGGAATACATTGCTCATTGTAGAAGACCACGAAACTCTCCGTCACTACCTCCGCCAGACCTTTGAGCACCTCTATCGGGTGATTGATGTTGCCGACGGACACGAAGCTATCGCCTGTCTCGCCAATGAATATCCGGATATCATCCTCTCCGACGTCATGATGCCCGGCATACGGGGTGACGAGCTTTGCAGAATGGTCAAGGAAAATCCTGACACATCAGGTATTCCGGTCGTTCTGCTGACGGCAAAGGCTAACCACGAAGCAATAGTGGAAGGATTGAAGAAAGGCGCGGATGATTATATCCCCAAACCATTCAGTACAGAGATACTGAAATTGAAAGTACAAGGATTGATTGACAATCGAAACAGGCAACGGCAGTTTTTCATGCGGCAAGCCATCGCTCAAGTAGAGGCGGGCGGCAAACGTGACGACAATGAAAGCAATGAAAACAATGAAAGTATCGACAACAAAAACGTAACGACAGCAAGCGAAACAATGGCCGAGGGTGATCGCCGGTTTATCATGCAAGCTACCCGGTTTGTTCTTGAACATTTGGATGAACCCGATTTCAACATCAATCTCTTGTGCCATGAAATGGCAATGAGCCGGACACTATTCTACAGTCGCCTTAAATCACTGACGGGAAAAGGGCCGCAAGAGTTTATCCGTATCATCCGGCTACAAAAAGCTGCCGAACTGCTGAAAGAAGGTAAAAGCGTAACCGATGTCGCCGCCGAAACCGGATTTGTCAACACGAAGTATTTCAGTTCATTGTTCAAGAAACAATTCGGGATGCAGCCAAGTAAATATAGTGGGAAGTAGACAACCATTCATGTTCGGTTTTGAATTAGAATTAGCTCGTTTCCGGTACAGTAATGAACTGTTTCAGCCTATTCTGACACTGTCTCTTATACACATCTCCGAGCCCACGAGACACTGAGCGATC
>ENA-OZAM01000303-OZAM01000303.1-human-gut-metagenome-genome-assembly--contig:-NODE-303-length-18511-cov-8.255852_pt1 | contig 18511 bp, 15 predicted proteins | sample MGYA00244205_ERZ653494 | MGnify/ENA primary metagenome ERZ653494 (study PRJEB26926, sample SAMN06165132) | human gut metagenome | biome: ENVO:00009003; feature: ENVO:2100002; material: ENVO:00002003... | reverse complement strand
TCGTGGGCTCGGAGATGTGTATAAGAGACAGAACATCCATCTGCTGCTCTTTTGTCAGGTCGATGAATTTTACTGCATAGCCGGATACACGAATCGTAAAGTTTGCATACTCTTCTTTTTCCGGATGCTCCATTGCATCGATTAACTTTTCTTTTCCAAATACATTGACATTTAAGTGGTGTGCGCCCTGGTCAAAGTATCCGTCTAAAACATGTGTCAGATTTTCTACACGTTCTTCCGGGCTGTGTCCTAAAGCATCCGGGTTCATGGTCTGTGTATTGGAAATTCCGTCTAACGCATCTTCATATGGCAGTTTTGCCACGGAGTTCAAAGATGCTAATAATCCGTTCGTCTCTGCACCGTAAGATGGGTTTGCTCCCGGTGATAACGGTGTCCATGCTTTTCTTCCGTCCGGCATTGCTCCGGTTGCTTTTCCATATACCACGTTTGATGTAATAGTCAGAATGGATGTCGTAGCCTCGGAATCGCGGTAGGTGTGAACCTTTTCTAATTTTCTCATAAAGGTCTCTAAAAGCCATACGGCAATCTCATCGGCACGTTCATCATCGTTTCCATATTTCGGGAAATCTCCGGTTGTCTCAAAGTCTACTACCAGTCCGTCCTCATCGCGGATAGTTTTTACTTTTGCATATTTGATCGCACTTAAGGAGTCTACAACATGGGAGAATCCTGCAATACCGGTTGCAAAGGTACGGCGTACTTCGGTATCGATCAATGCTAACTCTGCTGCTTCATAGTAATATTTATCATGCATATAGTGGATCATGTTTAAGGTCTCTACATAGAGTTTTGCCAACCAGTCCATCATTGCATCGTATTTTTCCATTACTTCTTCATAGTCTAAGTATTCAGAAGTGATCGGACGGTACTTCGGTCCTACCTGATCTTTGTTCTTCTCATCTACTCCGCCATTGATCGCATAAAGTAAGCATTTTGCAAGGTTTGCTCTTGCTCCGAAAAACTGGATCTCTTTTCCTGTCTCTGTTGCAGATACGCAGCAGCAGATAGAATAATCATCTCCCCAGATCGGACGCATTACATCGTCATTCTCATACTGGATAGAACTTGTCTCTACGGAAATATGAGCTGCATATTTCTTAAAGTTCTCCGGCAGACGGGAAGAATAAAGTACTGTCAGGTTTGGCTCCGGAGAAGGTCCCATGTTCTCTAATGTATGTAAGAAACGGTAATCGGTCTTTGTTACCTGGGAACGTCCGTCGATGCCGATTCCTCCAACCTCTAAGGTTGCCCATACCGGGTCACCGGAAAATAACTGATTATAGGACTCGATTCTTGCGAATTTTACCATACGGAATTTCATGGTCATATGGTCGATCAGTTCCTGTGCTTCGCTCTCTGTTAAGATTCCTGCTTTGATATCTCTTTCGATATAAATATCTAAGAATGTGGAGATACGGCCTACGCTCATTGCTGCACCGTTCTGTGTCTTAATGGCTGCAAGATATCCAAAATAAAGCCACTGTACAGCTTCTTTTGCATTTTTTGCCGGTACGGAAATATCAAATCCGTAGATCTGTGCCATTTCTTTCATGCCGTTTAATGCACGGATCTGCTCTGCAATCTCCTCACGGATCTGGAAATCTTTTCTTCTCATTCCATGACGCTCTGTTTTTGCAAAGTCTTTTTTCTTAGACTCTATTAAAAAGTCAATACCGTAAAGTGCAACACGACGGTAATCGCCTACGATCCTTCCACGGCCGTATGTATCAGGAAGTCCTGTTAAAATGTGGCTGTGACGTGCACGCTTCATCTCCGGTGTGTAGATATCAAACACTGCATCGTTATGTGTTTTATGGTATTTTGTAAAAATTTCATGTAATTTTTCACTTGGCTCATAGCCATACATACGGCAGGACTGCTCTGCCATCTTGATTCCGCCATATGGCATAAAAGCACGTTTTAACGGTTTATCGGTCTGTAAACCGACTACCTGCTCTAAATCTTTTAATCCTTCATCAATGTAACCAGGACCATAAGCGGTTAAGGAAGATACTACTTCGGTCTCCATATCGAGAACGCCGCCTTTTTTACGCTCTTCCTTCTGTAACTCCTGTAATCTGCCCCATAACTTGTCTGTTGCCTCGGTGGCTCCTTCTAAGAAAGACTCATCACCTTCATATGGTGTATAGTTGTTCTGGATAAAATCTCTGACATTTACGCCCTCTTTCCAGCGTCTTCCTTCAAAACCATCCCATTGACTGAATTCCTGCATACTGTTATCCTTTCCTTTCTCGCTAGTATTTCTAATGCAGATTTATTATAACGGATTGTTAAAAAAATAACAAGATGATTAGTGAACAGTTTTTCTCATTATCGGATGAAATCATTTCCATTAATATGCCTGATAACCTGTCTCCTGTAATCTGTTATCTTTTTCTACTACCTGATCTTTCATTTCTTCACTGTATGCTTCTAACTTCTCAAGCAGTGCTGCATCAGAAGTTGCAAGGATCTTTGCTGCAAGGATTCCGGCATTCTGTCCGCCATTGATCGCTACTGTTGCAACCGGAATACCACTTGGCATCTGTACGATAGAATATAAGGAATCTACTCCTCCTAAATCGGACGTTTTCATTGGGATTCCGATGACCGGCATTGGAAACAGAGCTGCACACATTCCCGGAAGATGTGCTGCTTTTCCGGCTCCTGCGATGATCACCTTGGTTCCACGCTCTTTTGCGCCCTTTGCCCATTCAAAGAAAATGTCCGGTTCACGATGTGCAGAAATGATCTTCATCTCATAATCAATCCCGAATCTGTCAAGCATCTCTGCTGCCTTTGCCATAACAGGCATGTCTGAATCGCTTCCCATTACTATTCCTACTGTTGCCATTTTTTCTTCCTCCTGTTTGTTAAATCTGTATTTTACATTTCATCGAGTGGCTGATTTAATGCCTCACTTCCCGGCACTACAAATCTTCCATCCCGAATAATGTCCTCTGTGCTTCCATCGGCACGGATCACGGTGATCGCACCTAATTCATCATACGGGATCGTAATATCCGTATGACAGTTCAGATATGCTTTACTCATATCCTCTTTTCGCTGCAGGGAAACCTCATTATCTCTTGCAACAATCTCTTTTCCATCCGGATTAAAGACTGCATTGTCCTCCGCATGGGAATAACAGGTATCGCCTACCGCAAAATGAGGTCCTGTCTTTTCTGCGATCAAAATCGGCAGTTTTGCCGCTATATCGTACTTTCTCGCCATACAGTATGCTGTGGTGTTTGTACCAATCGCAAACTCTCCCATTGGAAGCGTATCATGGTGCTTCAATACATTTTCATGAATATATTTGCGGTTTTCCTCTTCGTTCTCAAAATTCTTACAGGTATAATTCACAATCTTTCCGTCAGAAAAATCCATCTCTAAATCCAAAAAGTTAAGCTCGTTTAAATACACCTGTGAAACATGCAGTTTTCCGTTGGTACCTTTTAAGACCGGGGAGGTAAAGACTTCCCCTACCGGAATGTTGACATCTGCCACACAGTTTTCAAAAATCGTCTGCTTATCCGGATCTTGCAATTTATAAAGTTCTACGGTCAGATCTGTTTTATTCTGACCTCTTCCTTTGATATGCACCCGCTCACCGGTATCTAACACATCAATGATCTTTTGCTGTATCGACTGATAGAGTTTGTAATCTAAAGTATTGATCTTTACGGTCTCATCAAAGATCTCACGGAACTGCTCTCCGATCGTCGGGATCGGATATGCGATGATCGTAAAACTCCGTTCATCGCCTTTGATATACTCGTTTGTGATCTGTCCTGCCATGCTCATATAATAGACATTCAACTGCTGCTGTTTTTCATTATAATGTGCATTTTCCGGCTTGCTCACCGGCTCAAAAGGCTCTTCTCCAAAGATCTCGATCACCGCCGGACCTGCATGGACTCCTGCTAATTCTTTGCGGCTTTCAAAGGAACTTCTAAGCACTTCTAAACGACGCTCTACGAATGCTTTGTCAAAATAGTATGCCTTATCGTCCTTGTGGTCATACTCATACTGTTTGTTGACTGCCTTTACATAAGCATTGCGTTTTCCATGTCCGCGGTTAAACAATGATAACACCGGATCTCTTGAAATGGTCGGCTGTAACCCCATTTTTTCAAAATTTTTCACTGCTGCCCGTACCATGCGTTCAAATCCGATCGGATAATGGATCTGCACGGTTTTCTTTTTAGACAGATCTACACCGAGATTTACAAAACCGAGCCTGTAACCCTCGGTATAGGTGTCTGCCATGGACTGTATTTTTTCTTCCTCCATACTGTTCAGAAAACGTGCGATCTCCAGTTCGCAATCACTGATATACTCGCCATAACGATAGAGATAACGGGTATCGGACAGATCCGCATGCATCACGATATCCGTAAAAAAGTCCAGTGACGGATCTATCATCTCTAAAATATTACGTTCCACCATTGTTTCACTGTAATCATGGTAGAAATAGTAAATAGTCTGCATCACTTCTCTTTTATCCACTACTTCATCCTGTGCTGCCGCAAAGATTCCATAGACCTCTACAAACAGCTCGCCGAAAATCGTAATGTCCTCTGCTCTTCCCTCATAGGCATAGCCAATGCAGGCACGAAGTTCTGTATAGAGAAAACTTAAGACTCCGCCAAATTCCTCTCCCAGCTTTTCCACTGCATAGGAAGGGTTAGCGTAACTGGTGTCATAATTTTTTCCTAAAATATCCTGATAAAACTCTTTGTTTCTCTTTTTTGCCTCTTCCTCTGACTCTGCATCTAACAGTCCCTGCTGCTTTTTTTGCAGTGTTTCATCTACTTTTTCTAAAAATAATGCTGTCTTTTGAAAATACTCCTGATAGCGGGCAGGTACGCTCTCTTCTTTTGCAATCTCCCGGATGCGTCCCGTCACTAATTCATATCGTTCTCTTTGTAATTCCTGATCCATATATCTTCCTACATATCTCCTTACATATCATCTATGATATTGCCTTTTTTTATATTCTGTTCAATAATTTCCTTCTGATACTCCCAGATTGCCTCGGAGCCCTCATGTGTTCTCGCATTCCTTTTCATGATCTGGGATTTTTTCACGCCGTGTTCTCTCCACGATTTGCCTTCGGATGCATCATTTAAAAGCATTGGCTGTGCATTGTCAAGCACATGGGCAAATTTTGCCTCCGGGGTTTTGCTCTCTTCAAATTCTTCCCAAAGGTTCCGGTACTCTTTCGCCATATCTTCCGGGAGTATCGGAAATATCCGGTCTGCCGCCTTTTGCTCCCGCTCTTTTTTTGTCTGGTTGCCTGCCGCATCATATGCATAAGTGTCACCGGCATCAATCTCTATGGCATCGTGTAACAATACCATTTTCATTGTTTTTAACACATCGATCGGCTCATTGGAATATTCCGCAAGGATCCCGCACATCAAAGCCAGATGCCAGGAATGTTCCGCATCATTTTCCTTGCGCTCTCCATTTGCAAGATATGTCTGTCTCATGATGGATTTCATTTTATCCATCTCTAAAATGAAATCCATCTGCTTTTTCAGCCGTTTGTTATCCATTTCGTCTTCTCCTTTATAACAAAATTCCTAACATGTAAAGTGCTAACCACAGCACTGTCGCAACCGCCGACAATCCGACTGCCGTATATGGAATGGAGCGGAAGGTGTCTTTTTCCTGCACTGCCTGTACGGCCTCTATAAAAGATGCAACACCGACAAACAGTGCAACAACACCTGCACTTCCTAAAAATGCACCACCGTTTCCTGCACTTGTGACTGCCTGTATCAGCATTCCTGCTAATATGAGCAGGGAGATCACTGCTCCGACACAGGCGATCATGCCGCGAACGGATTTTTTCTTCTCTGTAAATTTATAACTTCTGTTATTCTTCTTTTTTCTCATTTCTTCTCTTCTTCCACTTCCTTGCAACCCAAAAACAAAGATAACCGAGACTTCCTCCCAGCGTATTTAAAATCATATCATCCACATCGAAACTGCCCACCTTAGACACCAGCTGTATACACTCGATCAAAAGACTGAACTCAAAGCTGATGAGTGTCACATATGCAAAACTCCTGTTTTTCTGACTAAGGAATGGCAGAAAAAAGCCAAACGGAAGAAACGCCGCGACATTTCCGAGCAGATTTACTACTACTGCTGTCATTCCCAGCTTCTTCCGATAGATAATAAAACGCTTGATTTCCAAAAATGGAACCAGATTGTAATGATAGGTTCTGGTCAGATTGGTTCTTCCCATGATTTCCGCAAAAAACAGGAAGTAACTCAAAAGCAGCAGATATCCTCCGAACAGAATCCATCTAAAACATAATTTCTTTTTTGTCATGTAACAAACGTGCCCCGCTTACCACTGCAATAATACCGCAGACTAAGCCTGCCACCATCATAATGATCCCAACGGTCAGTGCTCCTGCTCCACTACGGCTCATTGTCTTATATGCTTTTTCGTTCATAATCATTCCTCCAATTATTTTACACCATACTCCTGATAGTATTGGTCAATTGCTGTTTTTAATGTATCGTCAATGACAATTTTTCCCTGACATGGACGATTATGGAGATGTTCTACCACATCTGCCATGCTGACAATGGCATTTGCATCAAATCCATAAGTTTCTTTGATCTCTTCTAATGCGGATTTATCACCTTTGCCCCGCTCCATGCGGTTCAAAGATACCATAAGTCCTACGATCTCTACCTTTCCCTGTGCCCGGATGATCGGAAATGTCTCTTCAATGGATTTCCCGGATGTTGTCACATCTTCAATGATCACCACTTTATCGCCATCCTGAATTTTACTTCCAAGCAGGATTCCTGTATCTCCATGGTCTTTTACTTCCTTACGGTTTGAACAATAGCGGATATCTTTTCCATATAATTCACTGTATGCCATCGTTGTCGCAACACTTAACGGGATCCCCTTATATGCCGGACCGAATAACACATCAAAGTCATCTCCGTAATGCTCATGAATTGCCTTTGCATAGTATTCACCGAGTCTGCGAAGCTGGCTGCCTGTGACATAAGCTCCTGCATTCATAAAAAACGGGGATTTTCTTCCGCTCTTTAATGTGAACTCACCAAACTTTAAGACATCACTCTCTACCATGAATTCGATAAATTCCTGTTTGTATTGTTCCATTCTGTTGTTTCCTCCTTATTTCAAGCCATTCGTAAGCATTTATATATTCATTTTATGTGTCACTATAATGATATCTGCAAGCTAATACATAGATATTCTCATCATCGATTTTGTATATGAGCCTGTCATTATCGTTGATCCGTCTGCTCCAGAATCCTGCTAAATTTCCGGTTAACGGTTCCGGTTTTCCAATGCCTTCGTTGCCATTTCTGCATATATCTTCGATCAGACGATTGATCTTCTTCAGTGTCTTTCTATCCTCGGTCTTCCAGTAAACATAGTCTTTCCATCCGTTATCGGTGAAAACTTTATTCATCCGTGGACACCTCCGCAAAATTGTGAACAGAGGATTTTCCCTTTTCAAGCTGTGCTTTGGATTCCATCAGCCAGTCATAATTAGCCTTATTTCCCATCACATATACATTTTCCATCAAATTGTTATAGGTTTCCTCCGAAAGCATTACTACGTTTTTATTATCTTTCCGTGTTACGATCATTGTCTCATAGTCATCTGTTACCCTATCCATATACGTTTTCATATTATCCCGTAAATTTGTATAGTTGACCGCTAACATGATAACACCTCCATTCGATGCAGCACTGATTTTTGCACATCTTTATGTTGTACAGTTTTCTGTACTTTTATTATATTGTACGGTTTTCTGTACGTCAAGTGCCCGTATTTTTATTTTCTACTCCGATACTGCTCCGATCAATTCCCGGATATCGGAAATCTCATATTCTGCCATATAGCTTCGGATTCCTTCTAAGATTTCCATGGTTGCCCGCGGATTCTGGAAATTCGCTGTTCCCACAGCCACGGCAGTTGCTCCTGCAAGCATCATTTCAATCGCATCCTCTGCCGTATGCACACCGCCCATTCCGATGATCGGAAGGTTGACTGCCTGTGCCACCTGATAGACCATGCGTACTGCGATCGGATGAACCGCCGGACCTGACATGCCTCCGGTCTTATTTGCCAGTGCAAATTTCCGGTTGCGAATGTTGATCTTCATTCCTGTTAATGTATTGATCAGGGACAACACATCTGCACCGCCGGCTTCTGCCGCTTTTGCCATCTCTGTGATGTCCGTCACATTCGGGCTGAGCTTCATGATCACCGGCTGTTTTGCATGCTTTTTGATCTCTTTTGTAATTGCTTCTACCGCCTTTGGGTCCTGACCAAAAGCAATCCCGCCTTCTTTGACATTCGGGCAGGAGATGTTGATCTCTAACATATCCACCGGCTGATCGGATAACCGTTCTACTACTTCGCAGTAGTCCTCTGTGGTTCTTCCGCATACATTGACGATGATCTTTGTATCAAACTGTGTTAAAAACGGGATATCTCTTTCCACAAAAAGATCAATGCCCGGATTCTGCAATCCGATGGCGTTGAGCATTCCGCCATAGACTTCCGCTACCCGTGGAGTTGGATTTCCTTCCCACGGAACGTTTGCAACGCCTTTCGTCACTACTGCTCCTAACCGGTTCAGATCCACAAATTCTGAATATTCCTCACCGGAGCCAAAGGTGCCTGAGGCTGTCATGATCGGATTATTTAAGGTAACTCCTGCTAAATCTACTTTCAGATTCATTACAACTCCACCTCCTCAGCTAAAAATACCGGACCTTCTTTACAGATACGTTTGTTATGCACATTCGTATGGCTGTCCTTATGTCTGGACTTGCATACGCAGGCAAGGCATGCTCCGATTCCGCATGCCATCCGTTCTTCCATCGAAATCCAACATTCGATCCCTGCTTCTTTTGCATATTCCTTCACTGCTTTTAACATCGGAGTCGGTCCACAGGCATAGATGATATCTGCCTTTAACTCATTGACACGGATCGCATCTAAAACGGTTCCTTTTGTTCCCATACTTCCATCTTCGGTTGCGAGATAGATTTCTCCTGCTTTTTCAAATTCCTCTGTTAAAAAAAGCTCATCCCGATATCCCAATACGATCTGTTTTTCACATTCGAGTTCTTTGGCTAATTCTAACATTGGCGGAATTCCGATCCCTCCTCCTATCAGGATTGCTTTCTTGGATTTTTTCGGAAAACCGTTTCCTAACGGTCCTAAGATATCTAAGATCATTCCGGCTCTCATACCCGAAAACTCTTCTGTTCCCTTGCCCGCAACACGGTAAACAATCCTCAATGCTCCATCTTTTTTGTCTATTTCACAAATACTGATCGGTCTTGGCAGCATTCTGCTTCCGTCCTTACAATAAACAGAAATAAACTGTCCTGCTTTTGCATTTTTTGCAATCTCATCCGTCTTTAACCACATGCTGAATACTCCGTCTGCGATCTCCTCCTGACGGATCACGATTGCTTCTTCCCTGCTCTTTTCTGACATGTCCTTCTCCTTACTTTGCTCTCTCCAAAGCTGTACTGATGTCTTCCACCATATCGATCACGGCTGCTCTGGATGCTTCCGCGAAATGCTCGGCTCCGAATTTTGCATATTTTTCCTGCTTATATGCCGCAATGATACCTCTGGAAGAATTTACAATGGCTCCTAAACCATCCTCGTTAAAGAAGTGTACCAGATCTGCTCCTTTTCCTCCCTGTGCTCCATAGCCCGGTACTAAAATATAGCTCTTTGGCATTACTTTTCTTAAGACTTTTCCCATTTCCGGATAAGTTGCCCCCACAACTGCTCCGATGTAACTATAGGAATCTCCCATGTGGTCTGCACCCCACTCGGCAACTTTTTCCCCTACCCACTCATAGAGTGGTCTGCCGTCGATGATGCGGTCCTGGAATTCCCCACTGGATGGGTTTGATGTCTTAACAAGGATGAACAATCCCTTTTTTTCTTCCTTACATATATCTACAAACGGTTTGATCCCATCTGTTCCCAGATATGGGTTGACCGTTGCAAAATCTTCATTAAATGCCTGACAGATGGTATTTCCTACCTGTACTTTTCCCAGATGTCCGACTGCATAGGCTGCAGAGGTAGAACCGATATCTCCTCTCTTGACATCTCCGATTACGACCAGACCTTTTTCGTGACAGTAATCTACGGTTTTTTGGAATGCTTTCAGTCCTTCTACACCAAACTGCTCATACATGGCAATCTGCGGCTTTACTGCCGGGATCAGGTCATAGGTCGCATCTACGATCTCTTTATTGAACTGCCAGATCGCATCTGCTGCTCCTTCTAAGGTCTCTCCGTATTCTGCAAATGATTTCTTCTGTATATGTTCCGGCACATAGTTTAACATCGGATCTAATCCTACAACGATTGGTGCATTGGTTTTTTGAATGTTACTGATAAGTTTGTTGATCATGCTTTTTCTCCTGTCATTTCTTTTTCATATATCATCTTACCGCCACAAATGGTATACTCTACCTCACCGGTTACGGTACGTCCATCAAATGGTGTATTTCTTCCTTTGGATGCAAAATTATTTTTATCGATCTGATATGTTTTTTTCGGATTAAAGATTACAATATCCGCATCTTTTCCAACTTCTAAGCTGCCTCTGTCACTTCCAATGACTTTTGCCGGATTGTAACTCATCTTTTCCGCCATCTGCATTGGTGTCAGATATCCCTTTAATACCAGCTCACTATAAGTCAGCGCCGCAACGGTTTCGATGCCCACGATTCCAAACGGTGCTTTTTGCATACTCTGATTTTTATCCTGTTTTGTATGCGGAGCATGGTCTGTTGCAATGACATCCATGATATCTTCTTTTAATCCCTGTCTTAATGCCTCCACGTCCGCTTTTGTCCGAAGTGGCGGGTTCATTTTATAATTGGTATCATACGGTACCATATCCTCGGTAGACAATGTAAAATGGTGTGGGCAGACCTCTGCCGTCACAGGAAGTCCATCTGCCTTTGCCTGTTTTACCATGGTAACGCTGTCCTTTGTGGAACAGTGACAAAGATGCAGTCTTGCACCTGTCTCTTTTGCTAAAATAATATCTCTCGCAATAATCACGTCCTCTACGGAATTGGTAATCCCTGCAAGTCCCTGTTTTTGGGTAATCTCATCTGCGTTTACCACTCCGCCCTGAACTAAATGAATATCTTCGCAGTGTGCTAACACAGGAATCTTACACTCTGCTGCAATCTTCATTGCTTCTCTATATAAATCGGTACGCATGACCGATTTGCCGTCTTCACTGATCGCCGGGCTGCCTGCCTGAACCATGCCTTTGATATCCGCAAGTTTCTCTCCCTGCTGCCCTTTTGTGACTGCTCCAACCTGTAAGACTCTGGTCAGTCCCTCACTCTCTGCTTTTTTATGCACATATGACACCACGTCCGCATTATCTACGACCGGCTTTGTGTTTGGCATTGCTAAGATCGTCGTATAACCGCCCTTTGCCGCTGCCCGCACTCCGCTTGCAATCGTTTCTTTTTCTTCGTATCCCGGATCTCTTAAATGCACATGCAGATCAATAAATCCCGGCATGACATAACTGCCTGCCGCATCTATGACACGCTCTGCTTTACATTTTAATTTTTTCCCTCTTTTTGTAATCTTTCCATCTTCAATGAAGATGTCTATTTCCTCGTCTGTTTCCGTTGCAGGGTCTAAGACATGCCCATTTTTAATAAGAAGTGTCATTTCCTCTCCTCACTTTGCTTTACTAGTCTGTATGCTCACCGAACGTGCAAGCACGTTCTTCTCGCTTGCACTCATTGTATCATGTGACAGGATGTATCGCAACCGTGATTGTGGATTTCGCCGGTGCGAATTTTCTTTTAAAATCCACTCGAATGTTCTAAAACACATAGAAAAACAGCACCTCTCTATTTTTAGAAATGTACTGTTCTTCTGAAGATTCTGATCGAATCCTTTTATATCTTTCTCTTTTATTTCTTCGTTCCCTATCCTTACTCCATGTCCTTCAAAGCGCGTCCCATCGGGATTCTCCGTATGCGCTTCATCTGGATCATATATACGACCAGATAGCATACAATGCCGATCGCGATCATTGCAGGATAGACCCAAGGAGCAACATAGTAGGTCAGCCAGCCGTTAAATTGCTGCATCATCACATAGTAGATGATGAGCATCGTAAAGTGGCAGATTGGAATGACGAGTAGCAATGATATCACTAATACGACTCCTGTCGCACGGTTATAGAGACTGCCTGCCTCTTTGTCACTGTAGCCTAAGATCTTGATCATGGAAATGGACTGTTCATTTTTCTCCACGATCATTTTTGCTAACAGATAGATGACTAAAACATAGAGGAATACGGAAAATGCGCACATCAGCCACATCATGTCACCCATGGAATCCTCTAACTGGTCCGCAATGACGGTCAGGTCATCCTGTGTGATAATGGATGCAACCATGCTGCTGTCAATATCCTTTATTTTTTTATCCGTAAAATATCCGTTAAAATAATCCTCATCATAATCGAAGATACGGTTAAAATTCTCCATACTCATAAATACCGACAAGGTCGCCGGATAATCATATGTACCACTGACGGTAAAGGTGTAGGAATCATCCTCATATTTCTTTTCTAAGGTTACTTTTCCTCCCTCTTTCAGACCATATTTTTCTAAAAATCCATCGGAAAGAAGCACTTTATTTTTTCCGGAAGGGATCTTGGCATCCTTCAAATAGGTAGAATCCTCTTCCACACCATAGACCGTGATCTCTTCGCCCCGCTCTGTCTGTAAGGACATCACTGCATATTTTTCCGCACCCTTTGTCTCTGTCTGAACAGGTGCCTTTAAAATGTACTGATACTTTGCAATTTCTGAATGGATGACTTCTGTTTTAAAGTTCTGTAACAGTGGTGACATCATCATGCCAAAGAACAGCAGGAAACTTGCAAAAAATACACCTAAAAACAGGGTCAGGTATGCTGAAATATTCTGGAATACGATACGCAGCCGGAAACGTGTAAAAAATTTAAACTCCGGCAGATGTATCACGCCTTTCTTTTTCTTTTTCCGCAGCTCGTGACGTAAAAACTGCAACGGTGGCAGATGCATCATGGAAACTAAGATCAACAGCACGATCGCAAATACGATCAGGCATGGAACTACGGTCGTCAGCCAGAAGGCTTCCGTATTCCAGATCGTCTCGTAAGTCGGAAGTGAATAGCTGTGATAATAAATATCTACGACCACATCTTTCATACAGGTATATCCTAAAATGTTTCCGATAACTGCGGAGATCAGTGTAACCCAGATCGGCAGAGTCAGATAATGCCGGATCAGTTCACCCCGTGTGTAGCCGAGTGCCCGCAGGGTTCCTATGGTAGACGCTTCTTTTTCTATCGTACTGCGTGTCGTTACGGCAAAGACAAATGCCAGAACGACCATCACGATATAGAGCAGGGTAATGATCATGACCAGATCACCGCCCATGTCCTCACCGGTAAAGGTGATCGCCTGATTATCGCTCGCCTTGACAAAATCGGTCAGTAAGCCGGTCTTCTTTAAAATGTCTTTGACATCATCTGACTTATCCGATACTTTCTGTTCCGAATATCCGCGGTGATTCCAGCGGTATGCATAGCAATAATGCAGTTCATCATCGGAAAACCGCTCAAAACCCTTTTTCGTTACCATGGCAACGGTAAATTTGTTAGCATCAAACATCATATCCGTATTGTTTTTAAACAATGCACTGTAGTTAGAAAATGCTGCCACTCCGCTGACTGTAAACTTTTTCCCGTCAACATCAAACTTGTCTCCGATGGCAATCCCATTGTTTTCCGCATAAAGCCTGTCTATGATGATCTCATCTTTATTCTTTGGAAATTTTCCATCCATGACGCAGATTTTATTGACATCGTCATTTTGGGTATAAATACGCACGGAATGTTCGTTTTTACGCTCTACATCTTTATAAAAGATTTCACTCAGCTTCAGATGTTCTTTTTTTAATTTACTCTTTAGTTCTTTATCTGCTTTGACTGCCAGTGTAAAATGTCCGTCTTCTATTTTATATTTTTCAAAACTCTCATCATATGCCTTGGTCATACTGCTGTCAGCAACCTGAAATCCCGATACAAATCCAATCGTCAGTGTCAGGAACAAAAACAGTACCAGATATTTTCCGGCATCCTGCTTTAACTCCCGCAGATATCTTTTATGTAATGGATTTTTCATACAGCTCCCTCCTTACCAGTCTAAATCTACGGCAGGAATCTTCTACTCATTCTTATCATTGTGGCGGATCTGTCCGTCATGCAGCTTTATGACCTGATCTGCCATATGGCGGATCGCATCATTATGTGTGACTAAGATGACGGTATTTCCAAATTTCTGATTTACGGTCTCAATGAGTTTTAAAATCTCTTTCGAGGTCTTATAGTCCAAAGCTCCGGTTGGCTCATCACAGAGCAGTATGTCCGGATTTTTGATGATTGCCCTTCCGATGGCTGTTCTCTGCTGCTGTCCTCCGGAAAGCTGGTTTGGGATTTTGTCCTTATGCTCCCAGAGTCCGAGTGTTTTTAACATATCATCCAACGGCAGTGGATCATTGCTTAAGTACGCACCCGTTTCAATATTTTCTTTTACCGTCAGATTCGGAATCAGATTGTAGGACTGGAACACATATCCTAAGTGCTTTCTTCTGTATAAGGAAAGCTGCTTGTCATTCATGTTCTCTACGGTCTCGCCATCAATGATGATGCTGCCCTCATCGGCTGTTTCAATTCCTCCTATAATATTCAATAAGGTGGATTTTCCCGAACCGGATGGTCCAAGTAAAACACAGATATCTCCTTTTTCTACTCCGCAGCTGATCCCACGGAGCACCTCTGTCCGGTTGTCGCCGCTGCCAAAGGATTTATGAATATTTTTTAACTCTAAATACATAACAATCTCCTTCTTATGCTAGTTAGTTATTTCTAACCTTATTATAACGTTTCTTTTCGGAAATTTTAGTATTTTTTTGCTATTGAGAAACTTTCTCGTTAGTGGTTCATTAATACTCCATTATAAGAAAGCTGGTTGCACTTTAGTAGTTACAGAACGGCACCTGTCAGATACTTCAGGTGCCGGCTATATTTTCATATGTTGAAATATATATTGCTTCAATACTTTATCGGCTTACTTTCCAGCCCACTGCTTCTTTTCTTGCATTTAAGAAGTCATAGTACAGTCCCGGTTCTCCTGCAAGTTCTTCATGCGTTCCCTGCTGCACGATATGGCCATTGTCCAATACCAGTATCTGGTTGGCATGACGCACGGTTTTTAAACGGTGTGCAATCATGATAATGGTCTTATTCTGTGTCAGTGCATCGATTGCTTCCTGCAGTTCTTTCTCATTTTCTGGGTCTACGCTGGCGGTTGCCTCGTCTAATATGACGATCGGGGCATTTTTTAACATTGCTCTTGCAATGGAAATTCTCTGCCGTTCGCCGCCTGAAAGAGTTCCTCCTGCCTCTCCTACTACGGTATCATATCCATCCGAAAGTGCCATGATAAATTCGTGGCAGCAGGCACGTTTTGCGGCATCCTCCACTTCCTCGCGGGTCGCATCCGGTCTGCCGAATTTGATGTTGTTTTCAATGGTGTCCTGAAACAGATAGACATTTTGAAATACCATAGAAATATTTTTCATCAGACTGTCTAATTTATACTCCTGTACCGGATGCCCGCCTACTAAAATCTGACCGCCCTGCACATCCCAGAAACGTGCAATCAGATGACAAAGTGTGGTTTTTCCACTGCCGGAAGGTCCAACGATAGCCGTCGTAGTCTGCGGCTTTATTTCTATATTGATATGGTCTAAAATTTTTCTTTCCTCATAGGAAAACTCCACATCCTTAAATGTCACGGAAGCATCCTGCGGTGCAAGCTCTGCTCCTTTTTCGTCCATAATCGGAATCTTATCAATGGCGTTTGCGGTATCTATGGATGCCCCCAGCATCTGAAGCAAATCCGACATATTTCCTGCATTTTCCAATTCTCTGTAAATCATAAAGGATGCGATCAACATCAGAATACAACGGGATAATGCCATACTTTCCTGAAAATAAAACATCACACTGCATATTCCGATAAGCAGACTAAAAATCCATACGACTCCCTGCCGGATTCCTGACCAAGGAAGTACCGTATACTCAAGTTTTAATGCTTTGTTACAGCTTTCCTCGATGGTTTTCTGAACGGTCTGACGCTTATCTTTTTCTAATCCATATGCTTTGACCACGCTCATGCCCTGTACATATTCCAATACGGATTCTGACAACTGCTCCTGTGCTTTCTGTCTTGCAGGTCCGGTGGCTTTAGATTTTCTTGTGGAAATTTCGGTTGCTGACAAATATACTACAATTCCTGTCAGTGACAACAGTCCCAGCCGCCAGTCCACAATAAACAGCATCAGACAAAGTGCAAACGTATTTAAAAATCCACCAAAAAGTGTGACTAAACATCTTGCTGCTGAATTTTCCACATCTCCTAAGGTTGTGGTAACAACTCCGGTAATGGCTCCCAAACTGTTTTTATTAAAATATCCCATTGGTATGTAGCGTAAACGGTCACCGATCTCTATACGCTTCTGTGCCACCATAAAGTATCCTACCTCTGTTTCCGCATTGGTTGAATGATACATGCATATCAGCCTTCCTATGATGGAAAGCAACATGATTCCCAATGCTCCAAAGATAACGGCAACCGTATATTCTTTTGCGATCACTGCATCTAAAACAATCATTAAAGCCGCAAACTGCAATGCTCCAAAAATCGCACCCACAAATGCTGTAAGCACTGCTTTTTTCAGTAATTCCCGCTTCTTTCCTGCAAAATTAAATATTTTTTTAATTATTTGAAGCATCTTTTTGTTCCTCCTCTCCCATCCGGTCTTTGGATTCCTGATGTGCTTTCCACATGTTTGCGTACAGCGGGCAGTCTGCTAATAATTCTTCCTGCTTTCCGCATCCCGCAACACATCCGTTTTCGATTACTATAATCTGATCTGCATCCACAATTGTGGAAAGCCGGTGTGCGATAACAATCAATGTCTTCCCTGCTGTTAATGCTGACAGTGCTTTTTGTATTTGTGCTTCATTTTCCGGGTCCACACTGGCTGTTGCTTCATCCAGAATAACAATCGGTGCATTTTTTAACATGGCTCTTGCAATGGAAATTCTCTGTTTTTCTCCTCCGGAAAGATGACCTCCGCCACCTCCTGCAACGGTATCATATCCATTGTCTAATGCACGAATGAAACTGTCGCATCCTGACTGACGTGCAGCTTCTTCCACTTCTTCATCCGTTGCATTCGGATTCCCCATACGGATATTATCCCGGATAGAACGGTCAAACAGATAATTTTCCTGTGATACATAAGCAATCTGTCCGTTTAACTGCTCAAACGGTATCTTGCGGATATCCGTTCCTCCCAATGTGATACTTCCTCCGGTTACATTCCAAAAACCTGCAATCAGTTTTGCAAGTGTTGATTTTCCTGAACCGGATGGTCCTACCAATGCATTGACTGTTCCCGGCTGAATGGAAAGATTGATGCCATGCAGCACTTCGCCCGTCTTTTCACCATAGGAAAATTCCACCTGATGCAGTTCAATACCGTTTCCTTTTAATTCTGCGATTTCTTTTGGACGCTCTAATTCGTCTGCTTCTAAAATTGCTGCAATTTCTCCTACATTGGTTCCCACTACTGCTAAATCATCCACAAATGTCATTGCTGCCATCAACGGTCCGGTCAGTCCCAATGACAGGATAATAATGGTAAAAAATTCCGCAGCACTTAAACTTCCTGTTCCCCAAAGTCCCGTACCTACCGGAAGTATCGTTACCAGAACTGCCGGCACAATGGACTGCATGGATGCCATATATTTCTGATTATCATGCATCCAGTCTACATAATACTGTGCATTATCATTCACTGCATCCGCATATCTGCGATAAGAACCGGCTGACTGGCTGAACGCCTTCACTACCTGAATACCTCCGACATACTCTACAATTGCGTCTGCCATTCGTTTCCCGGTCTTTACCGCTCCTTCCCAGCGTACTGCATAGGTTTTTCCACTCTGTCCCGCGACAACCATGCCAATTACCAGAGTGACTAAAGATGCCAGCCCCATACGCCAGTCCAGTACAAAGATATAAACCGCAATGACAAGCGGCACCAATACATTTGCTGTCATCTCCGGCAAGAGATGTGCCAGGGTCGGTTCCATACCCTCTACACGGTCTACAATCGTTGTCTTGTATTGCCCGGAAGGTGTCTCTAAAATTGTTCCCATTGGAACTCTCGATAGCTTTGCAATCAGTTGTTTCCTTAAATCCTGAAGCGTAGCATAGCTGTCTCTTATACACATCTCCGAGCCCACGAGACACTGAGCGATCTCG
>ENA-OZAM01000238-OZAM01000238.1-human-gut-metagenome-genome-assembly--contig:-NODE-238-length-20802-cov-8.759387_pt1 | contig 20802 bp, 23 predicted proteins | sample MGYA00244205_ERZ653494 | MGnify/ENA primary metagenome ERZ653494 (study PRJEB26926, sample SAMN06165132) | human gut metagenome | biome: ENVO:00009003; feature: ENVO:2100002; material: ENVO:00002003... | reverse complement strand
CGAGATCGCTCAGTGTCTCGTGGGCTCGGAGATGTGTATAAGAGACAGCATGCAGACAGAGATCACTATGGAGCAGGCAATGATGTATACAGCAAGGGTAGAAGCAGCATGTGTGAGTGAAAGCTCCGATATTGTACATCCGGCAAAGGTACAGTTGCATTTTTTAAAAAGTGCAAAAGAAGAAAACGTACCATTTGAATATATTGATGGGGGAAAAGCGGGGATTTCTTTTAGCAAATCCAATTATGAAGGAAGTGAACTGATACTGCACGCCAGTTACCGGATGACAATACCGGTAGGATTCTTTGGAACGTTGAGATATCCGGCGGAACAGGAGGTATCCGCAAGGAAGTGGACAGGGTATATTCCGCAGGAGGATGATGCAGGAAAAGAGAAGCTTGTCTATGTAACAAAGACCGGAAAGGCCTATCATGGCAGCAGGGATTGTGCCTATCTGGATCTGAGTATCCGTACAGTGTCATTAGAGGAAGTAGAAAGTTCAAGAAATAAAAATGGAAGCAAATATGTGCGGTGTGGAAGTTGTTGCAAAAAGAAGAGTGGAAAAACCTGTTACATTACAGATTACGGAACCTGTTATCATGTGAGTTTGGAATGTCGGGGATTAAAGCGAACGGTGTATGTAATTTCCATGGACAAGGTTGGTAAACGTCATCCATGTAAGAAATGTACATAAAAATTCATGTAAAAATAAAAGTATAGGAAATAGTCAGGAGAAATGTTAAAGAAAAGTATAATTTTTATGATGTTACTGCTGTTTTCAATAGAGGATGTCAGGAAAAAGAGGATTGATATTCTGCCGTTATTGGCATTTTCGGTAATAGGAGCAATATATCAGACAGTGACAAGGGCTTTGACCATACCGGAAATCTGTGGAGGTATGCTGTTGGGAGTGGGATTGCTCGGAATTGCTAAGATGACAGGTGAATCATTAGGTTATGGTGATGGGCTGCTCTTTCTGGTTACCGGTATTTATCTGGGAGGATGGGATAATTGCTCCCTGTTGATGACAAGCCTTGTACTGGCGTTTGTTTTTGCCATAATACAAATATTAGTGCGGAAAAAAAGTGCAAAATCAGAAATTCCGTTTGTACCATTTGTATTATCCGCCTATGTGTTATATTTGGGAGGACAGATCATATGAAAAAATCTTTAAAAGCGAGCTATACGGTAGAAGCATCCATGGTTATGCCATTGGTACTGTTTTTTATCTTTCAGGGATTTGCACTCGGGATCTCCTTATGTCAGGAAGTTCAAAAGGCATCGGTTTACTCTGCACGATTACAGGAATTATCGGGTGCAGATATTTTTAAAAGAAGCGAAATGTTAGAAGAAGCAGGGGAAAATATATGGAAATAGAGTATAGAAGAACGTGGAACCGGAGTTTTATGCTGGTGACAGGTTATGTGGAAGAAGAGAGCTATGAATTAAGAATGTTAAAACACAATGCAGTCATGGGATTGCTGCCGGTGCAGGATGTACAGGAAACAGGAGAAATCCGGTTTTGTTACGATATTACAGGAAAAAAGTCGCTGGAGTGTTATCTTGAAAATAATGCGTTAAATCTTGTGATGATCAAAAAGATTCTTGAAAACCTTATACATCTGTGCCGGGAAATGGAGCATTATCTGCTCAAAGAAGAGAAAATCCTGTTAAAAGAAGATATGATCTTTATGGATAGCAGAGAAGAACAGTTCTATTTCTGTTACTATCCGAATAAAGAAGGAGAACTCAGGGAAGAGTTTGCAAATTTGATCGAGAATATGCTGCCGCAATTAGACCATGAAAATCGTGAGGATACAGAAAAAGTATATGCAATATATGAAAAAACCCGTGAAGAGAACTACAGTCTGTTAAAGTTGCAGGAATTATTTTTTGCGACAGAAGAGGAAAACGACTGGGAAATGTGGCAGGAATACAAAGAAGTGAAAAACGAAACAGCAGGGATAGAGCCGGTAGCTGTAAATCCTCAAAATCCGAAAAAAAGCGATAAAATAATGTCATTAAAAAAATTAATATTACAGGCTTTAGAAAAAGGAATATCCTCACTGCATCTGGACAAATTAAATAGAAAGAAAAAGGAACTTTCCATGCCGGCAATTCCGGTTCCCTTTATTAAGAAGAAGCAAAAAGAATCTTCGCCGGAACGTAATAAGGTCCATCTATCAGAGCATAGAAAAATGGGTGCGTCAGAAAAAGATCCGGCATATCCAATGAAACAGGATAGAGTATATCTGTCACGGCAGAGAGAAGAAGCCGTAACCGGTGCCAGACTGATCTACCTTGGCGGAGGAGAAGAACGGGATTTTGTAGTAGATAAAGATATTTTTCTGATCGGAACGGATGCATCAGCAGTCGATGGCGTACTGAAATCAAGAGCAGCAGGAGAAATACAGGCGAAAATTACAAGAGCAGAAAATACTTATTATATAGAAGATATGAATTCGGCAAATGGAACACTTGTGAATGGTGAAATCCTGATCTATAAAGAGGTTCGCAGATTAGAAGAAGGCGACAGGATTACCTTTGCAGATATATCGTATAGATTCTTGACTTTTTGCAATAACAGTATAATATAAATAAAGTAGAAAACAGATAGCAGCGAGAGGAAACGAGAATGAAGAAAATTGTACTGACGGGCGGAGGAACAGCGGGACATGTAACACCGAATATCGCACTTCTTCCGGGTTTGCAAAAATTAGGTTATCAGATAGATTACATTGGTTCTTATGAAGGGATCGAGAAGAGATTGATCGAATCCTATCATATTCCATATCATGGAATATCTTCCGGTAAACTCAGAAGATATTTTGATGTAAAGAACTTTACAGATCCGTTTAAAGTTCTAAAGGGTTATCATCAGGTAGTCAGACTGTTGGGAAAATTGAAACCGGATATCGTCTTTTCTAAAGGCGGATTTGTCTCTGTTCCGGTAGTATTAGCGGCAAAATACCGCAGAATACCGGTAATTATCCATGAATCAGACATTACACCGGGACTTGCGAACAAACTGGCGATACCATCGGCAACAAAAGTGTGCTGTAATTTCCCGGAGACACTGCAATATCTGCCAAAAGGAAAAGCAATTTTAACAGGTTCTCCGATCCGCAGCGAATTGTTACAGGGCAGCAGGGAAAAGGCACTGGAATTCTGTGGATTTGAAAAAGGAAAACCGGTTATGCTGGTGATTGGCGGCAGCATCGGTTCCGTATTTATCAATCAGGTGGTACGCGAAGCACTGCCACAGTTATTAAAGGAATATCAGGTGATCCATCTGTGCGGAAAAGGCAATTTGGACAGCAGCTTGGCACAGACAAAGGGTTATGCACAGTATGAATATATCAAAGATGAGTTAAAAGATTTATTTGCACTTGCAGATATCGTAGTATCGAGAGCAGGAGCGAATGCGATCTGCGAACTTTTGGCATTACATAAGCCAAATATCCTGATCCCGCTGTCAGCAGCAGCAAGCCGCGGAGACCAGATCTTAAATGCCCGCTCCTTTGAAAAACAGGGCTTCAGCTATGTAATAGAGGAAGAGACATTGACGGTGGATATTCTGCTTGAGGCAATCCGGAAGGTCTATGCAAACAGGGAAGATTATCGACAGGCAATGGAGAAGAGCAATCAGATGGATTCTGTCGAGACGATCTTACAGCTTATTGAGAGTGAAGCTGGCAAATAATAAAAAATGTGAAAAGTCTCTTTTGTGACAATCAAAAGAAACTTTTCACACAATATCATCTATTATATAATTCAAAAAATTTGCAAATCCACTTAATCTTTTATGATCTGGTCACGGATCGAGTCCATTTCTTCATCACTGAAAGAAACAGAAGTAAACTTTAACATATTGTTATCTGCATCCTTATAACGTGGGATCAGATGCATATGGAAATGGAACATTGTCTGTCCGGCAGTTTCCCCATTATTCTGTAACAGGTTAAAGCCGTCGCAGTTCAACGCAACTGTCATCTTCGTTGCAAGTTTTTTTGCAGTTTTCATGACTTTTGCGGCAATATCTTCATCAATATCATAGATATTTGTGCAGTGCTCCTTTGGAATGATCAAAGAATGTCCTTTAGAGGTCGGATTCAGATCCATAATGGCGATCAGGTCTTTATCTTCATAGATTTTTCTTGAAGGAATCTCACCTGCAGCTATTTTACAAAAAATACAATCATCTTTTTTCATGTTTATCACTCCTTGTATTATTCAAAAATAAAAATATGGTCTAACATACGCAGGGTTTTAAAATTACCCTTAGCAGTCATCTCTCCGGTCATAAATGCACGCTGGAAGGTCATCTGTCCGGAAATGATCCGCTCCATCACGGAAGCAGTCATTTTTGCATAGATATCAATTGCTTCCTGCTGTCCATAATAGCAGTTTAAGGAATCTCCGGAAACCTCAATGACGAGTGGTTTCTTTTGTCCCTCGATCATAAAGAGATAATTAGCGGAAAAATCATTCTGCGGTACAAAATGAGATTCAAGATCCAGAATATAGGATGGACCTTCCTCTGAGTCGGACTGATCCAGTAAATCCTTAAACATGCTGGCAAGCTCCTGGATATCTTCCTTCTGCTGTTTCACATAGGAATCATCGGAAACATACTTAGAAAGCTGTTCGCTCTCTTGTGGAGTCAGTTCTAAAGCCTGTGTACGCAGAACGGATTGTTTTACAGCCTGATTACTGGTAGGAAGTCCTTTCTGTTTCTGGGAAATCGTACGATAAAGATTTTCAGCTTTTTTTTCGATGATCAGAGAATAATCTTTGTTCATTTCAAAAGCGACCATATCTTCGACATATCCGCAGAATCCGTTACAAGGAAGACCACCGAGCATCTCCCATGCATTTTCTAAGGAAGTCATGCCCTCGCGTTCTCCATAAGTGGTTGACATAACGACGGGCTGCATATAGAGAGACTGAATCTTTTCCTTATCACCATAGAGCCAGCAGGCATCTAGGAACTGATACATAAATCCACCGATACCCAGCCATTCTACAGTAGTTGCAAGGATAATACCATCCGCATCTTTCATTGTCTGTGGAAGAGTAGAGATACTATTTTTATATTCAAAAATATTGTAGCGCTCCACAGTGACACGCAGCTCCGTAAAAACGTTCTGCATCTTTTTTAAAACATACAGAGTCGGGTCATCTAAAAGTCCGCGTCCTCCGTAGTAAATATTAATTTTCATGAAACACCTCTTTCCGGCATAAATATGACGGTTACTGTTCCTATCTTATCATAATAACGTTAAAATATAAATGTTTTTCTTGTAAAAACGCAGACAGAAACTTACAATATTCTTATGGAAGCGAGATATTTTAGATATCAATACGAAAATACACAAGATGGAATTCTTCAGTCAGGATGTATCTGGGACAGAAGAGTAGATAAGAAAACGACATATCTCTATGCAGCAGGCGAATATGCGGGCATTCCCAGGATAGCGAGGGATCAGGAGAAAAAATGGGGGAGAAAAGAGCCGGAGACAATCTTAGACATCTTTGTTCTCGGTGCATATACCGTTCCATATATCTGCCGTCTGTTAGAAATATTGCAGGAGCAGGGTGTAAGAACCGTAGTCCTTCCTTATATACCGCCGATGATCCGGCTGAGTATGATGACATATATAGAAAAGAATGGGAAGACAGACCGGGAATTACAAAGATTTTTAGGTGCACCATATTCCTATTTAAAGGAGCAGGGAGTAGAAAATATTTATCTGCTCTATGGCAATGGTCAGATGTTACCAAGAGAACAGGATAATTTGTTAGAGGGGCATTATTTTGAAAGAGTAGACAGGCGGATACAGGAAATGGTCACGGAAATGGAAGGAGTGTTCATTCCGGTCTATTATGCGGGATACATCGTAGAAAATCAGTGGCTGTATTATTTTGGTACTTATGGCGTGGAAATGCAGATGAATACCGGGGTGAAATTAGAATTAGACACCATCACGATGTTTACAGGACCGCAGTATGCAAGAAACAGGGAAATGGAATGTATGTTCACCACCAAAGTTTTTACCAGGGAACAGCATTGTAACATCCAGATAAAAGAAGAGTATGAGACCTGTGCGCTCAAATGCCTTTACCGGAATGATTATGATATGTTAAAAAAGCACATGGATTCTAAGCATGAAATGCTCCGGGTCGGACTGCTGAACCTTGGAAATGTCAACCTGAATACCAGTTTAAAAAATGTGATCGCGAGGTATGGTTCCGTGGTAGAACAGGTGCGTGGGATCTCTGTTCCAAACAGCGGAAAAGAGGCATTTTGGAATGAAAAACTGCTCTCCGTATTTACAGGTACGGATTTAGAATATTACATATGTGCGTGTGACAAAAACACCGGCGACAAAGTCATCCGGGATATTGCACTGTCGAGTGCATATAACCGTTTTATCAATGTAAATGAAGAATTTGCGTACTGTTTTTCCGGATATCTGGTGGAAAAGTAGGAAAAATGGCGAAACTTGCGATGAAAAGTGGGGCTTGTCCTCTTTTCATTGCAGGTTTCTTTTCTTATAATGAAGAAAGAAAAAATAAGAAAAGAGGTAAATTATGCAGGAAGCGATTCTTACAAATGTGATCCATTTCGCACCGATCGGGATCTTGGCATTATTGCTGATCATGGTTCTGATCCTGGTTGCAAATTTACGACAGACAAAAAAAATCAATAAAAAACTGACAGATACGCTGCAAAAAGCAGACGATTATTTCCAATACATATTAGAGGAAGAAGAAGCAGAAGAAGAGGAGGAAATCCCGGAGATCCGACCGGTAGAAAGAAAGTACGAAAAAAGCACGAAAAAAGCCGAAGATGCAGTGCTTTTACAGGACGTTTTGACGGAATATTTCTCTTGAAAATAAAGGGACTGTTTGCTAGAATTTAAGTATATTATACAAAGGAGTGTTGGCAATGGGAAAAATAACATTTGATTACTCAAAAACAGCCGGTTTTATCAGTGAAGAAGAGATCGGTTATATGAGCAGACTCACGGAACAGGCAAAGGATGTATTGGTATCTAAAAACGGAGCGGGAAACGACTTCTTAGGCTGGATCGACCTTCCGGTAGACTATGACAAAGAAGAGTTTTCACGGATTGAGAAGGCGGCAGAAAAGATCAAAAAAGATTCCGACGTATTGATCGTGATCGGTATCGGCGGTTCTTACTTAGGTGCAAGAGCAGCCATTGAATTTTTAAGACATGGATTTTATAACAGTCTTCCGAAAGAAAAACGCGGAACACCGGAAATTTACTATGTCGGAAACAGCATCAGCTCTACATATCTGCAGGGTGTCATCGATGTGATCGGTGACAGGGATTTCTCTGTAAATGTCATTTCTAAATCAGGAACGACTACAGAGCCTGCAATTGCATTCCGTATCTTCAAAAAAATGTTAGAGGACAAATACGGACAGGAAGAGGCGGCAAAGAGAATTTATGCGACAACAGACAAGGCAAGAGGAGCATTAAAAGACCTTGCAACCAAAGAAGGTTATGAGAGCTTCGTAGTGCCGGATGATGTCGGTGGACGTTTCTCCGTACTGACCGCAGTAGGACTTCTTCCGATCGCAGTCAGCGGTGCAGACATCAAAGCATTGATGGATGGTGCGGCAAGCGGAAGAGAACTGGCATTAAATGAAAAATTTGAGGATAATGAAGCAATGAAATATGCGGCAATCCGCAACATTCTGCTCAGAAAAGGAAAATCCGTGGAAGTGCTTGCAAATTATGAGCCTGCATTACACTACATTGGTGAGTGGTGGAAACAGTTATACGGTGAATCCGAAGGAAAAGACCAGAAGGGAATTTTCCCGGCAGCAGTTGATTTTACAACCGATCTGCACTCCATGGGACAGTTCATCCAGGACGGTGCAAGAATTATGTTTGAGACCGTCATGAATGTCGAAGAAGCCCGTGAGACGATCACCATTGAAAAAGAGGCAGAGGACTTAGACGGACTCAATTATCTTGCCGGAAAAACCATGGATTTTGTCAACAAGAGTGCCATGAACGGAACCATCCTCGCACATACAGATGGAAATGTGCCGAACCTGATGATTAAGATCCCGAAGATGGACGAGTTCCATTTAGGACAGTTGTTCTATTTCTTCGAGTTTGCATGCGGTGTGAGCGGTTACATCCTTGGCGTAAATCCATTTAACCAGCCGGGTGTGGAAAGCTATAAGAAAAACATGTTTGCACTCCTTGGAAAACCGGGTTATGAGGAAGAAAGAGAAGCCTTATTAAAACGTCTGTAAAAACCAAAACTTGACAAATATAAAAAATGCTGATATAATCCCGTAATATATTCGTAACATTTGTAACAAATATGAATAAAAACATACGGTATTGCGTAACATTTATGATAACAAATATCGTGTGCTACGGAGGATTATATGATACTGAAAAAGAAAGTGTTTGGAAGTGCAATGTTAGCAGCAGCAATTATGTCTGCCGGAACGTGTACTGCAATGGCAGCTCCACAGCAGGAAAATACAGCAATCGAGGCAGAGAGTGAGAACTCCACCCAGACTGCGGCAGGACTGGCATTGAAAATAACAGAAGGTTTTCAGAACGCGGATGAACAGGCGTCCATAGAAAAGAAAGAAGTTGAAGTTGTGAAGGCTTCCGAAGAAGAGCCGCAGGATGAATGGCAGAACCGTCTGATGGCAAACGTGGAGGAATCTTTAAATGTCCGTACAGAGGCAAGCGAAGAGTCAGCACTTGCCGGAAAGCTCCGCAAAGGCGATGTGGCAGAAGTTACAGAGCGTGGAGAGGAATGGAGTAAGATTACATCCGGAAATGTCAGCGGTTATGTAAAAAATGAATTTTGTGTCCTTGGAGACGATGCACATAATTATGCAAATGAGAACTGTACAACCAATGCAAAAGTCTTAGAAGGTGGTCTTCGTTTAAGAGCAGAAGCCAGCGAAGAAGCTCAGATCTGTGACGTAGCAGCACAGGATGATGTGCTTACCGTCAAAAAAGATGTAGAAGCACCGGAAGGCTGGGTAGCAGTTTCACATGGCGATGGTGTTGCATATGTCAGCAGCCAGTATGTAGAAGTATCTTTGGCAACCGGAACAGGAATCACGGTAGAAGAAGAGCAGGCGATCATCGCAAAGCAGAAGGCAGAGGAAGAAGCCAAAAGAGCTCAGGAAGCAGCAGCGCAGGCACAGGCGGCAGTACAGAACGCACCGGCAGCCGCAAGCTATGATGAGACAACGATCTTAGCAGCAACCATTCAGCTTGAAGCAGGAAATGAACCATACGAAGGTCAGGTAGCGGTTGGAGCAGTTATCATGAACCGTGTCAGAAGCGGCGGATATCCAAACAGCATCAGCGGCGTTGTATATCAGGCAGGACAGTTTTCCGTAAGCGGCAGGATCGCAGCAACCGCAGCATCAGGAGTAAAATCTTCCTGTATGCAGGCAGCACAGGCAGCGATCGGCGGCATGGACAATACAGGCGGAGCACTTTCCTTCGCACCGGTAAGCAGCGGAAGAGGCGGCTTAGTCATCGGAAATCATTCATTTTACTAAAAGTATAATAAGACAATCATCTGGAGATTATATCAAAGATGATTGTCTTTTTTTCTTGTAATCATAGGGAAAATATAGTAAGATGTAGAGGAATTGAACATATTTATATCAAGGGAGGAGTTCTATATGGGCGGATTTATGATATTTATTATTGTACTTGTAATTATATTAGTGCTTCTTGCACTTTGCGTTGTAAGAATCGTACCACAGGCGTATGCAATGGTTATTGAGCGTCTTGGCGGCTATCTGACAACATGGAATGTGGGAATCCATTTCAAAGTCCCGATTTTAGACCGTGTAGCAAAAAAAGTACTCTTAAAAGAGCAGGTGGTGGATTTTGCACCGCAGCCGGTTATCACAAAGGATAATGTAACGATGAGAATTGATACGGTCGTATTTTTCCAGATTACAGACCCGAAGCTGTTTGTATACGGTGTAGATAACCCGATTATGGCGATTGAAAATCTGACAGCGACCACACTTCGTAACATCATCGGAGATTTAGAGTTAGATGAGACACTGACATCAAGAGAAACAATCAATACCAAGATGCGTGCGTCTTTAGATGTGGCAACAGACCCATGGGGAATCAAAGTGAACCGTGTGGAATTAAAGAATATCATCCCACCGCAGGCAATTCAGGATGCGATGGAAAAACAGATGAAGGCAGAGCGTGAACGACGTGAAGCCGTTACCAGAGCAGAGGGAGAAAAGACAGCAACAATCCTTGTAGCACAGGGAAAGAAAGAGTCAGCAATCCTCGATGCCGAGGCAGAGAAACAGGCAGCGATCCTGCGTGCAGAGGCGAAAAAAGAAGCAACTGTGCGTGAGGCAGAAGGTCAGGCAGAGGCAATCTTACGAATCCAGCAGGCAAATGCAGATGGTTTGAAATTTATCAAAGAAGCAGGAGCCGATGATGCCGTACTTCAGTTAAAGAGCCTCGAAGCATTTGCAAAAGCAGCAGACGGCAAGGCAACCAAGATTATTATTCCATCGGAGATACAGGGAATTGCCGGACTGGTGAAGTCTGTCACCGAAGTAGCATCTGATGCAGAGTAGAAGAGCAATCCGACAGGAGAGCGTATCATAAAGAATCTTATGGGCTGTTGGGTTATATCTGACAGCCCCTTTGATATTCGTGGAGTATAAGAATACAGGAGGAGATAACATGAACTTAAAAGGACGTAATTTTTTAAAATTAAAGGATTTCACACCGGAAGAAATACTTTACATGATCGATCTGTCAGCAGATTTAAAGGCAAAGAAAAAGCAGGGTATCCGTCACGACAGTTTAGTCGGAAAGAACATCGCACTGATTTTTGAAAAAACCAGTACCAGAACCCGCTGCTCCTTTGAGGTAGCAGCACATGACTTAGGTATGCATGTTACATACTTAGACCCATCCGGTTCCCAGATAGGAAAAAAAGAGAGTATTGCTGATACGGCAAGAGTGCTTGGAAGAATGTTTGACGGAATCGAATATCGTGGTTTTGGACAGGACATCGTAGAAGAGCTTGCGGAATATGCAGGTGTGCCGGTCTGGAACGGACTGACAAATGAATTTCATCCGACACAGATGTTAGCAGATATGCTGACCATCCGTGAGCATTTAGGCAGATTAAAGGGTGTGAAGCTGGTTTATATGGGTGATGCACGTTATAACATGGGAAATTCCCTGATGGTAACCTGCGCAAAGCTGGGAATGCATTTTGTAGCATGTACTTCTGAGAATTATTTCCCGGAAAAAGAACTGGTAGACTATTGCGTAGAAGTTGCAAAACAGACAGGAGGCAGCGTAACGCTGACAGAGGATGTAGCAGCAGGAACCAAAGATGCAGACGTAATCTATACCGATGTCTGGGTATCCATGGGAGAGCCGGACGAAGTCTGGGAAGAGCGTATCCGCGAACTGATGCCATATCAGGTGAACGCAAAGGCAATGGCAAATGCAAAAGACAGCGCAATCTTCATGCATTGTCTCCCGGCATTCCATGACTTAAAGACAAAAATCGGAAAAGAAATCCATGAAAAATTCGGTATCAGTGAGATGGAAGTAACGGATGAGGTATTTGAAAGTCCGCAGTCCGTAGTATTTGATGAAGCAGAGAACCGTATGCATACGATCAAGGCAGTGATGCTTGCGACATTAGGAGAGTAACCGTGAAATCAGAAATATTAGCGGCACTGCGAAGTGCTGACGGCTATGTTTCCGGACAGGAACTGTGTGAAAAATTCGGTGTGTCCAGAACAGCCGTCTGGAAAGCCATCAATCAGCTAAAACAGGCAGGATATGAGATAGAGGCTGTCCAAAATAAAGGATATCATATTGTTTCATCCCCGGATATTTTGAGCAGGACTGAATTAGAAAGCAATCGAAAAACAACGTGGGTCGGAGAGGAAATTCACTATTTTGACAGTACGGATTCGACGAATACCAGAGCAAAACGTCTTGCAGAGGATGGTGCTGTCCACGGAACACTGGTAGTTGCGGATGAACAGACCGGCGGACGGGGCAGAAGAGGCAGGGTATGGGAGTCCCAGAAGGGGGTATCCATTTATATGTCTCTCGTTTTAAAACCGGAGATAGAGCCGAACCATGCTTCCATGCTGACCCTGATCACTGCCATGGCAGTAGCGGGAGGAATAGAAAAAACCACCGGATTAGAGTGTAAGATCAAATGGCCGAATGATATTGTCATCCATGGAAAAAAGGTCTGTGGAATTTTGACAGAGATGAGTACCCAGATGGATTACATTAATTATATCGTTATCGGGATTGGCATCAATGTGCAAAATGAATCTTTCCCGGAGGAAATCGGAGAGGTCGCAACCTCACTTCGGATCGAGAGCGGAAAAAAACAGAACCGTGCGGCGATCATAGAAGCTGTCTGGGAAGAATTTGAAAAATATTATGATATTTATTTAAAAACAGAGGACATGCAGGGACTGGTCGGTGAGTACGATCAAAAACTGGCAAACATGAACAAACAGGTGCGGGTATTAGACCCGAAAGACCCATATGAGGGAACCGCAAGAGGAATTACGCCAAAAGGAGAGCTGATCGTGGACACATGGGAAGCGAGAAAGCTCGTTTCTTCAGGCGAGGTATCTGTGCGTGGACTCTATGGTTATGTGTAAGGAGAACCTATTATGTATCAGGAAGAAGTCGTACTTTGCGGGGCAAGTGCGTATAATAAAAAATTTTATCTGAGTGAAGATTTTGAGGGACTGCCGCAGGGCATTCAGGATGAACTGAAGATCCTTTGTGTACTCTACACGGAGGATGTGGGAGGAACCTTAGAACTGGTATTTGACGAAGAGGGAAACCTGCATTTTCGTACCGATGCCGATGAAGGAGATCTGTTATATGACGAGATAGGAAGTATTCTCAAGATCAAGCAGATACAGAAAGAAAAAAGAGAATTACTCGAATCGTTAGAAATGTATTTTAAGGTATTTTTCTTAGGGGAAGATTTTAAGGAGGACTAACATGTTATTAGCGATTGATGTAGGAAATACAAATATCACAGTGGGAGTGTTTAAAGGCAAGGAGATTGTAAATACCTTCCGCCTGACCACCAAGCAGTCAAGAACATCAGATGAATATGCGATTCATCTTTCCGGCATGCTGTTACAGAACGGAATCCGTTTTCAGGACATCAAGGATGTCATTATCTCTTCCGTTGTACCGAACGTTATGCATTCTTTAGGAAGTGCGATCATCAAATATTTTAATCTGGTACCGATCGTGGTGGAAGCAGGTATCAAAACCGGTATTAAGGTCGTAACGGAGAATCCGAGACAGATCGGAGCCGATCGTATCGTGGATGCGGCAGGAGCCTGTGGAATTTATGGTGGACCGGTAATTGTAATTGACTTCGGTACAGCCACAACATATGATCTGATTGATAAAGACGGAGCATTTTTAGCGGGGATCACGGCACCGGGAATCCGCATCTCAGCAAAAGCGTTATGGGAGGATGCCGCAAAACTTCCGGAGATCGAAATTAAGAAGCCGGAAAGCATTCTTGCAAAAGAGACGATCAGCAGTATGCAGGCAGGACTGGTATACGGACAGATCGGTCAGACCGAGTATATCATCCGGAAAATCAAAGAAGAAGCAAACATGGATGAGCCGATCAAAGTAGTTGCAACCGGAGGACTCGGCAGCATTATCGCACCGGAAACAGATGCGATCGATGTCTATGATCCGAATCTGACACTGTCAGGAATGAGACTGATCTACGAAAAACAGAACCGGAAGTAGCAGAATTTTGTAAAAAAGTACAGGAATTGGGAGAGCATGAATATGCCCGAATTACAGATAGGAAATGTAAAATTAGAGAATGATCTGATCTTAGGACCGATGGCAGGAGTAACCGACCTGCCATTTCGTCTGCTTTGCAAAGAGCAGGGAGCAGGGCTGCTCTGCATGGAGATGGTCAGTGCGAAGGGAATTATGTATAACAACAAAAATACGAAATTCCTTCTGACGATCGATGAGCGCGAAAGACCGGTGTCCCTGCAATTATTTGGTTCGGATCCAGACATCATCAGCGAACAGGCAAAACGGATCGAGGAGCTGCCGTTTGATATCTTAGACATCAACATGGGATGTCCGGTACCTAAGATCGTAAACAACGGAGACGGCTCCGCCCTGATGAAAAATCCACTCTTAGCAGGAGAGATCATTGAAAAAACAGCCCGTGCCATCCAAAAACCGGTAACGGTCAAAATCCGAAAGGGATTTGATGAGGAACATATCAATGCAGTGGAAATGGCACACATCGCACAGGAGTCGGGGGCAGCAGCCATTGCCGTTCACGGGCGGACCAGAGAACAGTATTATTCCGGCAAGGCGGATTGGGAGATCATCCGAAAGGTGAAAGAAGCCGTTAAGATTCCGGTTATAGGAAACGGTGACGTATGGACACCGCAGGATGCGATCGATATGAGAAAACAGACAGGCTGTGATGGTGTAATGATCGGGCGCGGCGCACAGGGAAATCCGTGGATTTTTAAACAGATACTCCACTATGAACAGACCGGAGAGCTGTTAGAAAAGCCATCTCCGCAGGAGGTGACGGAAATGATCCTGCGCCATGCAAAAATGCAGATGGAATTCAAAGGCGAGTACATCGGTATGCGTGAGATCCGCAAACATGCCGCATGGTATACAGCCGGTTATAAAAATTCTGCAAAGCTGCGTGGAAAAATCAACGAAACGGAAACCTATGAAGAGTTGAAAGAACTGTTAAGCCATCTCGGAAACGCTTGAAAACCTTGACACAGGGCATGTTTCACGAGTATAATACTATGAATGTAAATAGGTGAAGGCAAAACGGACAGCTCAGGTCCGTTTTACTATGATAAATCATAAAGAAGGGTAGAAATCATGGACAAAAAGAATCTATTAACTTACGAAGGATTACAGAAGTTAGAGAGCGAATTACACAATTTAAAAGTCGTAAAACGTAAAGAAGTTGCACAGAAGATTAAAGAGGCAAGAGAGCAGGGAGACTTATCCGAGAATGCAGAGTATGATGCAGCAAAGGACGAGCAGCGTGATATCGAGGCCCGTATCGATGAGATTGAAAAAATCTTAAAAAATGCGGAAGTCGTAGTAGAAGAAGAAGTAGACTTAGACAAGATCAGCGTTGGCTGCCGTGTGAAGATATTAGATATGGAATATGACGAAGAGTTAGACTATAAAATTGTCGGTTCCACCGAGGCAAACAGCCTGAAAGGTAAAATTTCTAACGAATCACCGGTCGGAAAAGCACTTTTAGGAGCAAAAGTCGGTGAGGTTGTAACCGTTGAAACACAGGCAGGAGACCTGAATTACAAAGTATTAGAGATCCAGAGATCAAATTAAAGGAGAGTATAATGGCGGAACAAAAGAACGTACAGGAACAGGACATTAACCAATTACTCAAGGTACGCCGTGAAAAGCTTGCAGATCTGCAGGAAAATGGCAAAGACCCTTTTGTAATTACAAAATTTGATGTGACAAACCACAGCACAGATATAAAAGAAAACTATGAGCAGATGGAAGGACAGACCGTTACCGTTGCAGGACGTATGATGCAGAAACGTGTCATGGGTAAGGCTTCTTTCTGCAATGTGCAGGACTTAAAAGGCAACATCCAGTCTTATGTTGCAAGAGATGAGATCGGCGAAGATTCCTATAAAGATTTCAAAAAAATGGATGTCGGCGATCTGATCGGAATTACCGGATTTGTATTTAAGACAAAGACAGGCGAAATTTCCATCCACGCAAAGGAAGTCACTTTACTTTCTAAGAGTCTGCAGATTTTACCGGAAAAATTCCACGGACTGACCAACACAGATATCCGTTACAGACAGCGTTATGTAGACCTGATCATGAACCAGGAAGTAAAAGATACTTTTGTAAAACGTTCTAAGATCATCAGCAGCATCCGTCATTATTTAGACGGTGAAGGTTTCATGGAGGTTGAGACACCGATGTTGGTATCAAATGCCGGTGGAGCTGCTGCAAGACCGTTTGAAACGCATTTTAATGCATTATCCGAGGACTTAAAACTCAGAATTTCCTTGGAATTATATCTGAAACGTCTGATCGTTGGCGGTTTAGAAAGAGTATACGAAATCGGACGTGTATTCAGAAACGAAGGTTTAGACACCCGTCACAACCCGGAGTTTACCCTGATGGAGCTGTATCAGGCATACACCGATTACCACGGCATGATGGATTTAACCGAGAATCTCTACCGTCATGTGGCACAGGAGGTTACCGGAGGACTTCAGCTTCCTTACGGTGAGCATGTCATTGACCTGTCCAAGCCATTTGAGCGTATCACCATGGTAGATGCCGTTAAAAAATATGCAAACGTAGACTTCAATGAGATCAAAGACCTTGAAGAAGCAAGAGCAGTTGCAAGAGAACATCATATTGAATTTGAGGAGCGTCACAAGAAAGGCGATATCCTGAACTTATTCTTTGAAGAATATGTAGAGGAGCATCTGATCCAGCCTACCTTTGTTATGGATCACCCGATCGAGATTTCTCCGTTAACTAAGAAAAAACCGGACAACCCGGAGTATGTAGAGCGTTTTGAGTTCTTCATCAACGGCTGGGAGATGGCAAATGCTTATTCCGAGCTGAATGACCCGATCGACCAGAGAGAGCGTTTCAAAGCACAGGAAGAACTGTTAGCACAGGGCGATGACGAAGCAAACACCACCGACGAGGACTTCATGAATGCCTTAGAGCTTGGTATGCCGCCAACAGGTGGAATCGGTTTTGGAATTGACCGTATGGTTATGATCATGACCAATTCCGCAGCGATCCGGGATGTGCTGCTGTTCCCGACGATGAAGAGTTTGGATAAGTAAAACCGCATAAAATCAAGGGTTTCGGGGTGTACAGTAGGTGCTTACTACAACGCATACTACAACAAATTCGTAAGTTGATATGAAGAATTATAAGCTCAACTGACGGATTGCTTTGAACAATTCCAGATAGAAAACGATTAAAAATGAGGACTTTTCTTCAGAAATTATTCTGAGGAAAGGTCCTTTTTCGTTTTCGTATATTCAGATTCATATACGAATTCCTGCGATATGGTATACGAAATTTATACGAATTAAGAAAGAAGGAGAGAAAGTAGTATGAACAACACAGCGATAAGTGCAAATAAAGAAAAACTTATTTTTAAAAATGAGAGTCACCGGAAATTTTACGAGGAATGGTTGCCGAAATGCCGGTACCAGGATGTATATCACAAGGCATTAGTTTATTGCCTTGGAATCAATGAGGATACCAGAAATCATATCAACGAAATATATGATTACAAGGAACATGAGAAACAGATGATGGAGAGTCGCCAGTATTCGGTAGAGGAACTGTTCTGTAGCGGATATGCAAGGTTTTTCTGGGAGGCAATTAAGCTTAGATATCCGGAGTATTGTTTTTATGTTGATATACGGCATTAACAAAGGAGGTTATCTTATCAATCACAGAAGAGAAGGATGATGCGATTGATGGGATGGAGGAATACCAGGCATATTCGGAAATTATCAAAGAGAATATTGAGTATGATGCCTTATTACAGCGCAATCCGTACGAGAAGGATGCTATACAAGGAATCTTTGACTTGATTCTGGAGACTGTGATTTCCAACAAGGCATCCATGACGATTTCGGGACAGGAGTATCCAATGAATCTCGTAAAATCTAAGTTTTTGAAACTGAATAGTTCGCATATTGAGTATGTACTGGGCTGTCTTGGGAAGAATACTACTAAGGTGTATAACATCAAAAGTTATTTGCTGGCTAGCTTGTTTAATGCGGTAAGTACTATGAACAGTTATTACAAGGCAGAGGTGAATCATGACATGCCACAGTTTGCTGGGTAGATAGTTTTTAAATGCATCATAAACGCACGGAAACGCACGAGAGTGTTCTTTTGATTCTATAAACGCACGAATCGCGCTATTACGAAGGAGGGTAAATATGCAAGAGTATGGAAAGAAGGAATAGCACCTAAGTATTTACATGATAATTTTGGCGCATATCACGGAATATGGATGCCACAAATGGATCGTTGTTGGTTTAGTGATGATGGATATCAAGTGACAAGTCGGATTTTAATAACAGACTGGGGAAAGGTTGAACATGCTGCAATTACATACAATGGGGATGAAGAATTTGGAGAAAAGCGTTTGGCGATAGAGGTTTTCCCTGCTGAAACAAATAAGGTTGATGTAATGGATGTGTATCATTTATGGGTATTTCCTAAAGGATTTAGTATGCCATTTGGAATTCATCCAACCAAGGATAAACAGTGTAGAGTTGTAAATCGCGGATGTCCCAAGGATCCAACACAATTAGCACTAAATTCACAGGGGATGCTTTCGAATACAAAAGATAGAAACAAATCTAAAACATTTTTATCTCATCGGAGAAGACTCCCACCTCTACAGGTGGCGAGTAAGAAATAAACCTGTCCGATATGATTTAGGGTGAATTTGAAAAAAATATAATAAAAAAATCACCCTAAATTTAAAAAATATATTGAATTTAGGGTGAAAAAGTGCCAATATATAATCATAAAATCACCTTAAAAGGAGATGGATGAATGAGTAATATAACAGAAATCCAAAGATTACTAAATGAAAAAGCTGATTTGCAGGCTCAAATTAATATCTCTGCATTTGATGGAAGTATTGAAGTCAAGACTGTAAATGATCAGAAATATATTTATGTTAGAAAAAGAGAAGCTGGAAAATACAAATCAAATTATATAGATAAATATTCTGAGGAGCTCTACGCACTTGCAGTTAATCAATCGCAGCAAATAAGAGCGGTTAAAAAGCAACTTAGAAAAATCGAAAAGGACTTAGCAAAGCTTGGATATACAGAAAGCGAACTGTCACCAAGAGTAAAGCTTAATATTGACTTTGCTAGAGCTAATGTCAAAAGTCTGATTTATGATCAGGTTGTATTGGAAGGTGTTTCCACTACATTTCCACAGACAGAAACTATTTTGGAAAATGGCGAAGTTAACGGAGTAAAAGCAACTGATGTTCAAAAAATCTTAAATTTGAAGCATGCGTGGGAGTTTATTGTGGATCCGGATGTAGTGGCTTCTCCTTGCAATTATTATATGGTAAGTCATATAGCACGCCGGGTAAATGAAGGGTTCTTCGAAAATGGTGGCTCCGTTAGAGCTGTTCCTGTTACGATTGGTGGTTCAAGCTATGTGCCTCCAATTCCAAATGAGTTGGATGTAAAAGAGAAAATAGATGAAATTATAAACTCAGGACTTGAGGACGTTGATATTGCAATTGAGCTTACGCTTTATTGTATGAAGACACAGATTTTTATTGATGGTAATAAGAGAGCTTCTATTATCTTTGCTAATCATTTTATGATTGGAAAAGGTATTGGATTGTTAGTTGTGCCGGAGAATATTGTGTCTGAATTCAAGAGTCTTCTTGTAGCTTATTATGAAGGTCGAAATGAAGATGAGATTAAGGCATTTTTGAAAGAGAAGTGTTGGCGTAAGTTTTAGTAGATAAGTATTTATATCCTAAACGAACGAATCGTGTCATTAATTGGAGAAGTGGCAGAGAAATGGTATATTAAGCAAAGGCGTATTAGAGTTCTGTGCAGCGAGGGAAGAATTCCAGGCGCATATAAAGTTATTCATCTATTGAGCATATCTATGGATACGATTATGTGACTTCCTGTTATAAGGATAGTCCGCAGGATTCATGGAAGCAGATTGTAGATTATATGCATGAGATGTATCCAGAGGCAACGGATAAGCAGATAAGGAAAGTGTTAAAATAAAACAGTGAATTTTTGAGGTGAATATACATAAAATGAATGAAAAAAAATCCGCAGCTTATTGCAAGCTGATAGAAAATGTAAAAAACAAATATCGTAAAAATCCTATATACACAAAGAACCTGACACTTGGCTGGTGCGATTTACGTCAGGGAGAAGATTTGTGTCAGGAAATTAACCTATGGACATATTGGCAAGGGAGAGATTACGCCAAGAAGACACCACATATTAAGTATATGCTGATAGGTCAGGATTTCGGACCACCTGAAAAGGAAGAACTAAAGGGTACGATTGCAAATGTCCGTAAGATGAATGATGGCGTAGAAGTGATGTTCCATAAAAATGTAGATTTGGAAGCAAGGGATTCACAGACGGATAAAAATATTGTCAGATACTTTGAACTGCTTGGTAAAAATGAAATTGACAAGAAAAAATATCCAGATTTGTTTTTCTGCAATTGTAATTTGGGCTATCGCAGAGATAAGTATTCTGGAAATATGACCAGAAAGATATTGGCAAATGATGCAGCCGAAATAAAATCACTGATTGACATTATAGAGCCGGAAAACATAATCTGTCTGGGTCTTGATACATCCGTGGTTGTAATACGAACTCTGCTTGATAAAAAGTTTTCCTGCAATAGAGTATCTGAACTTATAGGAACTGGAGAACCTTATACTTATGGAGAAACATATATATACCCTGTAGCACATCTGGGGTATTGGGGTACAAGTACAAGAGGGGAGGATAATGTTATTGCAGATTGGAGGAGGATTAGAAAATAAGGAGGTGCCACAATGCCATTTAAGATTGTTCGCAACGATATAACAAGATGTGAAAGATATGATGCAATTACATGTGGAGTATATGGATGTATGATGCAT
>ENA-OZAM01000123-OZAM01000123.1-human-gut-metagenome-genome-assembly--contig:-NODE-123-length-26984-cov-10.229270_pt1 | contig 26984 bp, 39 predicted proteins | sample MGYA00244205_ERZ653494 | MGnify/ENA primary metagenome ERZ653494 (study PRJEB26926, sample SAMN06165132) | human gut metagenome | biome: ENVO:00009003; feature: ENVO:2100002; material: ENVO:00002003... | reverse complement strand
CAGTGTCTCGTGGGCTCGGAGATGTGTATAAGAGACAGTTGTAACGCCCTTTCCATCCGTATAGATGTTTGAGCCTTTACCAACATAATTTCCGTCTGCTCTCCGTCTTCCGAGGAGTAGCATATCCAGATCATGTGCCTTATAATACCTTTCCTGCCCTCTGTGCTGTACCATGTGGAACCATTGAGACGCCACATTGCTTTTCTGCGGGAATAGCATATTCTGGTGTTTCAATAACCAATCCATATCCTGACCGGTATTGATGGTTTCCAGCTTTTTCGGTTTATGGGATTCAACCCACTCCACAAACGCCGGATATTCCAGATCGCATACTGCCATAAGGCAATCATGGATTCCTGCCATTTCGCAGACCTTTTCAAGCACGAGGGAATCTTTCCCTCCGCTCCATGCGAATGCTACTTTCTTCCCTTCTGTCTGTTCCAGGATCTCAGATACTGTCTGATCAACAAGTACATCCAGTTCTTCTTTCTTTACCAGATCTTCAATGTGCTGCATTGCATTTATCCAGTCTTCATTTCTGATACTCTGTTTTCTACCCAATACTTTTTCCATGAACTTTCCTCCACGCACTCATAAGTATAGCTACAAATCCCGCCAGCAGGACGGTTAATAAGCTGCCTATTGTTTTATACTCCGGTATATCAAAAACCGTGCCACAGGCGAAAATAGGAAGCCCTACGGCAAAGGAAGCGATGATTCCAGCCACTACCCCGTTGCTCGTCAGCTTAACCTTTAACAGTGTGAGCATTGTCGGTAGCATCGTTGTCGCTCTCAGGGTTCCATAGAACAGGAACATATGCGTTACGGTAAGTCCAGGAATATTGGAAATTAAAATGCCGGCAATCAGCAATGCGACCATGGCCAGCTTGGAAACCCTGATTTTATCGGCATCTTTTAACTTGCCGGTAACTTTCAGGTCCGTTGTTAGCGAAGCAATCGCGCACAGATTACTGTCTACGGTAGATAGCAGTCCTGATATAAGCATGAACATGAACGGTACAATTACCCATGCAGGGAAAAGTGCCTGTATCAGTTCAAAGTTTACCATTCCTGTATCTTTCGGCATAAATCCTATTCCTGCCGCAACAAATCCAAGGATTCCCATAGAAAGCGGAACTACCGCAAACAGAACGGCTCCGAGCGAAAACGCTCTTCCGATCTTCTTATCACTGATAGAAAAAGCTCTCTGCCAAAAGCATTGATCTCCGAACGGTCCAGCAAACAGCCCTATCGCTGTAGGCAATCCAAATCCAAGAAATACCTGCAGTCCGTTCTTAGAAAACAGATCTCCGAACTCTCCGGTAATTCCAGACAGTTGGATCGATGACATTCCTCCATTCGATTTCAGCGCCCACGGAACGAATATCGCACACGCCAGCAGAAGAAATATCATCTGAATAGCATCCGTAAGTACAGACGCCTTTATCCCGGATATTTGTGAATATGAAAAAGCGATGACTGCCAGTACAATCGTCATTACCCACAGTGGCAATCCGGTGGCCACGCTGAGTATCTTTCCCCCTGCAAGGAGCTGTACTGCAGTGGAAAGGACCGTAAGCATCGTCAGCTGGAAGAGATATACTCCTTTTACTTTCTCCGATCTGTACTTTTCATGCATATATCCGGACAGTGTAATGCCATTCGGCATTTCCTTCCGGATCCGCTTCGCAAACGGTATGAAAATGAGCAGGCAGAGAATGTTCGGTACCAGAAACCAAAATAACCCCGGAACGCCATTCAAGTATGCTTTCTCAGCAGATGTGAATAACGCCGGAGCCCAAATCCATGTCGCAGCAATGCTCATCGCAGAGCTGATGGTTCCCATATTACGGTTTCCAACATAAAAGCTGTCCGAATCCTTATCCCTCTTTGCAAAAACTATGGTGGCTACAATCATAAGGACCGCATATACCACCAACACCATGATTCCATTCATCTTTTCTCTCCTTTGTTTGATGTAAGAAGCATTTTCTTCCTTTCTTGCATCTCCTTTCCCGGAATGAATGAAAAAAGCCACCGGTTCTTTCCCGATGGCTCATGGCTCTTGATAAGATTTTACTCCCATATCATACTCGATTTCCGTTATTAAGTCAATATTAACTTAACGGTTTCCGTTATTCCTATTTTCAAGAAGAAAACTTCAAGCCGTTAATGCCGAAAAACAGGGCAGACAGGCGCTCTTCCGCTGCCTTTATATCGTCATAGATTGTGACCTTACTCACGCCAAATCTTTTCGATAATTCCGGAACGCTCGCCGTCTCCTTCGTCATGTACATGGCTTTCACAACCTTATACTGCCTCTTCTCTTTTTCTCCGCATTTACTGCAAAATACCCGGTACACATCCAGCATTTTGTCAATATGAGCAATTATAATGCTTGTCCTTTCGGCTGACTCCTTAATGGAATTCACGATCACTCCGTCACTGCCTTTCATGGACATGATGTCCTCCATGACCTCTGCGGTGCTTTTTTCTTCTCTCGTCTTTGAATATACCGCTTTTGAGCATGATTCCTTCAGCATTCTATAATTTCTAAGCAACAGCCTTGTGTTATGCAGTCGGCGATCTTTTAACTCTTTCTGCTCTTTTCGGTATGCTTTCTCCATAGTCTCAGCCGCCACAGACGCCCCGGCAAGAGCTGCCTTCGCAATCATGGATTCTATTTCCTCCTTCGTCAATGCTACGAATTCAACTCTATCTTTCATATCCATGTCTTTATCCTCCAAATCTAAATATTCTCGTGAATCTTCCTGATCACGTTTTCCTTATACTCCTCTTTTTCCTGCTCTGTCATGCCGGCAGAAAACTCCGGAACACTGAGAGCTGCATCAATCGCCTCTCTGGTACCGCATTCTGGACAGATAAGTGTTTCATTGTCCTTTCTGGAAAGTGCAGGAACTCCGTCATACTCTTTTCCGCACATCGGACATACTCTCTTATTCTGGTTTTTCTTTTCTTCCATCGAACATACCAAGCCTTTCTCCAAGCTGCAGACATCCCATGACTATCATTTCAAGATCTCTTCCTGAAATATGGCACATGGTAAAGTCAAGTGTTGCTTCTCCAGATTCTGTGTCCTCTTTTATATCACACATGAAACCTTTATGTATGGTATTCTCTTCTCCATTATCATAGTGTATCACTATTTTTTCAATATTTTTTTCTTCCATTATTCAGCTTTCTCCTTCCTGTATGGACAGTATTTCCAAACACAATTAACCTCATATTGATGCTCATTATACTTTTTGTTATTGCAAGTTCCATTTCCACTGGAATATGCACATGTCCTGCAATATTCCTCATGAGTAGGAAACAGTATTATCTTAGCCATTGCTATTCACCTCTCCTGTATCCGGAAGATATTCTGGAAAGTCGAATATGTTCATTTGTCCGGAAATCTCATCTTCATCTCCAACCTTGGTATTTGAATCCGGAGGTTCTCCTGTTATCTGCGACCAGCACTCAGATCCGTAACCTCTGGCCATACTCTCCGGATCCGTCAGCTTCTTACCGCATTTCTGGCATTTCGTGAACATTTTACACCTCCAGATCGTTTTTCGGACATATATGGCAATCATTATTCGCTGCTCCAAAGCATCCATTGCACCTGTCCTTTTCCTCAATGTTTTCCCAGCAAACACAAGTATCATCCAGATTTCTGAAATCTCCTCTGTGTTCACTATCCCCATTGCAGCATACGCCTTCAAACTCCGCATACCATTTACAGGTACAGCAGTATTTCTTTTCTTCGCTTCTTATGCAATCATCCAAAACATCCATCACTCTCCACTTTTAATATGCTTTTTTTGCCTCGCTCAAACTTGCCATTCTCCGTTTTCCCAAATCATCAAAGAAAGTCTCGTTCGCATTAGTCACTTTATAGCATGGTTCTGCTCCAAAAAATACGATATAGGAATCCGTTAGAAGCTCATGCATCACTGTTGTGTATTCCTTTGTCATTGCACATCCTCCAATAGCTGGACTTCCATCTTTCAAAACATCAAAGCCGGTGCATGTACTTCCCCACATCTGAGAAAAAACAATAGCTTCAAACTCCACTGATCTATACTTATTTTCTTTTCGCTTTTTATCTACCTCTTCTGTGAACTCACTATCCTTTGACAACATAACTCTTGCTTTAAATTCCAAAAGTTCCAAATTTGGATATTTCGCATGCATTAAACTCATCTGTCATTTCCCTCCTTCATCCGTTCTTCGAGTATCTCCAGGTTTCTCATGGCAATATGTATCTCTTCCGGTGTCAATCCGGTGTTCTCATATTCAGCCAGTCTTTCAACAAGATCTGCTTTGCTTCTCCCGGACCAGTATCCTGTACTCAGTCCGTTTGCAAGTTTATGTGTTAATCTCTTCATTTTTCCCTCCAGAATCCGATGAATCAGATTTTTCTGATTTCTTTTTACCGTTTCCTCCGTATTTGACAGCCAATGCCATTGCATCCTCTCCAATATCATCATTGCTACTTTTTCCGTTCATCTTCTTCTGGCATCTTTCATAGGCTTTTTCATAGTTGTAACCTATTTGACCGGATAATCTGTAAGCCATTTTTGAAAACTTCTCCCTGTAATAATCCCAGGTTGGACCTTCTTTATCCGCAATCAGTTTCAAATAATCCTTCAGTACGCATATTATCAAAACCATATCTCCGTATGAGCATGAAACTGTAAAGTCGCTTAACGTCTTTATGTTTATGCGCTTTTCAATCCAAACCTGTTTATCTGCATCATCTGCTATCTCTTTCTCAACTTCATCCAAGAAAGAAAACAAAAACAAAAGGCGTTCATCCATCCTATCTACCTCCAAGGAACGTATTGAGCATTTTCTCCTTCCATTCAGGAATATTCTCTTCGCTGATCCTGTCGAACTGCCGATTCAGTTTGTAGTTTATTTCCTCGGAAACCTTTTCCTCCGATTCATGCTGCATAATCAGCTGCATAAGCATTATGAACACATCGGCAACCTCGGACCATGTATTATCAGTTATAAAGACAAGATCTTCAAAATCAAACGGATTCGGTGCTTTTTCCAGCTCATCCAGCAGCTCTCTCAGTTCTTCCTTTGCCTTGGAAAGCTGGCTCCTTTTACTGTAATATACAGAAAGTGTCCTGATTTTTTCCAATGATGTCTCATCCAGTATTTTGTATTTCTCAACAGGTTTTATATCACTCATTTTCCATAGTCCTCCTACCTGTATTCTTTTCCAGTATGCTTGTCCTTCAAGACGATTCTTCCGACAACCTCAAATCCGGCAAGCTCGGCGGTCTGTTTCATAATCTGTATGAGATTACTGATAACAGAAAGCCGATCCGCTTCTCTCTTATGTTCTTCTCTACGAATATTCCCAAACGCAGCACCAGGCGTCGGATCCTGATATCCTTCTATGTTCTTCATCAGTTTTTACTCCCTCCAAAAATTCTACAATTCTTCAAACACTTTCCCGTTCCAAGCTGCATTCTCACAACACCATTCGCCTGATCCAGGAAAATACTTTCTGCACCTCGCATCCGGATTATTGTCATGTATGCAAAATTCACATTTACTTCCATATCTGTCCGTCATTAAATCCTTGATTGCGGATTTTGCACGTTCCAGCTCCTCATAATTGCTTCTATCTGTTTCCTTTGACTTCTGCTCTACTGTTTGGTTCCACCAGTCCTCAAACATTTTTCTTGAATTTTTGTATTGCTCATCGAATTCTTCACCATTACGATCTTTCCATGTTCTGACGCAATCAGGACAATAGAACGCTCCGGTTGCCCTACATCCAGCTGCATACATTTCCTCTGGAACTCCACGTTCAACTTTTGTCTCAAACCGCTTACCACAATTACTGCATTGATATCTCATCTTTGTCATATATTTCACACCTTTTTTCTTTCTACACAATCCACGTTTCATTCGGAAGCGCATCAGTATACGATTTCCATTCACGAGCCGCCTTACAATAATCGTAATTCCGGTTCAACTCATTACTGGCTTCTTCATACAATTTCTCAATTTCTTTGACAACCTGAAGAACACCTGTGTTTTTATCCCGTAAAATATCAATAGCAGCTTTGAGGCTATCATATCGATTCTGCAACCCGATATACGCATGATAAATCTTGAAACACTGTCTTGCTGCTGTAATAATTTCTTCTTTCGTTAACTGTTTCAATTTTTTCTTTGCCTCATCTTCCGCAAAACTATCTAAGCAGGAAATTCCGAAATAGTCTCCTTCGTAAGAATCATATCCTAATAGTCCACCTTCCAAATCTCCAGCGCCTATCGAAACGAAGAAAATATCAAAACATTCCGGAACCCACTCTTCGTAAAGGTCTTCCCGCATCTGGTCGCATTCTGCACACAAATCTCCAAATGCCATTTTGAATTCATACGCTTCGTCTTCATCTCCGTCAAGTGCATTTATAAGAGAATCCGTTCCATCTTCCGAATCTGTGTACCATCTGATATTTTCACATTCTTCTTGTATATCCCATAATTTCTGTGTTATTGATTCAAGATTCAAATTTTTTACGATTGGCTTTTTGTATCTTAGATTCTTTGCTTTTAATCTTTTCGTTTCATCAAAATCCATAACTCACACCACCAATTAAAATTTAATTATGTGTAGCATTAAAATTTTCAATCGCCCATTTGTTCCCGGTAGCTCTAACTGCATTTCTTACTCTTTCCTGCGGCGGAATTCCTTTTCCTTTATTCTCCTGCGGCTTATTTTTCACCGCAGGAGTTTCATTCTTCGTTCCAGTCATTATATGTTTTCTCCTTTCTGCACTTCTAAAGTAGTATTCTTCCAAGCCTTCACAAATCCAGATTTATATGGATCCCTTGCTACTTTTGGTATAGATCCACGCTCTAAATCAATATCAATCTCGTCAAATCTTTCTGTCACGAACCACAATAAAACGAACCAACTTTCATAATCTGGATTGTACCAACCTACTGTTTCTCCATATTTGGTCATTACATAGTATTTGGGGCAAAGTGCTCCTTTATGTTTCGCATTCTCTGGCAACCGTTCTTCTACCGGAATCCAGCCAGTATCGTTTGTCGTAGCATATCTCTTATGTTTGCATCCTTTTTCTGTCCAATCGCAAATACCACCGTCACACATACTGCACAGCATGATTGCTTTTCCGCAATTCGGACAGAATATCTGATAGCCGTCTTTTTCAACATCCCAGCATATTTCGATTTCTTTCTCGCAATGTGGGCACCATTCTACGACTGTGTTTGGTTCGGTTTCGATCATACGTCTTTGTATAATTCCTTCAACTCTATCAACGCAGTCCTGCCACGCCTCGTTGTATTGGCTATATGTATCTGGAATACCTAATATTTTATATGGATGTTCTCTACCTAGAGATTCTATCTCTTCCAAAATCTGTTTTAAAACCTGCATATTATTCCTCCATTTAACCTTTGTGTGCTTTTTACGCATCTTTCAATCTTACCGGAAGAACCAACGCTTTCATGTCTGAATCCTCTGCTTCAACAACCATGGGGTTTACCGGCCTGGTAAGATTCAGAGTGATATTGTCACAGGTAAAAGCCTTTATGGTTTCCAGAACCAGGCGTGAATCGAATCCTATCTTTATCGGATCTTTGATCTTCTCCTGAAGAGTAACTTTCTCCTGATAATTTGCAATATTATCCTTGATACTTACGGTGATCTCATTTTCAGATATATCAAAAACAGCCGGGCTCTTTTCATCCGTACACATCTTTGCCCTTGTCATTGCTCCCACCAGATCACTCTTTCCTACGATTGTGTAGTTATCGCTTTCGCAGAACATCTGCTTATACGGAAGATAATTACCTTCCAGAAGCCTTGTGTATATCACATATCCGTCCGTTCGGAAGATTGCGCTATTTGCACTATATGATACGTTCACATCATCATCCATTCCCATGGACAGGAGTTTTTTCGCTGCTGCTTTCGGTACAATGATTTTCAGATCTGCAATGCCATCAGCCTTAATTCTGTCCCATGCAAGGACGTGGCCGTCAGTCGCAACCAGATTTACGTATCCGTCACACCCTTCCAAATAAATTCCTTCCAGCATAGGCTTAGACGGTTCCTTCTCTGCAGCTGCATAGATAACATGGGAAATAGCCTCCATAAAGCTCTTTCCAGGAAGAGTAAGTTCCTCTCCGGATTCCATATCCGTCTTGCTGTAGATAAAGTTCTCGGCTGGGAAGGACTGATAGCTGTTCTTGATTTTCTCCATTTTGATTGTTACGACATTCTTATCATCATGGAGAAGTTCTACATCTCCCTCCGGAAGATTCTTGATAAGGTCAAAGGCTTTCATCGGAATGATAAAGGATTCCCCTTCTGCGTCCTCGCATTTGACCTGTATCGTTATTTCTCCATTGGCGGCGATTAAATACCCTTCTTTTACCAAAACGCCTCCCAGAGCAGGATGTACAGTATTTTTCTGTACTACGCTTTTCAGCTTGTCGATAATCCTCACCAGTTCATACTTTTTTACTTTCATGATTCCTCTCTTTCCCGGAGTTCCAGACCATCAAGAAATTTGACGACTCCGTTGCTATACTTGATTTTGTACTGTTCCAAATTGCTTGCATCCATGTACTTATGTCCGAAGATCTGCTTCATGTCCCTGAATACATCCCAAGGTACCCGATAGTAATTTTCAAATCCTATCGAAATCACAACGAAACACACAGCTCCCATTTTCCTATACCGTTCAAAGCACTTTTCCTGCTCCTCTGTTATGACATCTCTCTGGATCCTGTCCTTGTCCGTATGCTTGGCATCAAAGAGAATCATCGTTGAATCAGCCAGTGCACCTTTGAAGTCCGGCTGTGCCCGTTTTGAAAAGCAGCATATAAACTGTCCCATCTTCCTGTTATGTACTCCGAGCACTTTCATGGGCTCCGGTGTCTTTTCGATCACGGAGATCCCTTTTTCCTCATAAAACGCCGATGCAGCTATTATCATCTGCTCAAAATAATCTCCGACTGCTCTTGATCGGCGCCCAGTCATTACCCTGTTGTAATTAGATGTACCCATTTTCATCCGCCACCTTTATCAGTTTACTGATCGTCACAGCTCCTACTCCCGGAATCTTCGCAGATTTGATGTAATCAATAAACGCTTTAACTCCGGTTCCTTTCCCAACAGATGCTTTTCCGCGGTTAAATCCTTCGCTTTCCGCTTTTGCCACACGGTCCTCCACATAATGCACAAGCTGCTCATCTGTCATCTTTCTCATTTTCACAGCCTTTTCATGGATAAGGACCTCGTCCTCTGTTCTTCTGCAATTTCTCTTACTCTTTCCCATATCTCTACTCCTTGATTTTATTTTTTTCTAATCCGTCAATATCCGGAACGCTTACCTCATGCTCTTCGCACCAGGATACAAAACACGATTTGCACATGTGAGCAACGCAACTTGTTTTCCCGCCTCTTCTTGCCCTTGCAGTAATGGATACCATATCATTTTTCGGAAACCCTTTCCTGCACTCCACGCAATTTCCCATCAGCCTTTTCAGGACCTTGTCGCTCTTCCGTCTTACCTGAAGATCTTGCGGAATATCTCTCCTCATGTTCTTCTCTTTCACAATGTCAACCAGGCTATCCTTCATAAATACCGGTATTCCCAATGTGTCAGCCTCCAGAACGATTGATTTTATCCATTCGAACTCAGGAACAACCATTCCTTTTCTTTTCCATGTCTCCGCACCAATGATTATCCAGTCGGATTTTCCGGCCAGTGCCGGCTTTATCCACTTCCCAGAATCTTCAAGCAATGGCTCTATGCAGATGAACTTCTTTTTTCCTTCCGGAAGAAATCCAGCTCTATACACATCATCTGCTTTCGTAATGGTTGTTCCGTAATACATCTTCGTTTCTTCCGGAAGATCTAAATCCATGTACCTCTCAGGATTTACAGTAAGAAATAAATAATTATTCTTCGGATGCTGTCTGCAGATATCGAACACATCATATATCCAGCTGTCAGGTACCCATTCTCCGAACATATCAGCCATGGCACCAACCAGAATATTCTGTCCCATTTTCAGCTTGTCCAACACTCCGTATCTGTATCTGTGGAGCGTAGGCTCAAATCCAAACGGATAAAGTACCTGCTGCCCCGTTTCATCGAGGAACGGTTCATCCAGAACATACACTCCTTTTTCCATCCGGTACTTATCACGCTGTTTTATATTCATTTTCACATTACCGGAAAACCGCCTGCTCATCTGTCTCGCATAACAGTATTCACATTTATACCGACACCCGGTAATGATATTCAGCGTATGATCACAATACTCTATCTTTGAACGGTTCATATGTAGTTGCCTCCTCCTGTGCCGGCAATTTATCAAGGAGATTGCAAGCCTCCTCGACTGCCTCTTTCCTGAAATCAGAATAACCGTAATCGTCTTTTACTCTGATTAAGATTTCAACAATCTCTCCAATCTTCATTTATCATTCCTCCCAATACTCAACGGTGTATTCTGTCTGTCCGTTTTTCTTTTCCTCCTGCCCAGGAACTGTCTGCCGTCCAATTCTTACAGAGTAACCTGCTTTCACAAGTAGCGTGGCGATCTTCAGTCTATCTTCCTCGTTCCACTGAGCAGAACCCTTACGGATGCTCCTGATTATCTGTTTTGCCATTATCCACACCTCCGCATTTCTTTCTCTTTATTCTCGGTTATGGTATCCTGCATTTTCTTCTCAAAGGCTTTTACAAACGCTTCTACCTCCGGCGGCATTCCGCAGTTATGAGATCCTCTGCATTGGATAATATGGTTGTTATTCCACTCCATTGTGAAATACGGTTTGTCCGGTTCAGCAGACTTTCTGACGAAAAATATGTTTGTCTCTCCTCTGGCCACCCTGTCAACATATCCTCCGACGCAATGATGTAATGCAGCTCCCTCCGCTTTTATCTCATCAGCAGTCTTCGGTACTACAAGCAGGAGACCTTTTCCTTTTATCTGGAAAGCATCTTTACAGTCTTTGTTCTCTTTAAAGATCTCCGACATAGCCTTTTTCGTCTGTTCCATACGCCTCTTTGCTTCTCGTTCTCTCCTTGCCTTTTCTTTCGCCGCCTGTCTGTCCATAAGTTCCTGATGCTCTTTTGCAGTACGGTCATGCACTTTTTTGAAATTCTTCGGCATATAGATGAACATATTATCCAGGTCATATTTCAGATCTTTGCACCAGTTAAGATACTCCAGCCAGTCCTTAGCCATATTTCGTTTTCTTTCAATACGTGGATCCTCTCGTTCCGTGTACCTCATATACGAATATTGCCAACAGCCACCCTGCTCTCCCAAAGGATAATTCTCACATTCTTTCGTGATGTATTTCACGATTTTATGAAGTGTGGTTTTCCTGTTTGCCTGTTGCAATAGATCTGTATTGCACCCGAACGTCTCATAATACTCCTGGATCTGCTCCGGCTTGAACTGTAAGCCGATCTTCTGTGCCACCTGCAACAGCCGAAGTACATCGTGGTTTCCATCAACAGCCTGCAATACTCTGGTATTTACCTTTGTCAGTCCCAAAATCTCATATATGGTATTTCCTTTAACATTGACCTTGCCAGTCTGATAACCACTGTATCGAGAATTGATAATGCCTTTTGCAATCTTATTGAGCCCCATCTTGCAGATCCATTCCATTTTCGGAAATTCCATATACTTTTCGATTGCATCCTCATATCTCATGGAAACTGTCGGAAGATTTGTTGAAAGCACTTCCAACGCCGAGTATTTCATAGGCGTGTGTTCCCACGCATGTGGCAAATTCCCCGGATATAATATGCATTCCATGCAGGCGATCTTTCCCTGATCCGGACACCAACGGCAATTTCCTCTCTGCTTATACACTCCCCACTCATAGGATTCGCATTTTGGTTTTCCTTCCGGGAATGTATAAATAGATCTGCTGTACTCCGAAACATCCCTTTCGATTCGATCTTTGTTTATTAACATGTCCACATAGTTGTCACTTCTCATTGTTTGATGTGCTTTGAAATACCGGAATACAAATCCGTCTTTCGTAGGATCCACATAAACAAACCACCGTTCATCGTGTGTCTGAGCAGGCATTCGACCTTTTGCCTTAATAGTTACCCTGCTACCGCAGAAAGGACAGATTCCTTTTTCGTTATTCCGCAGACGGATGTTTTTTCTATCCACAATTCCGATTTCCTTACAATGTGTGCATTCACATAATGCCTTACCTTTTTCCACTTCCTTGTAGATTAGGTATCGCGCGAAGCTCATGCCGGTATCCCATACCCAGTCGAAAAATTCTTTCGGCGCCTCCTTTATCGGATTCATTACCGCATCAATCTTGTCAGTTTCTTTCTTATGCTTTTCCGCCAGCCTTTTGTTCAAAACCTCTTGCTGGAACCTATGTATTTCTATCCATGGTCTGTATTCATCATCAGGCATGGAGTATTCTCTGAAGAAATCCTTTACTGTTTTTAACTCTTCATCAGATCTCATGAATACATTCAGCCTATATGAACTTTTTTGTTCCTGTTGGTTCCACACATAATCCATTAGAGAAAAATTATACATTCCGGCAAATGAAGCTGTGAGCCATTTAGTCTTTGACGTTTTTAAATCCTGCGTGATATAATCATCGTGTGACAGAAATGTCCGGAAAGCTGCTTCTGTTTTTCCTTTCTTGAGGGCCTGAATCTCAAAGAAATTCAGAAGCAGTATTTTTTTGTCATCAATCAGCTCAGCTGTCACTATATGTCTCATTCCTCCAATCCGGTCTGCGACTTCCATCATTTCCGGAGTTGCGATCGGTCTTGGAATAGCAGATAGTTTTCTCTTTTCCACATCCATTCCTCCTACAGCAGATCGAATAACGACATCTGACCTTCTGTTTCATTCTTCTTTGGAGCCTGCTTTTTGACTTCTTTCACCGGTTTCACATCAGGTGTCTTTTCCGGTGTCTTTTCCGGTGTCTTTTCTTTTGCAGGCTTCTGTTTGGAGATCTGTTGCTTACGCTTCTCTGCATCCTGCTTCTGCTGTTTTTTCCGTTTCTCCTCCTCTTTTTTCTTCTTTTCCTCAATAGCCTTATCATCCAAATGGAAATAATCTTCCGCCCATTCATAAACCACATCATCGAGGACTGCCGCACAATTTCCATCCCTCTGTTTTCTTGCCTGCTCATAGATATAAGCAAAACATTTCTGCCATGTTTTATGTGGCTGAAGAACATCGGATGACAATCCATCATCCTCCTCGCAGCGTTTCAGAAGATGCTTAATAACCGGATCGGCGAAGTTTTTATCTTTAGCATCGTTCAGTTCCTTTTCCAGTTTTTCTTTCGCTCTCTGCTTTAATGGTTTCGCATTTTCCTCTTCTGCCCGCTTTATTTCCTCCTCCGTCGGTGCCGGTAAGCCTTTCGCTATATCAGCAAGAGATGCCGTTCCCATCGGAACTAAGTCATCATCTTTCATATTTTTTTCACCTCTGGATGTAGCTGCTTCAAACGCTCCACGTTCAATCGCTTCAATCGCTTTTCCCATAGGACTTACAGGTCCATCATTCTCCGGATTCTCTTCTACATCGGAGATTGCCGATTTATATTCCTTTTCCAGACGGTCATTTGTTACGTCAAACAACGTATCTCCTTTTTCGTCATAGAATACCGTGATAGAATCTCTTCTCAAAATCTGGTATTTCTTATCTCGAATCGTCAGCTCGCACTGTTTATTCTCGCTTTCATATCCAGTCTTAAGATACTTTCTGATAACCTCATTCCACGGCCACCCGTAGGTATTGTCATCTTTCTGCTCCAAAGTGAAATGTTTTATCTCTGCTCCCATTGCATTTCCTCCTTCTTTTCAAAATCAAAAAACATATAATAATGCTCTTTTTCTATAGTCTGTTTCGTATCTGCAGATCCTCCTAAACTTCCGAGTGAATGGAATAGCCGCCTACACGCCCATACATTTGATTGAAACATCGGTGTGATCCACAGCTCCTGCCCTTCCATTTCCTGTGGGAATAAAACGTGTCCAACAAGCGGATTTGTTATGGTATTTCCTATGCAGATATAACCGGCGCACCCAAGAAGCGAAAGCTGTATGTAACACATCATTCCAACGATTCTGTCTATGTCCTGACCGACAAATAATACATGATTCTGGAAATTATGCTCTGCATTCCTCATGCTGTTAGCAGCTGCTATCAGAGTTGCTCCGGCTCCGCAGGCAGGATCGCAGATGGATATATATCCTTTTTCCTCAATCTGCCTGTCCACATCTCCCACCGTTATCTCCGACATCATTTTGCATACACAGTATGGTGTGAAAAACTGCCCTTTCCAATGGTTCCCAAGCTCCAGTTCCATGTACAACTCTCCCAGGAAGTCCTGATCCGGATTCCTCTCAAGTGCTTCTACCACAATCGCAAAACACTTTGCAGGTTTGTCCACTCCTCCGAGACGTTCAATACAATGTGCATATTCCTTTTCCCGGTTGCTGAACCTTGGTTCAGATCTGTCTACTGCATTCACAATACTGCAAGCCATTGTGCTTATCAGATCCGACCACACTTGCCAGCCGCTTCTGCTGTAGCACATCTCATTAAATATTTTTATAAACTCTTTTTTCGTTCCCTGTATTTCGCCAGCCACCGTCATCTCAATCCCTTCTCTCTCATCAACCTATCAATGAACTCCGGTGATGATGGACTGAATGGTTCTTCGGTTTTCTGCTCAATCTTCGGCTTTTCCGGAACTTTCTCTTCAATCATGCCTATGTATTCCCGCTTCTTTTCCAGCACCGCCGCAGGTACCATGGATTCATTTACCGCTCGTTCCACAATCGCATCATAGATCTTGAAGAAGTGAGCTCTGTTTGCCACTGGGTTATCTCCGTAGCACAATTCCCGGAAACCTATTCTCTCGACCGCCTGTTTCGTTGGTCCGGAAAGGCTTTCCATAGCCTCATCAGATCTGTAATACCCATATTTCTGAATTGCCTTCTGGACGTCTTCCCAGGCCTCTCCGGCGTCTTTTAACTGTGGTGCTGTGTATTCAGCACATTTCGCTCTTATCTCGGAAATCTGCGGCGGATAAGTATGTGTTGCTATCAATTCCTGAAGTGCTGTCTCGCACAACCTGTAATCAAGATCTCCGAGCATCGTGTACCACAGCTTTATACTGTATTTGTCCGGCATGATGTTAAAAGACGGATATGCACTTTTGATAATCGCTCTGATGATATCGAATTGTTCTGCTGTCAATCATTCCACCCCGCAGTCGATTCCATATACTGTTCTGTTCCAATGTTCCTGTTTCCACCGGGTTGAGGTCTGTATGCAGGCGCCTTATCCTGTGCCCTGCTCAGCCATCCGGTGATAAATCTTTTGATTCCTCTTGCAGTCTTTCTGTTTCTCGGATTGCTATCAAGCCATCCACACATTTTTCTAAATTCCTGTTCCACATCAATCGCCGGATATAACTGTCTAAGAGAATTCAAATAGTCAAAAGTGACATCGAACGAACCGGATCCGGTAACAAGGGGTAAGGATATGAACACTTTCGGCTCGGAGGTTTCTACCTCCGGGCATAATGTATTTATATCTTTCTCTTTATCTATATCTATCTCTTTCTCTATCTCTTTCTCTACGCTCCAGTTTTGTTCCAATGTGTTGCAAGGTGTTGCATTGGTGTTGCATTGCAACGCTTTTCTCTCTCTACACTGTCTTGAACGCTGTGTACTCGCAGCTTCGGAACCCACCATTTTATCGCATTCCGTTAGGCGGTACTCCGTTTCATCAACCAACTCTATTAACCCCTGTGCAAGCAGGAATCTGACGGTCACATTTACGTTTTCAGCTTCTTCATCCAGCTCCAGGGCGAGTTCTTCGTAGAAGTTATCTTCCACTCCCTCAAAGTAAAGCCGGCCGTCATGCTTCATAGCAATAAGCAGCATTTTCAGATAAATGATCGTATAAGTATCTCCACCGGCGATCTTGCGAAGTTTTTTTATTGGCTTCTGCCGGAAGAAATCATCCGGCAGCTTTAACCAATAGTATCGTTTTCCCATATAGGTGCCTCCTAGTAAATTACTTTAGAGCCCTCTTCCGTTTTGATAACGGTCACACTCTGATTGAATCGTGCTTTCATGGCATCATCATGTGTGATTGCCATTACTTTTACATCCGGATACCTCTGGCGGATCGCCTCAAGGGAATCCACATAGGCCTGTGTTCCGTCATCATCAAGGAATGGAGGCTCATCAATGAACAGCATTCCAAGCTGGATACCGGCGGCTGTAGCCTTAATTTCAGATAATGCAAGGATAACAGCTAACGATGCTTTTACCTTCTCGCCGCCGCTCTTGGATGCGTAAGGAAGTGTTGTCTTACCATACTCCTCGATCAGAACATCCAGGGTAGCCTTGTCTCCGTCTTTCCCTTTTACAGTTCGCTCCATAACGAAATCGACGCCCATTGTTCCTCCGGTCATCTGGCCAAGGATATTGTTTGCCGTGTCCGTGATGTGAGGGATAATGTTGCGGATAATCTGATGAGGAACACCGTCCTGTGAGAACGCCTGTTTTAAAACGTCATATCTTGTTGTGATAAGGGCACATGCTTCAATATCTTTTTTCAGTTCGGAAATCTCCTCTTTCATGGACTTAACATCTTCCGCTTTCTGGATAAGTGTTCCTTTCTGCACCTGCAGATCCTGAAGTTTTTTCTTTTCGGTTTCTATTCTTGTCTCAAGATCAGAAACTTTGGATTCCATTCCGGAATCAAAACTTTCCATAAGTTCAGATGCAGAAATCATATCGGCCACCATAACAATCAGCTCTTCATCTTTCTTTTCAAGAAGTTTTTCCTGCATTGCCATATTTTCCCTGGCATTTTTCACTCTTTCCTCATATACCGGAAGTGACTTCTCCTGTTCCGCATATACTTTCAGTCCGTCAGCCTTTTCTTTGACCTGTTCGTATAAATTAACTTTTTCCGAAAGGTTATTAACATTTTCCGTTATCTCCTGAGCCTGTAATTTGACCTCAGAGGCGTTTTCGGCACATGAGGCGATAGTTTTATTGTTCGACTCTTTTTCAGCCTCCAGACGGGCACGTTTGAGCCTGCTTTCTTCGATTCTCTGTTTCTTTGCCTGATATACTTCCAGCTCTGCAATACGTTCTCTGATGGACGTCTCCTTTTCTTTGGAATATCCGATGTTCTGCAGTTCCTCCTGCTTTTCCTGTTCAAATTCTGAAAAAGCAGTTTCCGCCTCTTTCATTGCCTCCTTGATCGTCGAAATGCACTTTTCCGTATTTTCGATTTTCGAGGCATCCTCTTTCGCCTTTTTAAGAAATCTGCAGTTTGCATTTTCAATGTCCGCACATCCGGAATCTTCCATGTAGGCTTTCTGCTGTTTCTGCGTTGAAAGATCTGATTCCGCCAGACGGAGCTGTGTTTCATAAGTAGCATTCGATTTCTGAAATTCATCCCGCTTTGCAGATACTTCCTGCACCACAGCGTCATGGGCATTCTTTTTATCCATTACCGCATAAAGCTCTTCTCTTTTTTCTTCCAATTCAGCAATCTTTTCAGCGATTCCATCATCAGAATCCGTATCCAGCCCCGAAAGCTCCTGATCAATCCTTGCATTTTCAAACTCTGCATTCTTAATAATGTTCTGGTATCTCTGGAGATTGGCTTCGCAGTCTACTAAAGCTTTCTTCTCGCTCTCATAACGGATAAGCTCCTCTGATAAGATCTTCATTTCATCCTCTGCAGCTGAATACTCTTTTGACTTCTCCCGGATGACATCCGCTTTTTCCAGGATTGTTTCGCAGGATTCTATAATGGAGTTCAGCTTATTTATGGATTCCTCAATAGACGCTTTCTCATTTTTTACCTGTTCTTTTCTACTGCGAAGATCTTCGCAATTTTTCTTTGCAGCTTCATACTTAACCAAAAGTGCCTGAGCATCTTTCAGATCTGTGGAGATTTCTCCAATCAACTTTTCCGAGGATTCAATCTCTTTTTCCAGCTCTTCCAGTTCCTCCTGCGGATTGCCTTTGCTAGCGATAATGTCATCTTTGATTTTTACAGCATCTTTCTTCTGCATCAGAGTACGTTTCGCATCACCGAGACGTTTTCTCGCATCCTGCTCCATAATTCCGTAAATTCCAAGTCCCAACAGATTTCCAAGGATAGAGATTCGTTCATCTTTTCTCGCCTGCAAAAACAGTCCGTACTGATCCTGCATAATAAGAGCACAGCTGCGGAATGTCATGGAATCCATTCCAAGAACCCTTAAAATCTCACTCTGTGTATCATTGATTCTTTCTTTTGAAAGGTTCAGCCAGTCGGTACCATCCTCATTCAGCTGTGAAAGGTTCAATGTTGGCTTTCCGGATTTTGTTCTGGTTCTCACTACCCGGAACCTGCTTTCACCAATGTCAAATACAAACTCAATGGAACCGCTTCTGGCATCTTCGGTACCTCTGATCCACGACTTGTTGTCTCCTTCTCTGGTTTCTTCAAATAAGCAATCCGAAATCGCATCCATAAACAGGCTGCTCTTTCCTGCTCCATTCACGCCGTTAATCGTGCAGAAAGAAATATCATCGAAATCAAAGAATTCTTCCTTATAGGTTCGGTAGTTTTTGACCTTAATGCTTACCGGTTTGAATACACCGTGAATCTCAACAGTGTTACTGCTCTTCATCGCATCAGCGATAATCGGCTCTGCAAGTTCCACAATTTTTTCTGAATCGGTAAAGCACTTCTCATCCAACCATTTCTTGAGGTTTAAAAGAGGATCACTTTCTTCGGAAAGGAGCTGCCGATTCGTGATGTTCATCATGCTCTCAGCTTCAATATCCGCCACATAGAACGCTCCGATTTCATACAAATCTTTTTGCAACACCGGAATGTTTAATGCCTTCTTCTGTTCCGTGTCGCAGCTGTACTGCAGTCTCACTATAGCGTCCATGCAGGAAGATGCGTAATCTTTCTCGAGAAGATACATCTTTCCAGATCTGAGATATTCAGCAACATCTTCTTTATCCCATTTAATCGTCTGGAACTTTCGGTATGGAGTTTCATATAAATGTCCTTTTTTCAGGCTTTTCTTTTCAAATTCATGGATCCAGAATCCACGTTTCTGTCCTTCATCGTTGAAGTTCATAGCGTTTATGGCACCGGAATAAAATACATTTTCCAGACCTTCGAGCATCTGCGGGCGGTGGATGTGTCCAAGAAGAACCGCATCGAATCGTGCTGTCTGCAGAGCCTCTCTCGGAATTACCGGCTCAAAATTTGAAAAGAACGATGTCTGTCCGGATTCCATATTGCAACCAGGAACTGTATAATGTGCCATCAGGATCGCAGGAACCATGTCTGCCACAATATTTGTCTGTGAGCATTGTGCTCTCAATCCCATAACCATTTCGCTGATATGATTGGTCCATGTAAGATTTTCTTCCTCTGCAGAGAGCCCAGGAAATTTAGCTCTGAACTCCTGCTTATCAAACCCAGGAATGCATACAATGTCAGCGATCGGAGTACTGATAACCTGCGGCGTTGTAACAACAGCAACCTTTTTATTGTGTTCCAGCATCTTTGTAAGTACACGAAACTGTCCGGCGCCGTCATGGTTCGGTGTTCCTCTCATGACAACCACAAATTTGCTGACTTTCGACAGCTCATCGATAATCCTTGTTGCAGTCACCATTTCGTCAGAATATCTTACAGGTCCGATCTGCTCCTGGTGGAACACATCGCCGCTGATACAAACCAGATCCGGCTGTTCTTCTCTCGCCTTTTCAACCATGTATCCCAAGCATTTTACGGTATCCAGAGAACGGAGATTAACTCCGTCCTCAACCGGGCCTTTAAACTGGCCAATGTGCCAGTCAGCTGTATGCAATACTTTCATCACATCTCCCTCGCTTTCTTTGTTAATTCCTCTAACTTCGGATAAAGAAGATTGAACTGCTGTTCTGACATTCCGCAGAAGTCGATTCCATCACCTGTCCATACTTCTCCGACAATCAAGATATTTCCCATAATCGGGGATCCATGTTTGTCTGTTTCATACAGGAAACTTCCCACACCATTCATATCAAGATCGTGGTAAAGAAATTCTTCATCAACCAGCATGCTCACGCAGCTTCCCTTTACTTTTCCAACCTTGTTTGATGCTCCAAGCTCTTTGTATAACCTATTTGGCATTACATGCTCGCACAGTCTGCATTTCGGACCGATAAGATCTGCGAGCGCCTCATTCTGCTCGGAATAATTACCTTCAGGGAATTCATGTACTGAAATCTCATTATCCGTTGTAATTTTTATGAGTTTCATTACTTGTTTCCTCCTCTCTGGCATTTAATGCAAAGCGGCCGTCCAAACTTATTCAAAGAGTATTCATAAACTCTTTCGTTGATCTCTGCTCCGCAATCATTACAAAAAAGTCCGTTTCCCTCTTGTTTAGGCTCACTACCAGCCGGCTCATCAGGGGCAACTCCATCGTGTACCGGTTCCTGATATTCTCCAGAAAAATCATCTTCCGGAATATCGCTCTGAAATGCCGGATTGTCTGCATATTCAGAAACATCAAAAGTATTGTCTGCTTCAAAATCCACACGTCTTACAGGAATTTCCGGTGTGCCGAACATATTATTCACGGACTGCATTCCCTGTGTAAGCATTGCCTGACGGACATTCGGATCGGAATAATCAGGCGAAAATACAACCGTCGGAATGGCGAAATTTTTCTTGAGTTCTTCGTGAGTATATGTTCCTTTCAGTCCGAGCAAAGCACGAATAACACGGAGTTTTGCTCCGGTCATAGCCTTTTCCGCCCAGGTCTTTCTAAGCTGCGTCATATTTACAAGAACAGATCTCTCGATATATTTTTCTCTGTCACACTCGTCAATCACATATCCATTGACTTCTTTTCCGAATTTATTCTTCAATTTCTTAAACTCGCCTTTGAAGAGTTCAGCTGCAGCTTTCGCCTGCTTTTCATCGGTAATGCCTTTCACTGCTTTATCACCGAATTCAATTCGGAACTTAGCCTCTTCATCTTCCAGACAGATCACTTTCTGGTCCGTTTCTGTTCTTGCTGTACCATCCGCCTTTTTCATGGCCCCCTGTGCCTGTGCCCTGTATGTGTACTTATCAATTCTTTCTCCATATGTTTCCTTTGGATTGAACTGAATCCCAGCAGCCATAGCGAGTTTATTAAGCATAGGTTTTGTAAGCGAAAATGCACTTACCCAGATTGTATTTCCACTCCGGTCCTTCTTTCCGCTGTCCACAGAACCGACTTTAAAAATGTCTCCGCTATTTTCTCCGAGGTCCACCGGAACTTCTTCGACATGAAATTTGTAGAAAGGGTTTAACTGAACATCCGTAGATGTCGGCAACAATAAGTTGCACTGAGAATAATGATCCATTACCTCCGGTAATGATGATAAAAATTCTTTGCTCATTGATTTTCCTCCGTATTCATTGACTTTTTTCCCACATCCATGCTAAAATACGGATGTGGGGTGTATAGGTTTTTCACCCTTGGATTCACTCGCTAAAGCGATTGTGAAATCCGAAAAAAGTTTCTGAGTTAAAGCTTCAATCACTAATTCAGCCAGATACCATGGTGTCCGTCTAACACCGTTGGCATCGCCATAACGCTGTATTATGGATTGGAGCTTTTTCGTTGCTGTACTTACAGCAAGCTGATAGTCTTCTTCATTGATTTCTCTTCCAATCATCTCCTCTATTGTCTTCTTGTCCATAACCAATCTCCTAACCATTGCAAAAGCAAAAACATTCCGTATGCCACAAGTCCGGCCGCGAATACTTCTCCGCCTATAGCATCATATCCTCTCACTTCACGAAGTTTCTCTGCTATTGCTATGTAAAAAAGGATTCCGGATGCAAACGATATTGCCAGTTGTGCGAGCATGATCGCCGCCCATTTCAGTTTTTCTTTCACTACTCTGAGAAATCTTTTCATTGCTCTTTTTCGTGAATATTTCTTCCGAACCGGCGGATTATATAATGCAACCCGTTCCGGCCGGAGGATAACCTGCTCTGTATTATTTATCAGGTCATACAGTACAAATGGTTTCATTTTCTTTCTCCTTTACACGATTATTCTCATCTGTCCGTTGTTCTCGGCACAGATAAGGTGAGACAGATTTTCAACCGAGCGAGCAATCCGCTCCTCTCTCATCTTCTCTTCATCTTTGCAGTCACATTTTTCTCCCGGATCCAGATAACATCCACATTCCGGACAAATATAACCATACATTCTCTTCTTCCCTCCTTTACTCAATCATGCAGTTTTCATTAAAGTATTTCTTCGGGATTCTCCCGTTTGGATAAGCCTTTGTAAGTTTCCCGCTATCAATGCACTCCTGACGCATTTCCCGGATCATGTTATATGCTTTGGACTGGCTGACATCCAGGAGCTTCACAATGTCATCAACTTTATAGTACGAACGGTTGGAACTATCCAGTTCCTTGACAATACCAGCAGCCATATCTCATCCTCCTATCTAATATTTTTTTCTACCCATATCTTCAGCTCGTTAGTAATCTGAGTGACCTCATCCAGTGTCTTGATAATGATTTCTAAATCTCCCTTTTCCTCTTCAGTGATCATGCCGTCTTCTGTGATGTCCAAAAGCAGATCTTTTGCCTTCGATATTTTTCTGAACGAAGAAAGAGCTTTTACACTGATTCTGTCAAGATCTTCCGATTCAACTTCCGGGAAATCCTTTCCAAGCGGACACATATATTTGCAAAAATGAGCCTTCAGTTCCGGAGCATTATATATATCTGACATCATGAGAACCTCATCAGGAAATGGATTTTTACTGCCAAGCTCTATTCTTGCGAGCCTGCTCCTGTCAATTCCAAGTTCCTCCGACGCTCCCTCTCTGCTATTCAGACGGTCATTGAACTTTGCGGCATTGTAACGTGCCTGTGTGAAGATATTTTCCTTTGCTTTTGTTGCATACTTTGCCATTTAAGTGACCTCCGTAATAAGCTAAACTATAATCAAATAACTGTATCGGTGTAAGGAACCGTAACGTGTCTATCCTCACCGATCACCTTCGCGATCTCAGGTGCGTAGACTCGGCCATTGACAACACTAGAAACATAATTTCTGCTAAATCCAACACGCTCTGCAAGTTCAGTCACGTTAATATCATCATCAATCATGGATTTTTTTACTTCTTTGCACCATGTCGGAAGAATTCGTTTCATTTTTCCACCTCTTTCCACTTGTTAGCATTTGTTGTTTACATTTGTTTAAAACTGCCTTAGAATAACGGTATACGTTAATCAAAATAGAAAGGAGTATCTGCTATGAATAATCAGACTTCGTGGTCGGAGCAATTACAACGCATTGGGATGTCAGAGTTTTCGTCGGCTCATCAGGACATCCTTATGCAGTTACGAGAAAGCCGGATTCCGATAGGATCTGCTTCTCTTTCGCAAGCATCTGCCGAAGCCCTTATACGAGCTGTGTCAGTAATGATTGAAGAAAATAACAAAGCCGTTCTTACGGAATTAGAACAGTAACTATTCATTTTGCATTACTTCTTTTGAGCGATTTTTTTCGCTCTGTTTTTGAAAAGTGTTTTAAACATTTGGTGATTACAGTTTTATAATAGTACATTAAAATGAACTTGTCAATAGTTTTGTGCATTATTTTGAACTTGTTCTCCCAGGAAAGGAGAAACTATTGTTTTACGAGCAATTTTTGAATTTATGCGAGAAAAATGGTATAAAACCTACAGCTCTGCTTGTTCAATTAGGTATGAGTAAAGGTTCTTTATCAAACTGGAAGTCAGGGAAACTGCCTAGCGGAGATGCGCTAGTGCGTTTTTCTGAACATTTTGGAGTTTCGCTCGACTATTTAATTTATGGATCAGATCGTAACAGCAGAGTATCTAAGGAAGATCAGGAATGGCTTACCCTGATACACAGACTTCCAGAAGATGCGCAGCTTGAATTTAAAGGAGAACTGAAAGGTTACCTGAAATGCCTCAACCGTGATATTAGTGAGACGCCGGGATTGAGAGAGGCAAAATAATACCCTTCGCGTGGTACCGAAGGGGTAAATGAAAGGAGAGAAAAAATGGCTTTAATAAAATGTTCCGAATGTGGAAAAGAAATTTCAGATAAGGCATCCGTATGTCCGAATTGTGGTATGCCGTTACGTCCTGAAGAACGTGGTACTTATGAAATAACAATAACCAGAAAAAACCAATGGTTTCTAATTAACCCAGATGCAACCATAACTGTAGATAACTCAGAAAAATATAATCTTAAAAATGGCAATAGCATTAAAATTCCTTTGACAACAGGAGAGCACACCCTTCTGTTTTCTTTAGGCCCAAGGAAAACAGAGGCGAAAATCAATGTTTCCGCAAACGCAAATATAGAAATGAGTATGAATAGGGTAAGCGGAGAAATTAACGTAACCGGTTATAAAATGGATTTGAAAACAAATACCCCAAGCATTTCCGTTGGTGTAGGTGGTGGAATTTTTAAAAATTGATTACATTATATATGTTTGATTTAGGTGTAATAATGAGTGATATTGGAGAAAGAATTAAGGAACTGCGTTCGGAGGCAGGCATTACCCAGTTGCAGCTGGGGAAATATGCAGGATGCACCGGCCAGGTTATATCTAACATAGAAAGAGGATACACACGCCCGTCGGCAGAGGTTCTTAACAAAATAGCAGATTCCCTGCATGTTCCTTCAGACTATATATTGGGGATCTCTAAGTCAAAATGGATTGCATCAAATCCATATACACTGAGCCGTTGCTTACAGGATAGAATCTCTTCTCTATTAAAAAAAGAACAAATGACAATAGAATCATTCGCCGCAGCCGCAGAACTTGACCAAGACGAAGTGTCCAAAATTGTATTCGGAGGAGTCCAGCCAAATACAGACACACTGGCCAGAATCGCCGGCACTCTTCATACAACGATAGATTATCTTATCGGGATAACAGAGTACGAAGTCTCGATAGAATCTGAGGAAGAAAAAGACATTATCCAATATTTCAGAAAAATGTCCAAAAGCGGCAAAAGAATATTCATGGGAATGTTGGAGGAGGTAAAAGACAAATAACACGAGACAGGAGAATTTGCAATGCCAGCATACAAGTATCAACTGAAGACAGGGAAAACGAAGTGGTATGCGAACTTCTATTATGAGGACTGGACGGGCACCAAACAGCATAAATGCAAACGTGGATTTGATACGAAGAAAGAAGCCAATGAATATGAAAGACTGTTCTTGGATAAGTTTTCAAAGAGCCCTACTATCCTGTTCTCTTCCCTTGTTGACAACTATCTGGATGATATGAAGACCAGGATAAAACCAACAACCATAAAAAACAAAGAGTATCTTATAAGAACGAAGCTGGTTCCATACTTCGGGAAATTGCAGATCTGTAATATAGACGCCGAGGTTATAAGAAAGTGGCAGAATGTGCTGATTGAATACAGGGATAAAAAAGGAAATCCATATGCAGAAACATATCTCTATACCATAAATGCACAAATGTCAGCAATCATGAATTATGCTGTAAAATTCTACAGACTGCAGATCAACCCTTGCTTTGTCGCCGGATCCATCGGTAAAAACAAGGCAAGCGAAATGAAGATATGGACGCACGAGCAGTTCAAACAGGCCATGGAGCACGAGCAGAAAATAGCATACACGATTGCTTTTAAAATCCTGTTTTACGGAGGCCTCCGGGAAGGGGAGTTACTTGCACTCACTCCTGATGACATACCGAGAGATGAAGCCCTGATTGACATCAATAAGAATTACGCCGTAGTGGACCGGGTAGAATACTTTCTCACTCCAAAGACAGAACGAAGCGTCCGGATCGTAACCATACCGGATATCCTGCACGCAGAGATTCTCGAATACGTCGACAGCATAGAGGTTGATCACGATGAGCGAATCTTCTATTTTGGGAAAAGCGGTCTGTCAGATGAATTTAAGCGGATGAAGAAGAGGGCCGGAGCCGAAGATATACGAATCCATGACTTGAGACACAGCCATGCAGCCATGCTGATAAATATGGGTGTGGGAATCGAAGAAATCTCCAGAAGACTTGGACACGATTCCATTAAGACAACATGGGATACCTACTCCCACTTATATCCAGGTACAGACAAAGTGCTTGCCGGAAAGATCGAAGATCTTATTAAGAAAGAAGCAGAAGAAAAAGATGCTCCAAAATATGATGTTTCCGAATCAGATGTACCTATGGTTCCTGAGTCTCCTCTCGGAAAGCAGAGCCAGTCTATTCTGTTTACTGCAGAGAAGAAAAGCAATGTTCATATTCAGAAGAATAACCGGAACATCTTCCAGAAGTATGGTATCGATATTGATAATGAGGTTTTATTCGGATATAAGATGATAGCCTATCTGGACTTCATAGCATTCGGAAATTCAATCATTAACATCATCACGGATTTCCATCCGGAAGAAAAGCTAAAGGATTTCATTCTGTCGATGTTCACGGAATCCATTTCGGCATGTGAAATGGCAGACGGAAATATCCTGAATCTGGACACATATATTTCCCAGACAGCCATACCGAGATACCATAAAATATATGGAATATATGCATAATTTTATTTTTTAACATCACCGTAACATCACGGATATAAAAAATCCCCTGAGAGCCCAGTGTTTATGCGGGTTCCCAGGGGATACCTATTATTCAAACTCGATCGTTGCCGGTGGTTTTCCGGTGCAATCGTACATGACGCGGTTGATGTGTTTGACTTCGTTTACGATTCGACTGGTTGTTCTTCCGATGACATCCCACGGGATTTCGGCGCTTTCGGCGGTCATGAAATCGGTGGTGGTGACGGCGCGGAGGGCGATGGCGTAATCGTAGGTTC
>ENA-OZAM01000052-OZAM01000052.1-human-gut-metagenome-genome-assembly--contig:-NODE-52-length-37314-cov-8.801981_pt1 | contig 37314 bp, 29 predicted proteins | sample MGYA00244205_ERZ653494 | MGnify/ENA primary metagenome ERZ653494 (study PRJEB26926, sample SAMN06165132) | human gut metagenome | biome: ENVO:00009003; feature: ENVO:2100002; material: ENVO:00002003... | reverse complement strand
GCATATCGTCGGCAGCGTCAGATGTGTATAAGAGACAGGGCGGGAAAGGAGGGCCATCCCATTGGACCTGATATGGGAAAAATTCACCGAATGGCTCAAGGAGCTGCTGGTGGGCGGCATCATGGATAACCTCACCGGCCTCTTTGATAACGTCAACGCCAAGGTCGCGGAGGCGGCAGGACACATCGGCAGCACCCCGCAGGCGTGGAACGCCGGCATTTACAACATGATCCGCTCCCTCTCGGACAACGTGATACTGCCTATCGCCGGCGTGATCCTCGCCTTCGTCATGACGCTGGAGCTGATACAGCTTATCGCGGACCGCAATAACCTCCACGACATCGACACATGGGTATTCTTCCGCTGGGTATTCAAGACGGCGGCTGCCGTGCTCATCGTGTCCAACACATGGAATATCGTCATGGGCGTATTTGAGGCGGCGCAGAGCGTGGTCAACCGCGCCTCCGGCCTTATCGTGGGCAACACCTCCATCAACCTTGCCGACCATATCTCGGACCTCGAGGCGCGGCTGCTGGAGATGAACGTGTGGTCGCTCTTGGGGCTGTGGCTGCAATCCTTCGTGGTGGGCTTCACCATGTGGGCGCTGACCATCTGCATCTTTATCATTATCTACGGCAGAATGATCGAGATATACCTCGTCACCAGCATCGCGCCCATCCCCATGGCCACCATGATGGGCAAGGAATGGGGCGGCATGGGGCAGAATTATCTCCGCTCCCTGTTGGCTTTGGCGTTTCAGGGCTTTCTCATCATCATCTGCATCGCCATCTATGCGGTGCTGGTACAGAATATGCTCATAGACGACAACATTTCCACGGCGATCTGGCTGTGCATGGGCTATACGGTGCTGCTCTGCTTCACCCTGTTCAAAACCAGCAGTCTCGCAAAGTCAATTTTCAACAGTCATTGACGGAGGTAAACCAACATGGCATACGTCCCCGTACCCAAGGACCTGAACGCGGTCAAGACCAAGGTGCTGCTGAACCTGACGAAGCGCCAGCTCATCTGCTTCGGCGCTGGTGCGGCGCTGGGCGTTCCGCTGTTCTTCCTGCTCAAAGCCCATACCGGCGTCAGCACGGCGGCGATCTGCATGATCCTGCTCATGCTGCCCTTTTTTCTGCTGGCCATGTATGAGAAGAACGGACAGCCCCTTGAAAAGATCGTCCGCAACATCGTGCAGGTCTGCTTCCTGCGCCCCAAGCAGCGCCCCTACGCAACCAATAATTTCTACGCCGTTCTGGAACGGCAGGACAATTTAGACCGGGAGGTGTATCGCATTGTCCACCCGCACAAAACTCACCCGCGCCGAACGCAGGCAGATCGAGGCCGCCATCGCAAGAGCGAAGCGGCAGGATAAGAAACGCAAGTCCGCGCAGGACAGCATCCCGTTTCAGCGGATGTTTCCCGACGGCATCTGCCGCGTGACGGACAGCTACTACACGAAAACCGTCCAGTTTCAGGACATCAACTATCAGCTCAACCAGAACGAGGACAAGACCGCTATCTTTGACGGCTGGTGCGACTTCCTCAACTACTTCGACAGCTCCGTGCGCTTTCAGCTCTCCTTTGTGAATATGTCCGCCAACAAGGACAATTACGCAAGGTACATCACCATCTCGCCGCAGGGCGACGATTTTGACAGCATCCGTCTGGAATACACCCAGATGCTCCAGAACCAGCTTGCCCGCGGCAACAACGGCCTCATCAAGACCAAGTACCTGACCTTTGGCGTGGAGGCGGACGGGCTGAAAGCGGCAAAGCCGAGGCTGGAGCGCATTGAAACGGACATCCTCAACAACTTCAAGCGCCTCGGCGTGGCGGCGGAGCCGATGAACGGCACGGAGCGGCTGCGGCTGCTGCACGGGATGCTGCACATGGACGAGCAGGAGCCGTTCCGCTTCTCGTGGGACTGGCTGGCACCATCGGGCCTTTCGGTCAAGGACTTCATCGCGCCCAGCTCCTTTGAGTTCCGCACCGGGCGCTCCTTCGGCGTCGGCAGGCGCATCGGCTGCGCCAGCTTCTTGCAGATTTTAGCGCCGGAGCTGAACGACCGGATGCTGGCGGACTTCCTCGACATGGAAAGCTCCCTCATCGTCAGTATGCACGTTCAGTCCGTGGATCAGGTCAAGGCCATCAAGACCATCAAGCGCAAGATCACGGATTTGCAGAAAATGACCATCGAGGAGCAGAAAAAGGCCGTCCGCGCCGGATACGACATGGACATCATCCCCTCGGACCTTGCCACCTACGGCACGGAGGCGAAGAAGCTGCTGCAAGACCTGCAAAGCCGCAACGAGCGAATGTTTTTGCTGACCTTTATTGTGGTCAACACCGCAGGCAGCCGCCAGCAGCTTGACAACAACGTATTTCAGGCAGCCTCCATCGCCCAGAAGTACAACTGCCAGCTTACCCGCCTTGATTTCCGTCAGGAGGAAGGACTGATGAGCAGCCTCCCGCTGGGGCTGAACCAGATCGAAATACAGCGGGGCTTGACCACCTCCAGCGTCGCTATTTTTATCCCCTTTACCACGCAGGAGCTGTTTCAGGACGGTAAGGAAGCTCTGTACTGCGGGCTGAACGCGCTGTCGAACAACCTCATCATGGTAGATCGCAAGCGTCTCAAGAACCCCAACGGCCTCATCCTTGGTACGCCCGGCAGCGGCAAGAGCTTTGCCGCAAAGCGGGAGATCGCCAACGTGTTTCTCGTTACTGACGATGACATCATCATCTGTGACCCCGAAGCCGAATACGGACCGCTGGTGGAGCGCCTGCACGGGCAGGTCATTAAAATCTCCCCCACAAGCCCGCATTACATCAACCCTATGGACCTGAATCTCAACTATTCGGACGATGAAAACCCGCTGAGCCTGAAATCCGACTTCATCCTCTCCCTCTGCGAGCTGATCGTGGGCGGCAAGGACGGCCTCATGCCGGTGGAAAAGACCATCATCGACCGCTGTGTGCGCATGGTGTACCGGGATTATCTCAGCGACCCTGTGCCGGAGAATATGCCGATTCTGGAGGACTTGTATAACGAGCTGCGACGGCAGGAGGAAAAGGAGGCGCAGTACATCGCCACGGCTTTGGAAATCTACGTTTCCGGCTCCCTCAACGTGTTCAACCACCGCACCAACATCAACATTGAAAACCGCATTGTCAGCTTCGACATCAAGGAGCTGGGCAAGCAGCTCAAGAAGATCGGGATGCTCATCGTGCAGGACGCCGTGTGGAATCGAGTGACCGTCAACCGGGAAGCCCACAAATCCACCCGCTACTACATTGACGAAATGCACCTTTTGCTACGCGAAGAGCAGACCGCCGCCTACACGGTGGAAATCTGGAAGCGCTTCCGCAAGTGGGGCGGCATTCCGACCGGCATCACCCAGAATGTCAAGGACCTGCTTTCTTCCCGCGAGGTGGAGAACATCTTTGAGAACAGCGATTTCATCCTCATGCTCAATCAGGCCAGCGGCGACCGGCAGATTCTCGCCAAACAGCTCAATATCTCCCCGCATCAGCTCTCGTATGTCACCCACAGCGGTGAAGGCGAAGGGCTGCTTTTTTACGGCAACGTCATTCTTCCCTTTGTAGACCGTTTCCCCCGCGGGGAACTCTATGACCTACTTACCACCAAGCCACAGGAGCAGACGGCATAACAAAACAAGAAAGGAATTGCACGATGGAAAACAAACTGATGATTTTTGAAAACGACGCCTTTGGAAAGGTGCGAACGCTGAACCTCAACGGCGAGCCGTGGTTCGTAGCGGCGGATGTGTGCAAAGCGCTGGAACTGGGGAATCCGAGCATGACGGTTGAGCGTCTGGATGATGATGAAAAGGGTATCAGTACTATTGATACCCTTGGCGGGAAACAGCGCATGGCAATCATCAACGAACCCGGACTGTATTCGCTGGTGATCACCTCCCGCAAGCCGGAGGCAAAGGCGTTCAAGCGCTGGATCACCCATGAGGTCATTCCGGCCATCCGCAAGCACGGTGTGTATATCACCGACGAGAAGCTCAAGCTGTTCGCCGAGCACCCTGAGCTACTGGACGCGCTGATGAAAAGCCTCTACGCCGCCCATGCGGAGAACCTGCGGCACAGGGCGGAGCGCCAAACGCTGCTGCCCAAGGCGGATTACTACGACGCCTTTATGGACGTGGACGGCTGCACCAACCTTCGCACCACGGCAAAGGAGCTGAATGTGCCGGAGCGCTGGTTTGCCCGCTTTCTCCAGCAGACCGGCTTTCTCTACCGCAGCCCTGCGGGGAACCTCATGCCCTACGCCATCCCCCGCAACCGCGGGCTGTTCCGCGTGAGGGATTATGTCCGCAACGGTCACAGCGGCGCGTACACCCTCATCACCCCCATGGGCAAGAGCCTGTTCCGGGAGCTGCTCCGCTGCGGCGAGGCGCTTCCAACTGGTTGATTAAACGAATAAGGAGCGTAACACCATGAAAAAAGAAAATCTGTACCTGATCCACGGCGAGGACTATCTGCGCCACATCGAGGAAAAGCTGGAGCTGCTGTGGATGGCGACCATCCTCATGCACTACATCAAAAACGGAGTCGAGAAGGACAGCTATCTGGACCTTGTACGCAGATCCACCCTCGACTTTGACGAGCGCTGCGAGGAGATGTTCAGTTCTTGGGGCAGGGCGCTCAATTACCTCAAGTCCCGCGACCTTGCGGACCTGTCCGACCTCATCGAAAACGACCTGATCGAGCCGGAATACGCCGGTTACATTCCTGCGGATAATCCCTGCTGCCCCGGCGAACGCTGCTGCGGGTATGCCGAGCGCATGGAGCGCGAATACACCGCAGAGCGTGAGGCGGACGAGGACAATGAGGACGCCGACGTATTTGAGTATGACGGAGAACCGGCCATATCTGAGCTGACCGGCGTGTGCAGGGACATCCTCACGGCTGTCGAAGGGCTTACCTCGCTTCTAAGGGATGAGTTCGACTATGCAGGCTGACCGCATTTACTGCGGTGACGCCCTGACCGTGCTGAAAACCCTGCCGGACAATTCCGTGAACTGCTGCGTAACCTCGCCGCCGTACTACGCACTGCGGGATTACGGCGTAGATGGGCAGATCGGGCGGGAGGAAACGCCTGCGCTGTATGTAGAGCGCCTGACCGGTATTTTCCGTGAGGTCAGGCGCGTTCTCACGCCGGACGGCACCCTCTGGCTGAACATCGCGGACACCTATGCCGGAAAGGGCAATCAGGGCGAAGCCCTCGACCCCAAGTACCCCAACGGCAGGACCGGTCAGGCGGTCGCCCTCAACGGCAAGGTGGAGGGCTGCAAGGCAAAGGATATGATCGGCGTGCCGTGGCTGCTTGCCTTTGCGCTGCGCGCAGACGGCTGGTATCTGCGCTCGGACATCATCTGGCAGAAGGCGAATCCCATGCCGGAAAGCACCAAGGACAGGCCAAGCCGCTGCTATGAGCATATCTTCCTACTGTCCAAGTCCCGACGCTACTATTACGATGCTGCCGCCATCGCGGAGCCGGTTGCGGAAACGACAGTACGGCGCATGAAAGGCGCACGAAGCACGGCTACCAAGCACGGAAGTATCATTCCCGGACAGCAGAATATCCAGAAAATCAATCTGCCAAGAGCTGCCGGAACCTATACGGATGCAGATATTCCACAGCTTCGCAACAAGCGCGACGTCTGGCAAATCAACACCGTGCCGTACCGGGGCGGGCATTTTGCCGCTTTCCCGCCCAAGCTGGCGGAAACCTGCCTGCTGGCAGGCTGCCCGCCCGGAGGTGTCGTGCTCGACCCCTTCCTCGGCTCCGGCACTACGGCGGCGGTGGCAAAGCAGCTCGGCCGGCACTACATCGGCATCGAGCTGAACCCGGACTACTGCAAGCTGGCACAGAAACGGATCGGAGGTGTCGCGGTATGAACGCCTACACCCGGCAGGATCTGAGCGTCATGCAGGCGTGGCCGCTGGAGCGGAAAATTCGCGTGACGCAGGCGAAGATCATCGAGTGGTATCACCACTACGGCGGCAAGGTCGCCGTCTCCTTTTCGGGCGGCAAGGACAGCACCGTGCTGCTGGACCTTGCGCGGCGGGCGTTCCCCGACATTCCCGCCGTGTTTGTGGACACGGGGCTGGAATACCCGGAGATACGGGAGTTTGTCAAAACCGTTCCCAATGTAACATGGCTGCGCCCGGAGATGCCCTTTTCCAAGGTCATATCGGAATACGGCTATCCCGTCATATCCAAGGATGTGGCGCGGCGTATCCGCTACGCCAGAAAGGGCGGCACATGGGCGCTCTGCCACCTGAACGGCCTGAACCGGGACGGTACGCCCTCAAAATTCAATGAACGGTATCAGAAATGGCGCGTCCTGCTGGATGCGCCATTTCCCGTTTCTGACGCCTGCTGCACCGTGATAAAGGAGCGTCCCCTGCACAGATATAACCGGGGAACCGGTAGAAAGCAGATCATTGCGACCATGGCCTGTGAGAGCGCGCGCCGCCAGAGCGTCTATCTCAAAATCGGATGCAACGCCTATCATAAGCGGGACCCCACCTCTCAGCCCATGTCTTTCTGGACAGAGCAGGATGTGCTGGCCTATCTCAAAATGACCGGCATCCCGTATGCCTCCGTCTACGGCGAGATCGTGGAGAAAAACGGCAGGATGACCACCACCGGCGCGAAGCGCACCGGCTGTATGTTTTGTATGTTCGGCGTTCATCTGGAAAAGAAGCCGAACCGCTTTCAGCGCATGGCGCTGACACATCCGAAGCAATACGATTTCTGTATCCATAAATTGGGCTGCGGTAAGGTGCTGGACTTTCTCGGCGTACCGTATGCCCCGAACGGAGGTGAATTTCCATGAGCAAGCGCTCGCCCCGGCTGCTGTTTACCGACGAGGAGATGGCAGCGCCGGAACTGAAAAAGGCCATCCGAAAAGCGGACAAGCGCATGAAGAAGCTGGAAAATGCCGAGGCGAAGATACCCAAGAAAACCGTGAAGAAAAAGCAGCGCGTCGTTGACCCGAAAACCGGCGCGGTCACAACGCGCCTTTCCTTTGAGGAGGTGGACAAGAAACGCCCGCCCTCCAAGCTGGCCCATGCGGTGCGTGACGCACCCGGCGCGGCGGCGCTGTCCGCCGTACACCGTGAGATTCGGCAGCATGAGCAGGACAATGTGGGCGTGGAGAGCGCCCACGGCGTGGAGCAGGCGGCGGAGCGCGCCGTGCGACTTGCACAGCACGCCCACCGCTCTCACAAGGAGAAGCCCTACCGCCGCGCAGACCGCGCCGAGGCCAAGGCAGACCGCGCCAACCTCCGTGCGCTGGACAAAACGGCACAGCACCATGACCCGCAGTTTTCCAGCAATCCCTACTCCCGCTGGCAGCAGAAGCAGGCCATCAAGCGGGAGTACGCCGCCGCCAAAGCCGGAAAAAGCGCCGGGAATACGGTCAAAGCCTCCGAAGCAACGGCAAAGGCGGCGCGGAAAGCCGCGGAGAACACAAAGAAAGCCGGCGAGTTCATCGCCCGTCACAAAAAGGGCTTTCTTATCGTGGGCGGCATCGCGGCAATAATCGTCCTCATCCTCTGCACCGTCTCCTCCTGCTCCCTGCTGATTCAGGGCGGAGCCACCGGCGTCAACGTGTCCACCTATCCCAGCGAGGACGCGGATATGCTGGCGGCAGAGGCGCAGTATTGCGCCATGGAAGCGGAATTGCAGCAGTATCTCGATACCTACGAAAGCACCCACGACTACGACGAGTACCACTTCGAGCTGGACGACATCGAGCATGACCCCTATGTGCTGATCTCCGCCATCACCGCCCTGAAAGGCAAGGAGTGGACGCTTTCCGAGGTCGGCGGCATACTCGATATGCTGTTTGAAAAGCAGTACATCCTAACGGAAACCGTCACCACGGAAACGAGATACCGCGCCGAAACGCACACCGGCTACTATACCGATGCGGAGGGCAATCTGCACAGCTACGAGTACGACGTGCAGGTGCCGTACACCTACTACATCTGCACCGTAAAGTTGGAAAACTTCAACCTCTCCCATGTGCCGGTCTATATCATGTCGCAGGATCAGCTCTCCCTTTACGCCATGTATATGGCGACGCTGGGCAACCGCCCGGATCTGTTCGGCGGCTCGGAGTACATCGGGAAATACTACACCGCCGACTATGAGAAGTACGAGATACCCCCGGAAGCGCTGGAGGACGCGCAGTTCGCCGCCATCATCAAGGAGGCGGAGAAGTATCTCGGCTACCCCTACGTCTGGGGCGGCAGCAGTCCTGCCACCTCCTTCGACTGCTCCGGCTTTGTCAGCTACGTCTACAACAACTGCGGCGTGGGCTGGAGCTTCGGGCGGCTGGGCGCTTCGGGGCTGCTGGGCATCTGCACAAGGGTATCCGCCGCCAACCTGCGCCCCGGCGATCTGGTGTTCTTCCAAGGCACCTATGACACCACCGGCGCGTCCCATGTGGGCATCTATGTGGGAAACAACATGATGCTCCACTGCGGCGACCCCATCCAGTACGCAAGCCTCAATTCAAGCTACTGGCAATCCCATTTCCTTGCTTACGGGCGTTTACCTGCGCCCTGATCTCTCAGAAAGGAGCAAAAAATGAACCCTAAGATTATAAAGCTCAAGGCTGAACGGGCGAAAAACGATGCGAAGATCGCCGCCCTCCGCTCCCGCAACCGGGAGCTTGACGAGAGCATCGTCGAGCTGGAGAATACCGACATCATCGGCCTTGCCCGCGCTACCGGCATGAGCATGGAGGAGCTGGCGCAGTTCCTCGCACAGCTCAAAAGGGGCGGCGCGCCCTTTATCACACCCAATACCAAGGAGGATACGGACTATGTGCATGAAGAAGAATAACAACCGGCTGCTGCGCGGCGTTGCCGCCGTCCTTTGCCTTGCCCTGATGTTTTTCACCATGTCCGGCATGGCGATGGCGACGGATATGGAGGACGCCCCGGCAGGCGGCGCGCCGGAAAGCACGCCGGAGATCATGGAGGCCGAGCTTCCCGCCACGCCCGAAGAAACGCCGGAGCCCCCTCCGGCAGAGCAAGGGCCGGACACACAGGAACCGGCTCCCGTACCGCCTGAAACGACGGAAACGCCGCAGCCGGAGGCGGAATATGCGCTGGACGCAGATATTCCGGCAGGCTGGCACAACGCGCCGGTGACGGTCACGGTCCGTATCAGGGACAAAAACAACGCGGGCTGGCAGAAGGTAGAGGCGGCGCTGCGGGAAACCGCCGAAAGGACAAACCTGACGGAGCAGCTTGCCCACGACGGCCTCGCCCGCTACACGGTGCCGGACAACGGTATCGTGTTTTTCTTTGTCACCGACCCCTACGGCACGGAGCATACGCTGACACTGGAGCTGCGCTGCATAGACCTTGAAGCGCCGGTCCTTCGCGCAGGCGTCAGCGGTACGCTGCTGCGCGTGGAGGCCGCCGACACCCTCTCTGGCATCGCCGGGGTCTATGTGAACGATGAGCTTTACACCACCCTGCAAAACGGCGAGTTCAGCGTCCGCATTGACAAAAACACGCGGGATTCCCACTTTTACATCATGGGCGTGGACAATGCAGGCAACCGCACGGGCTATGTGGTGATCGCCAACCCCTTCTATGAAAAGGAAACGCCTGCGCCCAGCCCCACGCCGGAGCAGCACAGCGCCCATTGTCCCGCAGACTGCGATTGCAGGAAGCAGCCCTCCGGCAATACCGGCAGCAACGGCAATACCGGCAGCAACGGCAGCAATACCGGTGCAGGAAAGCCCTCCAACGCCTCCGGCAGCACGGGAAAGCCCGCTGCGGCACAGACGCCCGCAGCCACAGAGCCGACGAAAGCACAGGAGCCCACCGATACCGCCGCGCCTGTCGCCATTGAGAAAGGGACGGGCTTTTCCCAAAACGGCAGCGCCGTCACCCGCGACCTGCTTTACGACAAGCACACCAACAAGCAGTTCATCGCGGTGGAAACCCGCAACGGCCATACCCTCTATCTGGTGATCGACTACGATAAGCCGCTGGACGAGGACGGCGAACGGTATGAAACCTACTTCCTCAACCTTGTGGACGAAAGCGACCTGCTTGCACTCATCGACGAGGATTCCGCCCCCGTCTGCTCCTGCAAGGACAAGTGCGAGGCAGGTGCGGTCAACACCGCCTGCGCAGTCTGCAAGAACAATATGACGGAGTGCATGGGCAAGGAAAAGGCCGCGGAAAAGACGCCGGAGCCTGACCCTACGCCTGATACGAGCGACAGCCCCGACAAGGACGGCGGCGAAAAGAAGTCCGGCAGCGGTCTTGTTGTGATTGTGCTGCTGCTCCTGATGGCGGGCGGCGGCGCGCTGTATTGGTTCAAGCTCCGTAAGAAGAAGCCCGACACAAAGGGGCCTGTGGACTTGGACGATTACGACTACGGCGAGGATGACGAGTATGAGGAATACGAAAACGAGGACGAGCCGGAGGAAACGGAGGTCGCGGATGCATGACCCTTTTCACCAAAAACCCGCTGGAGCGGCTGATGATGCAGCGCCCCTATCCGGGAAAAGAGAAAACGCCGCGCACCCCTGCCCCAGAGGGGCATTTCTGCTGCGGCTGTTCCCGCTACGGCACCGTCTGCCTCCGTCCCTGCTACCGTGACACCGACCTGCGGGAGAAACTGCGGGCAAAAGCGCCGGAGCGTTAGGACCCCGACCCTTGCCGCATTCTCCCACCGATGCTACAATGTACCCATGAAAGACCAAATACAGCGGAAAAGGATGTGATACGGATGCTGAGCTTTGAACGGGTGCTGGAGGCATTCAGGGAGCACCTTACAGAAGATACCGGTGTGGAGGTGGTGCCGACCCGGCACGGCTATACCTACCTCACATGGGATGACAGGCGTGAAAATTGGGACACCGCTGAGATATGCCTCACGCCGGAGGCGCTGCTGGACAGGTTGACCGGCGCGGTGGAAAGCTATGAACAGTGCCGCCTTTTGGATGGAACACGGGACCCAACCGACGCCGAGCGCAAAGCCTTTGCCGAGGCTGCCGAGCGATACCGGAAGCGGTGCCTTGAACGGCCCTGACCCACATACGATTAGAAAAACAGACACGAAAAGCAGTCCTTCGGGGCTGCTTTTTGCTATGCAGAAAAGGAGAAAAATGAATATGACACACCATAAATTAGTGATCGCGGAAAAGCCCTCCGTCGCCCAGTCCATCGCCGCCGTGCTGGGCGCAAAGCAGCGACGCGACGGCTATCTTTCAGGAAACGGCTACCTTGTAAGCTGGTGCTATGGGCATCTGGCGGAGCTGGCTGGCGCGGATGTGTACGATGAAAAGTACGCCAAGTGGCGCTATGACGATCTGCCCATCCTGCCCGCAAGCTGGCGCTTCACGCTGAAAGCGGACAAAGCCAAACAGTTCGAGCTGCTGCGGGACCTCATGCGTCGGGAGGACGTGACCGAGGTCATCAACGCCTGCGACGCGGGGCGCGAGGGGGAGCTTATCTTCCGCACCGTCTACTACATGGCGGGCTGCACAAAGACCATGAAGCGGCTGTGGATCTCCTCCATGGAGGACGCCGCCATCAAAAAGGGCTTTGCAGAGCTGCGTCCGGGACGGGAATACGACGGACTGCATCAGTCTGCCCTCTGCCGCGCCCGCGCGGACTGGCTGGTGGGCATCAACGCCACAAGGCTCTTTTCGGTGCTGTACCACCGCACCCTCAACGTGGGGCGCGTCATGACGCCCACGCTGGCGCTCATCGTCCAACGGGAGGCGGAGATCGGGGCGTTCCGCCCGGAAGCCTTTTACACGGTGAACCTTCGCTGCGGCGATTTTGCCGCCGTGTCCGAAAAGTTCAAAGAGAAAGCGGAGGCGGACGCCCTCGCCGCCGCCTGCGCCGGTCAGCCGGTCACGGTCAAGGCGGTGCAGCGCACGGAGAAAACGGAGAAAGCGCCGCTGCTCTACGACCTGACCGCCCTCCAGAGAGAAGCCAACCGCAGCCTCGGCTATACCGCCCAGCAGACGCTTGACTATCTGCAAGCCCTCTATGAAAAGAAGCTCTGCACCTATCCCCGCACGGACAGCCGCTTCCTCACTGATGATCTGGAATCCTCTGTGCCGGAGCTTGCAGCCGTTGCTACCGCCATCTGCGAAACCACCGCACCGGAGGGCGTGAACGCAAGACAGGTCTGCGACAGCCGCAAGGTCAGCGACCACCACGCCATCCTCCCCACGGCCAGCGCGGGCAAGGCGGATACCTCCGTCCTGCCGCTGGGAGAGCGCGAGATTTTGCGCCTTGTGGCAGGGCAGCTTCTCCGTGCGGTCAGCGACGCCCACCGCTATGCGGAAACCGTCGTCATGCTGGAGTGCGGCGGCGCTGTATTCACCGTCAAGGGCAGAACCACCCTCACACCCGGCTGGAAACAGTATCTCGCGCAGGAAAAGCAGGACGCCGCACTGCCGGAGCTGTTGGAGGGGCAGGTATTGGATTGCGCCGAAGCCGCTGTAAAGGAGGGCAAGACCACGCCGCCCAGGCACTTCACCGAGGACACGCTGCTTTCCGCCATGGAGACTGCCGGAAAGGAAGATATGCCGGAAGAAGCGGAACGAAAGGGGCTGGGAACACCCGCCACCCGCGCCGCCATCATCGAAAAGCTGGTATCCACGGGCTTTGTGGAGCGAAAGCGGGCGAAGAAGGCCGTCAGCCTTGTGCCTGCCCATACCGGCGTTTCCCTCATCACCGTGCTGCCGGAGCAGTTACAGTCCCCGCTTCTCACCGCCGAATGGGAATACCGCTTGCAGCAGGTGGAGCGCGGCGAGCTTTTCCCGGACGAGTTCATGACCGGCATTGCGGATATGCTCACGGAGCTGGTAAAAACCTACAAGGTCATCTCCGGCGCGGAGGTGCTGTTCCCCTCCGGCCGTGAGGTCATCGGCAAATGCCCCCGCTGCGGCAACGACGTGACCGAGAGCAAAAAGGGCTTCTTCTGCGAGAAAAACGACTGCCGCTTCGGGCTGTGGCGGGACAACAAGTTCTTTGCCGCCAAGCGCGCCGCTCTGACAAAAAAGGTCGCCGCCGCGCTGCTTGCAGACGGGCGGGTGAAACTCACCGGCCTCTACTCCGAAAAGACCGGCGGCACCTACGACGCCACCGCCGTGCTGGAGGATACCGGCGAGAGCGTCCGCTTCCGTTTGGAATTTGACAAGGGGGCGAGGACATGAAGCTCTCCAAGCTGGAGCAGGAAAGTATCATCCTCTACAACGAGGAAGAATCCACCGCCAGCATCTACACCCACGACCCGAAGCTGAAGCGCAAGCTCAAGCGCCTTGCGGAGAAATACCCGGACAAGGTGTACCCGGATAGGACCGTCCATGCCGGAGCGGTCAGCTACGCCGTGCCGAAAAGCTGCGTCAGCGTCCGGGAGCCGTTCAGCGACGAGCGGCGCAGGGCCGCCAGCGAACGCGCCAAAAACGCCGGATATACGCCGCCCGCAAGGAGTATATACTCCGAAAACGAATAAGAACCGAGCGCCCGCACAGGAAAGCCTACCCCTGCGCGGGCGCTGCCATTTTAGGGGTAAACAGCCCATGAAATGAAAGGAAGTGCCTATGACACGAAAATCTCCGTATCCGACAAGAGCGGATTATCCGGCATTGATTGAAAATGCCAAGCCTGCGCTGCGCGAGCTGTTGGGCGCGGCCTCGTATGAACGGAGGATCGCCGTTCTCAACGAATGTTCTCTCGATGTGGTCAATACCGTCTGCACGATCATGGTGCTGGGGCGGCACAGCCTCTATCTTCGCCGCAAAAAGCCCTTCAACGCGCCGGACGCGGTTTTTGTCCGGTGGGCGGCGGACCTGTGGACGCTGCGTGAGCAGGACAAGGCAGGCGACATCCGCTATCTCTGCGGAAAAACGGATTTACGGGAATATCTTTCGCGGGGGCTTCAGCTCCTGCGTATCGACCTGATGAAAGGAGGCAAAAATGCCAGAGAAGCCCGGTAAAAACAGAGAACAGCTCAAGGAGATCACCGACCGCATCGAGGCGGGCATCCGCGACATCTTTGAATCCGGCGATATGGAAAAGTACCGCAATTACCTGCGCACCATGAGCCGGTTTCACAACTATTCCCTCAACAATCAGGCGCTCATCCACTTACAGCGCCCGGACGCCACACTTGTGGCGGGCTACAACCGCTGGCGGGACAAGTTCTCCCGCCATGTGCTGCGGGGCGAGAAGGGCATCACCATCATCGCGCCCACGCCGTATAAGAAGAAAATCGAGCAGGAAAAGCTCGACCCGGACACCAAGCTGCCCATTCTGGACGCGGACGGCAAAATCATCACCGAGGAAAAGGAGATTGAAATCCCCATGTTCCGCCCGGTGAAGGTGTTCGACTACGCCCAGACGGACGGAAAACCCCTGCCGGAGCGCGTGGCCAGCCCCGTCGCCAACCTGACCGGAAGCGTGGAGAATTATGAGGCGTTCATGGAGGCGCTGCGCCGTTCCTCTCCCGTGCCGGTGGAGGTAAAGCCTCTGTCCGCCGATATGGACGGCTATTTTAGCCCCAAATCCCAGAGCATCACGCTGCGGGAGGGTATGAGCGAGGTGCAGACGGTATCCGCCGCCGTCTATGAGATCGCCCACGCCAAACTCCACAACTACGGCTTGCAGCAGGCGGCGGAGCGCAAGGTCAAAAGCCGCAATACCGAGGAGGTGGAGGCCGAAAGCATCTCCTTCATGGTCTGCGCCTATTTCGGCATTGAAACCGGCGCGAACAGCTTCGGCTATGTGACAACATGGTCAAAAAACGCCGAGCTGCCGGAGTTCCGTGCCAGTCTGGACACCATCGGCAAAACCGCAAACGGCATCATCACCGATGTGGAGAAGCACTTCGCGGAGGTTTGCAAGGAGTGCGGCATCGAGCTTCCCAAGGACACGGAATATGAGCTTGTCACCATCCCGCCCTCCCGCGAGGACGCGCTGGCCTTTGCCGCCGACTACGCGGCGTTCCTGCGCCGGGGTCTGAACGTTCCCGACAGCGCGGACAAACCCACAGCGGAGGCGGTGGCGGACAGGCTGCTTGCCGGTGAGGACGCAGAGCTGCGGAAGGAGCTGGAGGATTTCGTCAAGCTGGCAGACGAGATCGGCATCGACGACGGCTCCCATGGGCTTCTGGAACGCATCAACGGCCTGTCCCGTCAGGAATGGCGGGCAAAGGAGAAACCGCAGCCGGAGATTGAAACAGAAACGCCGAATGTTGAGGATGAGATGCCGCCCCTACCGGAGCTGGAGCAGGGCTATCCCATGCCGGATACCGGCATCGGCTTTTCAGAGATGTATCAGTACGGCTACACGGACGGCAACGCCATGCTGCCGTTGACAAAGGAGCGCGCCATGGAGCTGTTCATGCAGGACGTTCCCGTGTTCCTGCTCTACGGCGACAACACCGAGGCCATGGCGCTGGACGCAGATGACATTTCCTCCCACACCGGCGTGTTCGGCGTGGAGCGAGAGGAATGGGACGCGGTGCGCGGCGTTGTGACGCTGAGCGAACAGGCAGACACGGAAAAGCTGTTTCTGGAAAACCCGCAGGACGCTTTCCTCATCTATCAGATTCGGCGCGGCGGTGAATTGGACGCTTACCGCTTCATGAACTACGACTACTTGCAGAGCAAGGGCGTCACGCCGGAGCGCGGCGGCTACGACGCGATCTACACCGGCGGGCTTGCCGACTATGGGGACAACAAAACCAATCTGGATATGATTTATCAGCGGTTCAACGTGGATCACCCCGCGGATTTCAAGGGACACAGCCTGTCGGTCAGCGACATCGTTGCCCTAAAGCAAAACGGCGTAGTATCCTGTCATTACGTTGACAGCATCGGCTTCCGGGAGCTTCCCAATTTTCTGAAGCCGGAGAATTATCTCAAAAATGTGGAGATGCTGCTGGAGGACGACTATGGCATGATCGACGGCATCATCAACAACGGCCCTAAGCAGCCCACCGTGGCCGATTTGGAGGCGCAGGTCAAGGCGGGCTTTTCCATCTCCCTGACGGAGCTGGCTGCGGCCTCCCACCGCGAACAGAAGAAGCCCTCCGTGCTGGAAAAGCTCAGGGAAAAGACGCCGGAGCAGTCGAAGAATAAAACAGCGCCCAAACGGAGCGCGGAAAGAGAGCTTTGATATGAACGACAAGCATTTCACCCACGATGAAGTCAGCCTTATGAGCATCTACAACACGGCAGGCACCCGCGAGGGCCTGATCGCAGCCCTCACAGAAATGCGGGGGTATCTGGACGCGGAGGAGGCCGAGCTGCGGGAGCTGACGGACAGCGCCCTCGCAAAGCTGCGCGACATTACCGACGCGGAGTACGCTGCCCTTGACCTGACGCCGGATTTTGACCTCTGAGCAAAGCTGACTGTTTTACGGTCAAGAGCCGGAAAAATCGCAGATTCGCCGCTGGGAGCGCGCCGGATGAGGAATGTATCATCCGGCGCGTTTCTGTTTGAAAATCGCCGTTTTTCCCAAGTCATGAGCCGGAGAAAATACCCCAAAATCGCGCCTGCTTCGCGCAGGAAACGCAGAAAGGCCATTTATGAGAACAGGACTGACAAAAGCTCAGAAAATCACGGAGATCACCTTTGACGAGAAAGAATCCCTTATCCATATCCGCACCCACAATACTGACCTCAAGAACCGCCTTACCGCCTACGCCGTGCAGCACCCCGCAGAGTGCTGTCAACTGGACGCAGACCCCGACACAGGCGACATGGAGTTCACCATCCGCAAGGGGCGCTTGTCCTTCCGCCTGACCGCGCCGTACAGTGAGAAACGGAAACAGGCGGCGAGGGAGGCGGCAAAAACAAGCTGCATTCATAAAAAAGTTGCAGAAATATAGACTCAACAAATTGAAACTCTCTCCTACTACATGGTAAAATTATTGCGGCTGGATTCTGCTGGTCTTGCTATCCAATCTCTACGGTATAACACGGTAGGATTCCCTCTAATACTTTTTTTGGGGAACTGACTGAGCAACTTGCAGAGATGTAACACAGAATTGCGCAGATTCCATCTTTGTCTGGTAGAAAAAGAAGCCATAATCCAGTATTATTACTATAAAAACAGGAGGTGTTCGTTGAATGACGTTTAGCGAGAAATTGCAATTTCTCAGAAAGCATAATGGCCTTTCTCAGGAGCAAGTTGCTGAAAAGTTGAATGTTTCCCGGCAGGCCGTTTCAAGATGGGAACTGGGTGCCATCCCAGACATGGAAAACGTAATAAAAATCAGCAACTATTTCGACTGCTCCTTGGATTATCTTATGAACGATGCAGTTGATGATGTAAACGGAAAAGTTTCCTCGGTACAAGAATATAACGTGAAAAAGATTATCCAACTCAAGCCGGAAACAGTGAGCCTTATCACGGCGCTGGTCGCTTTCATTGCTGTTCTGACAATTTGGATTATTTCTAAAATTGCAGGGACAGGAATTTATCGTCAGGATTTAGCTTCTGGTATGTGGTTTACTGGGTTTGGTGGCTTTGTTGACCATTATGGTCTAAAACCTGTTGTATTCCTATGCATGATAATCTGGGAGCTATCGATTACAGCGAGAGTGTATATACAATTATTTATTCATCGCTATGTTCTAAACACAAAGTATACCGTGTGCCGCGTTATAAGCTGGGGTTTATATCTGGCAGGAACAGTTATTGGAGCCATTTGCATTTGCAAACCGTGGAAATTTATGTGGACATCAGGAATCTGCATTGCTGTGGTTATATATCTTTTGATGATTGCCACAAGTTTAATCGCTGCAACCTACTATGGGAGGAGGTAATCGCTGAAACCTTGGAAGAAAGGACACATAACACATACACAACATTACAAGGAGGAAATCAAGTGAAAAGAATTATTGCTATGTTTTTAAGCGCATTGACCATGTTCAGCCTTTGTGCTTTCCCCGCATACGCAATCGGGCAAGATGCCGAGCAAAATGCCTATGAGACAGTAGTTACAATCTCAGGTGAAGAAAATATACGTAGGTACTTAGCCTCTGTCGGTGAGGAGTATGACCCAACACTCCTATGCATCCAACGCAGAGTAAGAAACACTCCCATTTCCCCTGATAGCCCTAATAATAGGAATCTATCCCCTAACACATTCATCAGAGAATATGTCATAAGGAATAAAAGAACCACAACCTACACTGATACAGGAACTCTTTTGAAAGAGTATCGCAGACCTGCAGGCCGCGTTCTAATTGATGAGGGTATAAATATTTCAACAACCTATACCGCTGATGCTGGCATTTCAGCAGAATTCCTTGAAGCAAGTCTCGGCTTTGAAGTTGAGGGAACAAGCACATTTAGAATTGAATGGGAAGCGACATATTCTTATGCTGTAAAAATTAGGGTCTATCCCGTTTATGAAAAGACTACTGGCGAAGTTTGGGACGATGACGTATGGTACGATGATTACATTGGTAACTTTACCGTTTACCGTGCTGTAGGGGATGATGTTCGAGTATATCGTGCATAGTTTTCAAAGCATACCCTATTAGTAGCTATTCCATGAAAAAGCGGTGGAGTATTACAAGTCGATAAAAAGGAGGTACGCTGTTGTGAAAAAAGGATTGCTGTTCACATTAGTAGCTGCGTTGTTGCTTCCCATGTGCTTGTCCCTTACAGCACATGCCGCGGTGTATTTGGGTACGGGCGACAATGTTGATTCTGGTGGTCACTTGGATTGGGACTATGATACTACATATTATAGTCAGACTGTTTGGGGAATGAATCTGTGGAACGGATACAAAAGCGGGGTCATTAGAGAGGACTCCCCATGGGTTGTTCAAGACCTTTTTGTTACCGATGTTAATTCAGCGACCGCAGGATATTATGGATACAGGGATAGAGTAAATGCAAAAATCTACTTCAATATCTATAGCATGAAAGATTTGTCAACAAGTGAGAAAAAATCCGTTGCTGCTCACGAGCTGGGACATGCATTGGGGTTGGGACATAATTCAGATAATACCTCTGCGGTAATGACAGATGCACACTATTTCCCGACCTCTTTACATCAAGATGATAAAGACTCCTACGATGCTGCGGCAGAGTTATATTGACGGGAAGCGACAGAATGCAACGATTATCACTCGAGGAGTCCTGCAAACAAAAGTCAATAGCTGAAGTGAAAAAAGTCCCGCAAAATTTGCACAGCTGAAAAAGGGCATGACAAAACAGGCTGGAGAAAAAGCTTCGCCAGCCGGGATAAAGTAGCAATCTGATTTATCTTTGTGAGGTGTCCTGCTGTGCGTCAAAAGCCTCCAGGCACTCTTTCACACGGGCATAGTAGATGCGCAGGAACTTGTTCTGCGCGGCTGTCATGTAGACAAAATAAGGCTTGCCCTCGCTGCGTTTCTTGTCGAGGAACTGGTACACAGGCTCATCTACAGGAGACTTCTTTAGGTAAGTGCAGACGATTTGGTACAGCGTTTTCCGAAGATGCGGAGAGCCGCGCTTGGTCGTAGGGACGCTCTTGGCGCTGTGCTTGCCGGACTGGTCTACAGCCGGATCAACACCCGCGAAACCGACGATGGAGCTGCGGCGCGGAAAACGGCGCACGTCGCCGATCTCCGCCATGAGCTGCACGGCAGTCGTCTCGCCCACACCGTACATGGCACGCACGATATCATACTCCGGCAATTGCTTGGCAAGGCGTGTCATTTCAGTGCGCAAGGCGGCCAGCGTCATCTTGCCTGCAAGCAGTTGCTGGGCAGCAGTCGTAATGAGCAATTTCGTGTTGTCGTTCTTCGGCAGCGTGGTGAAATGACCGCAGCTCCCGAGATAAACATCCTGCGCCTTTTCCGCGCTGAAATGGTAGCCCTTGCGCTTGCACCACTTCTGGTAGCGCTCGGCAAACGCATTCTCACTGACGCGGCAGATGCAGTCGCAGTGATAGAAGGTCATGACAAAGTCCACCCATTTCTGGTGACCGTCGGCGCGTTCTGGGCTGGAGAACAGTTCGTTCACACCGGGAAAGGTCTTGTCGGTCAATGAAATGAGATTGTTTTGCAGCGATACCACCGTTTTCATGTAGAGGTTATACTGGCGGCTGCACAGCTTCAGTTGTTGCCTTACCGTGTCCATGGGAGTATATTCCCGCAGATCCACCCAGTTGTCAAGACCGTACTTGGCGATTTTCATGGCGTCTGCCTTATCGGTTTTGACCTTGCGAATGGAACCGCCCCCGCTCTGCTTGATGAACAGCGGATTCAGGACGCAGACATAAATGCCGTACTCATGCAACGCCGCCGCGACCGGCTCGTGGTAGCGTCCGGTGGCCTCCATGATGACGCGGGTATCTTCCCCCAGCGCGATGATGGCGTAGGCCATCTGCTCCAGACCGACCTCGGTGTGGAGAAATTCCTGTGGCAGCAACGCCACTTCACCCATTGGCCGCAGGGCAGCCACCATGCTTTTCCCTTTGGAAACATCGATCCCAACTGCGTTCATTTTGTTCCTCCTTCTGATTGGATATGGCTTTCCGCTCTTTCCTCATTGCCTGTTCAATCTCCTGAGTGACGCGAGCGCACAAGGTGGCTCTACCTGCGCAAATCGAATGCTGCGAATGAGAGAGGCGGCTGACGGACTCCTCGACGGGCGGGTTGGCCCAAGGTGATATGGGTCAGGCCATTTACTCTCCCATTCTAACAGCTTCGGCTTTGAGATGGAAAAAGACGCGGCTGGCTGCCGCGCCTTAAACCGTAATTATTATTGTAGGAGGTAATACGATGAAAAGAGTTATCACAGTGGGCTTAAGTGCCCTGTTGGTTTTCGCACTTGTGGGGTGCAGCAGCACCGTAATCATGGAAACTGAAAAGGCATACGACAGCATTGCATTAAGTGCTGAAGTCCCCACCATTTATGATGATGGAAGTTTTATGGTTGACGTGACTAATCCTGCGGAGATTGTAGGTTGGGGAGACTATGTGTTTGTTGCCAGAGTGGAATCAGAATTAAGAACTGAGTATACGAATCTGAGACAAAACGAGGATGGAACAATCACAGGAAAGCCATATACAGTTTACTCCATTACCGTTTTAGAGAACATTAAAGGTGAGCTACGAAAAAACGAGCCTATTGAGTTTTTCAAACACGGCGGGGTTAATTATGATGGACTTAGTATTTCGTTGCTTGAGGGAGATCAACTTCTTGAAAGCGGAAAAACATATATCTTAATTGCTGCATCAGAAGCCGATGGGCGACTGGGGCAGGGAATGCCGAACTCCTCTATTGAGTTGGATTTGAGCCAAAGGCAGAGCTATTCTACGAAATCGGAGTATTCGAGTTATTGCGAATACGTTCGGGATGAAGTGGAATGTGAACGAACTCGCTATCACTCCATGTATGAGAATAGTTCAGAAAGCAGGATTGATGAATAAGATATTACTATAAGCGTAATGCTGGAATCGAACTGTTTACTGAAATTGCTAATTTGAATTACGAACACAATTCAGCCGCACTTATAACAAAAATTAGCTTTTAGATTATTCATTGCCATTAACAGTCGTTTTCGAATGGTATAGTTTTTAGGAAGTGATTATCGCCATAGTTGCAAAGGAAATTGCAGCTTGTGCCCTACTTTTTTACAAAGAGCAATCGAATTTCGATTGCTCTTTGTGTTTTCTATGATTCTTAGAAGGGAGGATTTTGCTTATGCCAAACAAACTGCAAGCCTACGCGGAGCAAGCGGAGCGCACCGCGCGGCAGATCACCGGCAGCCATCTGGCGTGGACGGCGTTTCTGACCACCGCCGCAAGGCTGTATAAGTACCCCTACAATGAGCAGCTCATGATCTATATGCAGCGCCCGGAGGCCACCGCCTGCGCGGAGTATGACTTCTGGAACGAGAAGATGGGGCGCTATGTCCGGCGCGGCAGCACGGGCATCGCCCTCATTGACGCTACCGGCTACAAGCCGAGGCTCAAATACGTCTTTGACGTTTCCGACACCGGCGGCAAGGAAAACGCCCGCCGCGTCAACTTGTGGGAGCTGAAGGAGGCGCACACGGACAGCGTGAGCGCCATGTTGGAACGCAATTACGGCGTTTCCGGCAGGAACGGCCTGACGGAGCAGTTCGAGGCCGTCGCATCCCGGCTTGCGTCGGAATACTGGCGCGACCATTCCCGTGACATTCTCGGCATCGTTGCGGATTCCTATCTGGAGGAGTATGATGATTACAACATCGAGGTGGCGTTCAAAAACGCCGCGGTGGTCAGCATCACCTACTCCCTCATGTCCCGCTGCGGGATGCAGCCGGAGGATCACTTTGAACACGAGGATTTTTTCAGCATCTTTGATTTCAACACCCCGCGCACGGTGGCGGCACTCGGCACGGCGGTCAGCGAGATCAACGAACAGGTTTTGCGGCAGATCGAAGTCACCATACGAAATTATGAGCGCGAACACAGCGCGGAAAGGACGGCAGAGCATGGAGAACAACCTGACTTACACGATGAACGGAGATTACATGATTCCAGACCTGAAGATCGAGGTGCCGGAGCAGCCCCTCGGCAAGTACGGGCGGATGCGCCAGAAGTACCTGAAGGAGCATCGGCCCATTCTCTGGAACCAGATGATTCTGGAGGAAGCCCTGTTCCCGCACCTGCTGGAGATCGAGCAGGCGGCGCAGAGCCGCTTAGAGCAGATGATGCCGGAGCTGGCGGCGGAGGCCGGAGCGACGGAGAGCCTGAAAGCCCGCGACCCAATGAAATGGGTGGGCCTGATGAACGCCTGCAAGGCGCAGGCCGAGGAGATTATTCTGGACGAGCTGATCTACGCATAACAGAACACCCCGCACGGGGCGGCCAGCTATCCTTTTTCCCCACCGAAGCGGAACAGATTACAGCCATAGAAGAAGCGGAGAGCGTTGCGCAGACGCCCTTCGCTTTTTCCGTTTCTCAGGAGCAGCTTGACCATGTGCTGCGGCTGGGCGGCAACGAGGACAACACCCGCATGGTCATTGCCGCCGCGTTCCAGAAGCAGAAGTCCACGGAGGACATTGCCGCGCTGCTGCAAAGCACCTTTCACGGCGGCAACGGCTTTAAGACGCCGGAGGGCGAGCTTTCCGCGTGGTACGCCGTAGACGGCATCCACATCGCCCCCGGCAGGAGCGCGGAGTATATGCGCAGCGCGCAGGTAATCGCATGGCAGGATGCCGCCGCGCACATTTCCCAGCTTATGGACAGCGGCGCGTATGCCTCCAATGTGGAGCTTGCCGAGGCAGGGCAGCATGAGCGGATGCAGCTTGCCCAAGCCCTCTGGTATCTGAAACACGATCTCAGCGACGAGGCGCGGGAACAGGGCTATCTCTCCTGTATGGATACGCTGCGGGGCGGCGGATTCCCTGATGAAACGGCGCGGCTGGCGGAGCAACTGACAAACACAGATTTCCGTGAAACGCTCTCCGGCGAGTTCACACAGTTTTACGCCGCCCATGAGCAGGACAGAAGCCTGCTGCGCTTCCATTACCACAAGCTGGAGAACATCTGGCAGAGCCTGCGGGACCTGTCCTTGCCCCGCAGGGAGTATTCCTCCGAAATGAACGCAGTCCCGCAGCTGGGGCGCTTCATCACAGAGGACGAGATCGACCACGCACTGGATCGCGGCAGCGGTGTCGAGGGCGGCAAGAGCAGAATCTACGAATACTTCACCGCCGACCATACCGGCAAGGAAAAGGCAGCTTTCCTCAAAGATGAGTACGGCATAGGCGGGCGCTCCCATGCCGTTTCCGGTGCATCCCATAGTGATGAAAGCCACGACAGCCGCGGAATTGTCCTGAAAAAAGCAGGCTGTGCCAATGTGGAGCTGAGCTGGACGAAGGTGGCAGCAAGGATTGACAGCCTCATTCAGAAGGACCGCTTCCTCTCTCCAAGGGAAAAGGAGCGCTACGCCCAGCTTCAGCGGGAAAAGGAAGCGGAGCGTGAACTGCCAACACAGGCACAGACCGACTACAATGCCATCAAGGAAGCCCACCCGGACGACATCGTGCTGTTTCAGGTGGGCGATTTCTTCGAGATGTACGGCGAGGACGCAAAACAGGCGGCGGAGCTGCTTACCCTCAACCTTACCACAAGAGCGATACCCGGCGCTGGGCGTGTGGAAATGTGCGGCGTTCCGGCGCACAATTTAGAGATGTATGTAGAGAAATTGCGCGATAAGTATGATGTGACGATTGCCGAAGCGCCGGACTTTAGAGGTGAACGCCACATTTACACGCTGCGCTCCGTTGACCATGAAGCAGAAGCCGCCATCAATGCCTATGAAGCGGAGTTCGGCGCGGATGGGACAAGGGTGTTCCGCGACCCCGCCGCAGAGCAAGTTCAGCCCACGGTGCAGGAACGTTTGGAGCATTACAGGCCGGTGGTGATGGCAGCGGTTTCGGAGGATACGGCCTATCGCAACGCCTGCGGGCACTCCGACCGGGAAAATGCGGAAATCGAGTGTAATGCCGCCGTGCGCCGCGCCGTTCTCAATTCAAAAGATATGGAGCTTATCCGGCTATTTTCGGATATGCCGGAGTTCCGCAGCCGCCTGCACCGAGAGACTTTTGAGGGAACCTATGCGCGGCTCCATGATCTGCTGCGTCCGCTCTCGCAGGACGATATAGACGATGCACTCCGTGCATGGAACGGAAATATCGAGAGCAAGCACGCCGTAGTGCGGTATATGGAGCAGCACGGACGCGAAAAAGAAACCGCCGCATGGCTCGCCCGCGAGTATGGCGGGAATGAAAGCAAAAGCCTTTTTATCGTCCGCGCCGGAAGCCCGGAAACCGTTGAACTGACGTGGCCGAAGGTGCAGCGGCGTATCGCCCAACTCATTCAATCCGATAGCTTCTACACCGAGCAGGAACAGGACAACTTTGACAATATTGACCCCATCGCCATCCGGGAAGCGCTTGCCGAACGCGGTATTGTAAATGGGCAGGTTGTGGATGCGGAAGCTAATCGCAACAGCCCCTTCGTCCGGCAGGTCATGGCGGATGTGGAGCGGATCGCGGCGCAGGAAGCGCAGGCGGCGCATATTGACTCACCGGACCGTTTTTCCATCCGTCTGCACCCCAACGAGGGCGGCATTACCGGCATCTGGGACTCGGCCCTTGACCGCTTCTATGAGGAGGGTAGGCAGGTGCTTCGCTTCGCGGAGCAATCTAACGCCATTGACTACCTCTCCAGTATTCAGCGCAGCCGCGGTATGGAGCCGGACGCGCCGGTTTTCACAACGCCGCTGGGGAATGCCTATCGCGTGGGCGACGGCTTTTCCTCCACCGCAGCCGAACAGCGGGATACTCTGATGGTGGTCGAGCGTGTAGACGAAGATAATGTTTGGTACACTCTGCCAAGCGTCCCGGAACAGGAAACGGTCAGCGTAGACCGCACCGTTTTTGAGCGTTACCTCGACACCGGCTATTTCTTCGCTGCGGAGCAGACGCAACCTGTCAAGGAGATCACTGCCGAAAACGAACAGGAAAACATGATTTTTCGTGCGCCGTATGCCGTGGGCGATACCGTCTATCTGGACAACACACCCTTTGAGATCACGGAGGTCGGCGCGCTCAATGTGCAGCTTCGTGACCCTGCGCTCCGCTATCCCGTATTCCGCGCCGAAAGCCGCGAGAATTTTGAGCAGCTGCTGCGCCGGGATGAGAGAAACGCCGCCATGACAGATTTCCTTCCCGCACGGAACAGAAACGACGACCTCCGCGACCTCCTGATGAACGGCATCCTCACCCCTGACATCCGGGACGAGGTGCGGGAGCTGTTCCGGCAGGGCGAGGGCAACGCCGCCATCGGCGCGTATCTTTCCAACGTTTTCGCCGCGTCGGACGCGGACACCATGACACTGGAGGACGGCACCGAGGCAGATTTCATCACCTCAAGAAGCGGCTTTCAGGCGCAGGTGCATGGGGAAAAGGGCGTACACGCCCTCGGATTGTTGTGGCCGGACGCCGCTCCCGTGCTGCGCGCCGCTTTTCTGGAGGAAGCGCAGGCGCAGAGCCGGACACAGGCACAGCCTGAACCAGATATTTCTCTTCCTGAACAGCCAGCATCGGAGGCGACTGAACCGGAGCAGCCGCAGTTTACCACGGAAACCGTAGCGTTCTACCCCGGCGAGAAAAGCCAGCTTCCCTATGACATTGAAATCCAGACTATCCGCACCACCGAGCCGGAGCCGCCTGTGCCGCAAAAGCCGCCTGCGGAAAACTTCCGCATCATGGACGATGATCTCGGCAAAGGCGGCGCTAAGGCCAAGTTCCGGGCGAATATGGCGGCAATCAATCTTCTGAAGGAGTTGGAATTTGAGGGCTTGCAGGCCAGCCCGGAACAGCAGGAGGTCTTATCCCGCTATGTTGGCTGGGGCGGCCTTGCGGACGCTTTTGATGAAAGCAAGGATAACTGGAAAGACGAATTTGCGGAGCTGTACGCCACGCTATCCCCGGAGGAATACGCCGCCGCCAGGGCTTCCACGCTGAACGCCCACTACACCAGTCCCACGGTTATCAAGGCAATCTATGAGGCTGTCGGCAGCATGGGCTTCCAGACCGGCAACATCTTGGAGCCTGCCATGGGCGTCGGAAACTTTTTCGGGCTTCTCCCGCAGGAGATGCAAGGAAGCCGCTTGTACGGTGTGGAGCTGGACAGCATCACCGGCAGAATCGCCAAGCAGCTCTATCCCAAGGCGGACATTACCGTGGCAGGCTTTGAAACCACCGACAGACGGGATTTCTTCGACCTTGCCATCGGCAACGTGCCTTTTGGACAGTACCAGGTCAACGACCGGGCTTATAACAAGCTCGGTTTTTCCATCCATGACTACTTTTTCGCCAAAACGCTGGATCAGGTGCGTCCGGGCGGCGTAATCGCCTTTGTGACCTCCCGCTATACGATGGACAAACAATCTCCCGAAGTCCGTAAGTACATCGCGCAGCGGGCGGAGCTGTTGGGTGCGATCCGCCTGCCAAACAACGCCTTCAAGGCCAACGCCGGTACGGAGGTGGTGTCCGACATCATCTTCCTGCAAAAGCGTGACAGACCCATCGACATTGAACCTGACTGGGTGCATCTCGGTGAAAATGAGGACGGATTTTCCATCAATCAGTATTTCATCGACAACCCCGAAATGGTATTAGGCCGACAGACCTCGGAGAGTACGCAGTACGGCAGACAAGACTTTACTGTGGAACCGTATGAGGATTTGGACCTTGCCACGCAGCTCAGATACGCCATTCAGAATATCGGCGGCAAGTACGAAGCCGCAGAGTTGCCTGACCTCGGTGAGAACGAAACCATACAGGATACCATTCCGGCAGACCCCAACGTGAAGAATTACAGCTATGCCGTGGTGGACGGCGAGGTGTACTACCGTGAGAACTCCGTCATGGTCAAGCCCAACCTGAACGCCACCGCAAAGGAGCGCGTCAAGGGCATGGCAGAGCTGCGGGACTGCGTTCACCGGCTTATCGACCTTCAGATGTGGGAATCCGACGACATTTCCATACGCGCCGAGCAGCAGAAGCTCAACCGCCTCTATGACCGCTTCACCGAGAAATATGGCCTCATCAACAGCCGGGGCAACGCCCTCGCCTTTGCAGACGACAGCTCCTATTACCTGCTCTGCTCCCTTGAGGTGCTGGACGATGAGGACAAGACCAAGCTCAAAAGCAAGGCGGATATGTTCACCAAGCGCACCATCAAGCAGCAGCGCAGCGTGGATTCCGTGGATACCGCCGCAGAAGCCCTCGCACTGTCCATTGGGGAAAAAGCCCGCGTGGATATGGCGTATATGTCCCAGCTCACCGGCAAAAGCGAGGACGACATCATCGACGAGCTGAACGGCGTCATCTTCCTCGACCCTGTGTACGGCGACTGGCAGACGGCGGACGAATACCTCTCCGGCAACGTCCGGCAGAAGCTGCGGGAGGCGGAGAACGCCGCCGTTGACAGCCCCGGCTATCTGCCCAACGTGGAGGCATTGCGCGCCGCCCAGCCCAAGGATTTGGACGCTTCGGAGATCGAGGTGCGCCTCGGCGCGACGTGGATCGACAAAAAGTACATTCAGCAGTTCATGTTCGAGCTGCTGGAGCCGCCTCTGTATGCCCGCCGCTCCTTGGAGGTCAACTACTCGGAGTTCACGGCGGAGTGGAACATCTCCGGCAAGAACAGCATCCCCTACAACGACATCAACGCCCGCATGACCTACGGCACCGACTGCGCCAACGCCTACAAAATCCTTGAAGATACGCTGAACCTGCGGGACGTGCGCATCTACGACACCGTAAGGGACGCGGACGGCAAGGAAAAGCGCGTCCTCAACAGCAAGGAAACCACCCTCGCCCAGCAGAAGCAGCAGGCCATCAAGGAGGCGTTCCGTGACTGGATCTGGCGCGACCCCGACAGGCGGCGGGAGCTGGTGCAGCTCTACAACGAGCGCTTCAATTCCACCCGTCCCCGGGAATATGACGGCAGGCACCTGATCTTTCCGGGCATGAATCCTGAGATCACGCTGCGGGAGCATCAGCTCAACGCCATCGCCCACGACCTCTACGGCGGCAACACGCTCCTTGCCCATGAGGTGGGCGCGGGCAAGAGTGCGACACGTTCGTAACTGAAAAGGTTACGCACAAGTCAGCTAACAATAGAATCGGGATTTGAAAGGAGTCCCTGAAAAGACTTGGAGAACTAATATTCCGATAGGTGGAATGATGGGGTAACGCCCTGAAACGCCTACCTTATAAACTGCGATATGCGGTAGCTCTCTGTAACAAGGGCTGCGGTATAACGCTCGCTAAAGTCGGCGGAAATGCACCCAAACGGATTATGCCGTGGAAAGTGTCCCAGAGGTGGGATATGTGCATGATACGCCGGAGGTCTATAAACTGCCTATGGTCAGAATGTCATGGATGACTGACGAAATCCCGAATGTACGGGTCTAAAAGGCGCAGGAGCAGAAGTGCTCCTTTCCGATTACGGAAGTATGTGAGGATGAGTAAGAATTTTTACTATGAAAGTCCTTGCGGTGTTACAGGCACCGCCCAGCATACAGGCTCAGAGGGACACCTAAGGGCAGATATGTACAGATAGGAATATTGGAACGTGGAAAGGCTGGAACACGGAGCCGGTTACAGGCTATGAGGTGTTGGATTGGAAAGCGTATTGCGTATAACAATCCTTTATCCAGTTGAGAGAGATGGCACAGTACCGTTGAAGCCGTGGAAATACGGTGGAGGGATGGCCATTAGTCGTCAGCAATCAATAAATTGAAAACTATACAGACACAAAGGTTCGAGTATGACTAAGAAAAGCGAAATCCTCTCGAAAGAAAGGAAAGTACCTGACTTTGGCAAACAAGAAGAAACCCTTAAAGAAACAGAAAATCCGCAACTCCGAATACTACGATATGCAGCTCGCTCTTGACGAATTGTATGCCGCAAGTGTCAAGGGGCAACGGTTCTGCAATCTGGTGGAACTAATAAAACGCCCCGAAAACATCAAGCTGGCCTACAGAAATATCCGAAAGAACAGCGGCAGTCGAACGGCGGGTGTGGATAATAAAACAATAAGCGATTTGAACAAGTGGAACGAAAATGCTCTGGTTGCCCATGTTCAGCGCAAGCTGGACTGGTATATTCCTAATGCTGTCCGCAGAGTGGAAATACCAAAGGACAACGGGAAAACCCGTCCCCTCGGAATACCCACGATTATGGACAGGCTCATTCAGCAATGTATTCTGCAAGTATTAGAACCTATCTGTGAAGCAAAATTCTTCAAGCGAAGCAATGGTTTCAGATCAAACCACAGTGCAGAAAATGCCATTGCCCAAGCGGAGAGAATGATACAGAACGTAGGTTGCCACTATGTCATTGATATAGATATCAAGTCTTTCTTTGACAATGTGAACCACGGAAAACTGCTGAAGCAGATGTGGACACTCAGAATTAGGGATAAAAAGCTGCTGTCTATCATTTCTGCCATGCTAAAGGCAGAAGTGGCTGGAATCGGTTTTCCCGAAAAGGGTACGCCACAGGGCGGTATCATTTCCCCACTGTTGTCAAACATCGTCCTGAATGAACTGGATTGGTGGATTGTCAGCCAGTGGGAGGAAATGCCCACCCAAAGGAACTATGTACACAGAATCTATGCGAATGGAACTCCCGACAAAAGCAGTACCATCCGTACTCTGCGTAACTACACGAATCTGAAAGAGTGCTATGTTGTCCGTTATGCAGATGATTTCAAAATCTTCTGTAAAAAGCGGTCAGATGCAGTCAAGCTGTTCGAGGCAACGAAACAATGGCTTTTGGAACGTCTGGGACTGGAAATCAGCCCAGAGAAATCGAAAATCGTAAATCTGAAACGCCATTACTCTGAATTTCTTGGCTTTAAGCTGAAAGTTCGAACAAAGGGAAAGAAGCCAGATGGACAACCAAGGTATGTAGTAGAAGCGCATATCAAGGATAAAGCATTGCAGAAAATCCGGGAGAAAAGCAAGGAAATCATTGGGCAGATACGGCAGACCTATGACCCAGGAATGGAATATCGTCTGATACAGAAATACAACTCCTATGTCATGGGCGTTCATAACTATTACAGCATTGCAACCCATGTGAATATTGACTTTCACAAAATCGCTTTCGATGTCAAAAAGAGCCTTTACAACAGATTAAAGCACAGACTGCAAAAGAAAGGGCAAATCACAAACAGGTATATCAAGGAGAAGTACGGCACAAGCCGGGAGGTGCGTTATCTGAACGGTCACGCCATTGTCCCGATTGCCTATGTTCAGCATAGAGTACCCATGGACAAGAAAAGTCGGGTAAACAAGTACACGCCAGAAGGACGGGTTGAGATTCATAAGAATCTTGCCGGCGTCAATATGGCAGTGCTCTATCACCTGATGAACAATCCGTGCGGCAAGCAGAGTGTGGAATACAACGACAACCGCATTGCACTCTATGTTGCGCAGAAAGGAAAATGTGCCGTCTCCGGTGTGGAACTGGAAGCAAATCAGGTAGACTGCCACCACAAAAAGCCATTGGTACTGGGTGGAAATGACAGTTATCAAAACCTGATTATCGTTTCCGATGTGGTTCACATTCTCATTCATTCCAGTAATGAGCGCACCATCCGAAAATATCTGAAAGTGCTAAACCCGGACAAAAAGCAGTTGGCAAAGCTCAACAAACTCCGTGTAATGGCAGAAATGCCGGAACTCGTTTTCTAAAGGGCAAATCTGTTTGATGTATAGATTGTCATAAAAATTGCTGACGATGGAAAGCCGTGTGATGGGAAACTGTCACGCACGGTTTGGAGCGGGGGAAAATCTGGAGGAACGGATATGCAGCCAGCGGTTGCATATCCCGCCCAAAGGATTACCTATCGCTATCCTTTGAGATGATCGCCGCAGCCATGGAGGGAAAGCGCCTCGGCCTGTGCCAAAAATCCCTCTTTGCCGTGCCGAACCACCTGACGGAGCAGTGGGCCTCAGAGTTCCTGCGGCTCTACCCCTCCGCCAATATCCTTGTGGCTACCAAAAAGGACTTTGAGACACGCAACCGCAAGAAGTTCTGCGCCCGCATCGCCACCGGCGACTATGACGCCGTTATCATCGGTCACAGCCAGTTTGAGCGCATCCCCGTGTCCAGAGAACGACAGGAGCGGCTCTTGCAGGAGCAGATTTGGGAGATCGAGGACGGCATTTCGGAGCTCAAGGCCAGCCGCGCCGAGCGCTTTACCATCAAGGAGCTGGAGCGCACCAAGAAAAATCTGGAGGCCAAGCTGCAAAAGCTGCACGACGCCGCCCGCAAGGACGACGTTGTGACCTTTGAGCAGCTCGGCGTAGACCGGCTCTATGTAGACGAGGCGCACAGCTTCAAAAATCTGTTCCTCTACACAAAAATGCGAAACGTGGCGGGGCTTTCCACCACCGACGCCCAGAAGTCCTCGGATATGCTCTTAAAATGCCGGTACATCGACGAAATCACCCACGGCAAGGGCGTCACCTTCGCCACGGGTACGCCCATCTCAAATTCCATGACGGAACTGTATACCATGATGCGGTATTTGCAGCACGATATGCTCAAGCGCAACAGCCTGACCCACTTCGATTGCTGGGCCTCCGCCTTTGGAGAAACCACCACCGCCATCGAGCTTGCGCCGGAAGGTACGGGCTACCGGGCGCGGACGCGGTTTGCCAAGTTCTTTAACCTGCCGGAGCTGATGAACCTGTTTCGGGAGGCGGCGGACATCAAGACCTCCGACCAGCTAAACCTTCCCACGCCTACGCCTGTCTATCACAACGAGGTCAGCCAGCCCACGCCGCTGCAAAAGCAGATGGTGCAGGAGCTGTCTGAGCGCGCCGCAAAAGTTCACGCGGGTATCGTGGACGCAAGCACCGACAATATGCTCAAGATCACCTCGGACGGACGCAAGCTGGGCCTTGACCAGCGGGTGATCAACCCCGACCTGCCGGACGATCCCGGCAGTAAGGTCAATCGCTGCGTGGACAATATCCACCGCATCTGGCAGGACGGGCAGACGGAGAAGCTGACGCAGCTCGTGTTCTGCGACCTGTCTACCCCGAAGGGTAAAGCGGCGCAAAGCGGCAGGATCGCCGCGAAAGGCACGGACAGCCCGGAGCTTCACGCGCTGGAGGCTGCCATTGACGCGGAAACCGGGCCGGAGGAGCCGCCCTTTACCATCTACGACGACATCCGTGAAAAGCTGGTTGCCCGTGGGATTCCGAGGGAACAGATTGCATTCATCCATGAGGCGAATACGGAAGTCCGAAAGAAGGAGTTATTCGCAAAGGTGCGCTCCGGTCAGGTGCGCGTCCTCATGGGCAGCACCTTCAAGATGGGCGCGGGCATGAACGTGCAGGACCGGCTTGTGGCGCTCCACGACCTCGACTGCCCGTGGCGGCCGGGCGATCTGGAGCAGCGCAGCGGGCGCATCATCCGGCAGGGCAACCGCAACAAGGAGGTACATATCTACCGCTATGTCACGGAATCCACCTTCGACGCATACCTCTGGCAGACGGTGGAAAATAAGCAGAAGTTCATCTCCCAAATCATGACCTCAAAATCCCCGGTGAGAAGCTGTGAGGATATTGACGAGGCGGCGCTCTCCTATGCCGAGATCAAGGCGCTGTGCGCCGGAGACGAGCGCATCCGTGAAAAGATGGACCTCGACGTGGACGTGGCGCGGCTGCGGCTGATGAAGGCCAATCACCAGAGCCAGCAGTACCGCTTGGAGGACAACATCCTGCGGCATTTCCCGGCGCAGATCGAGGAAAACAAAGGCTTCCTCTCCGGCTTTGAGGCGGATATGAAAACGCTGGAACAGCATTCCCACCCCAAGGACGGCTTTGCGGGCATGGAGGTCAAGGGGGATTTTCTCACCGATAAGGACAATGCCGGTGCTGCCATTCTGGAAGCGTTCAAGGACGCAAAGGGCCTCGAAAGTGTTCCCATCGGCACTTACCGGGGCTTTTCTATGTCGCTGACCGTGGAAAACTTCGGCAAGGACTTCATCCTCACCCTCAAGGGCAGGATGAGCCACCGGGTAGAGCTGGGCAAGGACGCAAGGGGCAACCTTGTCCGCATCGACAACGCCCTCGCCCAGATGCCGGAGCGGTACAAAACGGTGCAGGGCAGGCTTGAAAACGTGCAGGCGCAGCTTGCAACGGCCAAGGCGGAGCTGGGCAAGCCCTTTCCGCAGGAGGCGGAGCTGAAAGAAAAATCTGCGCGGCTGGCGGAGCTGAACGCCGAACTGAACATCGACGACCAGACGCCCATGGAACAGGCGGCGGAGAATGTGGTGGCGAAACGCCCCTCCGTCCTCGGCAAGCTGAAAGCGCCCAGCGTCCACGGCGCTGGGGAAAAGAAAAAATCTCACGAACAGGAGGCACGATGAATATGAACGAGGCATTACAGCAATCGTTATACGACAAGCTCTCGCGGGAGCAGGACAAATACCGGGACTGGCTGAAAGGCCAGCCCCCGGAGGAAATCCTCCATCACAGCTATGAATACACCGTGCGGGAGGATATTTTGATGAGTATGGAGGAGCTGACGCTCAGCGAGGCGGAAACGCGGGCGCTGCTGCTGTCCCCCTCGCCCATGGCGATCCTCTACGACAAGTTCTCCGATCTGGAAACCGGCTACATGGATACGATCCGCGACAGCATCGAGGACACAGCAAGAGACGAAGCAAAAAAGCTCCGGGATCTGCCGGTCTATCCCTACCCCGCCGATCACGCGCGGGAGCAAGGGGAGCTGGACGTTTACCGCGCGTCCTTCCGCGCCAATGTGAGCTGTAAGGACGCCATTGAAGCCGCCATCCGGGACAATTACCATGACAACCGCCTTGACACTGCGGCGGTGGGACAGGTGGCGGAGCAGTTCGGACAGGAGCGGATGCTCTACGTCCTCGCGGCCACCGTCCGCCATTTTGATTATGATGGACGCATTTCGCGGGACAACAAGCGCTGGGCGAATACCATCCCCGTCTATGAAAACAAAGACGGCATGGATAGCGACCGCTCGGTGCAGTTTGTGGTCTGCTCCCACCCCGGCCTGACGGATTTGTTTCTCACGGGGGCGCGGCATGAGCAGCGGCTGCGCCAGCCCCTCACCGCCGACGAGATCAAAGCGGAGGCGGCACGGCTGCTGGGCAAACTGCAAGAGCCGGTGCAGCCCAACAGCCCCGGCGGGACGCATTTCATGGCGGAGGTGTCCCGTGACTTCATGGAACGCGCCGGAGCGAAGGACACGGCGGCGCTGCAAAAGCTGCTGCCCTTTTCCACCCTTGCCCTCACGACCCTCAAAGACCGCAGGGGCGTGTTTGCCCTGATCGGCAAGGACGAGGACCGCAGCCAGAGCCTCCGGCGTCCCTCCGTCCGCTCCAAGCTACAACAGGCTTCGGCGGAGCAGAAGCAGCCTGCCGCAAAGAAGAAGGATTTTGAGCTGTGACATGGCGAAGCGGAAACGGGACATCCAGCTCAAAGTCCGCGTGACGCCGGAGGAACGGGCGATGATCGAGGCGAAGATGGCGCAGCTCGGCACAACGAACATGGGCGCATATCTTCGGAAAATGGCCATTGACGGCTATGTGGTGAAGCTCGATCTGCCGGAGCTGCGGGAGCTGGTGTCCCTGCTGCGGTATTCCTCCAACAACCTCAATCAGCTTGCGCGGCGGGTGCATGAAACAGGGCGCGCTTACGCTGTGGATATGGATGATATACTCCAAAATCAGGAGCGGATCTGGCAGGCGGCAAGCGGTATCCTTTCCCGGCTTGCCGCCATCAAATAATGGGGTATTTATCCCATGCGGGGCGGCTTGCTGCGAGGTAAGCCGCCCCTGCTTTTTTGCGGTTCGGCATCCTTGCAGGGCAAGGCAGCTTCCTGTATGCTGAAAGCAGAAACAAACAAAACTGGAGGGATATTGATATGCGTTTCCTTTTGAAAATCCTCTTTGCGCCCATCCTCGCGGTGCTTGCCGTCGTCACATGGTTTTTCGTGTTCGTTGTCAGTCTGTCCAGCGGCATCCTCTGCATCCCCGCCGCCATTCTCGGCTTCTTCGGTCTGTTCATAATCTTTGTGGATTCCGTCAGCTACGGCGCGGGGCTGCTGGTGATCGCGTTCCTCATAAGCCCCTACGGACTGCCCATGCTGGCGACGTGGCTGTTAGCAAAGCTCCACGTTCTGCGCTATATGCTTCGGGACTGGATATATGGATAAGGCTGTTTTCAGAAATGCCGCATCAAGCAAAAGCGCAGAGCATATCGCCCCGCGCTTTTCGTTTTATTCGATCTCGTAATCCTCACTGTCGTCGGCCTCGCCGGTAGTGCAGGTGAAGCACAGGTACGTCCCTGCGACGCCGCTGCCTGCCGCCCAGATGGGCGCGCCGCAGATCATGCACCTTGCGCCGTTTCTTTTGGCAGCAAGAGCCTCCCGCAGCGAGGCGATCAGCTCCTTACGGTTGGTATCCTTGTTGTTTTTTACCACGCCGTCCGCAAATTCTTCAATGGAAATATAGGTGAACATATCAGTCCTCCGTTTTGACCGCAATATACTTTTGATTGCGGCTGTTGGGCTTGTCGGGAATGGTCATGCGGAGCTGCCCGCTTTCCAGCAGGGGCTTCAAATAATGCGCCGTAAAGTGCTTAATGTCTTTGAAGCCACAGAACTTGGCGATTTCTGCCTTACTGCGCGGTTCCATACAGTATGCGATGATTTTATCTTGCGGGGTATCTTGTGGGGTGACTTGTGGGGGTCCCCCTAAGTTATCCGCCAGCTTCGTATTCCGAATGGTGGCGTATAGCATGAACGCCTCCACGCGATACTCCGGCTGCGGTAGCCTCGCCGTCTCCATGACCTCGTACAGACGGTCTACGCCCTCGCCAAACTCCTGCACATATTCGTATTCATGCAAAAACTGCGCGATCTTCGGATTGCGGGAAAAGTGGACGTGCCGCATATTGTTCAGCCGCACGATACCGGGCAGCGTACCGGGGCTTTCCACCGTCAGCCGGTCATCGAACATCTTGATTTGAATGTCCGTACCCTTGATGCTGTAATCCCGGTGCGCGACGGCGTTGACTATCAGCTCCTTCCACGCAAACTCCGGGTATTCCGGCTCTGTGACGAACCGGGTATCCGCGCCGAGATAGGTGCGCTCCTTGATCTGCCCGCGCACAAACTCCAGCGCCTTTTCCGTCACCTGCAAAATGCGGCCCTCGAATACCACGTCCTTGATGACGTTCATCTCCGCGCCGACCTTCGCCTCCGTACCCTCATATCGGACAAAGCGGATGCGGGCGCGGGGAAAGAAACGCTTCGGATTCCTGCCAAACAGCAGCATGGCGGCGGCGCTGACTGCCTCCTTGCCGCCCTTTTCCGAAACGAACTCCTTGTTCTCCCGCAGGTATTCCTCCGGGCTTTTTCGGTAGCCCAGCTTTTCCGTGTACGCCTTGACAAAGCCGAGGTCGATGTCCTCCATCGCCGCGTCCGGGACAGGCGTATCCTCAAAATAGCGCGTTCCCTTTGCGTACATGAGCTGCAAGCGTTCCTCAAAATTGAGCTTCTTGGACTTATCCCCGACGCGGAAGAAAACCTCGTCCGCCTGATTGGCGTGGAGGTCATTGCTCTGCAACACCTCGATCAGCAGGATGTGGTCGGGCGTTCCGTCCCTGTTCACGCAGGAGAGCCG